>Ga0207687_10000751_pt1 | contig 21924 bp, 27 predicted proteins | sample KBSM54metaG_FD_184399 | JGI IMG/M metagenome (GOLD analysis project Ga0207687, IMG submission 184399) | Miscanthus rhizosphere microbial communities from Kellogg Biological Station, Michigan, USA - KBS M5-4 metaG (SPAdes) (version 2) | ecosystem: Host-associated > Plants > Roots > Rhizosphere >...
TCGGCGCGGAATCGCCGCTCGACCGGCGGAAGGTCGGTAGCACAGCGGAATGCTGGCACGGCCGAGGCCAGCCGTGTTTTGCCGATAGCCCCAGATCATCCGCATGAAGCCGGAGCAGTCGAGACAGCGGAACTCGTCAGCCTCCGGCGGGTCGACGCGGCCCTCGGCGTAGGTCCGTGTCACGCCCAGATAGTCGTTGAAATCGCTCTCTTCCTGCCGAGCGCCTTTGCTGTCGAGGGGTCCATAATTCGCGTCGCCGGCGATCTGCAGGTCGCCATCGTAGATCGGTGGCGCGCCCCGCAAATACTGCATCGAGATCGCCAGAATATCTGGAAGCCCTGACCGGTTGGCTTCCAAGGCATTGTCTAACCAGGCTCGATCAGTGCTGCCGCTGAATGGCTCGGGCAGGGTCCGAACCCATGTGTCGTGCCGAACCGCAAAGGCGGCAGCTGGTTCAGCGAAAGTCCGTTCCGGCCCGATCAGCCTTACAGTCGAGGCGCCGAAGGTCAGAGTCGCGATCCAATCTGCCTCGGTGGTGACCAACGCGATCAACTCACCAGGATCGCCAGACTCGACCAGCGATTGCCCAAGCGAGGGCATCGGGATCTCACGAATGCTGTCGGCCATTTTGCGCTCCAGTCTCGCCCATTCTTGATGTGATAAACACTCCCCGCGGAATAGTTGGTGGTCTTGTTTGAGCATTTCATCCGAGGCGGCGCTGGTTGGAAGCGCGGGCGCGCTGCGACTTGAGGAAAGCGGCCGTCGCGCCGGGACGAATTCGCCCGTCCCACTCATCGACGCTTCCAGGTGTCTCATCGCCCCTTCGATGTTGGCGGTGATCATAAAGAGCTGTCGTGGCCTGGTCTGTGAACCACATCGCACTCCTCGCATGACTCAGAACTACAATTGTTTGTGACTCGTTCACAGAAGCAGGGGCCATGGCGAAGAGTATTTCGCGCTGCTGGAAGATCATGCATTCGCGACCTTTCGACCATGCCAAGTGCGACCAGTGGGCAGCGCTGCCTGAAATCTACCACCGTCGCCCGTAAATTGCCGGCCGACAGCGACGTATAGAACCCCACAGACAGCCGGCCAGCCTCGCCGCGTCCGTTAGACTTGGCTGACGTAACCAGCGCATCCATCTGTTCGAGAATCGACCGCGCCGCAATCGGGCGGTTATCGGATATGAAATGACATTATAGCGACGAGAGAAAACAGCAACATCGAAGCGCTCATTGATGTCGCAATGACGGTAGACGAGCGCGGTTCCGGATTTCGGAAGGCAAATCGCTGGATCAGGTAGCCCGCAAGTAGCCAAATTGCGACGCCGACGCCGAGTGTTGCGCCGCTAATCGCGGCTTCCACAATCTCGTTCATAGAGCAAGTCCATCAATGATTTCGCCGGATGACATCCAGTGATGAAAGCCCGATTGGAGCTTGCCTGCGGATCGCTGTCGGTTCGATTTGTAACCGTCGGGCAGGATGTCCCCCGAATTTCGTCAACTGGTGCGCCAGTGCATCACTCCGGCAGCGCGCCGATGCATCAGCGGGCCCAGAACCCGCGCGTTGAAACTAACAAAGGTTATATCGGCGGCAGGTAGGGCAGGTTATCCGGGGGTCATAGCTCGCAAGCCCATCATGATGGTCTCCGCACCGCTACGCGGTTTGACAAGACGGCGATTTGTCCTGTTAAAAGCATTTTAGTTTGACGTGAAAGCGAACGCGTCCAACCTTGCCCGGCTGGAAGAGCATTTCACATCGGACGATGAAGCCATCCAACACAGCAGAGACCTAGCCGCGCGGTTTCGGCAACAACCAACCGGGCCTTGCGATCTCGGTCCTCGAAAAATCAGGCCGCGAGATATATAGCGAAGATGTTTATCCCACGAGCAAGCAAGAGGTAGCGTGGTCAGGCGGCATCCGACCGAGGGCGCCGCGCCCATGCGTTACTGCGAGGTCGCCGCTACCAGAGGCCAAGCAGGATGATGCCGCATCAGCGAGCTACTCACGGTCAGCCCTGACGAAGCGGAAGCCACGGCCAGCATCCAAATTCTCGGCAATCAGTGTCAGCCAGTAGGCCTCGGGCTGTTCCGGCCATAGGACTGTTTCCGCCGCGGTGAAATCTGCCTCGCTATTACCTTGCGCCAAATGGCGTTGCAGCGCCATGGCCCCGCATCGCGTCCGTGTCGGTGCTCGACGCCGATGTTGAAACGCTTCATGGCTCCCTCCAGCCGGCAGCCAGCCGTTTGAAAACCGATGGCCGCGGGGCGTGGCAACAGCGGTGCGGTGGGTTTTCGGTGCAGTGACATCAACGCCAAGCAGCAAAGACCCCGCCGAAGCGGGGCCGCTGGTGATGAAACCGCGCTGGTGCTGAAAGTCCGAATAGGCCTGATCCGCGACTCGCTGTCGGTTCGGTTTCGTACCGCCGCTCCGGGCTGTCCTCCGAATTTCGTCAGATGTTGCGCACGCGCATCATCCCAGATCGTCTTGATCTAGATCAACGAGTCCAAGGGACGACGGGGGCTTCGCTATAATTCCAACGCGTCCATTGATGCGGCACGCCAGCCCGCCGCGTTCGATACATCATTTGGCAGAAGCCGCGCCGGGTTCGCCTTGCGCAACCTCGCGAGGCATTTTGCGGCGCGCGAAGTGAACCGTCCTACGGTCGTCGCCGCGACGCCGCTTCCTTCCGATACGAAGCCTCGACCGCGTTGCGATTTCAGTTTTGTGCGATCAGCGGATCAATCGAGACCTTGCTCACCAGGGGCGTTGCGCCAGTGCCCGTAACACCCACGTAACCGCATTGCCACACCAGCGAAAACCCGTTCCTTTGCGTTCACTTACTTGCAGACGAGTTGGAAGGAAGGGTAGCTTGTCTTGGCGGCGCGGCGAATGCGGACCCGTCGAGGGATTGCGGTGTTTCCAAAACCTCGAACGGGTCCGCCCGCACGGCTCGCACCTCGTTCCGGTTCAATGCCCGCAGCACCGGGTTACGAAACCAGCGGCAATGCCATGGCTGCAATTCGCCAGCCAGCCAACGCGCGGCCTCCGGTGACCAAACCAGGTCGCCATCACACGGACGCGGGGGACGCGTGATTGTGAGGTGGAGAAGCTTCCACTGCCGGACGCCCCGCGATAGCCCGGGTAAGTTCGGCGCCAAACAGGAATATCTGAGCGCAGTAATAGGCCCATAGCAAAACGAGCACGAGCGCGCCTGCAGCTCCATAGCCTGAACTGGCTGCCGTCGTGCCGAGATACCAGCCAATTAGTGATTTGCCGACCGTGAACAGCACTGCGGTGATAAGAGCGCCGATGCCTACCTCGCGCCAGCTGATGGGCGTGTCAGGCAAGACTTTGAAAATTGCGGCAAATAGAAGCGTGAAGAGCCCAAGGGAAATGAGAGTATTTAGTGCCGCGAGGAGCAGCGGCGCGAACGATGTCAGGCTATCGAGATAGGAGCCAAGCGCCGCAAGCGCGGTGCTCGCAGCCAACGACACGACGAGCAAAAAGCCGAGAGCGGCAACCAGCCCGAGACTGGCTGCACGGGCCCGCAACATCAGGAGGACGGGCTGATCTGGAGCTTTGACCTGCCAAGCCTGGTTCAAACCTGTCTGCATCTCGCTGAAGACCCCGGAGGCGGTGACCAGAACCGCCACCGCTCCAAGGACCGAGGCCGTCGCTCCGGATTTTTTATCGCTTGAACTCGCAAGCATGGTCTGTATGAGCTCGCCGCCCTGTTCACCGAACAGACCACCCAGCTGCTGCACTAAACTCCCGCGCACGGCATCTGGACCGAAGACGATGCCGGCCACGGCGACGACGATGAGCAGAACAGGCGCAAGTGAGGTCACGACGTAGAAAGCGATGGCGGCGCCTCGACTGAGAGCACCGTGCGCGATGTATCCCTCCACAGCACTTTTCAGGATGATCCACACCGCCAGCGTCCCTTCCAAATCTTCAACCGTGGCACTTCGGCTTCAATCGATTTACCCGATGCCAATGCCCCGGGGGGAGTCGGGTTCCTCGGGACGGCTATTCACTGCATGCCATCTGCACGGTGGGAGGAGTGGAGTGAGCCGGCGATTTCTTTCTGAAATTTGAGAACCTGTGCGATTTACCTTTCCCAAGCTGGGGTGACGGTCAGGAGCGGAGAACCGCAACTTCTCCAAAAAAGGCGGCCGATTGCCCCATGAGGTAACGGGCGGCCCGCGCCGTACGGCTTGGGGCCGCAATCGGGCGCCAAACCAACGACGACCCCAGCCAGCCGCTTGCTCCTCAAGTGAGGTCGGCGACCAACAGCGCTCAACGAGTGAACGCCGGAGGAGTTGCTCAGAAGTCTGAAAGGTGGGGCCGCCAGATATTGGACGGGTATCCTCGGCTGACGGCCCCTGCCGGCCGCGACAGCTGGGTGAGCACACGACCGACATGCAGCAACGTAGTGAGGGCTAACCCTGTTCCTAATACGATGTTCTAGGAACCGTGGCGGCTAGGCACGTTGACGCACGAGCATTGTTCGCTCCAAGGCGACGAACCACACTAAGGGCCCCGCACCTTTCCCCAGGCTCGGGGCCGTTTTTATGAGTTGACCTCACTGCTCGTTCTGAGGGTGAAGATCCCACTTTTTGGCCTCCAAATCCGCGATTAAATCTGCAATGCCATCGAGCGTTTGCTGATCCGATATCCCCAACGCGAGAGTTCTCAAGCGCTCAATCTTTCGGCCGATCTCTATGCACTCGTCGCACATGAAGTGCCCGCATTTGCGCGAGGGTCAATGTTCATGAACTGCCTTATGACTGCTTTGTTTCACCGGACGGGCACGAAGGGCCGCCGCTGGGTTAAGTCAGCGATGGGCGAGTCGGCCAACTTTGAGTATGAAATTCTAGAGTGAAGGAGGCGCCCACTGGGGCCTTCAATGGAGCTTGCGGCGGAGTTGTCACTCCAGGTTGCTAGCAGGCGGGTCGGGGATGCCGAGCAGATCAGTGTCGGAGGCGGTCTATTTGGACTCTGAAATTGACCTGTAGCACCGGGCCAGTGTCGTCACGGACCTCGATTGCCATGTGGTGATCTGCGCCGCCGTGAGGTTTTCGGGCCGCATCCTTCGCCATCTCTGCCAGCGAACGGACAGCTTCCTCTTGAACGCGGTGCATGGAGGGAAGGTCCATGCCTTCGTCGTCTGTGGTGATCTCACCAGAATCCAGGAAATCAAAAAAGTAGCGGGCCATGGCAACCTCAAAGTTCTCCTATTCAACGAGTTTGAGCCCGAACGTTGCTAACCGCCAATTGTAGTTAACGAAAACCCGGCACACCGGCCGGGGCAATTCGAAGTAATATTTGGTGCTGAACATCGACAATGAAGCGCGTAGAAATCAGCACGTCTGTTCAAAAGTGAACGTATTAGGGGCGTATAAATACTGCCCCTAAGGCCCGCGGCTCCGCGCCTTACGCCGATCAAGCTACCAAAGTAAGAGCAAGAGCCGCATCAGGTGGCGATTTCGCGAGAATCTTAAATGAGCCGCAAAGCTGCACGCTTTACCCAAGCCGATGTCGCACGGGACTTGCGCGCTGCAATACAAGCTGGCGCAGCGCCGTCCTGATTATGCCAGATGGCTCGATCCGGATCGAATTCGTTCCGACACCACCGCAGGCGCCGGCGGAAGAAGAGCCTTCGAGGGCACAGTTCAATTCCCGCATCCGGCAGAAGCCGCCACTACGGCCCGGCATGGCGGCTCTTCGAATAACAGTAGTTCAAGCGACAATCTAAAGCGCGGCGCTGAAAGTTTGGTGTTCTGGAGCACCAAGTTGCGCTTGACCTTCGACCTGGTCTCCGCGGCGCGGCCGTAACTGGAGTAAACGAATTGATGCAGGATGAAATTGTCAGGTTTGCCTACCACGAGTTTTGACCACGACCAGCTCATCTCGGTATGGCAATGCGCACAGATCGGGGGCTCCATCTGCCCAGCGACCTTTTGATGGTATTCATCGCTCTGGTGAACGCGGTTGCGTCCCGGCAAAGGTGCAATACGCACGAGGTGTCCATTGAAGACGATGCGAACCACATCGAGTGTGTCCGAGAAGCCGGTCCCATTGCTGAAAACCCGTCCGAAAACGCCGTACCGTTAATCCACCTCGAAATCTTCGGCGGCTGGCAGAGGGAACCTCCCTCGGTGTTGCTGCGTTCAGGCCTTCATGACAAACGACGATGCCATACCGTCGATCGAAAGCGCCGAACAACGACTCGACCACGCCGTGGATGCGATCCGCAACATGTCCCAAGACCGCGCCGACGAGGTCGCTCCGCGTTCGACATGGTTCGACCAGATAAGCGCGGCAACGCGCGAAGCGCCCGTCCAGTCGCTGGTAGTGGCGTTCTTGATTGGCGTCCTACTCGCGCGTCGATGATGCCGACTGGCGAGCCGAGCAGGAACGAACTCCTCCGCCGCGCGGAGCTGATCATGGCAACACGGACGTGAAGCACCGGACAGCACGTCTAAGGGCTTGCTGCGGGCGAGCTCCTTCAAAGGCTTGTCGACAGGAACAGAGCGGGCATAACAGCGTTTCCTGTTCATGACCCGGCTGCTTGTAGACCTGATCGAAAACTCCTTTCGGATTGCCTGGGACTACCTTCAGGCGTGAACTGGGCAACGTGGAAGTTGCTACCGGTCACCTGCTTGATACGATCGAGGTTATGATGAAACACGGCGAGCGCCGCCGCCTGATTCTTTCCAACAAGGCCATCGCGTCCTATCAGCGGCTTCGAGCGGAGCAGAGGCTGTGCCTAGCCTCGTAGGAACAGGGCGTTTCTGATCGCGTTTTCCTCTTCGGAGGTGAGCGATGGGCAATCTTGCCAAGCGAGATCAGCCCGACCGTGACAGAATCAACACGCGAGGACTTTGAGGTCAAATACTGGACTAAGGAGCTCGGCGTGTCGAAGGAGGAATTGCAGAAGGCGGTTTAATAAGGTTGGGAATTCTGCCGCCGCTGTCCGCAAGGAATTGCGGCGTAACTGGAGGCGCGCGGCATCTCGCAATTTTTGGAGCGAGGTCGGCGCGCCTGTCGCATGATAATCCTCATTACCCAATCCGCTTCGGAATTGGTTGGGTGTGTAAAGGCGACCCGCTCGAGCGAGCCGCAACCTGGTTGGATAGCGAACTGCACACCCTCACGATCCCTACGCAAACAGTTCGCTGCGGAGCGTGTCACGGCGGTGGGTTCGACCGATTGGGACCAAGCGATATTGATCTATGCCTGCGGGCGCGATTGGTCGCGTACGCCGGCCCGCGTCGGGCACGACCAGTTGCCGCGCACCTGGCGAAGCACGGCATCAACGCGGAAAGCGGAGAAAAAATCCGGAAGGTACGGGTGACTAACGCCGCGTGCAAAGACCAAGCAACGTTTCGGCATTGCACGTTTTTCCCGAAACTCGGGAACTTTGCCCGTGCCAGCAAATTGTCGGTTGAGAAGTGGGGCAAGTACAAGGGAGCGAGCTAATGAACGGACTTATATACCTCGTCGGTCTCGTCGTAGTGATTCTGGCAGTTCTTTCCTTCTTCGGCCTTCGCTAACGCCATGGAAATGTCGATGGAAAACATTCCGCCAGCGGCCCGGACCGATACTACCTTAATGGCCCGAAACGATAATGGCTGGCGCTTCTTGGAGTGGTCGCCAATTGTGCTCGGCGCGTTCGCAGCGACCGCGCTATCTTCGGTCCTGCTTGGTTTTGGGGTCACGGTAGGTCTTGGCATCTCGTCGACCGCGCCTACCTGGCGCGATGCGTCCGCGGCGCTCGCAATCCTGTCCGGTCTCTACTTGATTCTGCAGGCTATCATTAGCTTCGGGTTTGGCGGATACCTCGCCGGCCGCCTCAAAGCTGCGGCCGGCGGGAGGCCAACTGAGGTTGAGGACACCGAACGGACCGATGGTGTTCACGGTCTGGGTGCCTGGGCCCTGGCGGTGGTCATGGGCGCGATCCTCGCAACGCTTATCGGCGCAGCCACCGTAAGCCGGACATCCCCAGTGCGCAGCGCCTCGCAAGCAAGTGCGGCGGAGCCGCTGCTAAGCTATGAGCTCGACAGGCTGTTTCGTGCCAGCCGCCGCTCGCCCAACTTAGATCTCACCGCCGAACGGGCCGAAGCCGGCCGCATCCTCCTCACTACCTCAAGTCATAGCGGTGTAACCTCGGACGATCGCACTTATCTCATTCAGCAGGTGGGTGCGCTGACAGGTCTGTCGCCGGCGGATTCGGAGCGTCGGGTCGATAACGTGCTCGCCAGTGCCAAAACGGCAATTGCGAGGTCACGGCGCAGCAGCATTATAGTCGCGTTTTCTATCGCCACAGCCGTGTTGCTCGGCGCTGTGGCGGCATGGGCCGCCGCGTGTGCAGGTGGACGGCACCGGGACGGTGCGCCCATGCCGGACTGGATGGTGCGGTCGGATAGGTTGAGTCGGCACGAGCGCGTATTGCCGTAGAAGCTGCGCATCATAACGCGAGCCGCTGGAACGCTCCAGCGGCGTCGTTTTGTCGTTGATACTGTAGATGTGCACAGAAATGCGCGTCCGATGCAGAAATCGAAGCGGCCGTTCGGAATGCGATCAAGCTTCGCCCCTCTCCCTGATGCCTGACAAGCCGGTAGTAATCGCGGCGCCGACTGCTTCAACCGGAGTTACGTCACGTCGACCAATCCCGCGTCTGCCGGCGCCAGCGTCCGAGCCTTCATGAAGTCAGTCCGAATGATGGCCGAAATCCAGGAGGCTCAGGTCCGCATCCTGTAAGCCTCGTTTGCTCGCAAGCGGGAAACGGTTGCCGACGCCGTTGGCAAGGTTGCTGAGAAATCCAAAGCCAGGCGATGATTTCTTATCTATCATGGGACAGTTGCCAATGACCTTGGGTAAGCGTCCCTATCGGTGCTCGGCCTGATGCGATCACCGGAAATGAAGCTGATCGACGTCCATGTGGTCAAGGTTCGCGCCGCGCTAAAGAACTCGGCAACGACGTTCGGACCGAATGGAGCGCGGGCGGTTGGGCGCTTGCCCATGCGGATAAGCTGAAGCTGCGAGGCCTGATGGCGGGCGAGGGCGATGTTCTATTTCTCGCGTCTCGGCAAATGCTCAGCGCCTAGTTCCTGCAATTTGAAACGTTTCCGAAACGGAAGATGAAACGATAATAAACACAAATGGTGTCGCCGAACTATTGCGGCTGTCTCTGCTCCAGGTCTGCTCGGGAACAAGCCGGGATGAGCGGCATTTCCTGGTAGCGGCGATCGCAATTTGAAGCTCTAGCTAATTCTGCGCCGTTCCATCTGAACCGGGAGTGACCCGTCTCGCGAACGCTCCGAAGGCACGACGGAGAAAAGTTGGGCCGTGCCTGCTCAGAACAGTCCTTGCTCGCGCGGTCGGCTCTGACGGACTGGGTCGTTACTTTCTCTGCACAGAGTCAGAAGAAGAGAACTCGCGATAGCAGATAAAAAGCGTTTGCTCACCTGCAGGTTTTGAAAATTGCCGCACTAAAAGCAAAAGCCCTGCCGAGGCTGGCTCGGCAGGGTACACGCAGAAAGTCGATGGACGCGCAAAGCGGCACCCTTGGTGGTCCATCGAGGACTGCGATCTCGTCGCTGATCGAAAGATCAGTTTTCCGTGCAAACCTTCATCGTCTTCATGCCGGTTTCCGCCTCGGTCCGGGTCTTGAACACGCCGTTATCGACGATGGTCGTTGTGGTGGTCGGCTTTTTATCGACGATGGTGCATTTTTTTGTAGTTGCATCCCTCACGACATAGTATTCGCTCGTGACAGCCGTCTGCGCAAAAGCCGAAGAGGCGGTGAAAGCGACGATGGCGCTCGAAAGCAGAAATTTCTTCATCAGCGTTTCCTCAAGTTGATTTATCACCTGCGTAAACGTGAACGATTGCCACTTGTTCCCGATAATGCTCGCGTCGATTTCGCCATCCTGCTCAATTGCTGGTTTTGACATGCCTCCTCATGTGCAGAATCGCGAAATAGCAGCTCTGGCAAACCGCCTAGGCCGAACTGCGACCTGCCATCGTTTCCCGTAGCGATGCCCTTTGTAGAATTCGCTCGTTGCCATGCCGATCTATCGCCTGCTGCAAACCATGCCTATGGGACCCGAAGAAATCAGCCGCTTAGCGGCGGCTTACGAGCTTTGCAGGGCTTTGGTTTGGTTGACCACACGATGTCAGCCATACGCTCGGTTTGACCATGCTGGCGCGTGCGGGACGATCTACCAGAAGGATGCTTCAGCTAACTGTTACGCGTCGGCGTCCGGCCGCAAATCAGTCGCGGTAGTACCGATTCCTTGGGGCTTACCGGGTCGAGCCCGGCCGTCGCAGCCGGACTTGTGGCAGACGCGGCTACATTCAGGGAATCAGCCCCCAGTGCCATCATCATCTTCCAAGGCAGCATAAGCACATCGGCCCAGAACACGAAAGCCTGCATAGGCCAAAACGCTGGGTGCATGTACTTCCCTCTTTTCACTGCAATGCACGGCAGGCCAAGGTGTTCCATGTCCGGAAGATTATCTCCGACTTTGGATTTGAAGCCGACATCGCCATCAGAGGGACCGACGCGGAAGTCAGCGCCGATCTTGCTTCGAGATTCGTATGCCGATCTGATCGATGCGCGTCCCGTAATCACGCACATCCTTGAAAGCGCCGTTCAATGGCTAGAGGAAGGCAAGCCGCCGCCTCCACTAACGCGAAGAACTGCTCGAGCAGCCGCTGATCTGGTTTCGCATCGGAACTGGCAAGGAACTGGTATCGTGTCTCAACGTTTTTGTGAAATGCCGCGAAAATCTGTCACGATCGAAATTATCGAGGAGGAAGACGAACGCTTCCTGCTCAAGACCTACGCTGACGGAACGGAGGAGCGGCATCCGATCGTGAAAGAACCAAAGAAGAATAAACGCCTGTCGGCTAAGATTGCTTGGTATTGGGATTTGAAGACTGGGCGGAGAAAGTTCTATTGATTTTTGAACCGGAGTGTCGTCGCTTATGCCGCCCAGCGCCTCGTTCTGCCGAACCGCGAGCACGTCATTGCGCTTGAGCCTCTGAGGAAAACGCCGCTACGCTATCCACAAGATCTGCGCCGCAGAGGAGCACTTCGACGGCATCCAGGATGCAAAGTCACCAACATATGCTCGATCTCGCCAAGCACATCGTCAATCTGAAGGCGGAGCACTTCTAGCCGGGCAAATTCGAAGACCAGTACGAAACTGCCCTAGTTCATCAATCAGAAGCGCGCCGGCAAAACCCATTGCCGCGAAAGAGCGTCCCCGGCGCGACGCCGTGGACCTGATGGATGCGCTGTGCAAAAGCATCGGCGCCGCCGAGCCAGCCAAGAGTTCAATGCCTGGCCGTCTTCGGCTCAGCAAGGTCCAAACAAAGTGCTTGAACTATTTCCAATCGGGCTCCAACGTTGACCCCACACAGGCGCTACGGGGTGCCCTGCGAAATTGATGTGTCGAAGCCACCGGTTCACGCTGGCGGGCCTTTCCGTAGTGACCGCGATGTACGGACCACTTTTAGCTCGGACTTGGAACCAAGCCCCGGCCAGCGTAGTTTAAAGAGGTATCACCGCACGGCCCTCGGCAGTTATCGGTGATGAGAACGCCAGTTGCGCTCCCGCCCATTGCAACGGGGAAAGGAGCGCGCCATGCAGGAGCGGCGCCGTTTCAAACAGATCGATTTACTCGACATGCGCCTTTCAGCAGAGGCGGGGCGTCTGCGGAAGGAGCCCAAGGTACTTCACCTGGAGTAAAGCGCGACAAGCTTATTCGCATGGCGCGACTTGCGGAAACCACCTCCCGAATGAGCGACTGGCTTTCATCGCCCGGCTTGAAGACTCCGACCTGAAGGCAAGGACGCGATGCACACCTCATTCACCGACAGCGACACCTTGGGCAGGTTCACCCCTCCCTCCTACGCGAACTGGCTTGCCAAACTTCGCACCCTGTTTCCTGTGCAGGATGAATTTCTTCTGGCGGATGCGATCTTCAGTTTCGAAAACGCATTCGAGGAAGGAAAGACGCCGCAGGAGGCTTACGAGGCGTTCGAAATTTTGGTCGGTGCGGAGGCTTGAACATCAGCCGCCTCAGTTGGCGGCCTCTTTCAGAACGCGTGCTCCGCGGTCGGAGCGGGTGAGGGATGCTTCGGGCGGCGCCGCCAGGCACAAGTCAGTAAGGCGCCTTCGGTCAAACGAAATACCCAATCCGCCAGGCCGCGGTTGCGATCACGAACCACGCCGTCAGCGCCAGAAGCATAACTGTCCAGAACGGTAATGCCGTCGCCGACAGCCAGACCACAATGGCGAATGCAAAGAGGCCGGCGCTGCCGAATGTTGCTCCAGCGGCGTCGAGAGCTGCTGCCTGACGCCCGCGGCGATTGCCGTGCAAACCTCTCTCCCGCTTTCGCCGCCGTTCATGCGCCTCGATAAGGGTCGCGCTCGCGAGAAAAATTGCGGGAAACGCCAGAAAAAGACCGCCCAGAGAGGGGCCGCCGAAATCCGCGACGAGACCTGCCAGACAAGTCGCGAGTCCGCCGAGTACAAAGCGAACGAGATATTCGTACCAGCGGCTTTCCTTCAGCGCAGAGAACTTGAGGTGTATCATTTCCCACGTCATCTTATCAAAACCTGTTCGAGGCCGAGTGCGGCGGCAAACCAAACCAACAGTCCCGCGGTCGAGGCTGCAAATGCACTCAAGTTCAGGCGCATGATGAGCTGGCATACGGAGAAGCTGAAAAATGCGAACGCCAGAGCGCCTACTGCCATCGATCGAGCCTCGAAGCGACATAATCGGCGCCGTGTTCGCCGAATGCGAGAGTGAGGGTCGCCAGCGCTACGGATGGAGCTGCACCGAAAAGGCCGGCAAAGCTTTTGGGACGAAGCACGTCGGCAAGGCTCGCAACTGCCAGCACCACGATGCCACCGGCTATGAACCGCACTACATATTCCATGACAATTCAATGAAGCGCCCCGCAGCCGTATGGTTCCAAAATCGATCGGAACCGACCGTTATCCGTGACGTTCTTGGGTCATGCCCGCGGACTGGTGCCGACCAAAGGATTTCGCCATGAAGCCCATGAAGATGGATGGCCAGACCGTGCAGGTCCGTGACGTCGAGACCATTGCCCACACCAAGGGTAGGCTAATCAGCGTGAGCTACGAGCAACACCGGCGCGACGGCGACTCGCAGCGGCGCAAGCGCGAGATTTACGATAACGGAAACTCAGCCGTCATTCTTCCCTACGATGCTGACCGCCAGACCGTACTGCTCACGCGGCAATTACGAATACCGGTATTCCTGCAGGACGGCAGCGAGCGAACCATGGAGGCGTGCGCCGGAAAACTCGATGGTGAAAACGCAGAACGACGCATCGTGAAAGAGATGCAGGAGGAGCTCGGGTACAAGATCACGAAAGTGCAAAGGCTGTTCGAGCTCTATGTAAGCCCAGCCGCTATCATGGAAAAGATCGTCTTCTTCACCTGCGCCTATTCGCCAACAGACAAGGTGTCTGACGGCGGTGGGCTCAAGGAGGAGGGGGAGGATATCGAGGTGGTAGAGACCCGTTTGCAGGAGGCAGCTGCGATGATTGCAGCCGGCGAAATCGTCGATGCAAAGACGGTCGTTCTCATTCAATATTTGAGCAATCGCATATTGGCTGATGCTTCGGGCTAAATCGAACACCGGCCCGGCCCGCGCTCTAAAGGGCCGTCGTTACAGGAAGGGCTTGCCGCCGGTAACGGCGATGGTCGCGCCGGATACGTAGCTCGAAAGCGGATCGGCCAGCATGACGTAGGCCGTGGCCAGCTCGACCGGCTGACCGGGGCGCTTCATTGGGACCTGTTTGCCGAAATTCTTTACAGAATCATCTGGCAGGGTCGAGGGAATGAGCGGTGTCCAGATCGGTCCCGGGGCGACCGCGTTGGCGCGAATGCCTTTTTCGGCCAACATCTGTGCCAGACCTGCCGTGAAATTATGAATCGCGCCTTTGGTCGTTGCATAGGCCAGCAGTGTCGGGTTGGGTACATCCGAATTGATCGAGGCCGTGTTGATGATGCAGCTACCCGGCTCCATGTGGGCGACCGCAGCCTTGGTGAGATAGAACATCGCGTGGATGTTCACCTTGAACGTCAGTTCCCATTCTTCGTCGCTGATCTCGTCGATTGATTTGAAGCTGGCCTGGTGCGCCGCGTTGTTGACGAGGATATCGATCCCGCCCAGCTCCGATACTGCCTTGGCGACGACTGCGCGGCATTGGCCCGGATCCTGGATGTCGCCGGGCAATAGGACGGCCTTTCTGCCGGCGTCTTTCACCAGCCGCTCGGTCTCCCGGGCGTCCTCGTGCTCGTCAAGATAGGAGATCAGAACGTCAGCGCCCTCCCTGGCGTAGGCGATGGCAACCGCGCGGCCGATTCCGCTATCGCCACCGGTGATGACGGCCTTCTTGCCGTTGAGGCGACCGCTGCCCTTGTAGGATTCTTCACCGTGATCTGGCGCCGGGTTCATCGCGGCAGTCTTGCCAGGCATCGGCTGATGCTGGCTCGGGAAGGGAGGATGGGGATAATGCAGCATTTTCGGTTCTCCAAGGGAGCACGGAGTGCTCGAACGTCGCCGGCGGTGTGTGCCGTGGTTGAGGCGAATCAGGTTTCCGAATGGAGTGCAGTCTGCCGTCCGCCGTCTTGACCATCGCCGGCGTAATCCCCGGAGCGCGTCTTGATGTCCGCCTCGGCCAAAGGCCCGATGGCGGGGGCATTGAGCGGCGTGCCGTCGATGGCAAAATGAGATCCGTGACAGGGGCAATCCCAGCACGTCTCGAAGGAATTCCAGTGCAGGTGGCAGCCCACATGCGTGCAGGCGGCAGAGCGCGCATATAGCCTGCCGGAAGGATCACGGTAGGCGGCGATCTTGCTCATACCTTGCCGGATGATGGCGCCGTGTCCGGCTTTCAGATCGCTGACGTCACTCAGCTCGCCGGGCGCGAGATACTCCGCAAAGTTCTTTACCGCGGTCATATTCTCTCTCAGGAAGTTGCTCATCCCGGCGAGCGGCTTGCGCGAGGGCTCATACACTTCGGCCCATTTGGCCTCTCGTCCGAGGATCAGCGCCGAATTGATCATGGCGCCTACCACGCCGTGGGTCATGCCCTGGCCTGAATCGCCCGTATGCACGTAAATATTATTGCTTCGCGGATTCCTGCCGATGAAGCCGGCGTAATCGATGGTGTCGAGAACCTGTCCCGACCAGCGATGGGTGACGTCTTTCACCGCTGGAATGAGATTGCGCGTCCAGGCTTCGAGGGCCTGAAACCGTACATCGGCGTCGTCGGCTTCGCCGCTCTTGTGGTCGCCGCCGCCGACGATCAAAAAATCGGTGCGACCGTCGCCCGGCTGCAACCGTACATAATGGTAGGGGTCGAGCGTGTCCCAATACAGGGCGTCCGGGATTGCACCCTTCGGAATCGAAAAGGCCATCGCGTAGGTGCGATAGGGAGCCATTTTGGTGTGCAAGGCAAATCGGTCGACGATGGGCGCATTGGTGGCCACGACCGCGGCCCCGGCCGTTATCGTTCGGCTGCCCGCCGCGACGACGACCTTGCCGTCGTCGCGCTCTTCGAAGCTTTCGACGACCGTGTCGCAGTGGAAGCTGCCACCCTTTGCCTCGATGGCGGCGACAAGACCCCGGAGATATTTGAGCGGATGAAACGTGGCCTGGCGCGGATAGCGCAGCACATGCTGCTGTTCGCAATGGGCCAGGGGCACGCCGACCAGCCGATGAACGGGTGCGCCGACCTTGCGGACCGCATCCAGTTCATCCTCGATGATCTTCGCGTCGGTGTCGAGCGCTTGAAACAGATAACCGTCCAGCCGCCGAAAATCGCAATCGATGGATTCCCGCTTCTGGATTTCCTCAATGCGATCCACCGAAGCCGACTGGCTCTCGTAGAACCGGCGAGACAATTCTTCGCCCCGGAGGCTGATCATCGCCGACGTCAGATCATCGCATAGCGGCGCCAGATGAGCGCTGGTGCGCGCTGTTATGCCGTCCGCGATCTTCCCACGATCCAGCACGACGACATGTGAGCCTTCGATGGCAAGTTCATAGGCCGTGGAAATCCCGGCAATACCCGCGCCGATGACGACGATATCGCAATCCGTATCGCCCTGAAGCGGTGTGGCGCCCGGAGCTACCGCAACGTCCATCCAAATTGACTTGCTGCGCCGATCGACGAAATCACTCATCTGGAAATCCAACCGGTCGAGAACGAGGTTGAGATTCAAACGGCCGATCGAGTGACTGGTTCCTGGCGGTCTTAAGGTTGTCAGGCCTGACCCCGCCCAGCGTCTGGCATCGGCAGACCGAGGGTCGCGAGCTGGCGGGTGCTTCTTTGGAACAACGGCGCGGGCGAGACGTTCAACGGCATTCAATCAGGAGGATGCCGTGGGATTGTTCACAAAAGACATCAAGACAATGGACGACCTTTTCCAGCACGGTCTGCAGGATATTTATTATGCCGAACAGCAGATCACGAAGGCCTTGCCGAAGCTGATCGAGAAAGCCACCAACCGCGATCTCATTGCGGGCCTCAAAGCGCATCTGGAAGAGACGAACAAGCAGATCGAGCGGCTGGACAAGGTGTTCCTGAGGCTGGAGAGGCAGCCGAGCGGTACCCAATGCCCGGCCATCGATGGTCTGATCAAGGAAACCGATGAGGTGGCCGGCGAAGTGGACGACAAGGCCGTGCTGGATGCGGCGATCGCCGCCGGTGCACAAGCCGTCGAGCACTACGAGATCTGCCGGTACGGTACGCTGATCGCATGGGCTGAGAAGCTTGGCCACGACGAAGTGGTCCGCTTCCTGACGACCAACCTCAACGAGGAAAAGGCGGCCAACACCAAGCTCACTACGATCGCACTTCGGAAGGGTGTTAACACTAAGGCGTCCGACGCAGCGTGACCGGGAATGCCATTGCCAAGGCCTTTGGCGGGAAGGCCTTGGTGTGAGAGGAACGAAGCCGAACATCACCGATTGATACGAGAAGCTCCATTTTCAGGAGGGATGAACAAGATGAAGTATTTAGCCCCGTGCCTTGTCCTCACGCTTCTCGGCGCACCCGCCATGGCGCAATCCATCGGAGAAAAGACCGGTATTAATTCGACGCTCGGCATCAGCCCGGCGACGGAAGATTTCGTAAAGCAGGCCGCCGTAAGCGACATGTTCGAGATCCAGTCCAGCCAGCTCGCACAGGAGCGAGGCAATGCAGCCGAGAAATCCTTTGCCGCCACCATGATCAGGGATCACGAGAAGACGACAAGCGATTTGAAGTCGATGGTCTCGGGCGGTGAGCTGAAGATGGCGCTGCCCACCGAGCTCGATAGCCCTCATGCGAGCAAGCTCGACAAGTTGAAATCACTCAAGGGCGCTGACTTCAGCTCCGGATACAACAGCGATCAGGTCAGCGGTCACAAGGACGCCGTCTCGCTGTTCGAGCGCTACGCCAAGGGAGGCGATCATCCGAAACTGAAGGAGTGGGCGGACAAGATGCTTCCGACTCTGCGCCACCATCTCGAGATGGCGCAAGACTTGGCGGCAGGAAAGACGGTCGGAAAACACTAGATTTCTTTCGGAAGTCGGAACCTGCAACCTCCGCGTCGGTTGGCCTTCAGCCTTGGCGCGCCGGGGCTTCAGGAGGAAGCAAAAACAAGGAGACGCAGATGGATATCAAGCGATTAATTCTCACCGGCTGCTCGGTCGTCGTCTTGAGCGCCGGAACCGCATTGGCTGGCCCATGTGACACCACCGGCCGCACCGCAAACAAGGATGCAGGGTCCGGACCGGCATCGCAAAGTACCAGCCAGACGGTCGGCATTGGCAACGACAGCAAGGAGCACCCGCCGACAAGCGCCATGAACCGCGCCAGTGGAGAGGTTGCCGCCTCGTCGCAAGACTCTCAGCGGCAGATGCAGGGACAACCGACTGCCGCGCAACAGGCCCAAGGTGCCAAGCCTGGTGCCGAGATGGGTACTCAGGAAGGGCAGAGGCAGATGCACGCCCAGCCTTCCGTTGCGATGCAGCCAAAAGGTACTAGTGGACAGACCGCCGATCAGGGCTGCTGATTAAGTGAGAAGAGGCGAGCTGTGAGCAGTCGTCGGCCGCCGCTTGGGCGGGGTCGGCGCCGGTTCGCGCCGTGACTCCATGTGCCAACCATCGGGCGTCGCCCCAGCTGGGCCGAAACTCGGGAATCCAGTGGGCCTGGGACATGCAGGACCATCTGGCGAGAAGCTCCCGTGCATTGGCCGGCAGTGATGCGTTAAAGCGGTTCGTGTTGCCTCCCCATTACCTTCCAAGGAAGCTGGGCCGCCTTCCGGGGTCCCAATCAAGTTTAATGTAACGGACAGAAACTCGCCAACTTTGTCGCCCAAGACCGACTCATTGGGCACAATAAGACTGGCGTGAGTGTTCCGATAGCGCATCGGCATCGCCGAGTGTTGCCATCGGTGGGTTTCGGTTGCCTGGTTGTTTGCTGCTTGCGAGTCGTTCTAAGCGTGCATTTCACTAAGGACTGAAGATGATCAAGCGAGGGGACCGAGTAAAGCTCACCGCGAGCGTCGCAGCCGCGTTCAATAACAGCAAGCGCATTGACTGGACCGATCGGCGCGGCGTGGTCGAGCGCATCACCAACAGCAAAGCCGCCGCGATGGTGCTGTGGGATGGTCGGTAGTCGTTGGACGGCGTGCCGATCCGAAGCATTGAACTGGAACTAGCAGAGTTGGGATAGCTATCGAAACGGCCCCAGCCGCCGGAACGAAGCTGGGGCCGCTTTCTCCCGGTCTGGGGCTTTGGGAGGCACATGTCCGGAAGCGCAAATCAGACTCTCCTAACCGGTGTTAGTTCCTATGGCGGGCCTATGACCTCATACTCAAAGGCCACGCCTTCCGGATCGTTTTCGGCAAACCAGGCCTCCGCGGCATCGGCATTCGCGAAAACCTTGACGTGCTCGGCATCGCCAACCTGCTTGCTGGTGTTGACGTAGACAAAGACGGTCATTGGTCTCTCTTCGAATGAAAAGACCCCAGCCATCTCAACCGATAGCTGGGGCCGCCAACCCCGAGTTTTTCTTCCGGCAGGGTTCTTCGGGAGCAAAAACCGGAAGCTATGGTGTGACTCCGCTCATAGCCGCGCGTTCCTAATAAATTGCCGAATTTTCCCGGTCGGTCTCAGTTGGAGAGGCCCGCCCGGTATCGGAATAAAAACGGCCCCAGCCTGGGGGGACAGAACGCTGGGGCCGCCATTCCAATGCGCCAGGCGGCGGGCGTGGCGCTTAAAACCAACGTGGGAAGTCGGCGCCCGTTCCTAGAGGCGGGTATGCGTGACCGGAGTGGAAGGACCGGCGCGTGTCGTTTCGTCGCGCGTCGGGCCGCCTAGTGCGCGGACCCATCGGAGGGGCGGGGATTACGTTAAATCGCTCTCCGCGCCCTCGCTGGCGTTCCTGGATAGCATCTACGAGCGTGCCACCTCGGTCCCAGGAACCAGTCCAGCATCGACGCGTTCAACGTTCATGACAAACGACGATACCATCGCAACGGTTGGGAGTGACGAACAACGAATCGATAGCGCCACGGATGCAATCCGAGGCATGTCCCACGACCTCGCCAACGAGGTCGCGCCGCCACTGACATGGCTCGACCGGGTAAGCGCGGCGACGCGTGAAGCTCCCGTCCAGTCGCTCGCGATTGCATTTCTGATCGGGGTCATCCTAGCGCGCCGATGAGGCGATAGGGGGGTTACGCCGTCCAAGCAAGTCGCCAGTGGAGCAGCCATGACAAGCGTGACAAAAAAGACGACGCCTGACCGCAGCAAAATCGAGGTGCAAGATCCCAAGCAGGTGAAATATTGGACGAAAGCGCTGGGCGTGTCGAAGAGCGATCTCTTCGAGGCCATCGACAAAGTGGGTAATGCAGCAGCTACGGTGAGGAAAGAACTGCAGAGAAACGGGCACGCCATTCCCGACGACGACAAGCCGCTCAAGCCCGAAGACTTCCCTGTGAACGCGGAGGGGAAGAAGATCAAAAAGCAGGATGGCACCCCGATCGCTGAAACGGCAGATCCAGCTGTGGCCGAGGACGTCGCGGATCGTCTCAACGAAGATGAGGCGCGGCGCGAAGAAGGCAAATGGTCCGCTTAGGCCCAGTCCGGTTGCGAGCCGTATCCTGACAGCGCAGCGTCGGCTTGACCAATACTCAGAGGGCTACCGATCCCGCTTGAATTTCCGCTTGCCCCAATGTGTCTCTTTGCGATCGGGATTGAACACCCGCTCGACGGGCGGCGCATGGCCCGCGCCGGGCGCCTACTTGGTGCCCGGGCCCAAGACGGCCGAGATCACGTTATCACGCTCCCCGTGCCACCGCTGGCGATCCTGGGCATCGCCGACCATGCTAGATGGTGTCGACATAAGGTTGTGCTCATAGATCCTCGCGTAGACCTTTGTAAAAGGGATGGCGCACCTTGCCCTCGGCGGATTTCGCCCGGTACTCGATTTCGGCGAGCAATTCCGGCTCAACCCAAATACCCTTGTGCGCGATCCGCCTGGTGTAGGGCTGGGTTTTGCGGATCAGCGGCGTTAGGCGCTTGCGCAGTTCGGCGGATGACTTCTTGTCGAAGCCGTGATCGACCTTGCCGGCATAGATCAGGTCATCGCCCTTGCGCCGGCCGAGATAGATGCCGTCCCAATCGTTGCCGTCCAGCGCAAAGCCCGCGATGGTCAGCGTTTCGCGTTGCGCGCAGGTTGTCTTGACCCAGTCCCTGCCGCGGCCTGATGGATAGCGGCTGTCGCGGACTTTGGAGACGACTCCCTCCAAACCGACGTTGCAGGCGTGAGCAAACATCTCTTTGCCGTCGATCTCAAAACTTTCGCTGAATTGAAGGTCAGTCCCATCGATGATCTTCTTCAAGTGCTTCTTGCGATCGGTCAGCGGCAGCTTTCGAAGGTCATGGCCGTTGAGATAGAGGAGGTCGAAAGCGACCAGGACGATCTTTGTCGACTTTCCCTTGAGCTCGTTCTGAAGCACGGAAAAATCCGTCGTGCCGTCAGCGGCGGGAACGACGATCTCGCCGTCGATGATGGCCGAGCCGGCGCCGATGTGCCAGGCGTCGTCGGCGACCTTCCTGAAACGCTTGGTCCAATCATGACCGCGGCGGGTGTAGATTTTGATCGCTTCGTTCACCAGATGAACCTGGACGCGATAGCCGTCAAATTTGATCTCATGGAGCCAGCGCCCGCCGGACGGCACCTTGTCGGTGGACGTTGCGAGCGCAGGCGCGACGAAACCGGGGAAGGGCGCTTTCACGCCGATCGCCGCTGCCTTCTTGCGCTGAAACGCCACAACGCCCACTCCAACCTTTTTATACGGTGGGACAAGCTAGGCGCGGCCCTCGATTGCATTCAAGAACTCGGCACAAGCGAAGCGTGTCATCTATTGAGCAAGTAGCGCCGGTCGCTCTGTCGGCGATTCGTACAAGACCACAGGGCGAAAGGCGGGCCATGCTGGATCGTCCCTTGGCTGAACACTGTCGTAAGCCTCAAGAGCAAGATGAGTAAGCAGCTCAAAAAGCCCAAAGCAATATGGGTTGAACCGGTATTTACAGCGGGAATTGAGCACCGCGGACATCACGTCCGAAGGACTGCTGCGCGAATTCGTTCAAAGGGCTCAAGGGAACAGGGCGTTCGTGAAGCCGTTAACTTGGCATGACCAGCGAAACTGATCACAAATTAGAATGCGCGCGAGTGGCCCGCCATCAAGCAGCTTGCTCGCTCCCGGTAAGCCCCGGGATGCTCTGATGGAAAAGGTCAGGATATACGAATCCGAAGTTCAGGCGCCGGTCCCTATCAAGGCTAGTCTCGTTGATTGATGACCCG
>Ga0207687_10000753_pt1 | contig 21897 bp, 19 predicted proteins | sample KBSM54metaG_FD_184399 | JGI IMG/M metagenome (GOLD analysis project Ga0207687, IMG submission 184399) | Miscanthus rhizosphere microbial communities from Kellogg Biological Station, Michigan, USA - KBS M5-4 metaG (SPAdes) (version 2) | ecosystem: Host-associated > Plants > Roots > Rhizosphere >...
ACGGTTTGCTGGCGGCGTAAAGGCGGAGTTACTTATCAACACTTCGCCCCAGGCGATCTCAATTCCAGCGGGGCGAAGCGGCGGGTTTCAGACTCGGGCTACTTCCGCATTCTTGACTGAACCGTAACGTGTTTCCACGTACTCGTTCAGTATGTCAAAGAATTCGGCGACAATGTGGTCGCCCTTCAGCGTAGTCATCAGCCTTCCGTCAACAAATACCGGCGCCTTGGGCTCTTCAAAAGTTCCCGGCAGTGAAATGCCGATGTTGGCATGTTTGGATTCGCCGGGCCCATTGACCACGCAACCCATCACAGCCACTTTCAGTTCCTCGATGCCCGGATACTTGTCTTTCCAGACCGGCATACTGGTGCGGAGATAAGACTGGATCTGCTCCGCCATCTCCTGGAAAAAAGTGCTAGTGGTGCGTCCGCAACCGGGACAGGCGGTTACCTGCGGAGTGAAGCTGCGAATCCCCAGCGATTGCAGAATCTGCTGGCCAACAAAAACCTCTTCAGCGCGATTGCCATTAGGTGCCGGTGTGAGCGATACGCGAATCGTGTCGCCAATGCCTTCCTGCAAAAGCACCGCCAGACCAGCTGCGCTGCCGACAATGCCCTTCGCGCCCATGCCGGCTTCCGTCAGCCCAAGATGGAGCGGGTAGTCGCATTTTGAGCCAAGCATGCGGTACACGTCGATGAGATCCTGAACGCCGCTGACCTTGGCGCTAAGAATGATGTAGTTGTGCGGAAGGCCAAACTCTTCTGCCAGTTCGGCTGACCGTAACGCGCTCTCAACCATCGCGTCCATGGTGACATCGCGGGCGTCTTTTGGGTTCGCGCTGCGGGAGTTCTCGTCCATCATGCGGGTGAGAAGTTGCTGGTCTAGCGAGCCCCAGTTCACGCCGATGCGTACCGGCTTGTCATTTTTGACGGCCACTTCAACCATGGCGCGGAAATTGTCGTCATTCTTGCGGCCGACGCTCACGTTGCCGGGATTGATGCGGTACTTGGCAAGGGCCTGCGCGCATTCAGGGTACTTGGTCAGCAAAAGGTGGCCGTTATAGTGAAAGTCGCCGATGATGGGAACGTGTATGTTCTGCTTTGCCAGTTCCTCAAAAATTGCTGGGACAGCCTGCGCCGCGGCGTCATTATTCACCGTTACGCGGACCATTTCTGATCCAGCCCGGGCCAGCTGCGCCACCTGCTGAACGGTTGATTTCACGTCTGCCGTGTCAGTATTTGTCATTGACTGCACGACCACGGGCACGTCGCCGCCAACGCGCACATTGCCTATTTTGGCTGTTACGCTCTTCCTGCGCTGAATGATTGCCATTCCCTCTAGTTTACCCGATTTTTCCCTTCAAAGTGGTTACCAGAGACCTTCTCCTGTCAGGGGCAAACGCCATCGTTGCAAACCGTTTAGAATCCCTCTTGTGACTGATGGTGTCTAATAACAGTGATGTTTTCCGCCTTTTTTAAGTCAACATGCCTTTGTCTCCTCTCAGTCGTCCTTTTGCTGGCGACGGTTGCGTCTGCCCAGCCCAAGGCCCCCGCTGGCCCACTGCCGCAAACCTTTAGCGGCTGGCGGATCGATTCGCAAAGCGTTAAGGCCTCCAAAGATCCGTCTGCGGCTGATCCCACTGATGCTCCTGTCCTGAAAGAATATGGTTTCACCGACCTTGAGAGTGCCACCTACAGCCGCAATGGCCGCAAAATGCAGATCAAAGCAGCTCGCTTCACTGATGCGACCGGCGCTTTTGGGGCATTCACCTATTATGTCCAGCCGCAAATGCAGGTCGAGAAGATTGGCGATCGTGGCGCTTCCAGCAACACACGGATACTTTTCTTCAAGGGCAATATTCTGGTTGATGTATCAGTCGAGCATCTCAGCGCCATGTCCGGCGCTGACCTTCGCTCACTGGCCGATTCGCTGCCGCGCCTGAGCAGCGAAAACGGCAAGCTGCCTACGCTTCCCGCGAATCTTCCTTCACAATCGTTGCAGCGCAATAGCAGCCGCTATGTCATCGGGCCGGAAGCGCTGGCGCGCCTGGGCATTCCCATTCCGGCGCAGCTAATCGACTTCAGCAAGAGCCCAGAGGTGGCGATCGGAAAATATCGGACCTCGCAAGGTGAGGCATCAGTGACGCTGGTGGGATATCCCACGCCGCAAATTGCCAGAGAGCGCATGGACGCCATGCAAGCCACTGGGCTCACAGGCGGACCGTTTTACTTCAAGCGCACTGGACCATATGTCGTCGCGGTGAATGGCAACATACCCGCTGACGAAGCGCAGTCTCTGCTCGCTTCAGTGAATTATGACGCTGACGTGATGCCTCTGCAACCCACCAAGCCTAGACCTGTTGAAGACCGCGCCGGATTTGTCTTCGCATTGGTGATGTTGTGTGTGATTACGGTGCTGGCCGCGCTGGTGTTTGGGTTCGTTTTTGGCGGCATCAGAATCCTGGCTAACAAGGTGTTCCCAAACCGGGTTTTTAGCCGGCCAGAGTCGGTGGAGATCATTCGTTTGGACCTTGGCCGAGGCGATAAGTAACTGAAAAAGAGCTGCTTACGGCGAAAGAAAGCCCTGAAGTGACATTTTTTGTCATTCGAAAAGGCATGTTGATAAGATTGTTAAGTTATTGAAAACAAAGGTATCTATTCTCTAAAAATTCCTTGACACTGCCTTTCGCTGGCCAATAAGATTTCGCCAGAAAGTTCTGATGGTCTTTTTCGAACTCCGTTGGAACTATTCTCCCTTGAAAGAGAAGGCCGTCCTGTTGCCGGACGGCCTTTTCGTCCTTTTGGTCGCTTCGCGACAAACCGCTTGAGAGTTCTGATCGACATTGAATGCAATCTGCTCCTGATGCGAGCCGCTCGGCGCGTGATCGGCCTCGCGGCATTTCTTTGGCGACAAGATTTGTCGCTTTGCTGCGCTTGCTCCACAACGCTACAGGGTTTTTCCCGGATTGGAATTGTCCTTCTGCACTTGATACAGCCCGCTCGGCGCGCAAGCCGGCCTCGCGGCATCGCGATGTGGACAAAATTTGTCGCTTTGCTGCAGGCTGCTGGAGCGTTTTTACTGTCTAGGAATGAGACATCGCTTCAGCTCTAATAATTTCTCAATCGTGGACTTGTAACATGCACGAGCATTCGCTGTCCGGGCGGCCCAACCCATCTGCCCTGCGAAAGTTTCTGCGATCCGACGTTGATTTGCAAAAAAATCTCAGTGCAACTAATACGGCGGCCTGTGTTCATACCCGCATAGCAACTTACCTTGGAGGGTATGAAAGGAGCAGTTTCCATGATTCGACGAAATTTAATGCGTTTACTGGCTCTGGTTTTCTTTGGGTTAACCGCTAGCATGTGGGCGCAAACTGCCGCTTCCACAACGGACGTGCAGAGCGATCGCAAAGACCTGCGCCAGGACCGCCGCGATTTAAGCAATGACCGCAAAGACATCCATGCTGACCAGCGCGACCTGAACAAGGACCGCGCGGACCGCAACAAAGACGCCCGCGACATCAACAAGGACCAGAAAGACCTGGCCAAAGACCGCCGCGAGCGCAACCAGGACCTGAAAAAAGGCGATACCGCTGACGCTGCCAAGGAGCAGAAGGACATCAACCACGATAAGCGCGATTTAAACCGTGATAAGCGTGATCTGCGGGCGGACAATCGTGATATTCGCAAAGACAAGAAGGACCTCCACGCGGACCGCAAGGACGCGCGCAAGGACCGGAAGGACATTCGCCACGACCGGCGCGATATCCATCGTGACAGAAAAGGCGCATAGGGAACAGTTTGGTGCGCAGCAGAAAGCCCCGGAAAGTTCCGGGGCTTTTCGATGATCAGTGCAGACCATTGCAGAGATTCGAGGCTGTTCACAATTATTTCCGAATGCAGTGGAGCAAATCACTCTCGGAATGCATCCAATAACATGATGAAGCGAGTAGCATTCAACGCGGCGGGTTGGGGCCTGGTGTTACTGGGCGGAGCAGGCCTAGTGCTGCCCGTGCTTCCAGGCGTGATGCTCCTGATTCTTGGATTGTCATTTCTTTCGTTGGAATATAAGTGGGCGCGTCGCTTGATGGGCCCGTTGCTCCGTCGCTTTCCCGGCGCGGAGAAGAAGCTTGAGATCTTCCTTGCCCGCCATACGAAGCCTGTCTCTGCGGACTTATCCGCATAATTCTCAGCAGCTCATTCCTGCATTTCTTTATTCGCCCCGTTTTCCTATGAGAAATCCTGACGCCCTGGATGCGGCGCCAGTACTGCTGGCGGCCTTGCCCTTGAATCGCGCTATTTGTGCGGATTTTGCCTGTGGGGCGGCAGCTGCTTGCCCGCACCTTCTTCAGTCGGAGCGGCAAGCAGCTCTCGTACCGCTTCCTGGAATGTTAGATCGGAAGAGACTTGCTGAAATCGAGAGTTGGTTTCTTTGCGCTGAAACCTGAATGAATTGATGAGAAACGTTTTTCCCTTGAGATCGACGTTCAGCTTGGTAATGCGCCACTTTCCTGGCGAGAGCTGGGTCTGGGCAATCTCATATATTCCGCCTTTATTAAGGTGTCCTACGATACCCCAGCCAAAATTGACCTCCTTTACCAGAATGCCCTCGATTCGGACGATTCTTTCCTGCGCGGGCTCAATCCAGACTGAGCCTTCCATTCCGCGATACATTTGGGTTTCGCGATCTTTGGGAGAGAAATCCGGGTCGGGACGAAAATTGAAGCGGAGCAGGCCTTTGTCCAGGCCAGCATAGTCAAAGAAGAAGGCCCTGGGAAACGCTCTCACGATCCTGATGCGGCGCTGCGTTTCGCTCTTCTGGTCTTTCAACTCATTCTTGAGCGTGTCACGGTCGGATAACAACTTCTCCAGCCGATGCTGCTGCTTTGCCTGCTGCTCTGGTGAGAGCGGCTCGCCCTTGAATAACACAATGCGATCTGCCCGACCTTCAGCGGTTTCAATGACTGAACGTGTTTCGGAGCCCCAGTTCCAATCCAGCCGCTCCTGGTAACGATACGGTTTGGGGTTTTCAAGCTCAGCGCGCTCGCGTTCGGCGGCACGCGTGATGAGTGCAAGTTGCTCCTCTGTTGCCGGATGGGCTGTCTTTTGTCCCAGAGCTGTTGCGGTCAAAAGCCCAAACCATAGCAGTGCGTGCAAGGAAGGTTTTACCCAAGCGATCCTGGAGCCTTGCGGTTGATTAGCGATAACGCTTCGCGCGGGGCCATTCATCAAGGTTCGATCGCTTGTTTTACGGTGGCTTTCACGCGAATGGCTTGCAGGCTGGAAGAGTCCCAGCCGCCACCCAGGGCTTTTACCAGGCTCACTGAAGTTACCAGCCGCTGGCCAAGGATTTGAGTGGCCAGGCGTTGCGCCTCCAGAAGATTTTCTTCAGCAGTGATTACATCCAGATAGGTAACCAAGCCGCCGGTATAGCGATCATTGGAAATCTGCAAGGCCCGTTGCGCCGCGTTCACGGCCTGCTGCTGGGTTTCCGCAGCTTCAGCCAGCACGCCCAGGCCGGAAAGCGAATCTTCCACCTCCTGGAACGCCGTCAGCACTGTCTGCCGATAGTTGGCGACAGAAGCGCCATACCCTGACCTGGCAAAATCCACTTCAGCGCGACGGCGGCCGCCGCTAAGAACTGTTTCAGCCACGTTGGCGCCAAGCGCCCAAAAGCCCGTGGAAGCGCCGATGATGCTGCCCAATGCGGTATTTTCAAAGCCGCCGGCAGCAAAGAGATTGATGCCGGGATAGTACGCGGCTTTGGCGACGCCAATCTGGGCGTTTTGCGCCGCCATCTGCCGCTCAGATTGGGCAATGTCCGGTCGGCGCTCCAGAACGTCTGACGGCACACCGATTGGTATTGGAGGAGGGGCCAGTTCCAGCGGCTTTACCGGCACACTGAAGCTGGAGGCAGGAACCCCGACCAGAGCGGCGATCGCATGCTCAAATTGGGCGCGTTGCCTGCGTAACAGCGTAGCCTGCGTGCGGGTGGAGTTCAGCAGAGTTTCCTGCTGGGCGACGTCCAGCCCGGAAGCTATGCCGCCGGTATGGCGGTTCTGCACCAGGGTCAATGATTTGTTCTGATACTCCACGGAAGAATTTACGACCGCTATTTCAGCATCAAGTTCACGCAGCGAGAAGTAATCAACCGCCAACTCTGAGGTAATCACCAGCCGGACGTTTTCCAGAGCGGCTGCGGAAGCCTGATAGTTAGCATTGGCGGACTCAAGGCTGCGCCGGACGCCGCCAAAGACGTCCGGTTCCCAGGTCAGATTGAAAGGAATCAGAAAGTCGTTGGAAGTGCTTGGGGACGCCAACGGGATCCCAGTGGTGGTGGGTTTGCCGGCTGAATTCCGAGCGCGCTGGACAGCAATGCCAGCGGTCAATTGGGGAAACAATCCTGACCGGGTGATTCGCGCCGAAGCTCGCGCCTGTTCCAGTTGATAACGCGCCACCTCAATAGTCTGATTGGACTTGAGCGCTTGTGCTTCGTATTGATCCAATTCGCTGTCGGCAAAGGTGCTCCACCAGTTGCCTTTTGGGATGGAGTCTTTGGGGTCGGCGGCACGCCACGGCGGTTGTTCTTTCCACGCGGGAGCAGTGGCGACATCCGGACGGTGATAGTTAGGACCGACTGCACAGCCTGCCAGGAAGAATGCCAGCAGTATCAATGAACCTAATCGGAGAAAAATCTGCCTCACGATTGCGATCCGCCTCCGGCGCCGGCTTTGACGTTAACTTCCTGCCCTTCTTCCAGTGAGTCAGCCGGGTTCACTACGATCTCATCATTAGGATCGAGCCCGCCAAGGATTTCAACTTTCGTCCCGTAATCGCGGCCAATGTTGATGGCCTTTAAATGGACTTTTCGATCCGTGCCCACGACGGCCACGCGAGGCCCTTCTGGCCGGAAGAGTAATGCGTTTACGGGAACCGAGAGACGAGTGATCTGGACCGGAACAGCGAAATGCACTTCAGCATAAGATCCCGGCAGCAAATGGCCGTCGGGGTTCGGGACATCGATTTCAGTGAGCAGTGTGCGTGTGGCGGGATCAATGGCATCTGCGGTACGGACCACTTTGCCCGTAAATTTCTGTCCTGGATGCTCACTCAACTCTATATAGGCAGGCAAGCCCGGGCGGATGGAACCGGAATTGGTTTGCGGCACGTTCACAAAGACGCGTAAGGGATCAACCTGCGCCACATCGAACAACTCTTTGCCGGTGCCGGAACTGCCCGCCGTTATCAAGGCTCCAACGTCAGTGTTGCGGCGCGTAATCACGCCGGAGATCGGCGCATAAATGTGCTTAAAGGACTCAAGTTGCTGCAACCGGCGCACGTTGGCTTCCGCAGCAGCGTTATTGGCCACCGCCTGCGTGTAAGCGCTGGATTGCTGGTCAGCTTCCTGTTGTGAAACGGAATCGGTCTTGCGCAGATTGGCCCAGCGTTCCGCCGTTGATTTGGCCAACTGCAACTGAGCCACAGTTTGTTGTTGCGCGGCTTTGGCCTGAGAGAGCTCCTGGTCAACTTCCGGTGTATCGATTTCAGCCAGCAGTTCGCCTTTTTTTACATGACTGCCGATGTCTTTATTCCAGCGCAGCAGATATCCATTGGTGCGGGCGTAGATTGCCGATTCAACATAGGCCTGAAGTTGTGCGGGCAATACAAGCTGGTCTGCGGCAGGTTCGGCACTGGGCTTGGTCACGCCCACAGTGGGAATGGCCAGCCGCTCCGTTTCTTTGGCCAGCGCTCCGCGCTCTGTAAAGCGGCGCACCAGCGCGAATGCGCCTGCCACAATCAGGATTGTCAAAACAATCATGGCCAGCAGTCCGCTCTTTTTGGCCGGAGGCGTCTCATGCCTTGGAGACGGAGCGCTCTGAGTTGCCGGTCCCGAATTTCTTTGTTCCGTCAGCTGTGTCATAAGTTTCGTTTTAAGTCCTGGAATAAGCTTCCTGCGGAAGGTTAGCTTTTCTGGCTGCTTTGGCTTCTCTGCGTCCATGGATCATACTGAAAATTACCGGCACAAAAAGTAGGGTTGCCACGGTAGCAAAAATCAGGCCACCGATCACGGCGCGTCCCAGCGGCGCGTTCTGCTCGCCGCCTTCACCCATTCCCAATGCCATGGGCACCATGCCAATAATCATGGCCAGCGCCGTCATAATTACGGGACGCATACGCGTATAACCCGCTTCCATTGCCGCATCCCAGGCCGTGAAGCCTTCTGCCATGCGTTCACGCGCAAAGGAAATCACCAGAATACTGTTGGCGGTGGCCACGCCCATACACATTACAGAGCCGGTGAGAGATGGCACGTTCAGCGTGGTATGGGTCAGCAATAGCATCCAGACGATTCCCGCCAATGCACCGGGAAGCGCAGTAATGATAATGAATGGATCGAGCCATGACTGAAAGTTGACCACGATGAGCAGATAGATCAGCACAATAGACATTACCAGCCCAATGCCCAGACCCGCGAAGGAACTGATCATCGTGGCTACCTGCCCCCGCACTTCAATGCGCGAACCTTTCGGTAATTTCTTTTCAAAACTGGCGACGATCTTTCGTGTATCGCGCGCCACTCCACCCAGATCGCGCCCTTGAACGCTGGCGTAAACGTCCATTACTGGTTGGATGTTGTAATGGGAAATTACGGCCGGAGTCACTCCCGGCGTTACTGTAGCCAGGTTCCCAAGCACCTGCGGAGCCGGTGCTCCGACGGCGGTAATTGGCGTGTTCATCAGCGCCTGGAGCGAATCCACACGGTATTCAGGCGTTTGTACGGCGACGTTGTACGTGACGCCGTTTTCACGGTTCAGCCAGAACGTGGGTGCCGTCTGGAAGCTGCCGCTCAGTGAGACTAAGAGGTTCTGCGCCACGTCACGCTGCTGCAGACCAACTTGCTGCGCACGAGTGCGATCAACTGTCAGGTTGAGCGCCGGGGCATTAACCATCTGCTGCACGTGAACGTCAGTGGCGCCGGGGACGTGGCGCAGCTGGTTGGCCATATCCTGGGCCACCAGATAGTTCTGTGCCTGGTTCTTGCCCACAATCTGAATATCAATTGGGGAGGGAAGTCCGAAGTTCAGAATCTGCGTGACGATATCTGCCGGCTGGAAAAAGAATTCAACTCCAGGAAACTGCCGCGGCAGGTCTTCACGAAGCTGCTTCACATACTCTTCAGTGGGATGGTGTTTTTCCTGATTTAGAGAAAACAGGATCTCAGCGTCTGATGTTCCAATGCTGCCTGACGTGCTGTAAGAGTTGTTGATGGAGCTATACGCTAGCCCGATGTTGTCCAGGACTGTGACCAGTTCGCCTTTGGGGATTTTTGTGCGGACGTAATTTTCCACCTGGTCACACAGGCGGGCGGTTTCTTCAATCCTCAGTCCTGCCCGACCGCGAACGTGCATGCGGAAAATGCCGGCATCCACGCTGGGAAAGAAATCTTCTCCCAGAAAAAAGACCAGTCCCATGGAAAGAATGCAGAACAGCAGGAATGACGTAACGAAGAGCGCGCGATGGTCCATGGCGGAGCGCAGCGTCCGATGATAAGCGTCACGAAGCTGCTCAAACTTGCGCTCAAACCAGATCTGTAGCCGCTTAAACGGCGCAAAGAACCCGGTGCCCACCCGGAATTTATCTTCATGCTCATGGTTTTTCAGGAAGAACATTACCAGCGTGGGGACCAGTGTGCGGGAGAGCAGGTAAGACGCCATCATGGCGAACACCACGGCTTCAGCCAGCGGAACGAACAGGAATTTTGCCGTGCCGGTTAGGAAAAACATCGGCACAAACACAATGCAGATGCAAAGTGTAGAGACAAATGCCGGTACCGCAATTTGCGAAGCGCCATCCAGGATGGCCTGCTTCAGCTCTTTGCCCTGCGCCAAATTGCGATCAATATTCTCAATTTCCACCGTGGCATCGTCCACAAGGATACCAACGGCCAGCGCCAGCCCTCCCAGGGTCATGATGTTGAAAGTCTCGCCCAATGCCGCAAGGCTGATGACCGAACAAAGAATAGAGAGTGGAATGGAGATGGCAATAATAATCGTGCTGCGCCAGTTACCTAAAAACAGCAGGATCATTGCAGCGGTAAGGCAGGCCGCGATCAGCGCTTCACGCACTACGCCGTTAATGGAGGCGCGCACAAAGAGTGATTGATCGAAGAGCAGCTTCATGTCAACGCCGTCTGGCAGCGTGGGGGCCACGCGTTTCAGGACGTCTTTGAGGTCTCTTACGATATCCAGCGTGGAAGCGCCGCCATTTCTCATTACCGTAATCAGCGTGCCGCGAATGCCATTTTGCCGGACGATATTTGTCTGTGGCGAAAAACCGTCACGCACATGGGCCACGTCGCGGATGTACGTTGTTGCGCCATTCTGTGTCTTGATAGGAAGGCCGTTGATTTCGGCAATCGTGCTGGGGCTTCCATTCATTGAGACTTCATATTGCAAAGCGCCAATCTTGGCTGTTCCCGAAGGAAGAATCAGGTTCTGCACGCTGATTGCATTCACTACATCCACTGGCGTCAGGCCTTTGGCCTGCATCGCGGCCGTGTCGATATCGACGGCCACAACACGCTGCTTGCCGCCATAAGGGAAGGGAATCGCAGCGCCACTAACGGTAGTCATCTGCGGTCGAATGAAGTTTACGGAAAGATCATTCAGCGCCTGCTCCGGCAGAGTCTTGCTGCTGATCCCGACTTGCACAATGGGAACGCTGGAAGCGGAATAAACGATGATGAGCGGCGGAGTGGTTCCCTGCGGAAGCTGCCGAACGGCTGTTTGCGAGATGGCCGTTACCTGAGAAAGCGCGATCTGCAGGTTGGCCGTGGGATGAAAGAAAATCTTGGTAATGGCGCGGCCATCCATGGCCTGCGTTTCCGTATGCTCGATGTCGTTAACGATCGTTGTCAGGCCGCGTTCCGTGTTGCTGACAATGCGGTCCGCCATTTCCTGCGGAGACAAACCCTGGAACTGCCAGATGACGCTGATGACGGGAATATTAATTTCAGGAAAAATATCGACCGGCGTGCGGATGATGACGATGGGACTTAAGATCAGGATCAAAAGAGCCATCACAACGAAGGTATAAGGCCTCTGTAACGCGAGGCGAACAATCCACATCTGCTAGTCCTTTGGAAAGGGCCGCGCTCAACGGTTAAGTTGAGCCACCAAACTCGCAGCCGAACACATATCTATCTTGACGTTAAAAACGAATGGGGAGATTCAAAGATTGATTATATTATCAACCTGAAAATCGGCTTGCTGAAGATTCGCGAAGTTTCTGTTAACAGTTCTTTACTTGGTGGCATACACAGCGCTGCTCGGCTTCGAGCTTTTCAGCTTTCTCCATAGACTGGAACCGCCGCGCCATTTATCAACTTTGCTTCCGGACTGCACAGGAACAGGATGACCTGAGCGATCTCTTCCGGCTTGGGCCACTTGGAAAAATCAGCCGTTGGCATCGCTTTGCGATTTGGTTCGGTGTCAATGATGCTGGGCAGAACGGAATTCACCCGCACACCGTTGCCATTTACGTCCTGGGCCAGGCAATCGAATAGTGCCAAGGCCGCAGCTTTAGACGCGGCATAGGCTCCTGCGCCCGCGGCATGGTCCAGCGCGGCCTTTGAAGCGATATTTACAATCGAACCGCTCTTCTGCTTCAGCATCGCCGGGACCACGGTGCGGGCCAGGTTGAAACCGGCATGCAGGTTCAAGGTCAGCATGAGCTGGTAGGTCTTGGGATCGGTTTCCCAAACTGTTTTTCCGCCGGCATAGCCTCCAATCGCGTTCACCAGAATATCGAGATGGCCGTGGCGCGCCGTGATTCCATCCACCAGTGCGCGGCAAGCGGATTCATCCGTGGCATCCAGCGGCAGCAGCTCAAGGTGAGCATGCGTGCCCACAGCGTCACGCAGGGCGTCCGCTTCGTCCTTCTTTATGTATGTGGCGATCACCGATGCGCTTTCATGAAGCAGGGCGAGAGTGACCGCCCGGCCCAGTCCACCGGTACCGCCTGTGACGAGGGCGACTTTGTTGGAGAAGCTGCTGGCCATGGGATTCTCCTCTGCTTCTGGTATTCTTTCTCCGTTAAGAGTACATCAGCCATGCTTACAAATTTTGTTGTAGACGACGATGATCTCATGCACCTCATCGAAGAAGCACAAAAATTAGGCCAGCATCAAACACAAGAAGACACTGTTGAAACGGCCCTAAAAGAATACATTCGTCAAAGGCAGCAACAACATACATGAAATGGCAAAGATCATAAGTGTCCTCTAACAGCAGTGGAGCCGGTTCTTGGTTTTAGAGGACGACTGATGCGATGGTCGTTAAAGAACACGCTTTTGCCGTTTTTCCGACCTTGCGCGTTTGTTATTTACTTCGCCCTTTGCGCCAATTCTGAATCAATACCATTCCGGTCTTGTATTCGGCAGCCATCCTCGATAAAATAATACTGGATTGGTATTGTATCCAGCTGCTGGCCCGTGTGGCTGGTGCGCGAAAGAAGATGCGCGGAAGAAGCGATGTTCAGACTTAACAAATTAACGGATTACGGCATTGTGCTGATGGCGCACGTGGCGCGCAGCCCGGAAGAGATGCCGCATACCGCGCGGAGCTTGGCCAAAGAGACCAAGCTGCCCTTGCCGACGGTCGGCAAGCTTTTGCGGCAATTATCTGAGCATGGCCTTTTGAGTTCGCATCGAGGCGTAAACGGCGGATACAACCTGGCCCGCGAAGCCCGCTCGATCACCGTGGCCGAAATCATATTGGCCCTTGAAGGACCTATCGGCTTTACCGAATGCAGCGTAGTCAAAGGCCTCTGCAATATGGAGCGCTCCTGCGCCATCATGAGCAACTCGCAGATTATTGGCGACGCTCTGCGCGACGCGCTGGAGCACGTTACGCTCTCTGATCTGAATCACCAGATGGCGCACCATGAGCGCAAGCACGACCAGGAATTAGTGGCATCCATTAAACCCGCATCCAGAGTTGCGGAAGGAGTGAGATGAGCAGCACAGTTAACCAGATTAATGACCTCACACAGCAGGAATATAAATGGGGATTTATCACCTCCATTGATGAAGACCGTTTGCCTCCGGGGTTGAATGAGGAGATCGTCCGCGCCATCTCCCTGAAGAAGGGCGAGCCGGAATTCATGATGGAGTGGCGGCTCAAAGCGTATCGCTACTGGGCGCAACTGGAGCAGAAGCAGGCAGAGCCGAAGTGGGCCAACGTGAAGTATCCGCCCATCGACTATCAGGCGCTTTCTTATTACTCCGCGCCCAAGCAGAAGAAAGAGTTGAAGAGCCTGGACGAAGTGGATCCAGAGATTCTGGACACTTACGCCAAGCTGGGCATTCCGCTGCATGAGCAGAAGCTGCTTGCCGGAGTGGCCGTTGACGCTGTGTTTGACAGCGTCTCGGTGGCGACCACTTTCAAGGCTAAGCTGGCCGAAGCAGGAGTGATCTTTTGTTCATTCTCTGAAGCAGTGAAGAACCATCCTGAGCTGGTGAAGAAGTATCTTGGCTCGGTGGTTCCCGTAACGGATAACTTTTTTGCCGCGCTGAACTCCGCGGTCTTTAGCGACGGATCGTTTGTTTACGTGCCCAAGGGCGTTCGCTGTCCAATGGAGCTATCGACATACTTCCGCATCAACGCGCAAAACACTGGACAGTTTGAACGCACGCTGATCATCGCCGATGAAGGCGCTTCCGTCAGCTACCTTGAAGGCTGCACCGCGCCGATTCGCGATGAGAACCAACTGCATGCGGCTGTGGTTGAGCTGATTGCGCATGATAATGCGACGATCAAATATTCGACGGTCCAGAACTGGTACCCGGGCGATAAGGAAGGCAAAGGCGGGATCTACAACTTTGTGACTAAGCGCGGCAAGGCGCTGGGCAAGAATTCCAAAATCTCATGGACGCAGGTTGAAACCGGTTCCGCGATCACGTGGAAGTATCCGAGCTGCATCCTGCAGGGCGACAACTCCGTGGGCGAGTTCTATTCGGTGGCGCTGACCAATAATTATCAGCAGGCCGATACGGGAACAAAGATGATCCACATCGGCAAGAACACCAAGAGCACTGTGGTGTCAAAGGGCATCTCCGCCGGGCACGGACAAAACACTTATCGCGGCATGGTGAAGATCCTGAAAGGTGCAACCGGCGCGCGCAATTACACGCAGTGCGACTCGCTTCTGATCGGCGACAAATGCGGCGCGCACACTTTTCCGTATATCGAAGTCAAAAACGCCAGCGCGCGCATGGAGCACGAGGCTTCGACCTCGAAGATCGGCGAAGACCAGATTTTCTATCTGCAGCAGCGCGGAATTTCAAAAGAAGAGGCCGTCAGCATGATTATCAACGGCTTCTGCAAAGCAGTGTTCAAGGAGCTACCGATGGAGTTTGCCGTGGAAGCGCAGAAGCTGCTCAGCATCAGTCTTGAGGGGAGTGTTGGATAAACGATGAGTCTGCTTGAAATTAGAAATTTGCATGCCAGCGTGAATGGCAACGAAATCCTGAAGGGAATTGACCTGACGGTAAACGCCGGCGAGGTGCATTCCATCATGGGGCCGAACGGCTCCGGCAAAAGCACGCTGGCCCAGGTGCTGGCGCGCCGTGAGAGCTATGAAGTGATTGCCGGGTCGATCACGTTCGATGGCAAAGATCTTCTGGAAATGAAGCCGGAAGACGCGGCGTGCGAAGGCCTGTTCATGGCATTTCAATACCCGGTGGAAATTCCCGGCATCAGCAACGCGTACTTTCTTCGCGCGGCGTTGAATGCGGTGCTGAAATATCGCGGGCAGGATGAAATGGATGCCATCGACTTCCTGCCGCTGCTCAAAGAGAAAATGCGCTTGCTGGAGATGGACGAGCGTTTTCTGAACCGTCCTGTGAATGAAGGCTTTTCCGGAGGCGAGAAGAAACGTAATGAGATCGTTCAGATGGCCGTGCTGGAACCCAAGCTGGCTGTGCTGGACGAAACCGATTCAGGTCTCGACATTGACGCGCTGAAGATTGTGGCGAAGGGCGTGAACGCCATGCGCAATAAGAATCGCGCCATGGTGCTGGTAACGCATTATCAGCGCCTGCTTGATTACATTGTGCCTGACTTTGTCCACGTGCTGGTGAACGGACGCATTGTGAAATCCGGCGGACCGGAACTTGCGCTGGAACTGGAAGAGAAGGGCTATAGCTGGACCGAGCCGGAGTTGGCGGGAAAGCGGTGATTCTTCTGAAATCCCGAAGCGCAGCGAGCGTCACCAAGGTTTTTGGGTGACAGAAAATCTGAATAGGGCTTGAGAGCTTTAGAAGAACATAGTGATCCCTCACCCGCAAAAACCGCGGGTTCGGGATTATAGAAAGACTCGCAGAAACGCGAGTTCGGGATTACAGAAGTTCGGGATCATAGATAAGACCGAGGGAACAAGAGAGTGATTACAGCAACCCAGGCTCCGGAAAAATATCTGGAGATTTTTGATCAGTTCAGCAACCGTGCGGCTGTCCAGCCGCGCTGGCTGCAATCGTTGCGGCAGGATGCTTTCACGCGTTTTTCTGAAACGGGCTTTCCCACTACGCACGATGAAGACTGGCGTTTCACCAATGTGTCAGCAGTCGCGAGCACGCCTTTTGAACTGGCTGGCCCGGAGGTTGTATCCAAAGAACAACTGGAGCCATTCGGAGCATGGCAGTTTGATTGCTGTCTGGTCTTTGTGAATGGACTGTTTTTGCAAGAGCTTTCAACGGTGCCGGCGCTGCCCAAAGGTGTGACAGTTGGCAGCCTGGCAACCCAGCTAAAAGAAGATCCGGCCGGCCTTGGGCCTCACCTGGGGCGCTATCTCAACATTCAGCGCGATGCCTTTGCCGCACTTAACACTGCATTGATCGAAGATGGCGTTTACGTTCACATTCCGCGCAGTGTTGTAGTCGAAACCCCGATTTACGTCCTTTACGTCACTGTTCCCGGCGCTACGCCAACGATGAACCATCCGCGCAACCTGATCGTCGCGGAAGAGAGTAGCCAAGTCACCGTTGTTGAAGATTACGTTTCGCTGGGTGAGGGCATTACGTTTTCCAACGCCGCCACCGAACTGGTCGCCGGTGACAATGCCAATGTGTCGCACTACATGATCGTGCGCGAAGGCGATCAGGCTTATAACTTTTCCACTTTGCGGATCCAGCAGGGACGACACGCCAATGTGGCGACGCATTCTTTGCTCTTAAGCGGCGCGCTCGTGCGCAACAACGTGCATCCGCTGCTGGCGGGTGAGGGAAGTGAGTGCCTGATCAATGGCCTGTTCATGGCCAACGGTCGCCAGCACATGGACAACTACATGCTGGTGGAGCATGCCAGCCCGCATTGCGATAGCCGCCAGTTTTACAACGGGATTTTAAACGGCCAATCGCATGGAGTGTTTCATGGGCGCATCATCGTGCACAAAGACGCGCAGAAGACTGACGCCAAGCAGACCAACCGCAATTTGCTGCTTTCTGACGACGCGCAGATCGATACCAAGCCGCAGTTGGAGATTTATGCCGACGACGTGAAGTGTACACACGGCGCAACGATCGGCCAGTTTGATGATAATGCGCTGTTTTACCTGCGCTCACGCGGTCTGGCTGAAGCCGCGGCTCGCCACGTTCTGTTACTGGCGTTTGCCAATGAGTGTCTGGACCGCATGAATTCTCGGCAGTTGCGCGATCATCTGGAAAAGCTGGTAGTGGCCGGAATGCCGGAAGCCGCCACATATTCCGGCGCGCGATCGTCAGAAGGCGCAGAACGGAACTGGGAGGAAGTGGGATGAGCACGGTCGCCAAATTCCCCGAGAAAATCCACGCCGCTTCAACGTACGACGTGCGGAAGATCCGCAAGGACTTTCCCATCCTGCACCAATCGGTCCATGGCAAGCCGCTGGTTTATCTGGACAACGCCGCCACCACGCAGAAGCCGCTTGCGGTGATTGAGGCGATTGAAAATTATTACCGCCATGACAATTCCAATATTCATCGCGGGGTGCACACGCTTTCCGAGCGGGCGACAGAAGCGTATGAAAAAGTCCGTGTGGCAGCGCAAAAGTTCTTGAACGCCGCCGATCACAAAGAAATCATCTTTGTGCGCGGGACTACGGAAGCCATCAATCTGGTGGCACAGACTTATGGCCGCAAGAATGTCGGCAGCGGCGATGAAGTCCTGATTACCGCCATGGAGCACCACTCCAATATCGTGCCCTGGCAGCTGCTGTGCGAAGAGAAGGGCGCGAAATTGCGCGTCGCGCCGATCAATGAACGTGGCGAACTGGTGCTGGAAGAATTCGAGAAGCTGCTGGGTCCCAAGACGAAGATTGTGGCTGTGGGTCATCTTTCCAACGCTCTTGGAACCATCAATCCAGTGCGCGAAATAGTTCGCATGGCCCATTCGCTCAACATTCCCGTGCTCGTCGATGGCGCGCAGGCTGCGCCGCGCATGCCCGTGGATGTACAAGCCCTGGGCTGCGATTTCTACACGCTCTCCGGCCACAAGATTTATGGTCCTACCGGAATTGGCGTTCTTTACGGCAAAACAAAACTGCTGGAGGCCATGCCACCGTACCAGGGCGGCGGCGACATGATTGCCTCCGTCACCTTTGACAAGACAATTTACAACCGACTGCCATATAAATTTGAAGCGGGAACGCCGAATATTGCTGACACCATTGGCCTGGGCGCGGCACTCGAATACCTGAATGACTTGGGACTGGAGCAGATTGAGCAGCATGAAGCTGACCTGTTGGACTATGCTACGAAATCCGTGGAAGCGATTCCCGGGGTGCGGGTGGTCGGCACGGCGAAAGAAAAAGCCGGCGTGCTCTCATTTGTGATGGAAGACATTCATCCCCATGACATCGGCACCATCCTGGATACAGAAGGCATTGCGGTTCGCACAGGACACCATTGCGCCCAGCCCGTAATGCAGCGTTTTGGTATTCCTGCCACGGCCCGCGCGTCTTTTGGCCTTTACAACACGCGCGAAGAAGTTGACGCGCTGGTGAAGGGAATCCGCAAGGTGCAAGAGGTGCTGGGATAATGTCTGACGTTCGCGAATTGCGCGACCTTTACCAGGAAGTGATCCTTGAGCACAGCAAGAAGCCCAAGAACTTTCGCGCGATTGAGACCGCCAATCACAAGGCTGAGGGATTCAATCCGTTATGCGGCGACCACTTCACGATCTATGTGGACGTGAAAGATGGCGCCATCAGTGACATTGGCTTTCAGGGCAGCGGCTGCGCTATTTCAAAGGCTTCTGCTTCCATGATGACGCAGATGCTTAAAGGCAAAACAGAGAACGAAGCCGAAAGCATTTTCACCAGGTTTCATGATCTGGTAACAGGTCATGCCGGCGATGGACAAGACTTGGGCAAGCTGGCGGTCTTTGCCGGCGTTTCAGAGTTTCCTCTGCGGGTAAAGTGCGCGACTCTGGCGTGGCATGCTATGCGCGCGGCGCTCAATGGCGATCAGGAAGCTGTCTCAACCGAATAAACGCTATGGTCTCCAACGAACAAATCGAATTGTCGCGTGAAGTGGACGCCACACAGATTCCCAGCGGGATTCCGCACCGTCTGTCTGCCGGAACCAAGGTGCGGCTGATGCAGGCGCTTGGCGGCAGTTACACCGTGATGACCGACATCGGCTATATGGTGCGCGTGGATGCCAAAGACGCGGACGCACTTGGGCTGACGCCAACATCGGCAGCAACCGATGCGCCGCAGGAGTTTAGCGAAAAGCTTGTCTGGGAAAAACTGCGGACCGTCTATGATCCGGAAATCCCAGTTAACGTGGTCGATCTTGGATTGATTTACGATTGCCACATCGCCCCGGTGGCAGAAGGCAACAAGATTGACATCAAGATGACGATGACCGCTCCGGGCTGCGGCATGGCAGACGTCCTCAAGTCAGACATCCAGCGCAAAATTTCAGACTTGCCTACGGTGAAGGAACTGAATGTTGAAGTGGTGTTTGAGCCGCCGTGGCATCCGGGCAAGATGAGCGAAGCAGCGCGGCTGCAATTGGGCCTGGACCTGGAAAGCTCGCCTTTCCCAATGCATTAAGTAGCGGGAGAACGTGCTTGAATCCCCACTCGCTCCCCCGCTCTCCTTCCCTGCTGGAACCAACTCCATAGCTGGATCTAACAGAAAATCGATAGGTTTCACAAGCACAGCGTTGGAACGCGTGCTTTTCAAATCTGAAAAGCGTGGCCGCTACAAGTATAGTGGCTTCCGGGACGAAGAAAAATATAACCAGAAGGCCTAATTGGCCCGATTCGCGAATATTTTTGTTAGAAAATCTAAAGGTGGCCGGCCCTGCAGGACTTGAGGGGCGCCATTTGCGGTTGTAGGTAGATCATTTTAAATCAAGTATTTAGCTGCGATCCGAGCATTGCCGGTGAGCGCCAATTTTAGCCCCATGAAGTTAAGTTTGTTGGCTTGATTACCGTGGTGCTATAGTCGCCCCAGTCACCGATAAAAGCCGTGACAGGTACTTTTCCCATAAGTTCTGGACGGCGAATGACTTTATGTCGCGCAAGCTGCCAAAAATCGTGCTCACGCTGATCGTGCTGATGGCCGTGTTTTCACCATTCATGCAGCTTGACAGCCTGGACAACTTTCCCGTGGCGACTGGCGACATTGAAATGCACCTCATTTCCGTACTCTTTGAAACGGGAATGTTTTTTGTTTTCGCCGGGATACTCAAACTTTTCCCGAAACTTCTTTGCACGAATGTCACGCCGCCCTGCATGATTTTTTCTGGCTTCAGCCGTGACGCGGCTCCACTGCAGTCAGGCTTCTCCAGTTTTGCCGTTCCTCTCCGCATTTGATTCTTTCCATACCAGAAGTGTGTCCGTAGCCCAGAGTTCCCCTTACCAGTGAACCAGGGAATCTCTTATTTTGCGGCACAGATGTGGCTCGAGCGTCTGGATTTGCTCCTGCCAAACCAAGGGAACATTGAATCAAAGACAGGAAATGGAAATGAAATCCTCAGAAGTGTACGCATCCGGCGCCGCTGCCGCGGTATTTGCAGGTCAGCCGCCACTCGTTAATGAAAGCGACATCGAACAGTGCCTCTGTAATGATGGCCTTGAAATGGAGGAAGACGAATGGCTCGTCCAGGGCTGCATTCAGGGCGATCCCAAAGCATGGGAAGACCTGATAGATAAATACAAGCGCCTTATCTATTCAATCCCAATCAAGTATGGCGCATCCCCAGCCGATGCCGCTGACGTGTTCCAGTCAGTATGCATTGAAGTAATGAACTGCCTGCCGCAGTTGAAAAATGTGCAGTCGCTGCGCTCATGGCTGATCACGGTCACGATCCGGCAGTCGTATCGCTGGAAGAAAAAGCAATCCAGCCACATTGAACTAGATGCCATGGAGCCCGACGTCGCGGAAGGACTGGTTTCCACACCGCCGGCAGAAACGCTTTTTCAGCTAGAAGAAGAGCAGATTGTACGCGATGTGGTGGCCAAACTTGAACCGCGGCATCGGGAACTGGTGCAGCTACTGTTCTTTGAACAGCCGCCGCTTCCGTATGCTGAAGTGGCACGGCGCATGGGGCTTGCCACAGGGTCGATTGGGTTCATACGCGGGCGTTGTCTGGAAAAACTGCGCAAAGCGTTGGTGGAATACGGCTTCAACGGTTAGCCAGGTGAGTGGATGCGCAGCAGCCATGTTGTTGCGCATCCCCGCTTGTTTACAGCAGTGCGCCAAGATTTGAGCTGTGCTTATTCTGTGTGTCAGCAACACTGCTCATTTTTCCCGTGCGAGCACTGCCCTGACGGCCATCGAACCATCAAGGGCTGCGCTAGAACGCGCTTGCCTTAAAGTCGCGACGCGTGGCCGTTTTTGTAATGCCGTAGGGAAGATTGCTGATGCAAAATAGATCGTCTGGATTAGGGAAGGCGACGCCGTTCGCGGCATTCGTCCGGTAAACCGCCAGCACGGCGTTCAATTGAAGGATTTCCTGTTCAAGCCCCAGAGGTATTCCGTTTCTTTTGGCATCGGCGGTTGCAGCTTTCAAATAAATGATGTCCTGCTCTATTGCTGCCGCTGCTTCCAACCACTTCTGATCGTCGTCCATGGTGCCCTTGTCTCCAAACCAGTGAATTAATTACTCAACGCCATTTCAGCAATTACACAGCTATCTCAACACTACGGCGATTGAACTACCTTGCCGGTAAGGTAAACAAGCCACCTGTTTCCAGCTACTTAAAGCCGGATCATGTTTCCAGTACTATCTTTGCTTGCTATTTATAAGAGTACAAACCGTGTTGGAAAATATAGACTGTGCAAGTTTTGGGCCAGTAACTAATTAGATCGCACTCCAACCGGAAAATTGCAGGAGTTTTCAGCAGCAGATCAGTTTTTGATCTGCTCAGGAATTTTGCGTCGATTCAAAGTGGCTAAGCAGGCGCGAAATCAATGTATCCGCGTTGAGGGTCGGCGCCGATCAGCTTGACGCGCAGTTTGTCTCCCACGTCTTTGCCTTGACCGTGGACCAGCAGACCTTCTACATGCGGCTGGAGCACGCGCACAAACGTTCCCTTGGGCGTGGCTCCGGTTACGATTGCGTCAAATGTCTGGCCAATGCGGCTGCTCATGCTTACGGCGGCGATACGTTTCGACATGCCGCGCTCAACTTTCCGCGCCGCGTCTTCTTTTACCGTGCAGTTGGTGGCGATGGCGGAAAGCTCGTCATCCGCATAGGGGCTTTTTTGTTTTTCCAGGACAGATTTGATCAGCCGCTGCGTGACGATATCGGCATAACGGCGGTTGGGAGCGGTGGAGTGGGTGTAATCCTGCACGGCCAAGCCAAAGTGTCCGGGAGAAGGTTGGCCGGGTCGCTCCAGAACATCGG
>Ga0207687_10000755_pt1 | contig 21846 bp, 17 predicted proteins | sample KBSM54metaG_FD_184399 | JGI IMG/M metagenome (GOLD analysis project Ga0207687, IMG submission 184399) | Miscanthus rhizosphere microbial communities from Kellogg Biological Station, Michigan, USA - KBS M5-4 metaG (SPAdes) (version 2) | ecosystem: Host-associated > Plants > Roots > Rhizosphere >...
GATCGGGTCGCCCACCTTCAGCGCGCGACCGTCGGGGTGATCGTCATCATAGACATAGATGTGGAAGCGCGCGGCCTGGCGCTTGATCCGGCCCTGGCCATCCTTGAACTTGGTGACGCGCTTGTCGCCCTTGTACGGATTGCCCTTCGCATCGCAGTCGATCGGCAGTTGCGCCGGGCCTTCGGGCGAGATGCAGAACTCGTCCGGGCTGTCGCCGAGGCGCGCGATGCCGATCGCCGGATGGATGCGGTAAACCGGTGGCGGCGCCATGCGAATCTCCCCTACCGCGCACCGTGGCGCGCCTCATGTTCAATCGAGAAAGTTGAGCGAAACCCCGTCGAGCCGCAGCAGCTCGCGATCCTCCTCATAGGAGGCGCCGATCACCACCAGGCTGACGGTGAGCGTCTTCGCGCCGGCCGCAAGCAGCCTGCGGACTGCGCGAGTCACATCGATCCGGTGGTTGCGCGGCGTGTTCATGCTGCGCTCGCGCAGGTCGAACTTGCGGTTCACCGCCGGCGGCAGGTCGCAATGCCCCGGCCCGCCATAGCAATCGCCATGCCCGAACACGGCAGCATAGCCGGCATAGCCCTCGCTGGTCAGCGGGGTCGACGCATCGGCATCGGGCGTGTTGAGGAATACCCGGATGAAGCAGGAGCGCGGCAGCTGCGGCACGCGGTGCAGCCGCACCTCGGCCGAGCGATAGCCCTTCTGCACTGCCTCGGGCACCGGGATCGGGGCCGAGACGAAGCGCCCGACCGGATTGGTGAGCCCGACCGGAATGATGCAGCCGCCGCGCACATATTCATAGCCGAACCGGTACATGTCGAGCGTGTCGCGGGTGGCATAGCTCCACGGCGTCAGCGGCGCGTCGAGATCGGCGGGCAGACCATCGGGATGGTCCTGCTGCCATTTCCACCACAGCCGGTCGATATTGGCATGGACCGGCCAGAAGATCGGATCATAGGAGGCGGTCAGGTTGCTGAACATGTCGCCATTGGGCGGCTCGGAATAGAGATCCTCGCGCTGGTGGAATTTCCGCCGCGCGACGCTGACCATCTTGTTGCGGTCAGAGGGATCGTCGGACGCCATCTTCTTGGCGGGCGAGGTCGTGTTGTAGCCGCCCGTCCAGATATGCATCGTGTTGTGCGGGTTCTGGTCGAGGAAGCCGAAGCTGTCGACATAGAGGCTGCCGCCGCCGAAATCGCGGAAGGTGCGCAGCGCCAGGATCTCGTCGAGATCCTCGCGGGTCGGGTAATGATAATGGACCCGCGTGTTGATCGTCTTGCCCTTGCCGAACTCGCCCGGGTAGCGCAGCGGATACCAGAGCGAATTGGCCTCGAGCAGCGCGTCGATCAGCCGCTTGCGATAATCGCCCGCGACATATTTCGGGTCCTTGGTCGCCCCGGTGACGGCGGCGTAGAAGGATTGCGGCGAAGCATAATGTTTGCCGATCAGCGTCTCGATCGAAGCCGGGAAACCCTGGCCACGCAGCCAGCGCACTGAAGCCTCGGTCAGGAAAGCCTTGAACGCCTCGGGCAGGATCGCGCCGGTCGACGGATCCTCCGGATGATAGCGCTCGGCCGGGAAATCCCACCAGGGCATGGTCACATCGGGGCAATGATCCTGCAGCGCCTGTTCGAACTCGTAGAGATAGACGCGGTGCCAGGGCAGGAAGCGTTCCCAGCCATGCTGGCAGTGATTCTGGTGGATCAGCGCAAGGTTGTTGTAGCTGCGCTTGTCACCGACCCATTTGTTGAGATTGTAGAGCTCGCGAAAGGCACAGCGCAGCCGCTCGATCTGCGGCTCGGACATCGCGTCGATGTCCATGCGCTGGCGCAGCTCGCCCTTGGCATGGCGATAGGCGCCGGGATCGTCGGCCGGCGAAAAGACCGGGCCGGCAAGGCCGGTGACGGCGATGCAGGTCTCGCCCGGCACGCTGATCTCGCCCGCGATCGGCAGCGTGTCGAGCACGGCACCGGGGCAGCCTTCGTCGATCCACGCCTCGATCAGATCCACGTCAGCCTCGCCCACTTTCGCACCGCCCCAGGGCAGGCGCGGGAACTGGGTGCCGTCGAACGGAGACTGGCCGCGCAGACCGCGCACCAGCGCCGACCGCGCGCCGCGCCCGGCAGAGGTGCTGCCCTTGCCGCAACAGCTTCCGCCGGCCTGTGCCGGTTCCACCAGCGCCAGCCCCATCACGCTCAGGCCGAGAAATTCCGGCAGCGGCAATTCCCAAAAGGCACCGAGCGACCCAATGCTTCCATCATCCCCAGCCGCGCGGCGCAGGATTTCCTGGACATCGGCATAACCGAACAGCGGCGCTTCGGGCGCCAGCGTGGCGCTCACCGGCCCTGCTCCGACACGGCGGATACACCCTCGATATGCGGCATGTTGCCTCCCTGCCAGGCCTTCACCAAGTCCGTAAATGGCTGGCCAATCTGTCCTATCGGCCGCCCTTGATGTCCAGAGCGCCCGGCGGGAGTCGGAACCGTTTTGGCTATGATGGCGTGCAGTTCCTTTGTGCCGCCCACGCATTGTCCCACGGCAGAATGAAAGTCGCGACGGGCGATACACTCCATCCCCCTCCCGCTTGCGGGAGGGGAGAAGAAGGCCACGCCTCCTATTTTCACCCTTGCAATCTATTATCATATTTATGTGGACGCTCGAAACGACGCGCGTTACCTCTCCCGACAGTCATCTCCGGCAAACCGCGATGCAACGCGCGCCCGGGAGCAGGACATTCAGGGGAGAGTTCCGTGTCTGATCGCAAGCTTCGCGTTGTGAAAAAAATGATGCTGGCGACCACCCTCGCCCTCACCTGTTCGAGCCTCGCGCTCGCCGCCAATGTCGAAAAGGTCGCGCACGGCGTGGTCGTCACCCCCGACAGCGGCCCGGCCAGGCGCGTCCGCGTGATCGCCTATGACGACCGCAGCTTCCGCGTGACGGCAGTGCCTGATGCGAGCCCCGAACTGCTCGACCACCTGCCCGACAGTCTGATGGTCAACGAGCAGCCGCATGGCGACGTGACCATCACCCAGGCGAAAGGCGTCGTCACCCTCAAGACCGCGAAAGCGACCGCCGAGATCCGCCTGTCGGACGGCCATGTCCAGTTCCGCAACGCCGCCGGCCAGATCGTCCTGAACGAGGCAGCGCGCGGCGCCTTCACCCCCGTGTCGGTCGAGGGCAAGCCATTCCTCGCCACCCGCCAGCAATTCAACCGCGCCACCGACGAGGGCTTTTACGGCCTCGGCCAGCACCAGAACCGGCAGATGAATTACAATGGCGAGGACGTCGAACTCGCCCAGCACAATATGGACATCGCCATCCCCTTCGTCGTGTCGACGAAGAATTACGGCCTGCTCTGGGACAACAACGGAATCACCCGTTTCGGCAACCCCAAGCCTTATTCGCTGGTCGGCGCCGACATGAAGGTCGCGAGCGGCGGCAAGCCTGGCTGGAAGGCGGAATATTATCTCGGCGACAGGCTCGCCGTCACCCAGACCGAACCGACGATCAACTATCAGTTCATCCGCGACCAGGCGAAATGGCCCGCCGCCGCCAAAGCGCGGACAGTCGCCTCAGCCGATAGCGGCCAGAACACCGCCGGGGTCACCACCCAGACGCAGCATGTCGTCTGGACCGGCATGGTCACGCCGGACGCGACCGGCACCCACAAATTCCGGCTCTATTCGTCGAGCTATGTAAAGGTCTTCGCTGACGGCAAGCTGGTGCTCGAGCGCTGGCGCCAGAACTGGAACCCCTGGTTCCACAATTTCGAATTGCCGATGACCGCCGGCAAGCCGGTTTCGATCCGTATCGAATGGGAGCCTAACGCCGGTTACATCGCCTTCTTCCACAATGACCCCCTGCCCGCCGCCGATCGCCACTCGCTGTGGATGTCGTCGGACGTCGGCACCGCCACCGATTATTATTTTGTCGGCGGCACCAGCATCGACGATGTCATCGCCGGCTATCGCGGCCTGACCGGCAAGGCCGCGATGATGCCCGAATGGGCCTATGGCTTCTGGCAGAGCCGCCAGCGTTACGAGACCCAGGACCAGCTGCTCGGCGTGGTCCGCGAATATCGCAAGCGCGGCATCCCGCTCGACAATATCGTCGAGGACTGGTTCTACTGGCCGCAGGATCAATGGGGCAGCCATGATTTCGACAAGACGCGCTTCCCCGATCCAAAGGCGATGGTCGACGAGGTCCATGCCCTGAACGCCAACATCATGATCTCGGTCTGGCCGAAATTCTATCCGAACACCGACAATGCGAAGGAGCTCGACGCCAAGGGCTTCCTCTATCACGCCAGCCTCGAGGCGAAGCGCAAGGACTGGGTCGGCCCCGGCTATCTCAACACCGATTATGATCCTTATGCCCCGGAAGCGCGGCAGATCTATTTCCGCCAGATCCGCGAGAAGCTGGTGAAGCTCGGCTTCGACGCCTGGTGGCTCGACGCGACCGAGCCCGATATGCATTCCAACCTCTCGATCGAGGAACGCGCCGCCGCGATGGGCCCGACCGCGATGGGCCCCGGTGCGGCCTTCTTCAACAGCTACCCGCTGGTCCATGGCCAGGGCGTCGCCGAGGGACTGCGCGCCGCACGGCCCGATGTGCGCCCCTTCATCCTCACCCGCTCCGGTTTCGGCGGCCTGCAGCGCGCGAGCGCAGCGGTCTGGTCGGGCGATCTCGCCGCGCGGTGGGACGATCTCCACGACCAGATTTCGGCCGGCGTGAACCTCTCCATGTCGGGCCTGCCCAACTGGACTCACGATATCGGCGGCTTCGCGGTCGAGGATCGCTACACCCGCCAGCTCCCCGAGGCGCGGGCCGAATGGCGCGAGCTCAATCTGCGCTGGTTCCAGTTCGGCGCGTTCAGCCCGATCTTCCGCAGCCATGGCGAGAGCCCGAAGCGGGAGATCTACGAGATCTCCGCCGACGACCCGGCGATGCAAAGCTCGATGATCTGGTACGATCAGCTTCGCTACCGGCTGATGCCCTATATCTACACGCTCGCCGCCGACACCTTCCACAAGGACGGCTCGATCATGCGCGGGCTGGTGATGGATTTCGGCGCCGACAGGAAAGTGTGGGGCATCAACGACGAATATCTGTTTGGCCCGAGTATCCTCGTCGCCCCCGTCTCGACCTTCAAGGCCCGCGAGCGAGACGTGTACCTGCCGGCCGGCGCCAACTGGTATGATTTCAACAGCGGCGCGCACTACACCGGCGGCCAGACGATCAAGGCAGCCGCCCCCTATGAGCGCATGCCGCTGTTCGTCCGCGCCGGCGCGATCATCCCGACCGGCCCCGCCGTGCTGAACACGAAGGAACAGCATGACGGGCCGATCGTCCTGCACGTCTTCACCGGCGCCGATGGCAGCTTCTCGCTCTATCAGGATGACGGGGTGAGCCCAGCCTATCTGCAGGGCAAGTTCGCGCGGATACCGATCAGCTGGAACCAGGCGACCCGCACGCTGACGATCGGCGCGCGCGAGGGCAGCTATGACTGGATGCCGGGCAAGCGGGCGATCTCGGTGCGCTTCTATGGCCCGGGCAAGGCGGTAGCCCCCGACTTCAGCGATAGCGCGGCGAGCGTGGTCTATGAGGGGAAGGCGGTCACGGTTCGGGAGCCGTGACGCCGCACTTCCGCTGAACTTCAAATCACACCGGACATCATCAATATGCTTTTGCGGGCTATCACCCTCGCCACCCTGTGCCTCGCCGCCGTTTCGGCCCGCGCCGAACCCCCCGCCCCGCCGACCAGCCCGGTGAACATCACCGGCGGCGCAATCATCGGCTCGCGCGCGGGCCCGCTGAATATCTATCTGGGCGTCCCCTTCGCGGCGCCACCGGTCGGCGATCTGCGCTGGCGGGCGCCGCAACCGGTACTGCCCTGGAAAGGCATCAGGGAGGCCAGAGCCTATTCTCCCGCCTGCGCCCAGACCGCCGAGTGGATTTCGAATCCGAAGAGCGAAGACTGTCTCTATCTCAACATCTGGGCGCCCGAACAGGCCAGGAAACTGCCCGTGATCGTCTGGATCCATGGCGGCGGCCTGTATGGCGGCACCGCCGCGCTGCCCCTGCACAACGGCGCCAACCTGGCGAAACGCGGCGCGGTTGTCGTCACGCTGAACTATCGCCTCGGCATATTCGGCTTCTTCGCGCACCCGGAACTGAGCGCGGAGTCGCCGGATCATGTATCCGGAAACCAGGGCATTCTCGATCAGATCGCCGCGCTCCGCTGGGTGAAGGAGAATATCGCGGCCTTTGGCGGCGATCCTGACCGCGTGACGATCATGGGCAATTCGGCGGGCGGCGAATCCGTCGCGCTGCTGGTCGCGTCACCGCTCGCCAAGGGGCTGTTCCAGCGCGCCATCGCGGAAAGCGGGAATGACGCCATGCCGATCCGCCCCGACGACAGCCATCGCTTCGATGGGAAGGCCTCCGCCGAAGCGAAGGGCCTGGCATTCGCAAAGGCGATCGGGGCGGAGCATCTGGCGGATCTGCGCAAGCTGAGCGCCGCGGACGTACAGAAGCCGGCATGGCTGCCGCGCACCTATGTCGACGAACATCTGCTGCGCGAGGATATGACCACCATCTATCGCAATCATCGCCAGAACGACGTGCCCTTGCTGGTCGGATGGACTGCCGAGGAAGGCAAGGACCTGGCCGGGGAAATCCTGGAAACCACCGACTTCTCCGCCGCCATGCACCGCGAACTCGTCACTCGGATGCTTGGCTATCCGCCGTCCGCTGCCGTGCTCGCCACCTATCCCGGCGCGACGGATGCCGAGGCAATCACGTCCATCAACCAGCTGACCAATGACTGGTGGGGCTGGCGCATGGCGCATTGGGCTGAGCTGCAAGCCAAGTACGGGCGCTCGAAATCCTGGGTCTATTATTTCGCGCACCGCCCTGCGACGCCCCCGACCCCTTGCAACTGGGGCTGCGGAGCCGGCCACGGGGTCGAGATCCAGTATCTGTTCGACAATCTGGCTATGGATCCGCGCGCCTGGACACCGGAAGACCGGCAACTGGCAACGCAACTGGCCGATACCGTGCTTGCGTTCGCCCGAACCGGAGTGCCGACGGGAAAAGGGTTGCCGGCATGGGCGACGTTCGATGGGTCAAAGACATCCATGCTGCGCATCGGGAGCGAGGCCGAGCTGCGGGCGCATCCGCTGCCGGATTTCTCCCTTTTCTCGCAGCCGGGTGACTGAACAGACCATAAGCCCAGCGCGCAACCGCAATCGGCGCGCGGCGGACGCAGGCAGTAAAAAGCAGCCGTCCGGCCGGACCCCGCCGTAACGCTGACCGCACGCGCTTAAAATTCCAGTCATGTGAAAGAGCGGGGCGCATCGCTGATACTATGCACGACCGCTATGGACGATTTCAGGCGCTGGTTGAATCGCCTAGGCTAGCTTGCGGTGCCGATGTTGGACGAGTGACATAATTCGGTGTGGCTTCGGCCGCCCAAAAAGGGTGTTTTACGAGAGGAATCTGCGGAAAAAGCGAGGCCGCATCTTGGGGAATTATGTCATGCCCCTGCGGGATCTGGTGCCAGTCACGAGGCCATGAGGCAGGGCGCCTTGAGGCGCGCGCAAAAGCGACGATTCCAAGGCTTTAGTCAGAATGTCATGCGAGGCACTGACATTTCCAATCTGTACAGAACATTGTACAATGTTCGGGAAGCCGAAGACGCGCTCACCCGACCTTTCTATCACACTTCAACCTCCTGTAGGGAGCTGCGAGAATACCGGCTCGCTCGCCGGTCGATCCGTTCAAGGCCGACCTTCCGCATAGCGCGCGACCCAGTTTGGCGGCTCCTTCTCGAGACTCCCATCGACTTTCACGCCGCGCTCGCGGGCCCATCGATATCCCCACATCGGGCCGAACTTCGTCGCGAAGGCGGGCGGGCGTTGGTACGCCGGGTCGGACTGGGCCTGGGCGAGGCTCACGAACCTGTAGTTGAGGCGCTCGAATATCCCGAGAAGGGGCTCGATGACGGCGGCGTTCAGGCTGTTCAGATGCAGCAGCAGGATCTGCGGAGGCTGATAGCCGAGGACCCGGGCGTTGAGGGACGCATAATATTCAATCTGCTGGCGGCTATAGTCGAGATAGGCCTGCTCGATCCTTCGGCGCGTCGTAGTATCTTTTTGCGCCGCGGCTCGCTCCCAGGCCCTGTCAAACAGATAGTCCGAGCTGTCGATCGTCGACGCGGCGGGCTGATACCCGTGAACGGCCAGCAGCTGCTCGATCCCGACGCGCTTCTCCTCCGTATCGCCCACATGATTGTACGGAAATCTGAAAAAGCGGAGGCGCCGGCCGGAAGCCTCGATCATCGGCCTGATGGTGCTTTCGCCTTTCACGATTTCCTGCTCGATCTCCGCGAGCGAGAGGCTGTTGCTATCGGCATGCGCGAACCCGTGATTGCCAAGCTCGAAGGGACCGCGATTCCATGATCTCAGGATGGCGATGCCAGTGCCGCCCAGCCTCTGGACCTTGCTTTCGGTTACGAAGCCGGTCGCCGGCGCGGCGTGGCGGCGCAACGCTGCCTGAATCCTCTTGCTCGCCCGCAGCGCCGCAGCGCCGTGGCTTCGGCCGTCCATATCGTCGGGACCTGCGAAGGGAAGGTCGTCAAAGGTCAATGCCACCGACCGGGGTGCCTGCTGCGCCGTCGCCGGCGGTCCGGCGAGGACGACGGCCAGAGCGAACAGAATGGAAGCCAAGAGGCGCAGGGTCATCTTCCTGGGCCCACCCGGTTGACGGCAAGACAGGGCTTCATTCCCGATGTCCCTTTTCACACTTCGCACGCAAGCACGGGCCAATCAGGTTACAAGTTCAACGACCACATTCCAACGGCCTCGGAGTTTCAGTGGCCGCCCATCTATCAACATAGATACTATTGATATACAACCATAAATGTTGAACCCTGCCCCACCAAAACCTGTCACTACCCTACTGACATTTTGCCCGCGCCACCCTCGATTCAACCCCAACCTCACCCGCGCTATCCACGGCGCCATGATTCACAAACCGGAATTCGCCGATCAGACTGCGGAACTCTGCCACCTCGGCGAGAGAGGCAAAGAGCCCCGCATCGAGGCTCGCGTGGTTCAACGACTTTCCAGGTCGTTGCACCTGCCTTTTCCGCAGTAGATGTGGTGGTGGCGCCGAACCGGGCAACGATAGAGGGCAAGGCATGACGACACCATTGTCCAGCGACAAAAAACGCTATCCCCCGATCGGCGTGTTGCTGCGCGCCTGGCGCGGTGCGCGCCGGATGAGTCAGCTCGACATGGCGCTCGAATGCGGCATGTCCGCCCGGCATCTGGGCTTTGTGGAGACGGGCAAGGCGCAGGCCTCGCGCGACGCTGTCGAGCGCTTCGCCGATGCGCTCGCGGTCCCTCTGCGCGAACGCAACGCGCTGCTGCTCGCCGCCGGCTATGCACCGCGTTATGAGGAACGCGATCTCGCCACGCCCGCGCTGGAGCGGATGCGCGACGCGATCGATCTGATCCTGCGCCATCAGGAGCCATATCCCGCGTTCGTGCTCAACCGGCATTTCGATGTGCTGCGGGCGAACGACGCCGCGGTGCGCATCAACCGGTTCGTGATGCGGGGTCGCGAAAGCCGGCATGGCAATCTGCTCCGCCAGATTTTCGATCCCGAGGATTTCAGGCCGGTCATCACAAACTGGCACGAGGTCGCGACCGGGTTCCTGCGGCGGCTGCACGACCATCTCGCTGCCACGCCCGGCGACGAACCGGGGCAGCGGCTCCTCGCCGAGCTGCTCGCCTATCCCGATGTCCCGCAGGAGTGGCGTTTCCGCGGCGTCAGTGGTGAAGTCGAACCCCTGCTCACGCTCGATTTCCGCAGCCCGGCCGGGCCGCTGCGCTTTTTCGAGACGATCACCACTTTCGCCTCGCCCTTCGACGTGACGCTGGACGAGCTGCGGATCGACTGCGCCTTCCCCATCGACACACACACCGCCGCGATCTGCGCGACGCTGGCGGCCGGCGGAACGCCCGGCGATGCGCAATGATCCGGCCAGATCAGGTGGCCACCCTGACCTTATGCCGCGCGTCCATATGCCGCTTCCAGCGCGTCCTCAACTCGGCCGGCCTGCACCCATAGCGCTCGTCGAGAAACTCCGCCGCCGCAACCCGGTCAGTCCGGAAACTGCGGAAATCCTGCCGCAGCTCGCACCATGCGGCCAGCATCCGCACTGCGTCGAAATAGCCGATGATCACCGGCCAGACGACACGCTCGCTCGCCTCGCCGCGCTCATCCCGATAAGTAAGGCGGATCTTGCGGCCGGCATGGATCCAGGCCCGGGCGCGCGCGATATCGATGCCGTCAGCCGCGATCGCCCAGCCCGGCGGCGTGCCGATCGCCGGCTCGGCGATGAACGGGCGGAGATGCTCCGGCACCACGCTGTTGATCTTCGCGATCAGGTCCCGCGCGGCGCCCGCCAGTATCGGATCACCCCGGCCCGAGACCCATTGCGCACCCAGCACCGCCGCCTCGATCTCGTCCGCGGTCAGCATCAATGGCGGCATGTCGAAATCGCCGTCCAGCACATAGCCGATCCCCGCCTCGCCGCGGATCGGCACGCGTTGGCCGATCAGATCGGCAATGTCCCGGTAGACCGTGCGCTTCGAGGTCTCGAGCTCAGCCGCGATGCTGTCGGCGGTGGTCGGGTGGCGGGAGCGCCGCAGGATCTGGATGATCTGGAACAATCGGTCGGCACGGCGCATCGGCAATCCTCACTGCTGACATCATGCTGTCAGCAGGCCCCCGCTACAAGCCAGTCCGTCGCGCAGGATCATCCTCGCGCCACCGCAGCAAAAGGATGTGCATCATGATCACCCTGTACCACGCCCCGCAGTCCCGCTCGTCCCGGATCATATGGCTGCTCGAGGAAGTCGGCGCCCCTTATGAGGTCCGCCCCGTCTCGATCTTCCGGCCGATGACCGGCACCGGCTCGCCCGATCCGGCCAATCCGCATCCCGACAAGCAGGTGCCGGCGATCGAGCATGAGGGCGAGCTCGTCGCGGAATCGGTCGGCATCTTTCTTTATCTGACCGAGGCCTTCCCCGAGGCGGGGCTTGGCCCGGTGGCCGGCGCGCCCGGGCGCGGCACCTTTCTCACCTGGGTCACCTGGTATGCCGCCGCCATGGAGCCGGCGATGTTCGCTGCCATGCTCGGCGAACTGGAAGCCTCCCCACTGAAGAAGCGCGGCTATGACGCTGTGGTGGCGCGGATCGAGGGCGCACTGGCGCGGGGGCCCTATATGCTGGGCGAAAGCTTCTCGGCGGTCGATCTGCTGGTCGCCAGCGCGATCAAGTTCGCGCGGCAGGCCTTCCCGGAAAGCGCCGCGCTCGATGCCTATGTCGCGCGCTGCGCGACCCGCCCCGCGGCGATCCGCGCGGCCGGGCTCGACGAGGCCGTCGGCCTGCAGCTGGCCGCTTGAGCGACGGGAAATGGGGGCGGCGTTACTACAGCGCCGCCCCTTTTGCCCGTGCCTAAACCAGGCCGCGCCCCTCGATCGCCACCACCGGCACGAATGCCCCGTCCTCGGCGCGCGGCAGGGTGAGCTTCAACCCGGCCTCCCCGCGTTCGACCGCAACCGCCCCGCCGCCGACCAGCCTCACCCGTTCGATCGTCGCGCCCGGCAGCGCCCGCGTCCCAAGGGCCGGCACCGCCACCGGCCCCTCGGGCCAGCGCAGCATCGCCATGAACAGCTTTCCGTCCTTCGTCGTGAAGCGCACATCCTCGGCGGTGAAGGCCCCGGTCTTGGCCTCGTTCATCTGCCCGGCGCCGATCCTGGTCGGCCCGTCGCCATAGATGCGCCACGGCCGCGATCCGTAGATCGCCGCCTCGCCGTTGCGCGCCATCCAGCGGGTGATGCCGGCGACGATCTTCTCTTCCTCGCTGTCGATCGTGCCGTCGCCGCGGACTGGGATCGAGAGCAGGAGGTTGCCGTTCTTCGAGACGATGTCGCACAGCCGCTGGATGACCTGCTCGGCCGGGACATAGCTCTTATTGTCGAAGCGGCCGCGATTATAATGCCAGTCGCCGATACAGGTGCAGGTCTGCCAGGGCTCGGCACGGAGATGGTCGCTGAAGCCGCGCTCGATATCCTCGACCATCGCGCGGCGCTGATAGGCGGTCAGCAGCTTGCCCGTAAGCACCACATCGACCTTGCCGTGCCAGCGGCGCGACTGTTCGTAATAATGCGCGAGCGCTTCGAGCCCGATCGAGCCGAACGGCAGCTGGGTGTCGTCCAGATAGACGATGTCGGGCCGGTATTTCTCGACCAGCTCCTTCTGCCGCAACAGCCAGTTCTCGGCAAAGGCGCGCGGGGCCGGCGGCGAATCTTCCATCCAACGACCGTCATGCACGTCGTGCCAGGCATTCATCGAGGCGATCGTGCTGATTCCGTCGGGCGGCGGGAAGGAAGCGCCGGTGTAAAGCTCCTGCGGATCGAGCCCCTCCCACCATTTCCCCGCGCCATCGGCCTTACGCAATTTGAACGCGTCATAGCGCTGACCGGCACGCGGACCTTCCGCGTCATAGCCATAGGCCGTCTGCCACCAATGCCAGGCGTGCGAGGCGTGATTGCTCACCCCGAAGCGCAGCCCCGCCGCGCGCACGGCCTTTTCCCAGGTGCCGATGATGTCGCGTTTCGGCCCGACGCGCAGCGTGTTCCAGGCGTGATGGCTGCTGTCCCAGGTATCGAGATTGTCGTGATGGCAGGCGAGCGCCATGAAATATTTGGCACCGGCGCGCTTGTAGAGATCGATCAGCGCCTCGGGCTGCCAATGCTCGGCCTTCCAGCTATTCTCGATCTCCATGAAGCCGGTGTCGGCGGGATGGCCATAGTGCTTGAGATGATGCTCATAGGCCGGCTGGCCCTGGACATACATCAGCCGACCATACCAGTCGCCATATTCGGGCACGCATTGCGCGCTCCAGTGCGCCCACATCCCGAATTTCGCATCGGCGAACCAGCGCGGCGTCTCAAACGCCTCGATGACCGAGGACCAGTTGGCGTCGACTTCGGCCGCGCGCGCGGTGGTGGCAAGCGCGGCGCCGGCAAGACCGGCTACGCCCCCGATAAAGCCACGGCGATTGATTCTGCTCATCATTATCCTCGATTCAATTGCCGGCCGGATCGCCGTACAGGACTCCACGCCCGTCCGTTCCGAGATAGACGCGGCCGAATATCCGCGGATCGCCGCTGATCACCCGGAAGCGCAGGCCCCATTGATGGTCATCGTCATTGATCCGCACCCAGGCCTTGCCGCCGTCGAGCGAGCGATAGACGCCCTTCTGCCCGTCAAGCGTGCCGATCGCGTAGATCGCGGCGATCCTGCTGCCTGGCGCGGGCTTGCCGAGGCCGAACAGCGCGATCTCGAGTGCACCGCTCACCGGCTCGAACGCGTCGCCGCCATTGTCGCTGTGGTAGAGCGCGCCGCCGACATGGAGCCAAAGGTCGCCCGCACCATAGGGCCCCGCGACGAGGCGATATTGCGCCTCCCGCCAATGGGTCCGGGCCGGCCCGAGATCGGCCGGCAGTCCCTTGCCCGCAACGGGCGCGAAGCTGCGTGCGCCATCGGTGCTGGCGAGGATCCGGTTTCCTTCAAAATCGACCGCATAGAAGCGCTGCGGATCGACCTTGTCCGCAGTCGGCCGCGCATCGCGGTTCAGCCCTCGCGGCTGTTCCCAGCTCGCGCCGTGATCACGCGTGACAAGCGGCACCGGCGTACTGACGACAAAGATGCCGCCATCCGCCGACGTGATGATGGGGGCATCGCCCGTCAGGTCGTAGCGCTTTGCGGGGCTGTCTTCGGAAGGACGGATCGCCGGCGTGCGGACCGGCTGCCAGGTCATGCCACCGTCGCTCGACCAGCCGAGCGTCGCGTCGCGCGGACGCTCGGCATAAAGGCTGCCGCTGCGGACAAGGATCATCGGCGCCTGTCCGGCATAATCGAGATTGTTGGTGTTCGAGAGATAGGGATTGACGAAGCTCGGCCGTGGCGAGCGGGTGAGATCGGCATGGACGAAGCCGGCAAGGTCGCCAAAGCCCGAGACCAGGTGCGCGCCGCCGGTCGGACTGGTCAGGGTGATAATCGCGGTCTGCTCGATCCCTTCGGTCCAGGGCGCCCAGGGCAATGTGCCGGCCGTGCTGAAGCGGGTCGTCGCATAGAGGGTCGCGCCGGTGGTATAGGCGGCGTGGCCCGCATCGAACGGATCGATCGCGAGCCCGGCGATCCAATGGCCGAAATCGCCGCCCTTCCCTTCGTCACGCAGAAAGGGCGTAGCGCTCAGGTCGCGGGTGCTGCGCTCGCGCAGATTGCTCCAGTGCGCACCATTGTCGGCCGAGCGCCACACGGTGTCGCCCGGATTCCAGCGATCGATGCTGCTGACCGCGACGGTGCCTGGGGCGGACCGGGCGACGCTGATCCCCATGAAACCGCCGCTGATACGATCAGGGGGCGAGACATCACTCCAATGCCCCGCCCGGTCGCGTCGCCACACAGCGCCGTCGGAAATCCCGTTCGGGCCAATCGCATCGGCATAGGCGACGAACATTGTGCCACGCGCGTCGATCGCCGCCTTGACCGGGAGCAGCTTCGCCGGAGCAGCTTCATCCGCCACCCAGGTCACGCCGCCATCGGTGGACCGGAACAGATGCGCAGCCCCGGGATCGGCCATGCCCGCGTAGAGCGTGCGCGATCCACGGCCCGGTGCGCCGCTTGCGGGATCGAACAGCACGAAGCTCACTCCGCCACGCCCCGCCCGTCCGGATGTGGCTGTGCCGAGCCCGGAAACCGGAAAGCCCGCAACCCTGGCCCAATGCCCGCCCGAATCGTCGCTGCGCCAGAGTCCGTCATGACGCGATCCGAAGAACAGGGTGGTTGTCCGGTTCGGGTCGATCGCAAGCCGCTCGCCAAGCCCCCGGCCATCGTCATTGCCGCCCATGCGGAACGGCACCGGCACGATCGTCCAGTGCGCGCCCCGATCGGCCGAGCGCAGGATCGCCGCCGGCGACCGCACGCTCATCCCCGCCGCGAGATAGACGATGTTCGGATCGACCGGGTCGGGCGCGATGCTCTCAACGCCCATATAGCTGCCTTCGGACATGCCGTCCTGCAGCGGCACCCAGCACCGGGTGGCCGCGTCCCAGCGATAGGCGCCTCCCATATCGGTGCGCAGATACGCAAGGTTCCGCTCAACCGGGCTGAAGACGATGCCCGGTGCGAAGCCACCACCACCCACCTTCGCATTCGCCCATTGATAGGCTGTGGACGGCGCATCGCCCGCCACCGCGCCGCCACCGACAAACAGCAGCGCGAGTGCGATCCATGAGATCCAGCGTAACACCACCCTGCCCCTTCACCGCGCCTTTGACAGGCTTACGACACGCCGATCGTCCGAAGCTCCTGTTGCCGTGCGAGCGAGACCGGATTCTCCTGCCCGACGCGCGTGCCGGGTCTATGTTCGAACGCGGCCAGCGTCCCCGCCCTCATCTCGATCGAGAAGCCCGGCGCCATCGGCGGCATATACGCCGCATTGCGAACGACGCAGGGTTCGACGAAATGCTCATGGAGGTGGTCGACATATTCAGCCACCCGGCCTTCGGTCGTGCCCGAAAAACACAGATAATCGATCATCGAAAGGTGCTGGACATATTCGCACAGCCCCACGCCGCCGGCGTGCGGGCAAACCGCGAGATCGCGCTTCGCCGCCATCAGCAGCACAGCCAGCACTTCGTTCACTCCGCCCAACCGGCACGCGTCGATCTGGACGATGTCGATCGCGTCGCGACTGATGAACTGTTTGAACAGGATGCGGTTCTGGCACATCTCGCCGGTCGCGACCTGGATCGGCGCCACGCCCTCGCGGATACGACGATGGCCCTCGATATCGTCGGGGCTGGTCGGTTCCTCGATGAACCAAGGGTTGGCAAAGGCCAGCGCATTGACGCGCTCGATCGCTTCCTCGACCTCCCAGACCTGATTGGCGTCGATCATCAGCCGGGCATCGGGTCCGATCACCTCCCGCGCGATCGTCACGCGGCGGCGATCGTCCTCGGCATTGGCGCCGACCTTGAGCTTGACGAAGCCAAAGCCCTCAGCCACGGCTTCGGCGCACAGGGTCCTGAGTTTCTCGTCCGAATAGCCGAGCCATCCCGCCGATGTCGTGTAGCAGGGATAGCCCTTTTCCATCAGCGTCGCGACGCGCTCGGCCTTGCCCGCAGCGCGCTGCTCGAGCAACGCCAGGGCCTCGTCGGGCGTGATGAAATCCGTCATGTAGCGAAAGTCGATCTGGCGGACGATCTCGGCCGGCGTCATGTCGGCGACCAATTTCCACAAGGGCTTGCCCGCCGCCCGTGCGAGCAGATCCCACACCGCATTGACGACAGCACCGGTGGCGAGATGGATCACGCCCTTTTCGGGGCCGATCCAGCGCAACTGGCTGTCACCGGTGACATGCCGCCAGAAACGCGCGCCATCTTCGCGGATCCAGTCGAGATCGAGCCCGACCACCAGCGGCGCCAGCGCCTCGATTGCCGCGCAGCAAATGTCGTTGCCGCGCCCGATGGTGAAGGTCAGGCCATGGCCGGCCAGCGCGGGATCATCGGTTTCGAGGATGCAATAGGCGGCCGAATAATCGGGATCGGGATTCATCGCGTCGGAGCCGTCGAGCCGAAGCGCGGTCGGGAAACGGATATCGAGGACGCGCACGCCCGTAATGACCGTCATCCGGCAATCCGATCGCAAGCGCTGGGCATCGCCATTCGGCGACGCGGGAGATCGACAATGACTTCCACTTTCCCCTCCAGCCGCACACCCACGGCGTCTTTCGTGACTTCGAACTCACGTTCGCAGGTGATAGGGATTTTCATATGTGTAAAAATGATGCGACGCAAGCGGCTTCGGAGCGCGCCTCCGCCCCGCCTCAGACCCGGCTATCGCCCTCAACAAGTTTTTCGGAAATGCGATCGGCAGCGAGGCGAACAGCCTGCGCGGCGGCCGTCTTGCTCACCATCGGCTCGAGCTTTTTGAGGAACGGCACCGTTAGAGCCGCAGCCGCATATCCCCCGCGCAGGACCGGCGCGGAGATATCGGTTACGCCCGCGACGAACTGGCTCGGCGTCAGCTCGACCCGGCGCTCGCAGACGGCATCGGCATGCGCGCGAAAGGCTGCGAGCTCTTCATCACCCAGCGGGGGGTTCATCATGCCCTCCCACCGCCGGCGGACATCGTCCGGCTGAAACGCATAAAGGACGATGCCCGAGGCCGATTTCACCAGCGGCCGGCGATAACCGACCCGCACCGAGAAACCGAGTTGCTCGCTCGACTCCATCCGCGCGACGACCACCATCTCGCCCAAAGTGTGCAGCGCAAGGTGGCAAGCCTGGCCGATGTCGAGCGAGAGCTGGCGCATGACCGGCAGCGCGATCTCGATCAGGTTGCGCGTGCGCGGCTGCTGCATGCCGAGCGAGAAAAGCCGGTCGGTCAGCCGATAGCCGTCATTGCTCGCATCCTGCTCTATATAGCCGCGAAACTCGAGCACCTGGACCATCCGGAACAGTTCGCCATGCGAGCGACCCAGTTCGTTGACGATCGCGGTCAGGGTCATGGGCTCGTTCGCGGTAGCGAGTAACTCAAGGATATCGAGCCCTTTTTCCAGGGCTGGCGCCTTGTAGCGACGGTCGTCGTCGATGTTCGCCTCGTCCAGTGACACGCTGCGCCTCATAATGGTCTGTTTAGAATAGATCATATCAGATAGGACGTGCCGGGGTCATGTGCCAACTGTTTCATGCCCGTCCCAACATTGGTCAGCGTTTCGCGGTTGACAAAAGGCCCCGAGAAAACACCGCGTGCGACATCGACGACGGCTCTGCCGGGAAATTCTGGGTCGCAGTGAACATCCACGCAAAAAACCCACGTCAGGGCGCCCTTTTCCGAGCGAGAGAGCGATCGATCGCCGCCTGGGCGATCGGGGCCATCAGTGCATAGCCGGATGCCAATGGGTGGATACCGTCGCGCGTGAGATCGCGCCGGAGCAGGCCATGCTCATCGACAAGGGCGGCATAATAATCCGCGAATACATAACCGCGGCGGCGACAAAATGCCTTCAGCCAGGCATTGAGCGCGCGCAAACTGGCGGGATTGCGCTCCTCAAGCATCGACTTTGCATTGTCGGTGTAATTGTTCACCGGCAGGATCGACCCGAACACAACGCGGATGCCGTGCTGGGTGGCGATGTCCGCCATCGCCTCGTAATTGGTTTCGATCTGCGCCGCCGTTTCCTGCTGAAGGAAGCCCTGGACGTCGTTCACCCCCGCGAGGATGACGACGACGGACGGTTTCAGCGCGACCACGTCCTGATGGAAGCGCAGCAGCATCTGCGCGGTCACCTGGCTGCCAATGCCGCGGTTCACATAAGGCTTGCCGGGAAAGAAGCGGCCCAGCTCCCACAGGTCAGTAATCGAATCGCCCAGAAAGACGACGCGCTTTTCGCGCGGACGCGGTGGCGGCAGCGCGGCATTGGCGGGGGCATAGAGATAGCGTTCGCCAAAATCCCGCATCAGGCTCGGCACGAGCTTCGCACGGAACGGCCCGAGCCAGGGACCCCATTCCTTCTCGACCACCACGCGCCGCTCGGGCGAGCTTTGATACCTCTCCTGCGCCGAGGCTCCCGACGCGCCGAACACGAGCGCGCCGGCGAGCAGCACGGCAAGGCGCTTCACGCAAACACCCCTTTTCGTGCCGCGAAAGCAGCGAACAATGACGGCCAGGCCGATGTCGGCACTGTCCGCGGCAGCCGCGCGCCGAAACCATGTCCGCCTTCGTCGAAGACGTGCAGCTCGGCCGGCCGCTTGGCGTCCAGCATTGCCTGGTACAAGGCGAGAGTGTTCGCGACCGGCACCAGCCCTTCGTCCGCGGCGCGGACCAGGAACATCGGCGGGGTGGCGGCGGTTACGCGCTTGTCCACCGAATATGGGCTCCATTTCGCGGTTGGCGCGTCGGCGCCCAGCAGATCGGTGCGCGACTCCACATGGGTGAAGGCGGAATCGAGGTTGATCACGGGATAGATCAGCCCCGCCACATCGGGCCGCGCCGACAGCTGATCGGCCGCATCCACCGGGGCATAGACCGGCTCGGCGTGCCGCGTGGCAAGCGAACCCGCCAGGTGCCCGCCCGCCGAAAAGCCGAGCACCGCCCGGCGCGAAATATCGGGAACAGCCGTCATCACCCATCCTCCTGCCGATCGCTGATCTATCGGCCTGACACCTTCATAAAGGCGCGAAAGCTCTATGCACCGGTGAAAATAGTTTTCATATTTCACAAACGCGTTGTCCAGTGTAGCAGGTTGAGCCGCAGGGAACGATAAAGAGGCGGCCCATGTCGGTGAAGAGGAGCAGGAGGCCGCGGCCATGACCGATACCCGTTTCCATCTTGAGCGGTTGGGGCGAAGCGACGGTGCGCGGCGCTTCCATGGGGTGACCTCATGACAGCAATCGCTCTTCCCCGTCTCGGCATGGGCACCGCCGCGATCGGCAATCTCTACCAGCCGATCAGCGATGCCGCGGCGCGTGAGACCGTCACGACAGCGCTCGCTTCGGGCATCGGCTATTTCGACACCGCGCCGCATTATGGCTTCGGCCTGGCCGAACGCCGACTTGGCGATGCGCTCGCCGAGGCTGATCAACGGGGTACGGTGATCATCTCCACCAAGGTTGGCCGCCTCCTGGTACCAACCGGGGCGACCGGCGAGCGCCATGGCTTTGTCGACGCCGATCCATTCGAGCCGGTCTTCGACTATAGCGCGGACGCGATCCGCAGGTCACATGATGCGAGCCTCAACCGCCTGCGCCGCGACCGGATCGAGATCCTGCTCGCGCACGATTTGGGTCGGATGACGCATGGCGACGACCATCCGACCCACCTTCGGACGTTCCTCGACAGCGGCTATGGCGCGATGCGTGCGCTGCGGGATGCGGGCATCGTCGATGCGATCGGTATCGGTGTGAACGAGGTCGCGATCTGCGAGGCGTTGCTGGCCCACGTCGATCTCGACATCATCCTGCTTGCGGGCCGTCACACCCTGCTCGACCGCACATCCGCGACCGCGCTGTTCGAAACCTGTGCCAGGCGCGGCGTTCGGGTGATCATCGGCGGCCCCTATAATAGCGGGATCCTCGCACGGAACGGCGTCCGGACGGCAACCGGACTGCATTACGACTATCGCCCGCCGGAGCCCGATATGCTTGCCCGCGCCATCCGGATCGAGGCGATCTGCGCCGGGTTCGGCGTATCGCTGCCAGCCGCCGCGCTGCAGTTCCCGCTGCGCCAGAAACAGGTCGCGACCGTAATCCCCGGCATGGTGGGCACCGAGCAGATCGCCGCATCGATCGCCCGGCTCGCGACGCCCATTCCCGACGCCCTATGGGCCGCACTCGATGAAGAGGAGACCATCATTGCATCCTGACCCCAGCTGGCTTGACACGCAGCGGAGCGCTTCACGATGACGGGAAGGCTCGCCGGAAAGACCGCTTTGCTGACTGCCGCCGGCCAGGGCATCGGCCGCGCCGCCGCCCTGATGTTCGCCGCCGAAGGTGCCCATGTCATCGCCACCGATCGTGATCCGGCGACGCTCGCCGGGCTCGATGCGTGCGATCGCCGCACGCTCGATGTGACGGATATCGCGGCGGTCCTCGCCTTGCGTAACGCGATCGGCCCGATCGACATCCTCTTCAACGTCGCGGGCGTTGTCCATAACGGCACGATCCTGGATTGCGACGAGCGCGACTGGGCCTTGTCCTGCGACCTCAACATGACCGCGATGTACCGCACGATCCGCGCCTTCCTGCCGGGCATGCTCGATAAAGGGGGCGGGTCGATCGTCAACATGTCCTCGATCGCCAGCTCCGTGAAGGGCATCCCCAACCGCTTCGCCTATGGCGCAACCAAGGCCGGGGTGATCGGATTGACCAAGGCGGTCGCCGCGGATTTTGTCGGGCGGGGTATCCGTTGCAACGCGATCTGCCCCGGGACCATCGACACCCCGTCGCTCCAGCAGCGCCTGCACGATACCGGTGATTACGAACTTGCCCGCAAGACCTTCATCGGCCGCCAGCCAATGGGCCGACTAGGCCAGGCGGAGGAGATCGCCGCCCTCGCCCTCTATCTCGCGAGTGACGAGGCGAGCTTCACCACCGGCGCAATCCATGTCATCGACGGCGGCTGGATCAACTGAGCGCCCTTTGATGCGGCGCACCGTCCCGGGCCATCAGCGTCTTCGCATCATCCCGTTGCCGACCGCATGATCGGGCGCCGGCGCGGCGCGGAGTCGGACTGCCGCCGCACCAGGGTGAAGTCCATCATGCGGTGGCGCTCACCCTCTCCCACCGGCATCTTGCGGATGGTCGCGCCGAGCAGCTCCACAGCCGCGCGCGCCATCGCCGCGGTCGGCTGAGCGATTGTCGTCAGCGCGGGCCAGATGGTGGTTGCAATCGGCGTGTCGTCAAAACCGCAGACAGTGAGATCGGCGGGCACATCGAGCCCGCGGCGATGCGCGACCGCGACCGCCGCGGCGGCCATGTCATCATTGCAGGCGAAGATCGCCGATGGCGAACCCGACATATCAAGCAGGATTTCAGTCGCATCGAGGCCGGAGCGATAGGTGAACAACCCTTTCGCGATCAGCCGATCAATGCCCGGACATTGTGTCAGCAGTGGTATCAGGGCGGGCTGACAATCGACGAGTACTGTCGCCGTGGGAAAATGTCGTTTTACGAGCGACGCGTAGCGTACAAAC
>Ga0207687_10000756_pt1 | contig 21840 bp, 26 predicted proteins | sample KBSM54metaG_FD_184399 | JGI IMG/M metagenome (GOLD analysis project Ga0207687, IMG submission 184399) | Miscanthus rhizosphere microbial communities from Kellogg Biological Station, Michigan, USA - KBS M5-4 metaG (SPAdes) (version 2) | ecosystem: Host-associated > Plants > Roots > Rhizosphere >...
TTTGGAACCCGCCCCCCGCCCTACCGAGAACACCGCGCGAGCTCTTCTCGACTTCCGTCTACACGCGGGGCGCGATGGCCCTGGAGGCACTTCGCCTCAAGGTAGGAACCTCCAGCTTGCTCACCATCCTCCGAGACTGGGCCACTGCGCACCGCTACGGAAGCGTGGAAACCGCTGAATTCATGGCGCTCGCCGAACAGGTCTCTGGACGATCCCTGCAACCTCTCTTCAAGCGCTGGCTCTTCTCTGCCGGAAAGCCGAGCTAGCCCGGCGAGCCGGGCGGCAGTTCAGCCGCCCCTTCGACCCCCGAGCGGACTGAGAGCGGCAACGACAAGGTCCACGCGAGCTCCGAGCGAAGCGCGGCGATAGTCCCCTCGCGCGAAATCTGCCAGTCGAGCACTTGAGGGTCGAGCGGGGGAAACAAGGCGATTGTCCGACAATCGTGAGGCCGGGCCGCAGAGCAGCAGATAACACCGTCGAGCGACATGCTCCGCGCGAGGTCGGCCGCGTCCTGGCAATAGCTCCAAGCAGACCTCTCCTCCCAGCAGATATCGCTTGCACTGGCCCCCAGATACCCGAGCGTCGAGGGGTCGTCAGCAACGAGAACGCGCGCGCCGTCGAGTCTGAAGAGGCGAGCCGCCTGGCAACCGACATCGGCGATGGCGCGTCGTCGTCCTCGAGCTCGTGCTGTGAACCGAACTCCGCCAGGGCGGCTAATCCAGCGACTACGGAATCCTCCGCTACGGACAGGTAGCCAGGAAGGGCTTGGCCTCTCCTGTGAAAGCGACCAGCAAAGTGGGCAGCCGTGCCGGCCTTCTCGAAGGGGTGCCACCCTGGTGGGCTCTGATGAGCCGCGGGACCCAAGACCAGCTGGTCATGTCGCTAGAAGTGGTGTAACGAGCACGTAGGAGCCGGAACGAAGTTCCGGCCACCGCGGGCCCCAGACTCGTCGGTTGACCTGCAAGTCGACTGACGAAAGGAAGCACCACGATGGCCGAGAGCCAAAGCATGACGAGCGCCGGGGTCATAGCCAAGGCCCTGATCGAGGAGCACTCCGACTTCCTGCGCGAGAGCGTGGCGATGATCGCCGCTGAGATCATGGAGGCCGAGATCGCCCGCCAGATCGGCGCCGGCAAAGGGGAGGTCAGTGAAGCGCGGGCGACCCACCGAAACGGCTACCGGCAGCGGCCCTGGGCAACCAGGGTCGGTGAGATCGAGCTGGCAGTGCCCCGCAAGCGCTCCGGGGAGAGCTACTTCCCAAGCTTCCTGGAGCCCCGCAAGAGAAGCGAGAAGGCCCTGCTGGGTGTGGTCATGGAGGCCTATGTGAACGGCGTCTCGACCAGGAAGGTCGACCACCTGGTCTCCGAGCTCGGGATCCGGATGTCCAAGGACCAGGTCTCCCGCATCTGCCGTGAGCTCGACGGTCAGGTCGAGGCCTTCCGCACCCGCCCGCTGGAGGGCGCCCACCCCTACCTGTGGCTCGACGCCAAGCACCTCAAGGTCAGAGACCGAGGCCACGTCCACTCCAAGGCGCTGGTGGTCGCCTTCGCGGTGCACGAGAGCGGGCGGCGTGAGGTGATCGGCATCGAGATCGCCGAGTCTGAGACCGAGGCCGGCTGGGCCGCCTTCCTGCGCGAGCTGGTGGCCCGTGGCCTGGAAGGAGTGAGGCTCGCGGTCTCTGACGATCACCTCGGCCTCAAGGCCGCGATCGCCAAGGTGATCTGCTGCCCCTGGCAACGCTGCACCGTGCACTTCATCCGCAACATGCACGGCCATTGCAAGAAGGGCCAGCGAAACATGGTCGCCGCGGCATTGCGAGAGGTCTTCAACGCCGAGGATCTCACCGACGCCAAGGAGCGATCGGCGTCGGTGATCGCTCGCCTCGCCCCGACGTCGTCGGGATCTTCCCCAACGACAGCTCGGTGATCCGCCTGATCGGGGCGCTGTTGATCGAGCAGAATGACGAGTGGCTGCTGACCCGTGGCTACCTCTCGAGGGAGTCGATCGGCCTGGTCCTCGAAGACCAGGCCGAGGCGAACGGAAAGGAGGTGGCGGCCCTGGAGGGCTGAGGAGAAGCACCGGCGAGTCCGTTACACCACAACTCGCGACTTGACTCGGGGCTCGGCTTCACCAAGCTCAAGCAGCCCCGCGATGAGCTCACCGCGGTCAAGCCCGTTTCTCAGCTCAGTCAGCCTGCCGTGTCGGGCCTCGGCTCGCCACAGAGACTCCGCCGGCCCCTGGCCCTGCCAGACCAGTCGACAGCGATAATTTGCACGGGACGATGGTCGCAGTTCTTCGTGAGCACAGACGCTTCCAACCACGCCCGTTGTCACCTTCGTCGATGCATCCTCGTCAGGAACAACACACTGCGGAAGCAGGAGCGCCGGCGACGGCGGTTGGGGCAAGTACGAGTCACGAGGAAGGAGCCGAGCCCGCCATCGTAACTTGACTTTCATGACGCCAAGCATAAGATCGCATAATGGCGATTCTTAGGGTGCGAGTTCATCTTGCTAGGGCCGCAAGCGACTTCCTCGACCGATACGGCCTCAAAATGTCTGTTTGGGGACGAATCTACCTCTCGTTTCTCTTGACAAAGGCCTCCATCACAGTAGTGAGGGATGGCCGAGTCGATGACTTGGAGGTCGCCGAAGAGAGCTTTCGTGAATTGCTCCTGGAGGCGAGCGACGGAATGCCCGTCGCCAACACGGGACCCGGTCCTATCCCGTCCTGATGCGACGGATCACCGCCCGAGACCTCCGCAGGGCGCTCCGCAAACTCTGCCCGATCTGGCCGATCTGTTAGCAGTAGCCGCCGGTGTGCCCTTTAGCCACAGTAAGGAGAACGAGTGTCCGAGAATCCTGAGTCAGCCTTCGCTGCAGCCCAAGAGGTTTGCAAGCAGGTCATCGCCATCTCGACCGGTTTGGTCGCGATCACAGTAGCGTTCGTCGGTGAACTCAAGACAGTGGGCGATGTGAGTGACCTCCACGTCGCCTGGATCTGCGCTGGCATCTCGGTCATTCTGGGAATACTGGCAATGGGTTCACTAACCGGCCTGTTGAGTGAGTCGGGCCCACTCAAGTCAGAGGCAATCTACAAACAACCGGCGCGCACTCTCGCTGCATTTCAGATGATCACGTTCCTGGTCGCCCTTGGCTTCACGATCAGTTTCGGCCTCAACGTCTCGTAGCCCTAGCAACAACGGCAAACTCATCGTAGGGCCTGGGAGGAGACGCCACCGAACTTAGCCGAACTCCCAGTTCTTCCCGCCCATGATGACCGTGGCGACGTCTGTCGCACGGATGAATCATGGGCTGATCAGTTCCCCGATTTCCAATTCGTAGACCAGCCAGCGATCTCCTTCGCGCCGCAGTCGAATGTGTCGGTGGGCGCCGTTTTCGGGGTTGCGCAGGACGACCGTCGCGGAATCGCCGGAAATTTCGGTGCTCTGTGCAAACTGCGGCCGCAAGTCCGAAGAGATGCCTTGTCTGTCCCAGTTCGGGAGGTCCTGGAGCCCCCGGTTGCAGCGGGTGGTCGTGACGCCACCCGCCTGTCCACCTCTTCTTACGATGTCGCTGTGGAGCCACCACACCCGGTTAGCAATCCGACGATCGCAAGCACACTCAAAAAGGAGATCGCAGCGGGCCTTACACCAATCTTCCGTCGGCCGAAGTCGGCATCCGTTCAGACTACCCTTGGCGCCGTGGCTCGAGAATGCGACTGCGCCAATTTGACGATGGACTAGGCATCGCAGGCGCAGCGTCGTTGTGCCTAAACAATTGAGAGGCGGTCCCTTGGATCCTGTCGGCTATGAGCTTTGTACTCCCGAAGGCGACAAGGGCGGTGGTGTTCGCGCAACTCGTGGCTTCGAGGCCGGTGAGACGGTGATGGTCGGATTTCTCGAAGGCGACGTTGCCCACAACGACTCGCACGCGACCCAGGTCAGCCGCACCCGCTGGGCCCGGCATGGCGGTCTCGGGCCCAAGGTCAACCACTCGTGCAGTCCCAATTGCGGGGTCGAGCTGAACGAGACGGGTGCCTGTGACTTCGTCGCCCGGGAAGCGATTGCCAGCGGCGAGGAGATCACCTTCGACTACGCGATGCGCAACTACTCGATCGAGCATTTCCCCGGTGGCTGTCTCTGCGGCGCGGACATCTGCCGCGGCGCGGTGACCGGCTGGAAGGATCTGCCCCCCGGAGCGCAAAGCCGAATACGAGGGCGAGGTGGCGCCCTACCTGCTCGAGATCGATCGCGAGCTGAGCGGCTCGTTGGTCTGAGAGCATTTGGGTGAATGCCCGACGCCCGCGAGCTGCTCGCCAGCCAGGTCGAGCGGACCCTGCGCCACGAGCTCCATCACCTCGGCTGGAACGAGGAGGGGGTGGGCGGGCTAGGCCTCTGAGGGGGCGTTCGACCGCCGTTTCCTGATCTCGCGGCTGCGCTCCTTCGCCTCGCTGTAGGAGGACTCGACCAGCTCCTTGCCGCCCGACCAGCCGAAGACCCAGGAGACGAGGATGATCGCGAAGATCACGTCCCAGGCGGCGATGATCAGCTGCTGCCCGATTGAGTAAGCGGTCGCGGTCTTGGCCGAGGTCTCGCCCGAGAGGGCGGCCGAGTTCATCGCCTGGGTGACGCCGACCCCGCCGGGGGTGGCCGAGACGCTGTTGGAGACAGAGTTCGAGGCAGTGACGGTGGCGACGTTCTCGAAGCTGACGGGGATCGAGTAGGCGCCGAGAAAGACGGCGACGATCGCGAGGCGGGCGGCGTAGCTGCCCAGCACCGGCAGGAAAAGCCGGGTGGCGGTGCGCCGCGGCGAGCGCAGGATCGCGCCGCCGGCAGCCATTTCATGGCGCAGCTTCTCCAGGCGCTCCCAAAAGACGCGGGCGAGTAGGACGAGGAGCACCACCGCGCCGATGATCAGCATCACCACCAGCCCGGTGTGATCGGCGAGGAAGCCGAGCTTGATCGAGAACGAGCCGCTGACGGTGAGGAAGAGGTAGAGGTAGAGCGCCACGTTGAAGACCGAAAAGGGGATCTTCTCGACGATCAGGCCGGAGAAGACCAGCGGGAAGGTGGCGCCGGCGAGCAGGGTGGTGAACATCACCAGCATCACGAAGGTGCCGAGGTTGGCCGGCAGGAAGCCGTTGAGCGCGACCGCCACCGCGTAGCAGGCGAGGATCAGCCGGAAAGGCATCACGGCATTGGGCAGGGCCGCGCGCAGGATGCCGTACCAGGCGAGCGCGGCGAGGCTCGTCTGGGCGCTCTCCAGGGCCACCCCGGCGACGATCGCCCAGGGCGGCACCTCGCTGACCTTGCGAAAGAGGTCCCGAATCCAATCGAGCGCGGGCACGCCGAGCAGCTCGAGCAAGCCGAGCAGGAGCGCGACCGCGCCGAGCCAGAGTGCGATGCGGGCGAGCCGGCGTCTCACCTGCGGCACCCTAGTCAACCGCTTCGCCGTCGCCCGCAGCCTTAACGCCCAACTGGCCGCGCGCCGCAAACGATGCGAAGATCGCGCCATTCACTGCGAACGAGAGGAGCGAATGTGTCAGGAGAGAGCTTGAGTCGGAGGAGCGTACGAATTGCGCGCCTGTTGCCGATCGTGCTTGCCGTTGGGATCGCGGCCGCCGTCGCCGGCGGCTGTGGAGGCAACAGCAGCAGCGACAGCATTTCCTCCGAAGCCCAGAACCGGATCGAAAAGGGCAAGGAAGAAGCCCAGAAGGGCATCGAAAAGGCCAAGGAAGAAGTGAAGAAGGGCTTCAACGAAGCGGAAGAAGCGGCGAAGAAGGGCGTCGAAAACGGTAAGGGTCAGACCAACAAGACGATCGAAAACGCCAAGAAGGAAGCCGAAGAAGGCATCGAAAAGGGCAAAGAAGAAGCCGAAACGGCGATCAAGGAAGCCGAAAAGAACTACGGCAACTGATCGTCGCGGAGCGGCCGGGCGACTAGCGGACCTTGCAGTCGCCCGGCAGCCTGCTGGTCAGCTTCTGGCCACCAGCGAAGGTGAAAGTCGCCCTGGCCAGTTCGTAGGGAACGATGTTGAATCCAGCGGGCGCGGCACAGCTAGCGCTGATGAAACTGCGCTGGCTGCCGCGGTAGCGGTACTTGCGGCCGATCGTCAGGTCGATGTCGGTGACGTAGCCCTTGTCCGATGCAAGCCGGGGTATGTGGGTCGAGAAGACCGTGCCGAACTCGCCTTTCGCGTTGCGAGCGATCATGAAGGGGAGGACGAAGGCGGCGCGCACCGGGCTCGACCCGTAGAGGTGGAGCAGGAGGCCCGGGTGCCCTTTGGTCGAGCTGTTGAAGACCAGTACCGTGCCGCGGGCCGGGAAGACGGGCGAACCGCTGAAGTCCACGTTGGCAGAAAAGTGGCCGCGGCCGACCAGGGCCTTGCGACAGAGGGCGAGCGCCGTTTCAGTGCTTGTCTGCTGCAAGACCGGGGCTCCGCAGCTGGGGAGCCCGGCGACCGAGACGATTCCGGCCCGGTTCATCGCGATCGAGATCTCACGCAGCTGCGGCGGCGTGCTGCCGTCGGTAGTCCGGATCGCCCCGGCCAGGTGCACGGTCACGGGCGCGGTGCGTTCGCGCGGCAAGGCGTAGGGGAGCAGCTTGGCTTCGAAGGCGACGCGCAGCGTCCCCTGCTGGACGAACTGGCGCGCCGCGGCCACGCCCACCGGCAGGCAGGCAAGCAGGACGGCGGCGAAGGCGAGGCGTCGCATGGTCATGTCCAGTGTAGGAAGGTGGGCGTTGCGTCCGGGTTAAAGGCCCAGTCCGTCGCGGCGGGCTAGGGTTCGCCAATGGCTGAGCCGGCTCGCGGGATCGAGCTCTCCGACGGTGACGAGTTCGCCGGCTACCGGGTCGAGCGCCGCCTCGGCCGCGGCGGCATGGGGGTCCTCTATCTGGCGGTTGAGCCGGGCTTGGAGCGGCGTGTTGCCTTGAAGCTGATCGCGCCAGAGGCGGAAGACGACGAGGTCTTCGCCCGCCGCTTCGCCGAGGAGTCGAGGATCGCCGCCTCGATCGAGCACCCGAACGTGGTGCCGATCTACGCTGCAGGCGAAGAGGCCGGTGTGCCCTATATCGCGATGCGCTACGTCGCCGGCGCCGACCTCGCCCGCCGCCTTGCTCGCGAGGGGCGTCTCTCGGCTGAGGCCGCTGTCGACCTGATCGCCCAGATCGCCAACGGCTTGGACGCGATCCATGCCGCCGGCCTGATCCACCGTGACGTCAAGCCGGCCAACGTCCTGCTCAGCGGCGATGACAACGGCGACCACGCTTACATCACCGACTTCGGCGTCGCCCGCAACGTCGCGACCGAGTCGGGCTTGACCCAGACCGGCCGCTTCGTCGGCACCCTCGACTACGTCGCGCCCGAGCAGATCTCCGGTGGCGCGATCGACGCCCGCGTCGACGTTTACGCGCTCGGTTGCCTGCTCTTCAAGCTGCTCACCGGTGAGGTGCCCTTCCCCAAGGAAGGCGACGCGGCACGCCTCTTCGCCCACCTCAACGACCCCCCGCCGGCTCCGTCGCTCTACGTGCCCGAGGTCTCGATGGCCCTCGACGACGTCGTCGTCAGGGCGATGTCGAAGGACCCAGACGATCGCTATCCCTCGGCGGGGGATCTGGGCAGGGCGGCGCAGGCCGCCATGCGGGGTGAGACACCGGCGGTGCCAGAGCGCACCGTTGCCACCGGCGCGGCGGCGACGCGGACCGCCGAGGCGATTTCACCAAGAGCGGGGGGGACGAGGGCCTCGTCGCCGCCGACCGAGCCAACCCGCCGCCTCGACGATGAGGAGCCCACCGCAGTAGAGCCAGGCCGCGCCGGCACCGGCCGCTGGCCGCTGATCGGCGGCGTTGCGGCACTGATTGTCGCGGTGGTCGTCGTGGTCATCCTGGTCAGCGACGGCGGGTCGAGCCCCGATACGACGGCGAGCACGGGTCCGGCGACCACCGAATCCACCAGTCAGAAACCGAAGGCAAAGCCCAAGCCGAAGACCCTGACCAGGTCCGAGCTGATCAGCCGGGCGAATGCGATCTGTGTCCAGAGCCAGACGAGCTACAAGGCGACCCTCCAGGAACATCCAGAAGGGGAGGCCACTCCCGATGTCGCCTACTCGGAAGCGTTGGTGGCGAATTCGAACCGCGCCGTGCGCGAATTCAAGGCGCTGGTGCCACCACCAGCGCTCCGGAAGCCCTTCGGGGAATACGTCGAAACGCGCGAACGGGTCAACAAGTACGACCGGCAGGCGCTCGCCGCGGCCGAAGCCGATCATGTCGCCGCCTATCTCGCGGCCCGCGAACGCCGCGACAACGAGGAAACCGAACGCTATGACATTGCCCGCAGAGCCCACCTCGAAGAGTGCAGCCCCAAACGCAGCTGACCAAGGAACGCAATTGAAAACCCACACCACTTATATGACCTTCAACACCACGCTCTTCTACTGCGAGTTCGACGGCGGCCGCTCCAAGCGTCTGGTCAAGGCAATGGGCGAGTAACCAAGGGGATTGAGCGCGGCCTGGTGGCCCGTCCCGCCTCGCGCACCATCGCGCGCGGCCTCGCGCGCCGATCGGTGCGCTGGGGGTCCTTGGCGGCGTACATCCGCTGGTCGACGAGCCGCAAGGCGCTGCCCGGATCGGTCGCCTCAAGCGGGATCAGCGCGGCACCGGCCGAACTGGTGATCGGCACCGGACCCGTGGTCTCGCTGAGCGCCTCGGTGGCAATGGCGCTGAGCTGAGCCGGCGTTTGCCGGCCAACTTCGAGCAAGACGCAGAACTCGTCCCCGCCCATCCGGTAAGCGCGACCCCAGGGCCGCAACGCATGCTCGAGCTTGTGGCCCAGGCCCTCGAGCAGCGCATCGCCGGCAGGGTGGCCGAGCGTGTCGTTGTAGCTCTTGAAGCCGTCGAGGTCGAGCAGGACGAGAAGGTGCGCCTCGGCGGCCGCGGTGCCTTTCATCGCCTGTTGCAGGTCAATCATCAGCTGCCGCCGGTTGGGGAGCCCGGTCAAGGGGTCGGTCGTCGCCTCCTCGCGGCTGGCTCGCAGCATCCGCAGGTACTGGGAGAAGGTGATCGCCAGGCGGGCGAAGACGGCGGCTAGGCAGGCGGTGGCGAGCGCCAGGGCCAGTACGGACACCTGGGTGAAGTGGTCGTAGACCTCGATCGCCAGCGCCGCGAAGCCGAAGCCGATCGGCAGTGCGATCGAGCGCCAGCTCTCCGGCCGCACCTTGGCGATGCGGGCCGGACCGGTGTGCCAGGCGGCGATTCCGACCAGCAGCAGGGCGATTCCCCAGCCGGCGTCGAGGGGACCTCCCGTCGAGTAGGTGCCGTTGGCGATCTCGAGCATGTAGGCGATGTCGCTGAGGGCGAAGACCGCGAGGGCCCCGCCGAGCCACGCCCAGGCGCGGTCCAGGCGCCAGCCGGTGACCGCGAAGGCGACGACGATCAGGGCCAGCATCAGCGCGTCGGCGAAGACATAGGCGAGGTTGACCGTGGTGGAGATCGTCGTGCCGCCGATTTGGCCGAGCACGGCGTGGAACACCACGGCCGCCGCGAGCGCCGCCACGGCCAGGGCCGCGATCAGGCCATCGAGCCACATCGCCGTGGAGACGAACCGCGCCCGCTCTCGCACCAGGACGACGATCCCGGCGTAGGCGAAGGGGTAGAAGGCGAACCAGAACAGGTCCGAGAGCGAGGGAATCGGCGGCGCCGCAAGGGAGTAGTAAGCGATCCTCCAGATCAGGTCCCCGATTGCCCAGCTGCCGACGGCAAGAGCGATCAGGCTCCAGGCGAGGCGTTCGTCGCGGACCAGGACGACTCGCAGCGCGCAGACCACTGTCGCTCCTATCTCGAGCACCGAGAACGACCACCGTTCCATGAACGGATTGAGCGGGCCGAAGTCGACACCGGCCAGGTAGAGGAGGATCGCGACCGCGACTGTGGTGAGAGCAGGGCGCAGCCCGTGCTTGATCAGGCGAGGTTGTTCGGCGGAATCCGTCACGTCGGAGCTCTGCGTTTCGAATCGACAGCGGGGGATCAGCGCTGATCCGTAAAAGACCGCAAGCAGGCCGCTGCCTGGTGTTGCCCGAGCCGCTGGCCGGCGTTAGGAGCCCGGCTTTGGGCGTAGCTCGACCCCGCCGCCCTTTTCGCGGATCAGGTCAACCGTGAGCAGGACCGCGGCCACCGCGTAGAACGGGGTGAAGGCGATGTTGGAGAGGACGTCGGCGAGCCACTCGCAGATGAATTCGCTGCCGACGAGCCCGTGGGTGGCCGCGATGGCGAGCTTGGTCAGCCCGTCGCCGGCGAGCTCGAGCGGGATCAAGACCAGGGCGACGATCCAAAATTTGTGCCGCACCAGCTCGACGCTGCGCCGGAAGGCGGCCCGGATGCCCCGGTGCTCGATCTCGACCACCGGTGCCGTCAGCCCGAGCCAGACGAAGATAAGGACGCCGGGAAAGAAGAAGAGGATGAGCCCGATCGCGACGCCGAAGCCATAGAGCAGGTCGATCGCGATCAGTGGGCCGTACCTGACCATCCCGGCGATCTCGCGCAGAGACGGCGCTTTCCCGTCGTGGGGATGCGTAAGCAGGATCGATACCGCGCCGGCATAGAAGACCTCGCCGACCAGGCCGGTGGCGGCCAGCGCCAACACAGCACCGGCAATCGCGAGCAGGTGCAGCCCGCCGCCCAGGTCGAGCGAGCCGATGTTGGCTTCTAGCGTCAGCGCGTGGATCGCGCCGAGCGGGATGAAGACGACGACGGCGAGCAGCAGCAGCGAGGGCGCCCAATGCCAGTAGGTCTGCCCGGTCCGGACGTAGATCGAGAGCAGGTCGCGGAAGCGCTGCACGTCAGCGCTGGCGCCGGCGGCCGGAGGGGCGCTTGCCGCGTCGCTCGAGCTTCGACTGCGCCGACTCGGAGGTCGGTACCCGCCGCACGTCGCCGAGCTCGCCGATCAACAGCTCTTCGGCGCAGCGGCGGTGCCAGTGATGGTGTTCGGTGCCGCCGAGGCGGAAGACGTACTGGACGACGACGTGCTCGCTGCCAATCTCGATCTCACCATGACACGAAGGGCAGCGGTAGAGCTTGCGTGAGATACCGCGGATCAGCCAGGCCTCATCGCCCTCTTCGGTGATGCCGCGCAGGCTCCAGCGTTTATCCGGCAACCCCGAGAGGTCGGCCACGGGTTTACTTCCTCGATAGCCAGGCGAAGCCAGCGGCCATCGCCACATTGGCGACGCCCGCGAAACGAAGACCGAGCTTGGCTCCTGGCCGGCTGACAGCGGGGGACTCGGCCCAAAGTGCATCGGTGGCGATCTCGGTGCCGCGCAACCAGGCAAGCGCCCACCAGTCGCGCTGCTCACCCCGCACCGCGGCCATCGTGTGCGCGGCGGCGAAGGTAAGCCAGATCGGCGCGCAGCGGCGGAAGAGGTGTTCGGCGTCGGGCGAGGGATGCTCGTGACCGAGCAAGCGCAGGGTCGCGGCGGGAGCGAGGAGGGCGCCGCCGCCGAGCGCGAGATCGAAGGCGATCATGTTGCCGTTGGTGAGGCGCAGCGCCTGCTCGAGCGTCATCGCATGAACTATCCAACCAGATTGCCGGAAGGGAAAGCACGGGGTCCGACGAATTGGACGCCGTGACCAAGACTGCGACCAAGACCCCCACCAGCACTGTCCCCAGCCTCAAGAGCCTTTCTGAGTACATCCAGGAGCGCTTCGAAGAGTTCTCGCGTTCGCAGAAAGACGTCGCCCGCTACATCGTCGACCACCTCGACGAGGCAGCCTTCCTCACCGCCGAGGAGCTGGCCCGGAGAGCGAGCACCTCGTCATCGACGGTGGTGCGCTTCTCCCAGGCCCTCGGCTTCGAGGGCTACCCCGAGCTTCAGCAGGCGGCGATCGAGGAGTACCGCACGGCAGGTGCCGCGGCAGCAAGCGCGGCCAGCTCCGGCGCCCTCTTCTCCTTCGACCACTCCGAGTTGGAGGGATCTCTGGGAGCCGACTACGCCAACCTCGAGGAAACCGCGCGCAAGCTGACCCGGGAGCAGGTCGACGGCGCCGTCGCCGCCCTCGCCGAAGCCCAGCGCGTGGTGATCGTCGGTGTCGACCAGATGGCCTTCTTCGCCAGCTACCTGCGTCACACCCTGAGCTTGCTCGACATCCGCGCCGAAATCGTCGCCAGCACCGGCGGCGAGTCGCTACAGCGCCTAGGCAGGATCGACGAAGAAACCCTCGTCATCATCCTTTCCTCCGGCCGCGCCCACCCGCTCTTGCTGCGAGCCATGAAGCTCGCCGTCCACCGCGGCGCCCGCACGCTGGCGGTTTCCGATGCCTCCATGTCAGAGGTTGGCGAGCACGCCGAGCTAACCCTCTACTACTCGTCGAACAGCCCCTCTTTCGCGCGCTCCAACACCGCTTTGATGGCACTCGTCCAGGCTTTGGCCCACGGCCTCTACGCCCGCGACGAAGACACCCACAAAGACCGCATCCGCGCCTACAAGCTCAAGTAGCCCAACTGCCACCGACTTCGCCCTTTGGTGGCCATAGGGACACCAAAAGACGAAGTCACCGAGTGGGGGCGACCCGTAGTATTGGCCGCCGATGGCTGAGAGAGCGACTTTTCGCGTGAAGACCGGTCTCGCCGAGATGCTCAAGGGCGGCGTGATCATGGACGTGGTCACGCCTGAGCAGGCGCGGATCGCCGAGGACGCTGGCGCCTGCGCGGTAATGGCGCTGGAGCGGGTTCCAGCGGACATCCGCAGGGACGGCGGTGTTGCTCGCATGTCCGACCCGGCGATGATCAAGGGGATCCAGGAGGCGGTGACGATCCCGGTCATGGCCAAGGCGCGGATTGGCCACTTCGCCGAGGCCCAGGTACTGCAGTCGCTGGAAGTCGACTACATCGACGAGTCCGAGGTACTGACTCCGGCCGACGAGCGCCACCACATCGACAAGCTCGCCTTCGAGGTGCCGTTCGTCTGTGGCGCCACCAACCTTGGCGAGGCGCTGCGCCGGATCGGCGAGGGGGCGGCGATGATCCGCTCCAAGGGCGAGGCCGGCACCGGCAACGTCGTCGAGGCGGTCCGTCACATGCGCGAAATCACTTCCGGGATCAAGCGGCTGGCGCAGCTCGGCCGCGAGGAGCTGGCCGGTGCCGCCAAGGAGCACCAGGCACCGCTCGAAGTCGTCCACGAGGTGGCCGAGCGCGGCCGCCTGCCGGTTCCTCTCTTCTGTGCGGGCGGCATCGCGACGCCGGCCGACGCGGCGCTGATGATGCAGCTCGGCGCTGAGGGCAACTTCGTCGGCTCGGGGATCTTCAAGAGCGACGACCCCGAGCGGCGGGCCAAGGCCATAGTCGAGGCGACCACGCACTTCAACGATCCCGAGCGGGTGGCGGCGGCCTCGATCGGGCTCGGCAGCGCGATGCCGGGGCTCGAGATCGCCGATCTCGCCGCGGCCGACGCCCTGCTCCAAGACCGCGGTGCCTGAGCTGCGCCTCGGCGTGCTCGCCATCCAGGGAGGCTTTGAAGCGCACTGCGAAGTGCTGCGCGAGCTGGGCGCGGAGGTCACGGAAGTGCGCCTCCCGGCTGATCTGGAGGGCCTTGACGGGCTCGTCATCCCCGGCGGCGAGAGCACGACGATCTCGATGGGGATCTCCTCGGCAGGGCTGGAGGAGCCGATCCGCGACCTGCGCGGCGCCGGCGGGACGATCTTTGGCACCTGCGCCGGGATGATCGTTTGCGACCGCGAGCACCTCGGCCTGATCGACGCCGGCACGGCCCGCAACGCCTTCGGCCGCCAGCTGCAGAGCTTCGAGGCGGACCTCGAGATCGAGGGGATCGGCGAGGAGCCCCTGCGCGCCGTCTTCATCCGCGCCCCCTGGGTCGAGCGCTGCGGCGCGGGCGTCGAGGTGTTGGCCTCCTACGAGGGCCACCCGGTGGCGATTCGCGAGGGCGGAGTGCTCGCCTGCGCTTTTCACCCCGAGCTGACCGACGATTCGCGAATGCACGCACTGTTCATGGCCATGACCACAAGCGCTCGCGCCCGCGAGCGGGAGCACGAGGAGGCAGAGACGTGAGAGACCCCAGAGCGGAGAACCTGGCGAAGATCCTGGTCGGCTACTCGACCAAGGTGAAGGCGGGCGAGGTGGTCTCGATCGACGGCGACCTCAGCGCCGAGCCCCTGCTGCGGGCGATCTACGAAGAGGTGCTGAAGGCAGGCGCTCATCCGATCCTCAACGTCGGCCTCGACGGGCTGGCGGCGATCTACTACGAGAACGCCAGCGACGAGCAGCTGGAGTGGGTCTCGCCGCTGATGGAGTGGACGGTCGACAACGCCGACGTGCGGATCGGCGTCGGCGCCAGCGCAAACACCCGCGAACTCTCGAAAATCCCACCGGAGCGCCAGACCCGCCGCCAGACCGCTACCGGCCCGGTGCTGAACCGGATGATGGAACGCAGCGCCGCCGGCGATTTCCGCTGGTGCTACACGCTCTTCCCGACCAACGCCTACGCCTCCGAGGCCGAGATGAGCCTCGCCGCTTACGAGGACTTCTACTTCGGCGCCTGCCTCGCCAACGATCCGGACCCGCTGACCGCCTGGAAGCGGGCCTCGTCCGAGTGCGAACGCCTGGCGGACTGGATCCAGGGCCACGAGGAGGTGCGGGTGACCGCGCCAGGCACCGACATCAAGCTCGGCATCGCTGGCCGCACCTTCATCCCCTGTGTCGGCGACCACAACATGCCCGACGGCGAGTTCTTCACCGGCCCGGTCGAGGATTCGGTCGAGGGCGAGGTCACCTTTCACCTGCCGGCGGTGATCGCCGGCCGCGAGGTCTCCGGCGTACGGTTGCGCTTCGAGGCCGGCAAGGTCGTCGACGCCAGCGCCGAGCGCGGCGAGGAGTTCCTGATCCAGCTGCTCGACACCGACCCCGGCGCCCGCAGGCTCGGCGAGCTCGGCATCGGCACCAACTACGCGATCGACCGCGGCACGCTCGAGGTCCTGCTCGATGAGAAGATCGGCGGCACCGTCCACATGGCGGTCGGCAAGTCCTATCCGGAGTCCGGCGGCGTCAACGACTCGGCCGTCCACACCGACCTGGTCTGCGACCTGCGCCTCGGCGGCAAGCTGGAAGTCGACGGGGTCGTGATGCAGGAAGACGGCAAGTTCGTCGTCTGACGCCCCGGCCCGCGGGTCATGTCGCCGCAGGGAACCCCCCACCCCTTCCGGTCGCTAAAGCGTCCTCAGGGGCGGGTCCCCCTACGGCGCCACCCGCGGGAGGAGCGCCCAGGACGACGTAGCTACTGGTTGGGTATTGGCGATCCCGCGAGTAGGAAGAACCAGACCGTCAGGGTGGCTCCGGCCAATAGAACCGAGCCCATTAGGACGGCCTCGACGACGGTTGTGCCGCCGGTGCGGGGGGAGGAGTCGCGCATGCTCTTCAGCCAGGTGGCGCGCATCGGCGTGAGTTGGTTGGTGCCGGTGACTTGGATGTAGAGGCGGTTGAGGCGGCCGATCAGCCAGGCGACGATGAGCACCGAGATGACGATGCCGGCCGCGACGACGAAGTAGGGCCCGGAGCTTGGGAACTGGGTGTGGGAGACCTTGGAGCCGAGGTAGAGCCAGCCCAGCGGGATCGCCGTCCAGATCGAGAGCGCGGCCAGCAGCATCACGATGAAGATCAGGCTGGCGGCCAGTCCCCTGGTCACTCCACCTCTGTGTGACTCGGTGACCATTTCCACACTCATACAATGCCAGCTATGTCTGGACACTCGAAGTGGTCTTCTATTAAGCACAAGAAGGGCGCGGCCGACGCCAAGCGCGGCAAGCTCTTCACCAAGCTGGCTCGCGCAATCACAGTCGCAGCACGCGATGGCGGGCCCGACCCGGATGCCAACGCGCCCCTGGCGACCGCGGTGCAGAAGGCCCGCGAAGCCTCGATGCCGAAGGAAAACATCCAGCGGGCGATCGACCGCGGCTCGGGGATCGGCACCGATGCCGACGCGATTGAGCAGGTGCTCTTCGAGGGCTACGGCCCCGGCGGCGCGGCGATCCTGGTCGATGCCCTGACCGACAACCGCAACCGCACCAGCGCCGACGTGCGCCACGCCTTCACCAAGCACCACGGCAACCTCGGCGAGCCGGGCTCGGTCGCCTGGATCTTCGAGAAACGCGGCGTCATCGTCGTCGATGCCAACCGCTACGGCGAAGACGACCTGATCGTCGCGATCGACGCCGGCGCCGAGGACGTGCGCGAGGACGGCGAGCAGCTGCGGGTGATCAGCGAGCCGGCAGACCTCGCTGCCGTGCGCGAGGCGCTTGAGGGTGGCGGCGTCGAGGTCGAGTCGGCCGAGGTGACGATGGAGCCGAAAAGCACCGTGATGGTCAAGGGCACCGACGCCGAGTGGCTGCTCAAGCTCGTCGACACGCTGGAGGAGCACGACGACGTCAACGAGGTGCATGCCAACTTCGACGTCCCCGAAGAGGTTCTCGCCAAGCTGGCGGCTGCCTAGCGATCGGACGGGCGTCGGGAATGGGGTCTCCGGGCCGGCTTCGCGGGGAGTTCCCGGAGACCCCATTCCCGACGCTCATGCGGCCTGAAGGCATCCGAAGCTAGTCCCAGAATCACTCCTTATGCACGTCGTGATGGGAATTGACCCAGGCGCAGCGAACCTGGGCTTCGGAGTTGTGCGGATTGAGGGCAGCCGCATGGTCGCGCTCGACGGGGGTGTGGTCGAGACCTCGCCCGACGCGCCGATGGAGCAGCGCCTTGAGCGGATACACGCTGCTCTGGCCGAGTTGATCGATTGGCACCAGCCCGCCGCGATGGCGTTGGAGGACCTCTACTTCGGCAAGAACGTGCACTCGGCGATGGCGGTTGGGCGAGCCAGTGGGGCGGCGATGCTGGCCGCGGCGCAGCGCGGGGTGCGCTGCTTTACCTACACGCCGCAGGCGATCAAGAAGGCCGTCTGCGGCTCCGGTGGCGCCGGCAAGGAACAGGTGCAGCGCATGGTTGGCACCCTGCTCGGCCTGCCCGAGCCGCCGACGCCGGACCACGCCGCCGACGCGCTCGCGGTGGCGATCTGCCACGGCGGCGCTACCGGGCGCGAAGCGGCGACCCTGGCGGCGGAAGAAACCGCATCGCAGCGGATGGCGGCCCGATGATCGCCGCGGTGCGCGGGGAAGTGATGGTGCGGCGCCCGGATCACGTCGTCGTCGACGCCGGCGGAGTCGGCTACCGGCTTGCCGTCTCCTCGGAGACGCTGAAGGCGGTGCCAGCAACGGGCCGCGAGGTCTTCCTCCACGCCGAGCTGATCTCCCGCGAGGACTCCCTGGCGCTCTTCGGCTTCGCCTCCGAGGAGGAGCGCGACCTCTTCGGCGAGCTGATCTCGGTCAGCGGCGTCGGTCCGAAGGTGGCGATGGCGGCGCTCTCGGGCGGGCCGACGCGCGAGCTGCTGCGGGCGATCGCGGCCGGCGATGCCAAACGCTTCCAGGCTGTCCCCGGGATCGGCAAGCGCACCTCGGAGCGGATCATCGTCGAGCTGCGCGAGAAGGTCGCCGGCGCGCTCGAGGACGAGGTCACCGGGCTGGGGGCGGACGGCAGCGATGCCCGCGGCCTCGCCCGCGACGGCCTGGTCAACCTCGGCTACGCGCCGTTGGAGGCCGAGCAACTGCTTGAAGGAATCGACGGCGACGACGCCGAGCAGCTGCTTGCCGCCGCGCTGCGCAAAGCCGGCGCCTCGCGGAGCAAGGCATGAGCGATCGCATCCGCACGCCCGGGATCGACGGGCCCTTCCCGCCCGGCGACGAGACCCCGCCCGAGGACGTCCGCGTCCACGACGCCAGGGCCGACGCCCCCGACGAGGACCTCGACCGCTCGCTGCGGCCGCGAACCCTGGCCGATTTCGTCAACCAGGAGCAGGTCACCGAGCAGCTGGCGATCTTCATCGAAGCGGCGCGCGGGCGCGACGAGCCGCTCGACCACGTGCTGCTCGCCGGGCCGCCCGGCCTCGGCAAGACCTCGCTCGCGCACATCGTCGCCGAGGAGATGGGCGTGCCGCTGGTGCAGACCGCCGGCCCGGCGCTGGAGCGCAAGGCCGACGTCGCCTCCTTCCTCACCGCGCTGGAGCCCGGCAGTGTCTTCTTCGTCGATGAGATCCACCGGCTGGGGCGCGCGGTAGAGGAGACGCTCTACCCGGCGATGGAGGACGGTGAGCTGCCGGTCGTGCTCGGCCAGGGCGCCGGCGCCCGCACGGTCACCCTGCCGCTACCGCCCTTCACCCTGATCGGTGCCACCACCCGCGCCGGCCTGTTGACGACGCCGCTCCGCGACCGCTTCGGCCTCTCCCACCGCCTCGAGCACTACGCGCCCCAGCACCTGGCGCAGATAATCGTGCGCTCGGCCGGCATCCTCGGGGTCGAGATCGATTCCGAGGGGGCCCAGACGATCGCCGAACGCTCCCGCGGTACGCCACGCGTGGCCAACCGGTTGCTCAAGCGGGTGCGCGACTTTGCCCAGGTCAAGGAGCGGGGGAGGATCGACGCCACCGTCGCCGACGCGGCGCTGGCGATGCTCGAGGTCGACGCCGGCGGGCTCGACCGCAGTGATCGCGCACTACTGGACGTCGTCGCGAACAAGTTCGCCGGCGGGCCGGTCGGCCTCTCGACCCTCGCCGTGGCAATCGGAGAGGAGGCCGACACGATCGAGGATGTTCTCGAGCCGTACCTGCTTCAACAGGGCCTTCTGAAGCGCACTCCGCGGGGTCGCGTGATCACTCCTCGGGCCTACGAGCACCTCGGCCTGCCGACCCCCGAAGGAGCGAACAGCCTCTTCTGAGTAACCTGCTGCTGGGATGCCGTTCTTCATCTGCCCCAACTGCGGCCACAGGGAGGTCAGCGCGGAGCGAACCGCGGGCTTCAGCGCGCGCCCGAAGGGCTGCTCCAAGTGCGGCTTCGGCTTCGTCTTCGAGTTGCTCGACGATTACTACCCGGCGCCCAACGCCGCCTTCTTTGTCTGCGATCAGCAGGCGCGGGTGATCGACGCGGGACGCGGCAGCTTCGAGCTCACCGGGCTGACCGACGAGGACGTGATTGGCCGCCCAGTGCAGGAGGTTCTTGGCCTCGAATGGCGGGCTGAGAACAGCGGCGACGAATCGCGGGAAGGCAACGGCGGCAGCAGCGCCGACCCGATCGCGACCTCGCTGGAGTGGGGCGTGCGCTCGCTCGGCAGGCGTGTCTCGGTCAACGCCGAGGGCGATCTTCCGGCGGAGGCGGTAGCCGACGTCTTTCCGGCCTATGACGACGATGGGGGACTGCTGATCGTCCTCACCCCGGAGGGTTGAGAGCGGCATGGGCAAAAGGCGCCGCAACCTCTTCATCCTGCTCTTTGTCTTCGGCCTGATCGTCGTCTCCGGCATCGTCATCGCCAATAAGCCGACGAAGCTGGGCCTCGATCTCAAGGGCGGCGTGCAGTTGGTGCTGCAGGGTCGGCCGACGCCTCAGCAGCCGACGCTCGACAACGGCTCGATGGAAAAGGCCGTCGACATCATCCGCTCCGGCTGTGATCAGCTCGGCGTCTCGGAGATCGAAGTGGCGCGGGTCGGTAGCGACCAGATCCAGGTCGGCATCCCTGGCGCGACCAGCGTCGGCAAGGCGACGGAATGCGCGACCAAGCCGGCCCGTCTCTTCTTCTTCGACTGGGAACCGAACCTGATCGGGCGCGAGTTCCTGATCGGCGGCCATCCCGGCAGAGAACCGCCGGAAGGGCCGATCAAAGACGCGACCAAAGAATGGCAGGAAGCCGGCCGCCTGCCGACCAAGCGCGAAAACCAGCAGCTGATCGTCGCCGGCGCCTTCCCGACCGAGTACGCCGCGGTCAAGCTGGCCTCCGAACAGAAGCCGAAACCGGCCTGCCCCAAATGCAGCTCATCGGCCACCTACTACCTGTTCTCGAATGACAAAGAACACAAGCTGATCGACGGGCCCGAGTACACCGAAGAAGATCTCTACGTCACGCCCAGTGGCAGGAAGCGGCCGAAGGATGTCGGCACGGTGCTCAAAGTGCCCCAGGGCACGATCGTCGTCTCCGAAAAGCCGAGCGATGCCAACGGCCAGGTGCTTGAAAACGCCGAACCCGGTTGGTTCGCGCTGAAGGACGACCCGGCTCTTTCGGGCACGGAAATCACCAGCCCGAAGCAGGAAGTCGACGAAACCGGCCAGCCCAACGTCACCTTCAAATTCACCGACAGCGGCCGCCAGAACTTCCAGGAAGTCACCCGGCAAATCGCCCAGCGGGGGGCGGCCTCGGCGATTGGGCCGAGCAGCACAGAAACCGCCGAAGCGACCTCGGGCCACTTCGCCGTCGTGCTCGACAACGAAGTCAAGACGCGGCCGATCATCAACTACGCCCAGAACCCGGACGGGATCGACGGCCGCACCGGCGCTCAGATCTCTGGCGGCTTCAACAGCATCGAAGACGCCCAGGACCTGGCCAGCTTCCTGCAGCGCGGTGCCCTGCCGATCAACCTCAACCTGATCAGCCAGTCGCAGGTCTCGGCGACGCTGGGATCGGAAGCGCTGCACGACGGCATCAAGGCCGGCCTGATCGGCCTCATCCTCACCGTCCTCTTCCTGCTGATCTTCTACCGCTTCCTCGGCCTGGTGGCGGTCAGCGCTCTTGCCGCCTACGGGGTGATTTTCTTCGCCCTGGTCAAACTGATCCCGATCACCCTCACCCTGCCGGGGATCGCGGGCCTGGTGCTGACGATCGGCGTCACCGCCGACGCCAACATCGTCATCTTCGAGCGAATAAAGGAGGAGGTGCGGGCTGGACGCTCGATGTCGAGCGCGATCTCCGCTGGCTACCGGCGCGGAATCGCGACGATCATCGACGCCAACGTCGTCACCCTGCTCACTGCCTTCGTCCTCTTCGTGCTCGCCACGGCCGGGGTGAAGGGCTTCGCCTTCGTCCTCGGCGTCGGCACGATCGTCTCGCTGCTGACCGCGGTCGTCTTCACTCAGGCGCTGCTCGGCGCGATGAGCCGCTCGCGATTGCTGCGCTCGCCGGCGGCGCTAGGCGCGACCAAAGAAGGAATTCGCTGGCACTTCGACTTCATGGGCGCGAGCCGCTGGTTCTTCACGATCTCGGGAGTCATCCTGCTGATCGGCGCGCTGGCGCTGGCGACGAAGCAACTCAACCTCGGGATCGACTTCAAGTCAGGGACCCGGGTGGAAGTCGCGCTGGTCAAGCAGACCGACGAGGAAGGGGTGCGCGAAACGCTCGACGGCGCGGGCATCTCTGGTGGCGAGGTGCAGAAAACGAGTAATCCCGGTCTCGGCGACAACGCCTACTTGATCCAGTCAAAGACGCTCGAACCGGACCAGATCAACAAGCTTCAGAAGGAACTGGAAAAGGAATACGGGATCCAGTCCAACGGTTTCAACAGCACCAGCGTCGGCCCCACCTTCGGCACCACCGTGGCCAACAGCGCCCGCAACGCGCTGATCTTCTCGCTGCTGATCATCTGCGCCTACATTGCCTTCCGCTTCGACCCGAAATTCGCCGTGCCGGTGCTGATCGCGATCTTCCACGACATCCTGATCACGGCGGGCATCTACTCGTTGACCGGAAGGGAAGTGACAAGCGGAACGGTCGCCGCCTTCCTCACCATCCTTGGTTACTCGCTCTACGACACGATCATCGTTTTCGACCGAATACGCGAGAACATGCCGCGCATGCCGCGCGCTGCCTTCTCGCAGATCGTCAACCGCTCGATGAGCGAGGTGCTGACCCGCTCGCTGGCGACCAGCTTCACCACTCTGCTCTCGGTGGTCTCACTGTTGATCTTCGGCGGCGCCACCCTGCAGGA
>Ga0207687_10000759_pt1 | contig 21836 bp, 16 predicted proteins | sample KBSM54metaG_FD_184399 | JGI IMG/M metagenome (GOLD analysis project Ga0207687, IMG submission 184399) | Miscanthus rhizosphere microbial communities from Kellogg Biological Station, Michigan, USA - KBS M5-4 metaG (SPAdes) (version 2) | ecosystem: Host-associated > Plants > Roots > Rhizosphere >...
CGCTTCAGCCAGCAGTTTCTCGGCATCCACTCCGTCTTCCGGATAGATCGCGCAGCCGACGCTCAATGACAACCATTCCACGCCACAAACTTCACGGCCGGCATTGCCCGCCAGTTCACTCAGGCAGATGCCGCGCGCTTCCGCCGCCGACGCGCTCAGCCCGGGAGCCACAATCACAAATTCATCGCCGCCCATGCGCGCAACGTAATCATATTCACGGCAGGAGCCTTGCAAGGTTTCAGAAAAATGCCGCAGAATTCGGTTTCCTTCAAGGTGGCCAAATCGGTCATTGATCTTCTTGAAGCCGTCCAGGTCACAAACCATCACTGTCAAAGAAGTATCCAGACGCTTGCAGCGGGCCAGCTCGCGATCAAGATGGATAAACAAGGATCTGGCATTCGGCAACTCGGTCAGGTAGTCGGTTGTGGCGGAGCTTTCTGCTTCCTGGAAGGCGAGCGCATTCTCCACTGATAGCGCAACTTTCGAACTGATCGCCAGCAGGATGCGCAGGTGATCGGAAGTATATGCGTCTGCGTCAGAGTGATAGAGCGTTAACACTCCTACCACGCCCTGCAGGCCTTCCAGCGGTATTGAAATGGCCGAACGCAAAGGGCTGAACCGGTTCGGATCGTGCAAATAACCATGTTCCAGAGCGGGATTGCCATTCAGCATCGGCTTGCGATTTTGTGCCACCCATCCTGATAAGCCTTCTCCCAGTGGGATTCGTAGCGCTGCGAACAAACGGAAGTTGTCTCCATTCACATATTCAGGAAGCAACTCGTTACCGCGAACAATGTAGGTTGCTATAGCGTCGTACGGCACAAGGCGCTTCAGCCGTCCGCTGAGTACAGAAAGCGTTTCACTCAAGCTGAGCGAGTTACCGAGATCCTGTGTAAGTTCAAAGAGCGCCTGCGCTTCTTGCCGTGCTGCAGCGATCGATGAAAGGAAAGCAGCCTGGTTACCTGTATCGTTGGCTTTATCGACCACGAATCCATTTGCCGGAGCTTTACCGCGCTCCACTTTAAGGTCAGTCGAAAGTTTCTGGCGATCTGGAAGTGCGGAGTGCGAATGAACGATAGCTTCCAGCTCTTTGTAGCTCGTCTTTAGCAGTTTTACGATTCGTGGATCAAATGCCTTCCCTGCCTGATCAGCCACCCATTGCATGGCATCATCCAGGGGCAGCGCTTTGCGATATTGGCGGTCCGTTGCCAATGCATCCAGGCAATCCACGGCTGAAAGAATTCTGGCGCCAATGGGAATTTCTTCACCTTTCAGCCCGTCGGGATAGCCGGTTCCATCCCACCGCTCATGGTGCGCACGGACGATTGGGACCACCGGATACGGGAAGTGAACGCGCTCCAATATTTCCGCGCCCACAACCGGATGGATTTTCATTTTCTCAAATTCTTCAGGAGTAAGCCTGCCCGGCTTGGAAATAATGTGCTCAGGCACAGCCAGCTTGCCAATGTCATGCAGCAATGCGGCAGCGCGCAAAGCTTCAACTTCGTCCACAGAAAGGTCGAGCTTCTTCGCCAACTCCACGGCATAAACGCGCACGCGCTCCAGATGGTCATGCGTGGTCTGGTCTTTGGCTTCAATAGCAAGTGCCAGCGCTTCAATGGTGCGCATGTGCAGCGCCGCCATTTCGGAAACGTGGTTCTTTTCATTCTCCAGCTTGCTCAGGTAGAGCCGGTACGAGCGATAAATCACGAACATCGCGGGTAACGCGAGTAGCGTGGGTTGCCAGCCTACCTTTTGCGTAAGCCATCCAAACATCGCTGCCAGCGCACCGCCGGCAAGATAATAAGGCAGCGACCAGAAATAACAGTCAGTCCAGATCTTTTGCAGTTTTTTGTTTTCCGTAAGAGCAATGATCGCCGCCACCGGCAGCGTATTGAAAAGAAAATAAACAGCGGCAGCCAACATCAATAAGAAGGCGGCATTGGGATGCAGCCGCGCGGACCACGGTCCGTGATAGGTAAAGTAAGCCGCGGCAATCGCAACCGCCGCACTGGAAATGTTAAATAGAACTTGTTCTATCCGTGGCCACCTTCGTCTGGTGAGCAGGCATTGCGCCAGGATCGCGGAACATCCCAGGATTAGGGTCTCAGTAAAGGTCAGCTGGGCAATGCTCAGCAGGATAAAGAGGAAATTGACTGAGATAGTTCCGGTAATTTCCGGAAGTTCTACTTTTAACCTTGAAGCAAGCAGGGCGGTAAGAAGATAGGCGATAAACTTGGGCAAGTCATCGATCTTCCACGCAACTCCGCCGTAGACCGCCGTAGCCAGTCCTGCCAGGCAGATTGCATACAGAAAGATTCGCGCTTGCTTCGACATACCTGTTCCGTCTCCCCGCTCATGCTATGCAGGCAACTACTGGGCCAAACATGCAATGAACGGTGTTTCCTCTTCTCGATTCAATGCTTTAGCGTCCTGCCGTTCGCAGTGGACTCGGCTCAATGCCTTATATGCCTGCGACATTCTTGTCGCAGCCCCGGAGACAACGGCGCACCAAAGTGTCACAGCAAGCTCTCCCAAAACGGGCCTGTGACAAGCGAAGTTTAGCCTGATATAGCTAGAAAGAGGATTGGATAAAGCTGAAGTTGGGGAACTTAAGTAATCATCGCCTCCACTTCTTCAATTGCGGGTGTGACGAACTTGTCTCATCATGGGCGATAACGCGTGACAAATGCGCGCTTGCCTGCCCCAGCGTGCATATATATGTAAGTAAGGGGAGAAGATTCTGTCGACCGCCGTTAACAATACGTGCGAGTTGACCAGTCAGATCATTCGCAGTGACGCTTTAAAGCGAGTGATGCGGCTGGTTGAGCAGGTGGCGTGTCATCCGGCTGCCGTGTTGATCGTCGGAGAGACTGGCACCGGCAAGGAGATGATTGCCCGGTCAATCCACAGCCATTCGCTTCGCTGCAACAAGGCGTGGGTGGACGTAAACTGCGCCGCCATTCCAGAACATCTGGTTGAAAGCGAACTCTTTGGATATGAAAAGGGTGCTTTCAGTGGCGCTGACACGCAGAAAATCGGCTATTTTGAAATGGCCGATGGCGGCACTCTCTTCCTGGATGAAATCGGAGACCTTGATCCCAAAGTGCAAGTCAAGCTGCTGCGAGTCCTTGACGGCGTACCTTATTACCGCTTGGGTGGAAGCAAGAAAGTCAGCGTGAATGTGCGCGTGGTGGCAGCCACCAACCAGGATTTGGAAGAATTAGTCCGTGCCGGACGATTCCGCAACGATCTTTATCATCGGTTGGCGGAATTTAAGCTGGAAATCCCGCCGCTGCGGGAACGGCCGGAAGACCTGCTGGCGATCGCCGAACAAATTCTTCACCAGCATTACCCAAACGCCCGTTTTTCTAACGACGGCGTCACTGCGCTGCTGACGCATGAATGGCCCGGCAACGTACGCGAACTGCGCAATGCTATCTTTCGCGCGATTATGCTGGCCAAGAATCCGTCGGCGGAAATTACAAGCGTGGACCTGAAGTTGAATCGAGATACAACTCCTGGACAAGGCAAGAGTCCCTTGAATCGTGATCTTGATCAGGTGGAGCGGCAAATCGTGTTTGATATGTTGGACCGTTGCGGCGGCAACCAGGGCAAAGCGGCTGAAGCGCTGGGGATTTCTCGCCGCACTCTGCTTCGCAAGCTGAAGGCTTATCGTGAAAATGAAAGTGAAGCCGCCGTGGGCACATTGTGCGCGGAGCAGCAACGCTATTATCGCAAGCAGACCAGTGCTCCGGTTGAGTTGCAGCACGGTGAAGAATCGATGGAAGCCACCTTGTTAAACATCAGCCTTGGTGGCGCCGGAGTTTCCCTGCATAAGATCCTGGGGCAGGGTGAGCCTGTGACGATTCGTTTTACCGTGCCTGAAAGCGATGTGCAGGCCGAGTTGCACGGACGCATTGCGTGGGCCAATAAAGAAGGCCATCACGGTATCCAATTTAGCGAAATACCTTCCGACGTTCGCACTCACCTGCAGCGCTGGTTCCAGTCTGAAATGAAGAAAGATGGCTGGCGCGATGAGCTGGCCGGCTGATCGTTTCCCTACTTTTCTTTCAAAATTGGGAAAAATCCGGTTTGCGCCTCTGCATGAATGCCATCATCGCTTCCCTTGCTTCCGGACCTTGCAACAGAGCGGCAAATTGTTCGGTCTCCTTCGCCATCGCATCGGCAATCGTGTTGACTGATCCACGTTTCAATAAAGCTTTTGTGATGCGCAATGCCGCAGGCGGTTTTTCCGCGAGCTGCCGTGCTTTTTCCGTCGCCGTGTTGAGCAGTTCATTGTTGGCGACCACGCTGTTCACGATTCCCACTTCTTGTGCCGTCTCCGCCGTGAATGGCTCGCCTAAGTACAGAAGCTCCGCCGCCCTGCACTGTCCCATGAGTGCTGGCAGGAGCGCGCTGGAACCTGCTTCAGGACATAACCCTAAATTGACAAAGGGAAGCTGAAAGCGCGCGTCCGAGGCCGCGTATACAAGATCACAATGCAATAACATGGTCGTGCCGATTCCGACTGCTACGCCTCCCACGGCGGCAACCACCGGCTTCTGCGCGGCTATCAACGTTTGCAGGAAAAGAATCGCTGGACTCGTCTCTCCAGGCTTGGCATTGGCAAAGTCCACCAGATCATTTCCTGCAGTGAAACAGACCTCGGTTCCCGTGATCAGTACTACGCGCACGTTCGGGTCGGTATCGGCCTGTTTAAGGGCTTCAATCATGCCCACGTACATGCCGCGGGTCAAAGCATTCTTCTTTTCTGGACGGTCGAACCGTAGTGTTAAGATCCGGTCCTCAATAGAGACAACAATATGCTCCGCCATTGCAAGCTCCTGGCGATTAGATTTAATTGCTATTCATCGATGCTGACAGGATACGCCAAGGAGTGTGAGTCGCGCTTTGCGAATGGTATAAAGAGCAAATTGCAGGCTGCGTCCTGAGAATTCACGCTGATTGCCACGACTAGCTTTGGCGCGAAAAACAGGTTTCAGGTTGCGGCCACATTCGTAATTTGAGCGACGGCTATCGCTCAACAAATTATTCGGTTCGCAAAGCGAGCATGGGTTCAGTATTCGCCGCTCTGCGGGCTGGAATCACCGCTGCCACAAATGCTGCAGCTGCCAGAACAATCGTGGTAATCACCAAAACAAAGGGATCGTGGGATTTAACTCCATAGAGTTGGCTGGCCATTACGCGGCCACCGAAAATCGTGACCGGAATGCCAATCGCCAGACCAATACCAACTTGAGCAAACGCGCCACGCAAAACCATCGCCAACATATTCAAGCGATCTGCGCCCAGAGCCATGCGAATGCCTATCTCACTGGTCCTCCGCTCCACGGTGTACGACGTAACGCCGTAAAGACCAATTGAGGCCAGAATCAATGCCAGGATTCCGAAGAACGACGTGAGCTTGGCGATCATTGCCTGTTGCATGAAATTTGCTTTTACCTGCACGGCAAAGCTTTGGAAATCGATCACTGCCAGATCTGGATTAATCTGCGATAGCACTCGGCGAATCTGTGTCTCCAGTCCGGAGATTTCTCCATGAGTCTGTATCTCAATTGCATTCAGATAACGCGAGCGGTCTTCAAACTGCTGGTAACGGGGATCAGGATTGTGCGCGCTCTGGCCCTCAGCCAGGAAATACATGGGACGCATCTTGCTCGCGGCTCCCCAGTAATTCGTGTCTTCAGTGACTCCTACAATTTCGAATGCGCCTGGATGTTTGAGATCATCGCTGAAGTGTTTTCCAATGGCCCGGCCGTCTTTGAAATATTTCTGCTCAAAGAAGCGATTCACCAGCGCAACGGCGCGTGTGGCCGGCGTATCTTGCTCATTGATGGCTCGCCCTTCCACAATTTTTGTTCCGATCGTATCGAAATAGCCGGGGCTCACGCGCAGCCACGATGCGCCGTGGTCAGTCGTTCCGGGCGCCGGCGGCGGGTCTCCCTCGATGTATACGCTCTCGCCCCAGTTGTCACCCTCCATTGGGCTATAAAGCGAAAAGCTGACCTGCTGCACTCCTGGGATGGCGCTGATATTTTCTTTGAGCTGACGGTAGAGCGGCTCCAGCCTTTCAGATTGATAACCGGCCATTTGCGGATCAATGTGCAAAATGTATCGGTTCGAGGTGTCAAAGCCGAAGTTGCGATGTTGCATGTTATTCAGGCTTCGCGTCAGCAGCCCGGCAGCACACAAGAGCACCAGGGACAGCGCAGCCTGCACTATCACCAGCGATTTTTGCCCTAAAGTTCCCTTACGTCCTGTGGAGCGTCCCGCGCCGCGCAAAGCTTCAGCGGGATTGGCGCTGGCAGTCATCCATGCGGGCGCAATTCCGAACAGGATGCCGGTTAGAATCGAGGTCACAAATGCAAATGCCAGGACTGGCAGCGACGGCGTAGCCTGAATGGGCACGTAATCATTTCCAAAAGCCAGCCGCAAAATCATTTTTGATCCCGCAAAGGCAATCGCAATCCCTGCCACTCCGCCCATCATCGCCAGAACCACACTTTCCGTAAGCGCCTGCCGTACCAGGGTGGCGCGTGAAGCGCCCAGGGCGGAACGTACCGTGATCTGCTGTTTGCGAGCGGTAGCGCGGACGAGCATCAGGTTGGCCAGATTGGCGCACGCAATCAACAGCACGAACGCTGAAATCCACATCAGCAGGTGCAGCCCGTCCTGGTATTCATCGCGCATCCGTTGCACGCCGCCGCCTCCGGGAGAAAAATGCAGCGTCTGCTTGGGTATAAGAGTTTTGCCGCGTTCTTCAACCTTGCTCTCCGGGCTCATCAAGAATTGCCGCAATTCCACTTGCATCTGCGCTTCCATGGACTTTGTGTCCGCGCCCGGCTTGATGCGCCCAATCAGATCGAGCCAGTCCAAAGCCGCATCATTAAGCACACCCACAGCCGGTTCAATCACAGGCTCAGCATTGAGCGGAAGCCAGAATGAAGGCGGATTGCTCTGCACCCTGTCGCCGAAAAACCCCGGTGGCGCGATGCCTACCACCGTGACAGGTTGCGAATTCATGACAAATGAAGTTCCTACAATGGATCGGTCGCCTCCGAACTTTTCCTGCCATGTCCGGAAGCTCATTACCGCCACGATCGACGCACCCTTGTTGTCATCCTGTGGGGAAATCATCCGGCCGGCATAAGCAGGAATTCCAAACGTGGAAAAATAGTTGCCTGAAACAAATTCTCCCCGATACGACTCAGAAGGCTTGCTGTTGCCGCTCCAGCGGACCCCCATCAGGCTGTTTCCGGCCTGCATCGCCGCTAATTCCTCAAATCCGGGAGTGTGCTCTTTGAATTGCTTGTACTGCTCAAAAGAAAAAAGAGACCAGTTGTCCTGCATCCCGCCATTGATGCAGCAGTTTTCCTCATTGCCCACGCGCACAAGTTGCCCGGGCTTGGATACTGGCAGCGACTTGAGCAGCACAGCATGCACCAGCGTAAAAATCGCTGTCGTGGCGCCGATGCCCAATGCCAGCGTTAGTACGGCGGTCGTCGTAAATCCCGGCGCTTTCCTGAACTGCCGCAAAGCGTAACGAATGTCTTCAAGAATCTGCATTCAAAGGTCCCTTGGTCTTAACTTGCACGTTTGGTTTGGCTGACTAAAAGGAGCGTCGCGGAAACCCGAGACAATTTTGTCAATACATGGCCCCTCGCACCCTTTGGAAGATATATACGGTCGCTGGAGAAAAAGGTTTCTAATTTCTTTGTACATTTGGAATGAATTTGTCTTAATCCGAGCTGATCAAGGGTGTGAGTAAAGAGTCCCGGAGTTTTGCAACCGCAGATTGGCGAATGCAGAATCAGGTCGAGCGCGGGCATTTTTATTTGAAATTGCGTGCCCGCCGATTGTCCAGACAAACGTCTCAATATTCCTCAGTGCACGGCCACACGTACGACCAGCGTGCGCTCATGCCCCACTCGGATAGCCAAAAGCAGATATGGTAAACTGCTAAGGAATCAATACATTCTGCCCCCTCGTTCAACGGCAGGACAGCTGACTCTGGATCAGCATATCGGGGTTCGAATCCCTGGGGGGCAGCCAAGTAACCGCTTCAGCTTCTATAGCTTCCGGGTCATCTGAAAACCCTTCCTCAACTTCCCTGCTCTGCGTTTGCGTCTGTTACCGCCACTTTCTTGGGAGTACTGTCCAGGGTGTCAATCCAAGCTACGTTTTCTCCCGGAATCAGGTGGCCATAAACGTCAATTGTTATCTGAATGCTGCGGGTGCCCCATCTGCTTCTGAACGTAGGCAGGAGAAACGCCGGCCTGAATCAGCAGGGATCCGAACGTGTGGCGCAGATCATGAAAGCGGAATTTCCGAAGTCCAGCCTGTTCTAGTGCTGGTTCCATATAGCGGGGGCCGGTATTATCCGGGCAGATCGGCGTTCCGGCTTCCGATGGAAATACCAATTCATCAACAATACTCGTCTTGCCGAGTTGAAAGCCTCGGAGCAGCGCATTTTCTTTATGGGCCATTAGGACTTGTCGGAGTTGTTTGGTCATATCCACGCGCCGGCATTCATGAGTTTTGGAGATGCCGAAGTGACCCATGTAGTAATTCCGTTGCACCAGAATGAAACGGTTTTTGCCGTCCTCTGAGTCACCAAATTGAATGTCACCCCACTTCAACGGCAATCAACTCGCTTTTGCGGAGTCCAGATCGAAGAGCAGTAAAGAACAGGGGATAATAGTCGGGACAGACTTCAACGGCAGCGCTAAGAAATGCCTGGGCTTCGCTCAGTGTCATCGCCTGGGCCTTGCTCTCGGCGCGCTCACGTTTATTAAATTTGCCGACTTTTGAAGCTGGATTGCTTTCAATCAAATTGTCCTCCACAGCTGCGCTCAATACCGCGCGGAGCGTTGTTAGAATCAGCCGCACGGTGTTACGCGAGTGATTATCTGTTTCAGAGATTGCAGAGACAAACTCTTTCACATCGTCCCGTGTTATTTTGCTCAGGGGCTTGCCTCCAAACCGAGGAGTCACATGGAGCCTCAACAATTGTTCATAGCTGCGCTTTGTAGACGGTTGAATTTCGTGTCCGTGGTTCCTGAGCCATTGTTCGGCATAAACGGAAAAGAGCGGCGTCGTGTTCTCTTCGTTGAGAACCCCAAGCTCGCCTCTCGTCAATCTCTCTTGCACTTGGCGCATGACGCCACGCGCAAACTCCAAGGTGCCGCCGACTTTCTTCGTTTTCCTGAGACCTTTGTGGTCTATAACGATGTACCACGAACCGCGCAGTTTTCTTAGCTTGACCGACATCTCAGAAGCCCCCACTCTCTTCTAGCTTTTCAAGGCCGCGCCGTAGCAAAACCGACATCTTGGGCTGTTTCTTTTTCAGAGCGCGGTATTGTTTTGCCAGCCTCACTATTCGCTCCTTGTCCTCATCGTTCGGTCTGAAAGCAATCAATTCAGGAACGTCTTTTGTCGTCATGGCCGTATTGTATAACAAATGTATAACAATTCCACTATAGAACTTTTTAGGATGCTGTTCACTGCCCGCTCGACATCGACAGAGCTAGCCTCAATCGCATGGCCCTTCATCCATTCATCGAAAAGCCGGCGTGACACCAGGATCTTCCCACCGCGAGCTGAGGCTGGCAGCGGATTCTCAACTGCTCTTATCCAATGCCGAAGTGTCCGATTTGATATGGATGAGTAGCGCTCCAGCGCTTTCAAATCCATCCACTCTGGCCATTCCGGCAGTGACGGTCGAATTATTACTTTCGATGGCATTCAGTTCATCACGAGAACCCCGTGATATCCACAGAATAGCCTCTAAACCCATCGCTGATGCTCGCATGCGTGCAGGAAGTGGTAAGTGTTTCTTCAGTTGGACTTCGCAGCAGCGTATTTGTTGGGCAAAACGGACCCATTTTTATGAAACGGTAAGTAAACGGTAAGTGGTAAGTGGAGTACGACGGAAAGCCAAAGCCGTTCAGTCGATTATTCCGGTTCGGCGGAGATCAAAACGAACCTTGCTAATTGCCGTGTGGATCCTCGGCTTGAGACGTGGATTCATATAAGCCAATACGAAAGACCGGTTCTCCCGAATAATCCATTCTTTTGGCAGTTCGACCGCTCCGTCCGCATCCAGATCACGGCAGATGTCTAAATCTTTCAATTTTGAATCGCCGATCAGCAGCGCCTTAATGGCCCGCTTAAGTACTGATCTGTAAGCAATTTGGGCGCCAGCCTTCTTCCGCGAGAGTTTGACGTGCCGTTGCTCGTGTTCAGCAGAAATTGGTTGGTGGTTGGCACGAATTTCAGTTTCAGCGGAATAGGTTGGGGCGGATGATAGAGTGACGGGAGGTGTGAAATTGGGGGCAACACCAGTTCAGGCGAATCTGCCATTCGTCCAGTTTTGATCGGAAGTCCCGCTTGTCTTCCTTGAGTCGTCCCAGGGTCTGTTCAACGCTGTGTCGCCTGTAAGCGGGTGTTTCTTTCGTCAGCATTCCGCGGAGTGACCGTTCGGCCATTTCGATCCTTGCCTCAACGCAGGCTATTTTCGCTTCCAGCGTCCGAGTCCGCGCCCTTGTCCAATCGAAAGCCGCTAAACTGTTTCCGAGTTTTGCCCGAGAACTGCAAGCCGAATTTAACCAAGAATTTCTCGAAGCCCTTCACCAGCTTGAGCTTGACGATTGGAGACGCTACGGCAAAGCCCGCGAGAAATGGGAAAAACATCTGCGCGATCCTGACGACGTTTTCATTCATGCCGAAGAACGCAAAAAGCAGCTTGCCAAACAACGCAAGAAAACAACCAAGTAGAAAATCCTACAAGATAGGAAGGCACTTTCCATATCACGTTAGGCCCCTCCTCGGTGCCCTTTTTTCTTTGTAGCGGAACCGGCGGACATTCGGGCTTTTTCGGAACCTGAAATCGGATTTCTAGCCATCAGCGATGTGTGTGAGATCGTCAAGGAATTCTGCGCCCGAAGGGCGCTACGTGAACGGCTGACGCGGTCCCCGGTGCCGGCTTGCCAAGATTGTGGATGGACGGAAGGGCGCCTGTTGGATACAGCCTCCGTGATCGGAAGGCTGCTGGTCAACAAAAGAAGCAGAAGAGGTAAGAAGGATCTTCGAGCAGTATCTTGAGGCTGGATGTGTTACGAGCTGAAGGATCGACTTGATCAGGAAAGAGTTAAAGCAAAGTGCGCATTAGCCCGTCTGGTCAAGGGTCAGGAGGGATCGATCAAGTGCTGTTTCCGGGTTCGAAGACGGGTGCCCGCTAGAGATATCGAGGGCGTTTCCCGCAGGGGCTCACGAGCAGAGCCTCTTCATCCTGATAAGCCGCTGAATCGGGTCGTCGATCAGGGCTTCAGCGGCCATACCGCGGGACGGATTACCCAGAAATTATCACGTTCACACTGCACGACGCAGAAAGCTGCGATTAGGGAGATATCGCTCAATCTCATTTTTCACAACTGCACGTTCTCTAAGAAGGTGCTGGACACACTCGGAAATGATGGTTTCCGCGGCAAACAGGACGTTGCAATGGTGAGATGTCCACGCAATCGGACCGGGCTCCTGATAGGGTTCACCGCAATAATCGCAACCGTGCTGGTTCAGGGTCCGGGCTGTAACCTGATAGGTCAGCGCCGAAACGAGAACGGAAATAGCATCGTTGGCCGTTCGCAATTTGGAAACAGCCTCCCGCAAATCATGAAAAGCTGCATCGTTTATATGTTGAAGCGCATTGTTCGTATATTTCATCATGTCCCTTAATCTGCCAATGCTGGGGCCGATGCATGGCTGAAGCAGGTTTCCCGCCGCAGAATGAAGCTGCATATTTCCAGGTTTCCGACGAAAACGAGGTGAGGTGCGTGATTCCTGCGTTCCACTGATCGTCTTTATTCCCTTCCGCAGTTAGCGGGATGATGCAACGCCGTGATGGACCTTAGTTCGAGGATTTGAAATGGGGCGCGGGGCCCAACGCCAACATCCACGCCCTTTTGCTGTGTGCCGGACCGGGATCAACTCTGGCTTACTTAAGTGAAAAAACCAAGCCGGACTGGGTCGTCCCCCCCATTCGATTTCTCCCTCCGGACAAATACCTTAAATACAGAACGCAGAACGCAAATATCCGCCTGATGCCCAGTTGACCTCGGAAAGTCCCCGACCGCTGGGCACAGCACTTTTTAGGAGAAAAGAAGTAATGCGATGGACACTTTCCATTGTTCTGTGTGTGATTTCGTTGCCAGTGTTGGCGTCCGCGTGGGTCAACGTAACGGTCTCAACACCAGCAAATAATTCCACAGTAACCTCACCCGTTTTAATCGCCGCCTCCGCGACTTCCGACAGAAACATCACAGGATGGCGCATTTATGTTGACGGCACTTCGGTGTACCACACCGGCTCGACGAAGAGTATCAGGACCAGCGTCACTATGGCGCCAGGCACACATCAGGTGGTCATTCGCGCATGGGCCAGCAACGGCACGAATGGATCGGTCACTTTGACGGAAACCGTTGGCAATTCCACACCGGGATCGGCCCAGGGCACCGTCACGCCAACCTCGCTGGCGTTCGGTTCAGTCGCTACAAATACGAGCAGTTCCTCTCAGGCCGTAAAAATCACGAATACGGGTACTGCGACCCTGAACATAAGTGGCGTCTCTATTTCGCCGGCGCAGTTCGCGGTATCGGGTCCCACTTCAACCAGCATTGCCCCAGGCAGCTCTGCCGCCTACAATGTCACGTTTTCACCAACGGCCGTAAGTCCATACTCGGGAATGTTGTCCTTCAGCACGAACTCAGCGACTGCGGTTCCTGCAGTCAATCTGAGCGGCACGGGTGTGAACCAGACCCCGACTCCATCTCCGACTCCGACCCCATCTCCGACACCGACAGGAACGAGTTGCTCAGGAACGGCATATTACGTGTCGAATTCCGGAAGCGATAGCAACAACGGCATCTCGACAAGTTCACCTTGGAAGACCGTTGCACACGTCGTGGCGTTCGAACCAAGTCTCAGGGCAGGCGACTGTGTCCTCTTTCAGCGGGGCGGCGTCTGGAATGAACAATTGGCGATATCAAATGTCCATGGGAGTCAAACCAACCCAATCACCTTCGGCAATTATGGCAGCGGAAACCTTCCTGTGCTTGATGGTGGTTCCAGCCGGCCCTATGGCATTGTAGGCGCGAGTGCTTCTGGTCAGGCGGCGAATTCCTACGTCACGATCGATGGCTTTGAAGTTCGGAACGCGACGAGCGGCGGCATCATATTCTCGTACCTCGTCCAGCCAGGTATCACTATCCAAAACAACTACGTCCACAACAACGGGTATGGTGCTTATCCTGGCGCGTGCTCCGGATGTTTTGGCGTTGACAGCGGCAGTTACGGATACAATTCGGGAATCGCCTTCGTGGCTTATCCCAACGGAGCATATGGCGCGAAAATTCTTAACAACATTGTAAAACTTGAAGGCGGTCATAATGCTGTCGTGGTTGATCAAGACTCCGGTAGTCCTGTAGTCGAGGGGAACAAGGTCGGCCCGGGCTGCTCGCACAACTGCATCGACTTCAAACGCTCGACTGGCGCGTTGTTCAAGCAGAATATCGTGAACTGCTCGACCTCGGCTGTGGTGAACGGCCAGACCTATCCCGCCTGTAACGGCAATGCCTTTTACGCCGAACAGGATTCGTCAGGTTACACACAAACCGGCACCTACGAGGAAAACGTTGCCTATGGTGCAGCACCCAATTACGCCTGCTTTGAAGGCATAGGTGTATCTGGTCCACTTTCATTGAAGTTCTACAACAATACCTGTTACGGAGGAAGCACAGGAGCTCTTGGGGTTAACTTCAATGGTTGCGGTGGAGCATTTACTTTCGAGAATAACATTTTCCATACTGCCAGTATCCAGATGGGAACTAACTGTGGTTCCTATACATGGGATTACAACGATAAATATAATTCGTCGGGACCCTCGGGCACACATGATATGACCGTCAATCCGCTCTTCGTGAACCCGGGCGCAATGGACTTTCATTTGCAATCAGCAAGCCCTATTCTCACGACAGACGATTCAAGCATCTTAGGTGTGTCATACATGGGAGCGTGTGGTACTTCGGGGACCTGTCCATAGTCAATGAGTTAGTTAGGTCAGGATTTCTCGATATCCAAACATAGCCTGAGCCATACAATCAGAGTTGGCTTAGCGACATTCGTGATCTCTCTTGCCATCGCGGCAGGTACCTTCTCAGGAGCCTGCCGCGATCCCATGATGGGTTCATTGTCCTGCATGTGGCCGATCTCCTCCGCTACATCATCGAGTAACTGAAAGGACGGCGGACTTAGTGACACCAGCGCTCGCGCCGGAAATCGTGACGTTAGTTGTACTACGGACGCGATTCGTGGTTACTGGAAAGGTGGCTGAGGTCGCCCCCGCCGCGACGGTTATGCTGGATGGTACTGTTGCCACTGTCGTCTTGTTGCTCGAAAGTTGGATGGTCATCCCCGTCGGCGGGGCAATGCCGCTGAGGGTGACAGTCCCCGTGGATGGGTTGCCCCCGACGATCTTCGATGGATTCAACTTTAACGAGGACAATGTAGGCCGCGTTATTGTCAACGTCGCGGCCTTTGTCACGCCGTTATAAACGGCTGATATGCTGGCTGCAGTCGAGGATGCGACCGGAGTCGTGCCAATGCTAAAGCTGGCAGTCGTCGCGCCTTGCGGCACGGTCACCGATGGCGGCACTGTAGCTGACCCATTGTTGCTCGATAAGGTCACTACGGCATTGCTTGCAGCCGCCCCCGCCAACGTCAGCGTACCCGTGGATGAATTTCCCCCGATTACACTCGTCGGGCTCACGGTTATCGAGGAAAGCGCTGCAGGGGGAGTGGAATTGAAGTTTGCGCTTACCGACTTCGCCGCATCCATGGTGACGCTGCAGGCTCCAGTACCGCTGCAGGCGCCGCTCCAACCGGCAAACGTGAAACCGGAGTCAGGGGTAGCCGTCAAGCTCACGACTGTGCCGCTCGCGAAGCTCGCCGAACATGTCGTCCCGCAGGAGATCCCCGACGGCGAACTTGCAACTGTACCAGTGCCTGTGCCGCTCTTTGCGACCGTGAGGGTGAAAGACGTAGTAGAAACTCCCGTAATAAATCTGTTGAGAACATTCGTGGTCGCCTGCTGAATTTTCGGATCTACAAGCCCAGATGCACTCAATCCCGAAGACCAGGACATCGTTCCGGTAGCAAATACCCAGGCCCCACTCTGCGCCTGGTAAATTGACGAGTTACTGGAGTCAGCGCTGCCCGCGTCTGTGACAGTTGCCGAATTCCCCAGCAGGGTCCAGCTGCCGGCCACAGCGGGTGGAGGAGGGTAGTTTGAATCGAAACGGTCCCATTCATATCCAACTATGCCCGGCACGCTGGAACCGTCAGTAAAGTCTGTGTTCCCGTACACCCAACTCGAGCTGTTGGTCACGACATACGGGAAGTTTTGTGAACCATTTTCGTCGCTGAACTGCACACCCATGAGCGCTTGTTCCGGACGGTTCAATAGAGGGTCGCGCCACTGTACGGTTGCAGTGGAGCCTTGCACAGGGTCAATGCTCGGATCCTTGTAACAAACCAGGATTCGGTTCGGCACTCCGGCCGCGGACGGCTCGTAACGGACCTGCCAGTAAATCGCATTTGCTCCAAAGAACGCGAGACTCACGCCATTGTCCCGCGCTGCCTGCACATTGTCATACATCGGCTTCGACCAGTATTCATCGTGGCCAGCCGAGATAAATCCCTTGAAACTCAGCAGGCGCGAACCGTTCAAGTGTGTGTCCAGATCGGTGGAATATGCGACGTCGTAACCATTCTTTTCCAGCCAGTGAATCAGGTGGAGGTCCCAAAGTTGCCAGTAGAAGAGCCCGCCGCTGCCATCATCTCGGTAAGGACGGTCGAATGAAACCTTTGCAGCGCGGGTGGTCCCAGTGATAGTCGTCGCGCCAAAGCTGTTGTAATTATAAAGACTCTTGCCAGTGTTATTGTCATTCGGCCAGTTGTTGTATGCCTGAAGCGTATTCACGCCCAGCTGGTAGAGCAGATCGGCGGTGCGGGAATCGTCTCGAACTACAAACACAATGTAGTTTTGAAAGCCCGCAGGGTTGGTCAAGACTGCTACAAATATTCCGCTAGTCCAGGTGTCAGGCACCGCGAGCGTGAAACTTGGGTTCCAGGCACAAACAATCGTTCCCAGAGTCGGATCTGTCGGGCACGTCTCCTGCTGCGTTCCCTGAAGAGCGTCAACATGTTGCATCAGCCTGCCGCCAGCGCCCCCATACCATCCCAGCCGATACACGTCAATCGTAAAGGTCTGCGCGGGATTAACAGATACAAAAAATGTGATGCTCTCTCCTTTATTAATGCTCGCCGCGGATGCGTACCCCTTGATCTGGCCAACCGCATCACTCCCGCTGTTACTCAAGTTCCAGTTTGTGGAGCCGGGGTTCTGATTCTCGACCACAATCGGATTCTGCCCCCACGCCGGAATGAGTGGGACGATCAGGAAGATAAGAAGAAGTCTTAGAGAATTGTGTGCACTGCACTTCATGGCGGTCCTCCTTGAGAGGGACTCCAATTGAGTTCTCTCTTCGACTTAATGCCCCGGACTGACGACGCAATCACACGCGCTAACGGTGTTAGAGATCATTGGCTTCTCAGGTTATTCATTTAACGTCCCTGCAGCGTGCGCACGTCCGCAGATTGCGGCGTGACGTTGTTGTGGTGAGCTTTCAATAGCGAACAGGATTCAACGAATGCTGGCCGTCGTTCCCATCGCCATTACTTCGGCAGCCAATCCTTCTTCTTCCAGTGAGTGAGCACCGAGTTCAAATAAACCCGCGCCTCGGAATCCATCCAGTTGCCGCTGTAGTGGGAGCCCATACAGGCGAATGCCACATATTGGAGATTCGTCGCGTATGCCGCTGTTACAGTGTTCCAGAGCCTATGCGGAGATTCGACGTCAGGGTTGTTCTTGGCGTTAGCAACGTCGGCAAGATACGCGGCCCCTGTCCCTTTGTCATTGAAGAATCCCGATTGATCGCCGTTCATACACGAACGTTGAGAGGCGTAGCGGTAGTCGACAGCAAACGCTGTGCTCTCGTTGATGGCCGGCCAGGTCGTCCACGCGCCGATGTTCGGGCTCGAATAGACCACCTTGGTCTGCCAAATGGACCACGATTGATAACAGGCGTTAGAAATCAGATATCCCCAGAGACTTGTTGAATTACGATCGGGGTTGTTGCCTGCCTGACATTGATTGATCGATTTGCGCTCGTCGCCGCCCGCGTTCCACTGGATCCAGGTGCCGTGTTCAGCTGTTGCCTGAGCCCGAATCATGTCTTCGTCCATCCCCCATTTGCACGCGGCCCAGCGAATAATCATCTCCGTTGTTCCGGTGTATTGTCCGTCCACCAGCTTCATCCATGTATACGGGGGATCCATTTCCGAAGAGCGATAACCATCGCTTGCGTAGTACGCGAGCTGACTCACATTCGGTTTCGTCTGGTTGACGGGTGAAGTGACGCCCGTCGCGGGGGAACTCGGGGAATGTGGCTGCTGGTTCTGCGGAACGGTTTCCTGATTGATCGGGTGGCCGTTGTACATGTAGGACGACGCGTTGGCGTCGAGAGCAGCCGCGCATTGAGTGCTCGTGTACCCACCGCCGCCGTCGGCAAATACACCGATCGCGGGCTGGGTGGTGAAATGTGGGTTAGCGAGCACCGAAGCTGCCTGGGCCAACATGATATTTTCGGCAGCCGCTTGCGTCTGAGAAGCCGCGGCCTTTCTTTCCAAAGAAGGAGCGAAGTCTTGCTTCAGATGTATTGCGCCTGCGGTCAGGATCACAGCAGCACCGATTACGATGGCAACAAGGAGCTCCCTGCGCCGTTTCCCTTGTACTCTAGCGAGACGCGACTCTGACGCGGTAAAGCGCGTTCGCCTTCCCGGCATCTATCGACTCCGCATCGTGCCCGCTGCCTTACGCCATTCAGGATGCAAGACAACTCTCCAAATAGAGAATGAAATATGTTCCCGCCAGCATTTCAGGTAGCAACCTTCATCGTCGTTCTGCAAACTTCTCTGATGTGCTGATGCTGGCGCGATGCGGCGCTGGTGCAATTACGGCGTGGTACGCATTCAGGGTGAGCTGGGCCAGATCGTTCCAGCCGAGTCCTGCCCAACCGAATTCCAGAGCGCGGCAATGCCCGCGCATCGCCGCGCCCCCAATCGCAGCATCGAGGTGCTGCTGCAGTGTCCCAGATGTCAACTCGCCCGAGTACAGGCGGACCCACTCAGCGCCGGCAAACTGTTGAAGATCCGGCATTGCTCCCCGGGCCGGCACTAGTACAGGCCGGTCAAGTGAGAGCGCGAGCACTGCGGAGCCGGAGTTTAGAATCTCCCGAAAGGGCAGTACGACCAGGTCAGAGGCACGAATGTAAGACGCAGCATCGGCATCCGGAATGTATTCGAGCCGCAGACGTACACGGCTGTCGCCCCCGGCGATGTGCTCGATGTGCGCCCGTTCCTGGGCCGTCAGATAACACTTTCCTGCCGCGTAAAGAACGGCGCGATGGTCATTCAAAGCCGAGAATGCCTCCACCAGCTCCGTTATTCCTTTGTATCGCTCGATAGAGCCAAAAAAACCCACTACCCTTGCCGATGTAGAAATGCCTAACCGCAACCGGGCCTCTTCGCGCGAAATCTCAACCCCCGGATATGCGTCCCGAATATTACCGTGCGGAATGACAAAGCCGCGTTTCGAGCGAAGGGCAGGATAGCGACGGCGAGCCTGCTCTGCGCCGGTCTCGGTCAGCCCGATATACGCGTTCAAGAGCACCGTAAATATTTTCCAAAAATATCGTTCGATCCCGGGGTGTTGCTGGAGGTGGCTTTGCAGATTATGGACGGTCCAGATAACTTTGCCGCCCCGCAGGCGAACCCAGCCCATTACTGCAAACAACGAGCAACTCCAGAACAATGAGGCTAATGCACCACGTCCGTTGACGCAGTATTCCGGCCAGTGCAAATGCACAATGTCATACCGCTTCGATAGAATTCGCCAGGTACTGAATTCTTCCACCGTTGCGCCCAGCGTTTGCATACTCCGATACAGCAGAACATTGTACGGACCGCGATTTTTGAAAGCCGGCCACGCAAGGATCCGAAGGGACTTACTCATTATTTTTTCTTTCGTTCAAAATGGTACAGAGGATGAAATCGACCTCACCCGTTGCGTTCCTCTTTTCGCTCGAAGAGTTTTTCCACCACTCGTACAAGAGTCTGCCGTTCCTGCCTCCATGCGTGGGCCTTGTAGACTTGCTGGCCTCGTTCCGTAACGGTCAAAGCCTCCATGGGATGGGAAGCGACAAATTCGATTTGCCTTGCCAGTTCATCTGCGTTTCCCGCCTCAAAGAAGAAAATGGATTCTGCATCGAAATAATCCTGAATACCCGCGGTGCGTGGAGCAATCACAGGCTTGCCGCGCGCGAGATACTCGAAAATGCGGGTAGGCGTATTGATATGAGTGAATGCATTGTGACGGTTCGGGATGAGGCCTACGTTACAAGCGTCAATCGCGTCAACAATTTGCTCCAACGGCTTTTGTCCGAAGTGAAGCACATTTTGCTCTAGACCGCGATCCCTCGCCGATTGCATGACTCTTTCCAGGAAAGGAGTCGCTTTGCCGTAGATATGCAATTGCGCCATTGGCAACTTCTTCCGCAGACACGCGAACGCCTCTATCGCAATGTCCAGACCATTTCGCTCGACCAATGTGCCGTGATACATAACAACGAATGGGGCATTACTCCTGTGCTCCAGTGCCGGTTGTGAGCACGCGGGACGAAAAGGAAAGATGGATTCGTCAGGCGAATTCATCATGACGGCAATCCTATCCTCCGGACAACTGCGGGAAGCCAACAGGCGCCGACACGCTACATTGGGCACCAGGACCCGGTCCGCACGCGCGGCACTCCATTTTTCGAGAAACTTCAGCAGCCGGACGCTCTTGCTGCCAGGATCTTTGCCAAAGATCGTCATCATGAGTTCAGGCATCGGATCGTGCAAGTCCAGAATGACTTTTGCGCCAAATATTTTTGGCACCAGCGCGCTCACCACGAGAATGTCCGGCATGTTGTTGACAAAAACCAGGTCATACCGATGCCGTCGCGAACGCGCTGCCAGAATAGCAGCGGAAGCCAGAATGAATGCCGAGTACTGATAGGCATAGCCAAGCTTCCCGCCACGCTGATGGTTGATGGGAACACGGAAGACGTTTATGCCGTTCGTCTTCTCGCGCCAGGGAGCCTTGCCGTCTGCCACGCAGATGTAATCGACGCTCATGCCCTGGCGCACCAGTACATCAGCGGTGCGACGCGGCCGGGGATCAAACGGATAGGCGGACAGCACGACTATTCCGACGCGTTTGCCTTGAAGAGTTCTGGACTCCGCACCACACTTCCGCTCGGTGAGCAACTCGCACATGCGCGATGCCTCCGCGGAGCCGGCGATCGCGGCCGAGTTTATGGCGGGGCCGTCTTCCAAAGCATCTTCGTATCGACGAGACATAAAATGGACGCTACCCGCAAAGGTCTGCCGTTGTAGAGGCAGTTGGCGGGGTCGATCTCCTATTCTTTTGGCGTAGCCGCGAGCGCAGGGCATTCTTTTTGCTGCACGTGCTTACCGGCTTCACGCTCGATCTTCTTTTCATTGGAATCCTGGATCGCCCGCAGCAGAGATGAGCGGTCAACTCTCGAGAGAATTTCAATATTACGCATCACGCAATGTCCCCCGATGGTCCCCGGGGAGTACTTGACCGGCGGAAAGAACTTGATTTCGTCGAACAAGGAGATGACTTCGTCGTAATTCGTGCCTGTCCGGTCGCAATATCTTTCCACTTCCTGCGCCCAGGCAATCATCATTCCGAAATATGTGGTCTCGGCCAGTTTGCCAAGTTCGGTCGACTCTGGAGATGAAAGAATTCTTGTCTTGAAGCCGGAAGCTTCGAAGTGCCGGGCAGCGTTGTGGGCCGCTCTGGGATCCAGGGCGCCGATGAATTTCGTATAAGAGAGCATCTCTTCCTGCATATGCGCGTGTTTGCCCCGCACCGGACTATGCACCACGTCCGCGCTGGCGCCCGCGGCGATTTTGCGCGTTGTGCCGACTCCAACCGTGCTGTTGATGATTGTCAGCGCGGGCTTGTAGCGGCCTATGTATCGCACCGTTTCGCCGACAAAATCGTAAACCTCAAAGGGATAGCAAATGTGCATTACATCGGCGTGCTCAATTTGTTCAGACGGACCCTTTAGGTCGATTCCAACAACCTGATAGCGTTGCGAAAGAATAGCCAGTAGAGGTTTGCCCACCTCCCCGAGCCCGACCACCAGCACCGTCCTGTTGTCACTCATGAGTTATCCTCCTGCGGAACGATTCGTGAAAGCTTCCAAGTGTTAGGTTTCCATCGGTCTGCCGGATCGCCCGGATCAGCATGACTTCCTTGTCTTTCGTCGAGCCGAGTCACTCGACACGGAATGCACACCATTCGCCGGCAGGCTTGCCGCCATGAAGTCAATCGTCCATTCCTGGTTGGCCCATAAGCGCCGCGTTCTTGTCGGCGCGGAGCGCGTCAGGTGCCTGAGCCTGTCTCGCCAAATCCGCGCTCCGTGGGCTAGCGCCGGCAGCCGGCCAATTACGGAGCACGCGGACGATTCGCTTGCTCGCATGCCCGTCACCGAACGGGTTCGCGATTTTCGCCATGCGGTCATAAGCCGAGCGATCATTCAGTAACTCGAGCGCTGCTGAAACAA
>Ga0207687_10000765_pt1 | contig 21679 bp, 8 predicted proteins | sample KBSM54metaG_FD_184399 | JGI IMG/M metagenome (GOLD analysis project Ga0207687, IMG submission 184399) | Miscanthus rhizosphere microbial communities from Kellogg Biological Station, Michigan, USA - KBS M5-4 metaG (SPAdes) (version 2) | ecosystem: Host-associated > Plants > Roots > Rhizosphere >...
GATACGGCTGACCGGGCTGGGTGTGAGTGAGCACGCGGTCCGGCGCGCCGACCGGCAGATCGCCGACGTTGAAGCTGCCGCCGGCGGTGTGGGTGTGAACCGGGATCTCGGTCTGAATCAGCGTGACGTTCGAGGTGCCCGACTGCTGGCCGAGGAAGTACTCGCTTCCGGTGGAGCTCTGTCCCTGGTTGAGCGGCACGCTGTCCTGCATATTGGGAAGGGCGAACGTCGATTTGCCGTCGCCACCGTAGAAGGTGCCGAGCAGCGAGAAGAGAGCGGTGTTCTGGGAAATCGGCAGCAGCTGGCCCGCGCAGAGGGCCCAGCCGGTCGGCGCGAAGTTCCCGGCAAATATGCGGATTTCAGCGACGAATGGTGATGACATGGCTGGTTTCCTCCTTCTTATTGATGCGGGAAAATGCCGAACAGCGAGATGATGAAGGTGACGACGAGGTAGGGCTGCATGTTTTCATGCGGCTGATTCCCGCCGACCGGCTGCAGCATCGTGTTGGTGAAGAACTTCGAGGCGCTGTCCTGCGTGTACAGAAGCATCGCCGTCGACTGCGCGAACACCTTGTTCGTGGGATCGCCGCTGGTGCCGAGGTCCTGACTGACGAGCAACGCGTGATTGTGATTCGGGATCTGCTGGGTGGTCAGGGTCACGCTTTCGACGCCGGCGGCTTCGCCGATCTGGTAGCTCTGGCTGATCCCCGGCCCCTGCCCCTGGTGTACCGGTGCGCGGCCGCAAAGGTTCGGGATGCCGAACGTCTCCTGACCGTCGCCGCCATAGGTGGTGCCGATCAGGGTGAAGAGAGTGTCGTTCTGCGAGATGGGCATCAGCTGCCCCGCGCACATCGCCCAACCGGCCGGTGCGAAGCTGCCGCCGAACATACGAATTTCGCCAACATATGGTGAGCTCATGCGTTCCTCCTAATTCCTGCTCGGGAAGATGCCCTGCAGCGCGATGCAGAAGTTGAGGACAAGGAAGGGCTGCCGATTCTCGTGCGGCTGGCTGCCGCCGATGCTCGAGATGGAGCTGGGCTCGAGCGTGGTGAGATTGTTCGCAGGCCCATAGATCGACGTGCCGCTGCCCGCGGCGATGTTGTTCGACGGGGTTGGCGCGGTGACCTGGATGAACGCATTGTTGCCGGTCAGCGTCGTGGCATTGGCGAAGTGGTTGTGCGCCGGCATCTCACTCTGAGTCACGGTGTGAAATTCCTGGCCCCCAGCCTGACCGAGCGTGCTGAATTCGGAGCCGGTGAAGATCGGAACCCGGCCGCGGCAATCAGGCAACGCGAAAGTCGTCTGACCATTGCCCCCGTAGGTCGTCCCCAGGAGTGAGAAGAGCGCCTGGTTCTGATTGATCGGCAGGAACTGACCGTTGCACTGCGCCCAACCCTGCGGGGCGAAGTTGAAACTCATGATGCGTATCTCGGCCATAAACGGCGTAGACATGCCCGTACCTCCTTCTTTCTCTCTCGAATTATTTTGTTGCGGGGCCTGCCCCAAGGACGATGTCTATATAGGATGAACTCCTTTTCCTTTCATGTCGAGACCAAATCATGGAGTTGAGCACGCGCCGGCCCCGTTGGCGAACGTGCCGGTTGCGGTATCGGCGAGCACTTTCTGGCCTGCCGCGGGCGCGGTCATGGTGTTCGCGCCGGCGATGTAGTTCTGCACGTTCGTCGCGTTGTCACCGCCGGCGTAACCCGGGATGGTGACCGTGGCCCCGTTGCGGGCACGCGTGTAGATCGCCGCGCCGCTGCCGTTCGGATCCCAGCCGAAGACCGGACGGCCGCCGTCGATGGTGTTGCCGCTGATGTCGAGGCATGCCGAGCCGCCGGTCGCCGGAGCGATGTTCGAGAGGATGGCGTTGCCGTAGGTGGCGGAGCCGTCGTCGTACACGTTGTTGATCTGGTTGTTCGTGATCTTGACGGCCATCGAGCCGGTCGAATCGAGCGAGAGCGAGATGCCCGCGCCGCCGAACTGTTTGATGGTGTTGTTGTTCAGTGTCACGTTGTACGAGTTCGGCCCGAACCGTCGCAGATCGATGCCGTCGCAGTTCGTGATCACAGAAAGTTTGCACGCCGATCCGGCGGTAGCTCCACCGATCGTATTCGTATCGATCTTCACCCAAACCCCGCCTGTCGCCGCGCTGGCGGTGCCGATATTGATGCCCTGAAGCCCGTTGGCGGTGTTCGTGTTGTTCTGAATGACGAATGGAGTTGCGTTGTTCGTCCCGATCGTCCCCGTATTCTGATTTTGCAGGTTGATGCCGGAGTTGTTCGACGACAACGTGCAGTTCTGGATGAAGCCGTTGAGCGAGCTTGTGTTCAGGACATTCGACGCGATGCCGTCGCCGAAGTTGTTCGCGATCGTCACGCCGTCCACACGCAGCGTCATCACCGCCGAACCGTGGCCGCTGAAGAACAGGCCCTGCGACGACGGCAGCGCGACCTGCGACGTGGTGTAGCCGACGTTCATCGTGCCGAGCGTCTGCTTCTTCAGGTCGAACGTCAGCGTCGTGCCGTTGCCGTTCTCGATGTAGATCTGCTTCGCGGCGTTGTTCTGCACCGTGGTGTCGACGACCGACGACGTGCCCTTGAGATTCTGGAACAGGATGCCGTCCTCGTCCGACTCGGTGCCGCCGTTGCCGGTCACCGTGGAGAGCGTGAGGTTGAAGTTCGTGACGTCGTTGCCGTTGATGCCCATCTGGCCGGAGTTGGTGATGCTCGTCCGGTCGACGGTGACGTTGGTGTTCGTCTGCAGATAGAGGTTGGCCACGCACTGCAGGTTGTTGCTGCCGACGAGATTGCCGCCGCAGTTCGCGTTCGAGCCGGCCACCGTCTGGGCCGTGCCGTTGCCCGTCAGGACCATGTTCTTCAGCGTGATGTTGTTGGTGCCGATGATCTTGACGCCGTTGGCGGTGCAGGTCTGGATCGTACCGCCGGAGGCCGCGGTGGTGCCGGTGCCGTTGACCGTGAAGCCGGTGAAGCTGCCGTTCACGTTGACGCCGTTGGCCGCGCCGGTGGCGTTGATGGCGTGGAAGGTGAACGCGCCGGTGCCGGTGGTGGCGGAGAAGGCCCCGCCGGAACCCGAGGTCACGTCGTTGAACGTGAAGATGGTGGCCCCGGTGCTGGTGAGCGACACCGCGGGGCCGGTCGTGGAGGTGACGTTGTTGAACGTCTCCGTCGACGTGCCGGTCACGCCGTTCCAGAGGATGCCTGTGCCGCTGGTGGTGGTGATGTTGTTCGTGGCGCCGGTGATGTTGACCACGCCGCTGCCGGTCGCAGTGAAGGCGTTGGCCGTGCCGGTGGTGAGGGTCATGTTGCCGGAGATGTTGATCGTCGCGCCGGCATCGGTGATGAAGACGCCGGTTCCGCCGTTGCTGCCGATGGCGCCCGACAGCGTGATCGTGCCGCCGGTGACGCCGGTGATGTCGACCGCCCGGTTCCCGGCGGTGTTCTGGGTGATGGTGCCGGCGTAGCTGACGCTGGGGCTGCCGTTGAGGATCTTGAAGGCGCTTGCGGTGTTGCCGGTAATCGCGCCGCCGCCGATGGTCAACGGGCCGCCGGTGACGCTGGTGAGGAGAACGCCGTTCGCGGTGACCACGCCCAGCGAGTTGAGGGTACCGATGGCGGACGCGCCGAGAGCGACCGTGTTGAGATCGAGCGCGGTGCTGCCGACGTCGATGCTGCTGGCGCCGCCGGTGGCGGTGATGGTGAGCGTGCCGCCGGTGGCCATGGTCAGACCCTTGCCGGTGTGATTGTTGCCGTTGGCCTGCAGCACGAGGTGGTTGAAGGTGATCGAGCCGCCGGTGTTCGTGCCGCTGATGGCGAGCAGCGTGCCGACGAACGTGTTGTTGTTCGCCGTCAGGCTGAGGTTGTTGATCACGACCGTGCCGGTGATGTCGTTCAACGTGGAGAAGACGCCGCCCGGTGCGGCCACCGAGCCGGTGAGCGCCGTGCCGTTCATGGTCAGCGTGCCGGTGCTGTAGGTGCCGATGTTCAGCACCTTGTTCCCCGCGGTGACCTGCGAGATCGTGCCGCCGTACGTGATGCTCGCCGACGAGCTGGTGACGTTGAACGACGGCGTGGCCGTGGTGCTGATGCTCGTGTTGGCGCTGAACGTCACGCTGCCGCCGGTCTGGGTGTTGATCGAGATGCCGCCGCCGGTGCCGGTGACCGCGTTCGTGCCGTTGAAGGCGTACGTACCGGTGTTCCCCGCCAGGCTGATGCCGGTGCTGGTACCGCTCGGCGTCACGTTGCCGTTGAAGGTGACGGTGCGGTTGTGACCCGAGATCGACACGGCCAGCGCGCCGTTGGCCTGCGAGATCGCGCCGCCCCAGGTGATCGCGCTGCCTGCCGCGGCCGCGCCGCTGACGAGGAACGTCGGGCCGGTCGCGCCGGTGAGCGTTCCTGCGGTTGCACCCCACGTACCGCTGACCGAGGTCAGTGACGCGCCGTTCGTGCCGCCGCTCGAGGTCACGTTGTTGAACGTGCCGCTCACGATACCGGTGTTGAGATTGAGAGCCGATACGCCGCTCACGTTGACCGTGCCGCTGATCGTCAGCGTGCCGAAGTTCGTGCCGCTGATCGCGGTCGTCGGCGGCGTGACACCGCCGATGGTCAGGTTGTTCAGGGTGATGTTCGACGTACCGAGGGTCGACAGTGCGTAGCCGGTCGTGCCGCCGTTGACGTTGCCGCCGTTGATCGTCACGTTGCCGTTGCCGAGCGACGTCAGCGACACGCCGGTCGTCGCGCCGGTGGTGGTCACGCTGTTGAACGTGACGCCGCTCGAGGTGACGGCGTTGAGGTTCAGGCCTGCCGCCGCTGCGCCGGTGGTGATGTTCGCCGTGCCGCTGACGCCGACCGTGCCACCGCCGGTCGCCGTGAAGCCGGTGCCGGTGGTGGTGGTGATGCCGAGCGTGCCGGTGAAGTTGACGGTGGCGCCCGTGTTCGTCGTCAGCGCGACCGCGGTGTTGGTGGTCGTGGCCAGCGTCTGCGTACCGGAGAAGGCGATGGTGCCGGACTGGTTGTTGTTGACCAGGATGCCGGTGCCGTTGTCGGTAATGCCGGTGCCGAGGGTGATGTTGCCCGCGGCGGCCGGACGGTTCTGGATGCGAACCGAACGCTGGCCCGCGTTGGCGGTGATGCTGTTGGTGTTGTCGACGGTGATCGCCGCCGTGCCGTTGTCGACGTCGAGTCCGATGGCGTTACCGGTGAAGGTCGTGTTCGTGACCGTCACCGTACCGGTCATGGTGGTGAGGTGCAGACCGGCGGCGACGTTGTTCTGGATCGTCACCGTGTCGACCGTCAGGCCGGCGTGCGCCGACCCGGCGATGCCGTCGCGCGTGGCGGCGGTGACGGTCAGACCCTTGATCGTGTTGCCGTCGTGCAGCGTGACCGCGTCGCTGGTCACGGCGGTGTTCGTGATCAGAGGCTTGGTGCCGGCGGCCTGCAGCGTGACGGTGTTGACGACGAGGGCCACGCCCTGGCCGATGAGCTGCTCGTTCTGCAGCAGCGTGATGCCGCTGGTGTGGTTGAGCGTCGTGCCGTCGCCGGTGTGGATGTAGATGATGTCGCCCGGCTTGTCGGGTGTGGCGCGCGCGCCGTTGGTGAAGTTCGACGTGGAGTTGAACGGCGACTGCGACTGGCCGTTGCCGTTCGCCACATTGTTCTTCACATACCAGACGCGGCCCGCGAGGTTCAGCGTGACGGTGCCGGTGGCCTGCGTCGGCGTACCGGTCGCGCCGGTGTTGCTGGAGATGGTGTACGTGAACGAGTCGGTGGTGAGCGCGGTGACCGTGACCGGCGGCGTGTAGATGAACGTGCCGTCGGCGGCGATCGTGACGCTGCCGCTCTGCGTGGTGGCGACTGTGCCGGCCACCGCCGCGACGCCGCCGCTCGGCAGATCGTTGCCGATGATCACGCCGGTGAGCGGAACGAACGGAGTGGTCGGTGATGTGGTCGTGCCGCCGGTGATGACCGCCTGCGTGTTGTTCACGAGGTTGCTGAAGGAGTCATTGACGCATGCCGGGGCGATGGCGATGGAGAGCGTCGCCGAGGCGCCGGTGCAGCTGGTGCTCGAATCGGTCGCCGTGACCACGAACGTGAACGTGCCGGTCGCCGTCGGCGTGCCGCTGATCGCGCCGCCCGATGAGAGCGAGAGGCCGGTCGGCAGCGAGCCCGAAGTGACGGCGTAGGTGTAGGTGCCGGAGCCGCCCGCCGCGACCACGCTCTGGCCGGCGTACGCGGTGTTGAACGTGCCGTTCGGGAACGAGCCGCCGCCGCTGCGGGTGACGGTGATCGTCGGGCAGGTCACGGTCAGCGTGTACGACGAGGTGGTGAAGCAGAGGTTCGTGTCGGTGACCTTGACGGTGATCGGGAACGTGCCGACCTGGTTGGTGGTGCCGGAGAGGACACCGGTGGAGCTCAGCGTGATGCCGGTCGGCAGCGAGCCGGTCTCCGTCCACGCCGCGGTGCCGAGGATGCCGGTGGCGGTGAAGGTGACGTTGAGCGCCACGCCCGCCTGGACGCTGGTCTGCGCCGGGTTTGTGATGTTGATGGTCTGGCAGGTGAACGTCAGGTTGTAGGTCGCGCCGGTGCCGGAGCAGCCGTTCGCGTCGACCGCCGTGACGGTGATGGGGAACGTGCCGACTTCCGAGGTCGTCCCGGAGAGAAGGCCGGTCGACGTGTTGATGGAGATGCCGGCCGGCAGTGTGCCGTTCACCGACCAGGTGATCGAGCCGTTGCCGCCGGTCTGCGTGAACTGCTCGCTGAACGCCGAGCCGGCGGTGCCGGAGGCGTTCGCCGGGTTCGTGACGTTGATGACGTTGCAGGTGACCACCAGCGGATACGTCGCGCCGGTGCCGGTGCAGAGGTTGCCGTCGGTGACGGTGACGACGATGTTGAACGGTCCCGACTGCAGCGGGGTGCCGGAGAGGAGGCCGCTCGCGGAGAGCGTCAGGCCGGTCGGCAGCGGGCTGGCGGTGGTGAACGTCGCGCCGCCGATCGCGCCGGTCTGCGTGAACTGCTCGCTGAACGGTACGCCGACGGTGGCGTTGGTGTTCACCGGATTCGTGACGGTGATGGTCTGGCAATTGATGGTCAGCGTGTACGACGACGTGCCGAAGCAGAGATTCGTGTCGGTCGCCTTCACCGTGATCGCGAAGCTGCCGGGCTGCGTCGGCGTGCCGGAGAGAACGCCGGTCGAGGGGTCGAGCGTGATGCCCGCGGGCAGCGCGCCGATCTCGCTCCAGGTCACGGTGCCGAGGATGCCGGAGACGGTGAAGGTCTGACTGAAGGGCACGTTGACGGTGCCGGTGTTGACAGCCGGATTGGTGACCGTGATGGTCTGGCAGTTGATCGTCAGGTTGTACGTCGCACCGGTGCCCTGGCAGCCGTTCTGGTCGGTCGCCGTGACCGTGATCGGGAAGATGCCGGCCACGTTGGTCGTGCCGGAGAGGACGCCGTTCGTGGTGTTGAACGTAATGCCGCTCGGCAGCGCGCCGGTCACCGACCAGGTAATCGTTCCGACGCCGCTGGCCTGAGTGAACTGCTCACTGAACGCGACGCCCGCGGTGCCGGTGTTGTTCGCCGGATTGGTGACGGTGATGGTCTGGCAGCTGATGGTCAGCGTGTACGACGACGTGCCGAAGCAGAGGTTCGTATCGGTCGCCTTCACCGTGATCGGGAAGGTGCCGGGCTGCGTCGGCGTGCCGGAGAGGACGCCGGTCGAGGAGTCGAGCGTGACGCCGGCCGGCAGCGGGCCGGTCTCGCTCCACGTCACCGTGCCGAGGATGCCCGAGACGAGGAAGGTCTGGCTGAACGCCGCGTTGACCGTGCCGGTGTTGACGCCCGGATTCGTGACGGTGATGGTCTGGCAGTTGATGGTCAGGTTGTAGGTCGAGCTCGAGCCGGTGCAGCCGTTCTGGTCGGTCGCCGTGACCGTGATCGGGAAGACGCCGGCCACGTTGGTCGTGCCGGAGAGCACTCCGGTCGACGGGTTCAGCGTGATGCCGCTCGGCAGCGAGCCGACCGTCACCGACCAGGTGATCGTGCCGACGCCGCCGGCCTGCGTGAACTGCTCGCTGAACGCCACGCCCGCGGTGCCGGTGTTGTTCGCCGGGCTGGTGACGGTGATGGTCGGGCAGGTGATCGTCAGCGTGTAACCGGAGCTGGTGCCGGTGCAGCCGTTGCCGTCCGTTACGACGACGGTGATCGGGAACGAGCCGCCCTGCATCGGCGTGCCGGTGAGGACGCCGGCGGTGGTCAGGGTGACGCCGGTCGGAAGAGTCGAGGCGGTGGTGAACGTCGCGCCGCCGATCGCGCCGCTCTGCGTGAAGGTGAAGTTCGGCGCGGGCAGCGGGGTGCCGGCCGGCCAGCTGTTCGTGTTCGGGTTACCGACGTTGATGACCTGGCAGCTGATGATGAGCGTGTAGGTGGCGCTCGTGCCGGTGCAGCCATTCACGTCGGTGACGGTGACGACGATCGGGAACGTGCCGGGCTGCGTCGGCGTGCCGGAGAGGACGCCGTTCGTCGCCAGCAGAAGGCCCGGCGGCAGCGGACTGATGGTGCTGAACGTCACCGGAAGGTGCCCGCCGGTCTGGGTGAACGTCACGCTGAACGGCGCGCTCACCGTGCCGGTGGTGGTGGCCGGCGAGGTGACCGTGATGGTCTGGCACGCGATGACCAGCGTGTAGGTCGTGTTCGTACCGGTGCAGCCGTTGCTGTCGGTCACGGTGACGTCGATCGGGAACGTGCCGGGGACGGTTGGCGTACCGGAGAGCAGGCCGTTCGCGGCGAGCGTGATCCCCGCCGGTAATGTGCTGGCGGTGGTGAACGTCGCCGTACCGTGCGCGCCGGTCTGGGTGAAGGTCTGACTGAACGCCGCGTCGACCGTGCCGGTGGTCGTGGCCGGATTGCTGACGTTGATCGTCGGGCAGGCGATGACCAGCGTGTAGGTCGTGTTCGTGCCGGTGCAGCCGTTGCTGTCGGTCACCGTGACGTCGATCCCGAACGTGCCGTTCACGGTCGGCGTGCCGGAGAGGAGGCCGCCGCCCGACAGCGTCAGGCCCGCCGGCAGCAGGCTGCTGGTGGTGAACGTCGCCGTGCCGTGCGCGCCGGTCTGCGTGAACTGCTCGCTGAACGCCACGTCGACCGTGCCGTTCGTGTTCACCGGGTTGGTGACCGTGATGGTCTGGCAGCTGATGGTGAGCGTGTACGACGACGTGCCGAAGCAGCCGTTCGTGTCGGTCGCCTTCACCGTGATCGGGAAGGTGCCGTTGACCGTCGGCGTGCCGGAGAGGACGCCGGTCGAGGAATCGAGCGTGATGCCGGCCGGCAGCGCGCCGGTCTCGCTCCACGTCACCGTGCCGAGAATGCCGGTCACGGTGAAGGTCTGGCTGAACGCCGCGTCGACGGTGCCGGTGTTGACGCCCGGATTCGTGACGTTGATGGTCTGGCAATTGATGGTCAGGTTGTAGGTCGAGCTCGAGCCGGTGCAGCCGTTCTGGTCGGTCGCGGTGACGGTGATCGGGAAGACGCCGGCCACGTTGGTCGTGCCGGAGAGGACGCCGGTCGACGGATTCAGCGTGATGCCGGCCGGCAGGGCGCCGATCTCGGACCAGGTGATCGTGCCGACGCCGCCGGCCTGCGTGAACTGCTCGCTGAACGCCACGCCCGCGGTGCCGGTGCTGTTCGCCGGGCTGGTGACGGTGATGGTCGGGCAGACGATCGTCAGCGAGTAGCCGCTGCTCGTACCGGTGCAGCCGTTGCCGTCGGTGACGGTGACGGTGATCGGGAAGGTGCCGCCCTGGGCCGGAGTACCGGTGAGGACGCCGGCGGTCGTCAGGGTGACGCCGGTCGGAAGGGTCGAGGCGGTGGTGAACGTCGCGCCGCCGACCGATCCGCTCTGGGTGAAGGTGAAGTTCGCCGCGGTCAGCGGACTGCCTGCCGGCCAGCTGTTGGTGTTCGGGTTGCCGACGCTGATGGTCTGGCAGGCGATGACCAGGGTGTACGTCGCGCTCGTGCCGGTGCAGCCGTTGCCGTCGGTGACGGTGACGACGATCGGGAACGTGCCGGGCTGCGTCGGCGTGCCGCTGAGCAGGCCCGCCGTCGAGAGCGAGAGTCCCGTCGGCAGCGTGCTGGCGGTGGTGAACGTCGCGCCGCCGAGGGCGCCGCTCTGGGTGAAGGTCTGGCTGAACGGAGCGCTCACCGTGCCGGTGGTCGTCGCCGGATTCGTGACCGTGATGGTCTGGCAGTTGATGACCAGGTTGTAGGTCGCGCCGGTGCCGGTGCAACCGTTGCCGTCGGTGACGGTGACGGTGATCGGGAACGAGCCGACCACGGTCGGCGTGCCGCTGAGGAGCCCGGCGCTGGAGAGCGAGAGTCCCGTCGGAAGCGTGCCGCTGGCGATGGTGAACGTGGCGCCGTTGACCGCGCCGGTCTGGGTGAAGGTCTGGCTGAACGCCGCACCAGCCGTGCCGGTCGTGGTGGCGGGGTTGCCGACGGTGATGGTCGGGCAGCCGATGGTCAGCGTGTACGTTCCGCCGTTGCCGGTGCAGCCGTTGCTGTCGGTCACGATGACGGTGATCGGGAATGAGCCGACCGCGGTCGGCGTGCCGCTGAGCAGACCCGCGGTCGACAGCGTCAGGCCGGCCGGAAGCGCGCTGGCCGTCGTGAACGTCGGCGTGCCGATGGCGCCGCTCTGCGTGAAGGTCTGGCTGAAGGCCGTCCCCGCCGTGCCGGTGTTCGTGGCCGGGTTGGTCACGGTGATGGTCTGGCAGGTGATGGTCAGGTTGTAGGTCGGGCCGGTGCCGGTGCAGCCGTTGCCGTCGGTGACGGTGACGGTGATCGGGAACGTGCCGGTCTGCGTCGGCGTACCGCTGAGCAGACCACCGCTCGACAACGTGAGGCCCGCGGGCAACGCGCTGGCGGTGGTGAAGGTCGCGCCGCCGACCGCGCCCGTCTGCGTGAAGGTCTGGCTGAACGCCGCACCCGCCACGCCGGTGGTGGTCGCCGGGTTGGTCACGGCGATGACGTTGCAGACCGTGAGCGTGAAGTTCTGGTTGACGCTGCCGCCTGTGTTCGTCGCGTGAATGACGATCGGATAGACGCCGCCGCTGCCGCCGGCCGGGGTGCCGGAGAGCGTCGCGGTGCCGTTGCCGTTGTCGAGGAACGAGACGCCCGAGGGAAGCGCGCCGGTCTCGCTGAGCGCCGGCGGCGGGAAGCCGGTGGTGGTGACGGTGAACGTCCCGAACGTGCCGGCGGTGAACTGCGTGCTGTTCGCGCTGGTGATCGCCGGTCCGACCGGTCCGATGGTGATCGTCACGAGCGCGTTCGACGAGGAGAGAACGCCGTCGCTCGCGCGATACGTGAAGGTGTCCTGCAGCGTGTTCGAGCCGTCGTGCGTGTAGGTGAACGAGCCGTTCGACGCCAGCGCCAGAGTGCCGTGCTGCGGACCCGAAGCGAGGATGGCGTGGAGGCTGTCGCCGTCGGAGTCGGTGTCGTTGATCAGAACGCCGGGGGCCGGAACGATGAGCGTCCCGCCGTGGCCGACGTTGTAGTTGTCGGGGTTCGCCACCGGCTTGTGGTCGGGCGTCACGTTGATGGTGACGTTGGCGGTGTTCGAAGTCCCCGTGGTGCTGGTGTCGTGGTAGGTGAAGGTGTCGACCGGCGCGGACGCGCCATTATTAACGTAGGTGAAGGAGCCGGACGGATCGAGCGCCAGCGTGCCGTGCTGCGGGTTGCTCACCACCGACGGCGTGAGGGTCGCGCCGTTCGGATCGCTGTCGTTGGCCAGCACACCCGGCGCCGCGACGTTGAGCGTCTTGCCCTGGCGGACGGTGTAGGTGTCGTCGACCGCGACCGGCGCGGTGCCGCCGAGCTTCGCGTCGAAGCGGAACCAGAGATTCGCCGTGTCGGCGTAGAGATAGACGTTGACGAACTTCGGCGCCGAGGGGCCTCCGGCGGAGCCCGGGACGAACGGCGGGATGCCGCCCCAGTCCTGGATGGCGCCGTCGAGCGTGATCAGCTGCGGCTGCACGACCGGGCTGACGGCGTGGCGGCGCTGACCCGTGTCCTTGGGCCACATCAGGTCGGCCGCGCTGGGGGTCTGGGTGATGGAGTCGACCGATGCTCCGGTCGAGGCGAGGAAGGCGAGGCGCATGACCGCGGGCGCCGGCGTGCCGAGGACATCCATCGGCAGCACGGACTCGACGTACGAGATGGGGCCGGCGGCGCCGACGCCGTAGGGGACCGGCGCCGGGACGGCGATCGGTGCGCCGAGGGTGCCGAAGGCGCAGACCTGGCGGGCGACCGAGGTGACCGTGGCGCCCGTAGATGTGGCGTCGACGGTGGTGATGAGGATCTGATCGGCGCCGACGAAGGGACCGGCCGGGGTAGCGACACTACACCCGGTGGAAGCGTTCATGTCCGTATCGAGCAAGACCCTGAATTCCGTCGTTGCTGCTTGCGCGATAAGCGGAAAAATGGCAAAGACGAAGGACAGCAGTAACTTGCTTGAATGCTTCATTCTGGATCCCCTCACTGCACGTTGTAGGACTGCGAAGCAACCACTCGTGGAAACGAGCACACGAAACACGACCGCCCCAGGAACCGGATGGATCGATGGATATTAGCAGGATTATCCGACTCCTGCGGAGCGAAAGACCCGGGACGGAACGGACCGTTTGGCAATGGTAACAAAACGACCGTTCGGTCGGAACCCCACCCATTCAACCTTTTTCGGCTGAAGATTTAACTTACCGCCGCCCTATCCTCCGGCCGTGACGTGGGACACGCCGGATAAAAAAAACCGGCGGCTTTCGCCGCCGGTGTCTGCAGATGATGCGGTGGGCCGCCCGAATTACTTCCGCCCGCTCTCCCCACGCACCTCGATCTGCCCGGCAAGCAAGCTGTGGTCGTCGATCCTCGTGCCGCGCGTGTTCACGTAGTCGCCGTTCCTGATGTCGGCCGCGCCGATGTGCACGCCCTGTTTCCTGATGAGGGTGTGGGAGTCGATCTTCACGGTGACGCTGCCGTGGCTCTCGCTCTCCACCGTGATCTCGGAGCTCCCGGCCGCCGTGACCTTGCCGTTCGCGGTCATGGTCGTGCCGCCGTGATGCTCGCCGCTGTCGTCCCCTTCCTCCCCTTCCGCCTGCACGAGCACGGAGAGCGCGACGAGCGCGTCGCCACTCTTCTGCGCGCGGACGTGTACGCGATCGCCGACGACCGGCGGGGCCGGCGTGAAGGTAGTCGATGAGTCGAGCGTCAGGACGACGTCGCCGCCGCGCGAGTTCAGGGTCAGCGAGCCGGCGGTGATGGCCTTGACGGTTCCTTCGAATTCCATCGTCTCGTGCCGGGCCTCGGTGTTCTGAACGATGACCAGCGACGCGAGATAACTGTTGTCGGCCTGCTTGTCGGCGCGGACGTGAACGCGATCGCCCGCCACGAGATCGGCCGGCGCGACCGTCACGTCGCCTTTGCGCACGACAGTATTCGCGTCGAGCGTGAAGGTCACGTCGCCGCGATGCGAGTCGGTGATCACGAGCTCCGTCGCGCTGGCCGACTTGACCAGCCCTTCGAATTCGGAGTGCGGCGTCGACGGCGCGCTGCGCGTGCGTCCGTGCGCCGTGGCGCTGTTCGAGGAGAGCTCGACGACGACGGAGGTGCTCTTCCCCGCGGAGAACGTGGCGTTGATGCCGTCGGCGCGGGTGAAGATCAGCTGGACATTCTCCGGGACGCCGCTGAATGAGAAGCGTCCGTCCTCGGCGAGGATCATGGTCTGGCCGGTACCGCGAACGGTGACCGAGACGCCGGCCGGCGTGGCGCCGGAGGCCATCACCACCTGACCGTTGACGGATGACATGCCGTACCCGCCGGCCACGGTCTGCTCGTGACCACGGCACGCGACGAACATCACGACTGCGACTGCCACGACACTCCACTTCGCGAGTTTCATCGGATCCTCCGGAAATACAAAAGGGGCGATACGCCCCTGGTAGTTCGCAGTCTTCAGGTGGCAGTGGGCAGGAGAAACGGCGCAAGCGTCGCGCGGCCAACTGCCAACTACCAACAGCCAACAAAAAAGGGGCTTTACGCCCCTTTTTTTACTGCCCACAGCTGTCAGTTGCGGCGCATTTTACACCACCCGCAAACGGAAAGTGTGAGGCTGATCACGTTTCTTGCAGAGCTCACCGACGATATTGTGACCACGCCCATGCACACGAGCCGGCAGCCGCTGCATATCGTCAGCGGCGCGCACGACCCGAATTCGGATGCGGAGATCGCCAGGCTCCGGGCGGAGATCGATGCCCGCAATCGGCAGGAGCAGGCGATCGCCGAGCTCGGACAGGCAGCTCTCACCGGCGTCGATCCCTACATTCTTCTCGGCCAGGCCTGCGCGCTCATCGAGATGACGCTCGGCGTCGGCCACTGCCGCGCACTGGAGCTGACGGCGGCCGGGCGGATGGTGGTCCGCGCCTCGATGGGGACGAACGCCACCTTTCTTCATTGCGGGAAAGACGGGGACGAAGATGAATCGATCGGCATGTTCATCACGCTCGCCGATTCACCGGTGGTGGTCGCCGACGTAACGGCCGACACGCGCTTCCAGTCCTCGCACCTCCACAACTATCACGGCGTCCGCAGCGCGGCCGGCGTGCTGATTCAGACGCAGTACGGACCGTTCGGCGCCCTCCTCGCCTACTCCACCGAAGAGCGGCAGTTCGAGGATTACGAGATCGCGTTCCTCAAGTCGACCGCGAACATCATGGGCGAGGCGCTGGCCCGCGCCCGCGCCGAGCACGCGCTGCGCAAGTCGGAAACGCGCCTGCGCCAGCTCATCGCCTCGACGCTCGACGCCGTGATCACGCTCGATCGCGACGGCCACGTCATCGAGTGGAACCCGCAGGCGGAATCGACGTTCGGCATCGGCGCGCGCGAGGTCATCGGCCGTCCGATGCCGCCGGCCATCGTGCCCGAACGGATCCACGCGCTGATCCTGCGCATGCTCGACCGGTATCGCCGGGGAGGCCGTACCGGGTTGTTGCGCCGCCGCGTGGAATCGAGCGCCCGCCGCGTGAACGGCGAGCACTTCCCCGTCGAGATCACCATCGACCCGATCGGCAGCGGCGCCGATCAGACTTTCACCGCCTTCATCCGCGACATCTCCGATCGCAAGCGCGCGCAGCACGAGCTGGAAGCGCGCGAGAAGCGTTTCCGGACGATCGTGGAGAAGAGCTGGAGCGGCGTGATGCTGCTCGACAGCGAGCTGAATATGCAGTTCGCCGGCTCCTCCACCCACATCCTCGGCTACGACGACGAGAACCTCATCGGGACGTCGTTCCTGACCTACGTCCATCCGCACGACTTCGGCGGATCGCACTCCCTGCTCGAACAGCTCGCCCGCCAACAGGTGGCGGTGGTGCATCGCGAGATGCGCTTCCGCCACCGTAGCGGCAACTGGATCTGGCTCGAGGTCTTCGCCCAGAACATGACCGAGGATCCGAGCGTCTCGGCGATCGTCCTCAACTATCGCGACATCTCGCAGCGCAAAGAGGCGGAGCGGCAGCTCGAGTACCAGGCCTACTACGACTCGCTCACCGGTCTCCCCAACCGCCTGCTGTTCCGCGACCGCGTGGTGAACGCGCTCCCGGCCGCGCGGCGCAATCGCCTCGGGCTGGCGATCATGTATCTCGACCTCGATCACTTCAAGCTGGTCAACGACGCGCTCGGACATTCGATCGGCGATCTCCTGCTGGCCGACGTCGCGTGGAGATTGAAGGCCTGCCTCCGCGCGTCCGACACCGTCTCGCGCATCGGCGGCGACGAGTTCGCGGTGCTGATCAACGAGCTCACCGCGACCGACGCCGTGGCCGGCATCGCGCGCAAGGTGCTCGACAGTCTCGCCGCGCCGTTCTCCATCGGCGGCCACGAGCTCTTCATCACCGCCAGCATCGGCGTCAGCTTCTATCCGGCCGACGGCGATGAAGTGGAGACGCTGCTCAAATGCGCCGACGCGGCGATGTACCGGGCCAAGGAGCTCGGCCGCAATCGCGCGCAGATCTTCACCCAGAGCATGAACGAGCGCTACACGCGCCGCCTCACGCTCGAACAGAACCTCCATCACGCCATTGAGCGCGAAGAGCTCGAGGTCTTCTATCAGCCGATCTACGACCGCGCGCGCCGCCGCATCACGTCCGTCGAAGCGCTGGTGCGCTGGAACGATCCGGTGCGCGGGCTCGTCGAGCCGTCGGAGTTCATCAGCCTCGCGGAAGAGACCGGGATGATCGTGCCGATCGGCGAGTTCGTCCTTCGCGCGACCTGCAGGCAGCTGCGCGAATGGCACGAGGCGGGACTGAGCTGGATGCACGCGGCGGTCAACATCTCCGCGGTGCAGCTGCAACAGCACGGCTTCGTCGACATGGTGTTGAAGACGATCGAGCAGAGCGGCCTCTCCCCGAACATGATCGAGCTCGAGGTCACGGAGAGCGTCGCCATTCAGAACATCGAGGTGTCGATGAAAGTGCTGCGCATGCTGAAGGAGCGCGGCGTCGGCATCGCCATCGACGACTTCGGCACGGGCCAGTCGTCGCTCGTCTATCTCAAGCAGTTCCCGATCGACACGATCAAGGTGGATAAGGAGTTTCTCCGCGACCTCGCCACCGACGACACCGCCGCGGCGATCGTCTCCAGCGTCATCAATCTCGCCCACACCATGCGCCTCTCCGTCGTGGCCGAAGGTGTGGAGACCGAGGAGCAGTACTCCCTCCTTCGCTACTACGCGTGCGATCGCATGCAGGGCTACCTTTTCAGCCGCCCCATGCCCGCCGCCGGCGTGATGGCGTACGTGCAGCAGGTCGCGCTCAAGCCGAAGACGCTCGAAGTGCGGCATCCGGAAATTTGACCAGCGCTCACGTCGCAAGTGGCGACTGAACACGTTGACTGCCGTCATTTCCGGACGTACATCAGGAATGAGGCAGATCGCGATGAAACGAATCATTTCGGCGACGCTCTTTCTGACTCTGACGACGGCCGCTTTCGCGCAATCGCAACCGCCGGACAAGCCGCTCTTCGGCGTCTTTGTGAATGGCAGGGGAGGGTTCATCGACGCCGGCGGCCGGATGGTCATCAGCGTGCCGTTCGAACATGTCGACGTGTTCCGCGAAGGACTGGCGATCGCCTTCGACGGCGGCAGGTTCGGATTCATCGATACGGCCGGCAAGGTCGTGATCCCGCTGCGGTATGCCATGGCCAGGGATTTCTCCCAGGGACTCGCGGCGGTGAGCGTGGAAAGCAGGACCTGGAAGTTCGGCTACATCGATCGCACGGGGCGCATGGTGATCGCGCCGCAGTTCGATCAGGCCGGCGAATTCAACGAAGGCCTCGCCCTCGTCCGCGTCGGGGAGCTCCTCCGTTACATCGATCTCTCCGGGCACGTGGCGATCGATCTCCACGAGCGCCGCATGCAGGACGAGGAGAACTTCGCGGACGCGCGCCATTTCTCGCACGGCCTCGCCGCGTTCAACGCCGGCGCAACGGCGCCGAAATGGGGCTTCATGGACAAGAGCGGGAAGCCGGTGATTCCGCCGCGGTTCGATGCCGTCGACCGCTTCCACGAAGGCCTGGCGCGAGTCGTACTCGATGGACGCCATGGCTACATCGACACCGCCGGCAATATGGTGCTGGAGATTCCGGGCGACCGCACGAGCGGCTCGTTCTCGCAAGGTCTGGCCGCCGTGAAGGTGGGCGACAAGTTCGGCTACATCGATACGAAAGGAACGATGGTCATCGCACCGCGCTTCGACGACGCGAAGGAGTTCGTCGCCGATCGCGCCCGCGTGAAGATCGGCGACGCGATCGGCTACATCGACAAAACGGGCCGCCTCGCCATCCCCGCGCACTTCATAGACGGTGAAGACTTCGCGAACGGGCTCGCCAGAGTCAGCCCGAGCTCACTCTGCTCGGAGTACATCGACGCGGAGGGCCGCGTCGTGTGGCGGAACGGCGGCACCGAAAAGGGAATGCCATGCGCCGAGTCCGTCGTGCTGAAAGCGGGCGATCCGTTCATCGATCCGCGCGACGGTCAGCGCTACCCGACGGTCATGGTCGGAGAAACGGCCTGGCTGGGCCGGAACCTGGCGTTCGTCGCGCCGCGGAGCTGGTGCTATGACGACGCGGCCACCTGCGATGAGGATGGACGCCTTTACGCCTGGACGGCGGCTCGCGACGCGTGCCCGGCAGGCTGGCACCTGCCGTCGGACGCCGAATGGCAGGAGCTCGAAACGTTTGCCGGCCTGCCCCCCGAGCTCGTCGCGCAGAAGTTCGACCGTCCGACCGACGTCGGCACCGAGCTCATGACGGGAGGATCGAGCGGGTTCGCGGCTCCGCGTGCGGGCAGCCGCCAACCGAATCGCGCGTATGCAGCCAAAGGCGAAGCCGCCGAGCTCTGGACTTCCTCCGAGACAGATGAAGAGTCGGCCATCTACCGGATGCTCAGCAAGGGAGGCATCCGGCGCAACCCGCGCGGCAAGAGCTCCGCGCTGAGCGTTCGTTGTGTGCGCGACGGAAAGACGTCGGCCGCGAAGACGCCCGCGAGCGCGCCTGCCGGATCGCCGCTCGAGATTGCGCGCAACGCGGCGATGGAAGGAGAGTCCGCCGAGGCAACCGGACACGTCGGCGAACTTCGTCTGGAGAAGTTGAACGAGGCATCCGCCGCGCTCGACTCGTATCGGAAGCTGCACCCCGACGACATTGACGGCCTGCTGCTGGCCGCACGCCTCGGTCGCCTGCAGGAGATGGGCGTGCAGATCTTCAGCGCGCCGCAACCCGAGATCGGCAGGCAGCGCGAAGCGGAACAGAGTCAGCGCGCGCATCTCCTCGAGCTCCAGTCGCTCGTCGATCGCGTCCTGGCGATCGCGCCGGGAAACGCCGAGGCGCATTACGTGAAGGCGAGGCTCTTCGGCTCTACCACCCGAACCGTCTACGGAGCGGGGCCGGAGCCCGGAGTGTGGAACGTCGACCAGGCCATCCTTTCCGCGAAGAAGGCGGTCGAGCTGGCGCCGGACGTCGTCGCCTATCGCGAGGCCCTCGCCTCCTCTCTCGTCGCCGCGCAGAAGTTCGATGAGGCCGCCGCCGCGCTCGCCGGTGTGGCGGGAGGACGTCATCCGATGAGCGTGCTGCTGCAGGAGATGGCTCAGGTGCCGGTACCAAACGGAGCGATCGCCCTGCCCGGACCGGCCCGGGATATGGCGGACGCCGAAATGTCGAAGGGACGGCTCCCCGACTATCCGTACCTCCGCGTTCGAGCCTATGCCCTCGGCGGGTCGGGCGAACAGGTCGAGGCCTTCTATCGCGGCAAATGGCCTGGATTCCGTTTCTTCAAGGCCCCTGGCGAGCTGGATCCGGACTTCTCGATGAACATGTTCATGGAACTTCTGCGGCGGGAAGGTTCGAGGCTCGTGCCGCTGGGCGGCGGAAGAAACGTGGAGAACGCGTCACCCGCGGATCTGCAGTCATCGACCGCCGTGATGGTGCTCGAGATGCGCAACAGGCCTGCGGCTGAGGCCAGCCCGTGGATCACGCTCCTGCCTGAACGCGATCGGAAGCTCTATTGCGTGATCAACATCATCGACTATCGGGCGATCAAATGATCTCCCCCAGCCACCCCAGAATCACCTCGAGCCCGAGATCGATCAGCGTCGGCGGCTTGTCGTTGAGTGCCGGCCCGAGCCGCGGAGGGGTGAGCTGATGAGGCGGCGGGATCTTGTTCGGCGCGAGCTCGCCGAGCTGCTTCACGTCGAGGATCGAGACCGCCGCGCCGCAATGACCGCACACCACGGCGTGCAGGAGATCGATCGGCGCGCCGCAGCCGCCGCAGCGGATCACGCGGATCGTCCGCCGCAGCTCGGCCAGTTGTTGCGGCGTCGGCGCGCGGACGAAATCCTTCTGCTTGAGAAACTCGACGAACGGCGTGAAGCGGCCGTGCTCCTGGTCGCACCGCCAGTAGACGAAGGGCGTGTTCCGCTGCCGGTCGTGCGTCAGCAGCAGCCGCGTCTCACACACCGGACAGCGTGAGATCGTCGGGAACGGCGCCGCGCTCGACGCTCCCTCCGCCATCATCTTAAAGAGCTGGATCGTCGACGCCGGCGTGAGCTGCAGGTCCTCGTGCGGATCGAACCAGAACGCGCGGCAGCTGCGGCACGCGTCGATCACCACCTCGCGGCCGAGCAAGCCATCCACCGTCAACTGCGCCATCTCGTTCGGACATCCGGGACATCGCATGCCGTCAAGTGTAACGGCCGGCACGCAGCCGGAGATCCGGAAGCGTGATCCGAGATAAAGCGTCGTGATCTTCGGATGAGAAATTGTGCTTCGAGGAAAAGGAAAGCTGCTTCGAAGTAGAGAAATTGTGTTTTGAGGAAGTGGAATCCTGCTTCGAGGAAATGGAATCCTGTTTCGAGGAAATGGAATCTTGCTTCGAGGAAATCGAATCTTGCTTCGAGGAAGCGGAATCTTGCTTCGAAGTAGAAGAATCCTTGCTTCGAGAAAGCGAAATTGTGCTTCGAAGAAGAGGAATCTTGTTTCGAGGTAGTCCAATCTTGTTTCGAGGTAGTCGGATGTTGTTTCGAAGTAGAGGAATCCGGCCAGCCCTAGCAGCCGCAGACGCCGCCGTGACCCGAGCAGCATCCCTGCTTGTGCGCGCAGCTGGTACAACTCGGCGAAAACGTGTTGTCGCAACAACGCAGTCCTGAAACCGGCGGCGGTGGCGGTTGTATCGACGGCGTGATGTTGATGCCCAGGCTTCGTAACGTCTCTTCACCGCAGGAGGAGACGAGCCGCGCCGTGACGGTGTCGCTTCCCGAGCTCGAGGCCGTGTAAACGACATCCTGCGACGCCGTGCCGAACGTTGGATTCAGCGGATTTCCGAGATTGGATGAGATCGTCCACTGTGCCGTGTCGATGGCCGTGACGTGAAGGACCGTCGACGCGTTCTGCGCGACCGTATTCGCACCGGTGAGTGCCCCGGTCGGCGCTCCGGCGGCGGCCACGGTGGTGGTCCCGGCCGGCCCCGCTCCGCACGCGACGCTGGCGTGACCGGTGATCACGCGAGGCGCGGTCGCGAACGTGAGAGCTCCGCTCGCGCGGTACGTTCCGGCGAACCCGTCGAGCGTCACGATCGCGCTCGGGTCCGATGCCTGCCAGCTGAGCGTCACGACTCCGCTCTGGCAAACGCTGCGAGGAGAGGTGGTGAGGTTCAGCGTGACCGGCGGACAGACCGGATCGGATCGTGTCGGACGGCGGCGGGCGCCGAGAAGAGAAACGGAAAGGAGAAGCAGCAGGAGCAGAGCGGTCGTTCGGCGCATGCGCATGGATGGAGTGACACCTTCGCCCGGGATTCGAGGGTGGGAAAAATCTGACGTTGTCCGTCTTTCCCTACAGGAGAGATCAATGCAGGCCAATAGCTCGACGGGAGAATCCAATTCTCTAGCGGCAGCTCTCGACCGGCTCGACGACGCGGTGTCGGAATTCGTGGCCATGGAGGCCGCGACCACGCGCTCGTACCAGCAGCTGCACCACGACGCGTTGTCGGCGCTGCACCGCATCTGCTCGGCCGTGCTCGATTGCGAGGACGCCGGTTGCGGACGCGAGGTGATCGTCGGCGTTCTCGAGCCGGT
>Ga0207687_10000766_pt1 | contig 21678 bp, 15 predicted proteins | sample KBSM54metaG_FD_184399 | JGI IMG/M metagenome (GOLD analysis project Ga0207687, IMG submission 184399) | Miscanthus rhizosphere microbial communities from Kellogg Biological Station, Michigan, USA - KBS M5-4 metaG (SPAdes) (version 2) | ecosystem: Host-associated > Plants > Roots > Rhizosphere >...
CAGCACCATTCCGAACGGAACGGCGAGTGGGCGATCGGAATGGTGCTGCCGATGGAACTGCACGAGGAGTAAGCCGATGGGCGTACCAGTCATCGTTCGCAATCACGGGACCTTCCGCACCGAGATCGAAGCGGGACCGCACAGCATCATCGCCGACGAGCCGAAGTCGGCCGGCGGCAACGACGAAGGCCCCACCCCGTACGACCTCCTCGCCTCCGCCCTCGGCGCCTGCACGTCGATGACGCTGCACTTCTACGCCAAACGCGAAAAGATCCCGCTGGAAGGCGTGGAGGCGGTCATCACCAACGACCGGATGTACGCCAAAGACTGCGCCGACTGCGTCACCACCGCCGGCTACATCCACCGCTTCGACGTGAAGCTCAAGCTCCTCGGCGACCTCACGCCCGAGCAGCGCGAGACGCTGCTCGGCATCGCGCGGCGGTGCCCGGTGTACAAGACGCTGACGAGCGAGATCAGAATCGAGGAGTCGCTGGTCGAGTAGGAGTATCGGCCGGCAGTCCAAGCCGCGCGCGCTCGTCCGGCGTGATCGAATCAGTGATCGCACGTGGACAACATGCTTGATCGTGTACGGCCGGCGGAAGCGCCTGCCATGCGCTCAGCCATTCGGCCGCAAAGGCCGGTAGCCGGACATGCGCCGGCTCATACGGCTCGATCGGGTCGGCTGCGGTAAGAGACCGAACGGTCTCTTCGACGTTACCCGCTCGGGATAGTGGGAGCGTCTTGCCATTCCATCGCGAGGTCGCGTCGGCTGATCGGGAGAAAAGGCGGCGACGGGACACGATCGTAGTATTGGGAGGTGGCTTGCGTACCGGGAGCGTGCGCCGAGCACTGAACAGGCGTGGATCAAATGATCCTGTCTCGTCGAAGTATCCAAGCAGATAGCCGTTCTTCAGAACCCACAACTCCGGATCGCGACTGTCGAGATAGTCGTCATAACCGAGCGTATGCGGGCCCCACCGGGGAATCGTGAACCGCCCACTTGCATCCGTCTGTGTCTGGACGATGCGATCCATCCCGTCCCAACGCTCCGTAAGGACTTCGATCCTGCGCCAGATGGCGACGACGGCTGCATTGGAGACGGCCGCGCCCGTCCTCGCGTCGACGACCGTGGCATCGATGCGGGCGGAGGTGTAGAACTCCGGCCGTTCGACAACGCTCGGAGGAACTGCGGCCCTATGTGCCTCATGCGGCGAACAGGCCGATACAAGAAGAGCCAGAACGACGTGGACGATGCAACTCGTCCTCATTGCGGGGGCTGATACCCAGCCGGCGGCACATAAGAAGTGAACGGCCGGAACGGCGTCTCGGGGCCGTTCGGGATCTCGAGACTATTTTCCTGAACCAGCTTGCCATCAAGGAAGAATCGAGCGCGGGCGACAATGCCCTCCTGCCAGAATCGCGGATCGAGTGCGACCCGCAGGACGTATCCGCCGGGTGACGGATTGGCGATGAGATAATCCAGACGATCCGGCAAATAGGAACGCTTCGTTACGTTCCAGGTGACATATCGGCCGTTACCGCCGCCAAAGCACGAGAATCCGAAGCAACCAACGCGGTTGAAGACCGCGTACGAGAGGTAGTCGCCGAGTGGAAGCGAGTCGTACTGCGTCTCCGTCGTAAAAAACTGGACGAGCGGATGATTGCAATGAAACTCCATCCGCAAGCCCCGTTCGTCACGAGCCGGCAGGACATCGCCGATCACGGCTGTCTCGCTCCCGAGCGTGCCCGTCACCGCCACGCGCCGCTCGAATTGATCAACGACGTCCGCGCGGTCCAGTGCCGGAACCGTGAGCCTGGGAATGGTCACGCTCCCGCCGGGCCCAAGACCGGCAAATGTGGGAACGTATTCCCTGATCGGACCGTCGATGACGGTCTCTGCGTCATCGCCCGTCGGTGGAATGAAATAGTACTTTCCGGGAACATAGATCGCCGTCACCGAGGCGTCCGCGCCAAGCGGCTCCGGGGAGCTGTTGGTCAGCGTGAGGTCGTACGTGTAGTCGTTGTTTCGCGTCCACACTGAAGAGATCCTCCCGCGAAAGAACCGTTCGACAAGCCCGGCGGAATAGCCGACGGCACGGGGAATGAGCATCGCAGCGCGGGTTTGGAACGAGGCATCGCTCAAGGAGTAGAAAAAACTGCTCTCCGGATTGTATTTTCTGGTCTCCAGATCGACGGACGAAACAAACGCATGGAACGGATCGACCTCGGTGCCGCCGGTGTAGTAGTCCTTCGGCGATGAGGTAAAGATGCCTTCGTCAACCTCCTCGAACCGGCAGCACGTACCATCATCGAGCAGCACCCTTTCCCTTACGGTCTGGATACGCGCCGTAGCGTCCCTCAAGGCTGGCTCCTGATATGTGAAACACGCGTGCTCCAGAATGTTCGACCGTTCGCCGTAGTTCGTATCCTGCGTCACGAACGAACGATTCGAAAAATCCGCCAGGCCACGACCGAGCGATCCGCCCGTCGCCGAACGTTCAGGCGTATGGAAGTAGCTGGCGTAGTCCGGCAAAGCGACGTCGGGGTAGCCGCCGTAATCGATGATCGGCGGCTGCGCCGGATCGGTGCTCGCAATGTTGGGGATGCCCCATTCTTCGTACAGACTGGCCTTGGTGCCGTTGCTCAGGAACAGCTCCGTGTGGGGCAGGTGCTGGTCATTACGCGTGTGCTCGGGCTGCGCCATGTCCTGCACGAGATGAACGACGTGGCCAAGCGTCAGGAAGAGCCGTGCGGTCTCCGTCGTGCGGATGTCCTTTTGCAGGCTGACCAGCGCCTTGCGGTAATGGTCATTTGCGTCCTTCAGACTGAGTTCATTCCAGAGACCACTGGATCCCAGAGCCCAGGCAGGCGCGGTGTTCGACCCCGGCGGCGGTGTGCAGAAGAGTGCCAGAACGGTCAGCGGCGCATCGTGTGCGGGATCGTAGAAGTGGTTGATGCTGCGGATATTTTGATCTTCGTCATCGGCGCCCTGGGACATGAGATCACGCGCTTTCACGCCAGCCAACGGTTGCTCCCTGGTTATTCCCAGGCTTCTCTTGAAATCAATCTGGAGGCGATCGAACGCCGCCTTTGTGACGCTCCGGTGCACAAACTGCACATAGGCTCTCGCCCGTGTCGCACACAGCAGGATTATCGTCATGGTCAACAGCGACTTCGTTTTCATTTGTTCTTCTCGAGCCAGTAGTCGATGGTTTGCTGTGGGTCTCCCCACCCGATCGTCCGGCTGTTCTTCGGGAGTTGTTTGTACGCTTCCGCCATTGCGTGCCACCAGATCGGAGCCTGCGCCGGTGTGACCTTCGCGGAGCCAGTGGCAGCCAAATCCGCCGTGTCATACGCGCGCATCAGCTCCTCGTCGGAGTGCGGACGCGGCAACGGGATTACCTTCCCATTCCAGTAGCAGAACCGCTTTGAGGCGCTCGAATAGGACCCATCGGTGATGATTCGGCCGTCGGAGAGCGTGGTGGTGACGACGTCCACACCGACCGGAGAGATCGGCGTGACGTACGCCTCCTTGTTCATGCGCCACAGGCAGTAGTAGCCCGGCTTGTAAAACCACAAGTCGGGATCGCGGTACTCGAGCCACTTGAACGGAGGGCGAATCTTTCGAGGCATGGCCGGAATCGTGTAGGCACCGGTCCGATCAGTCGTGGTCTCGGAGGTGTGGAGCACGACGTCCCCTCCATAACCGACCATCGTCCAGTCGGCGAGCACCACCACGCCGGGCAACGGCTGCCCCGTCTCCTCGTCGATCACCCGTCCGTGGATCGGCTCCGAGTAGTACGTGAACGGGCCGAGCAGCCGATGGCACCCGATCAGCGCCACGCAGAACCAGAACAGGAAAAACCAACGTCTACGCATGGTCAGAACTGCGCAATCTTCCAATGGCCGTTTGCATCGCGGAGGAGATACATATGGTACCCATGCCGGCGGCCGTCCTCGGTTCTGACGAGGAGGTAGTGGGCGGCGTTCGCGGTGATCCACATCGGTTCGATGCTTCCCAGCCCCGCCGCAAAATCCGGTAGCGTCGGGCGGATGAGCTCGAGCGCCGGTTTGTACTTCTCCTGAACTTCCACATCGGCAAGCAGAGCCAGCGCCTTGTCGACATCCCGTGCGACGAGCGCCGCCGTAAAGCTGTTCCACTGCTGCCGCAGCAGCCCGTCCATCACCGCAAATGACTGAACGACGACCGGCGCGGATGCGGTCAGCACCGCACCGTCATTCGTCGTGAGCCGCGCTGAGGCGATCCGGATACCGGGTATGGGGTACGTGAGATGAAGCGAATCGGGATACGAAAGCGAGCTCGTTTCATAGGTACCGTCACCATCGAGATCAAACTCGTATCGGACAATCGCCATCGAATCAGGAAGAGACATGTTGAATTCTGCGGAGAGCGGCGCAACGCCCGAAGCAGGATCCGCCCTGAAAGTAAACGCGTTTGGCGCGGGCGCGAACGTGATCGGCCGCGACGTCTCGCCTTTCCCGCCGCCGGCGTTCGTCGCCACCGCATGGAGGGTCACCGGACCAGCGTCAGGAATGACGGTCGCAAGCCAATGAAAGGGATCAGTGGCTGTTCCGGTTGGCGAGAGATCGATGTCCGCTCTGACGCCATTGATCGTCACTCCGACATCGCGCCCGCCTGCCACTGTGCCTTGAACGAGAACGCCGGCGGTCGTGATGGCCGCGTGCTCGGCCGGACTGTCGAAGGTCACGTGTGGGCCGCAGGCCGATTCATCGAGCTGACGGTGGAACGCGATGCTGATCGTGCTGCCGGTCGGGCCGGTCAGCTCCACGTCGATCGTGTTGTGCAACTCGAGGCTGAGCGGCTTGCGCACGAGTGCGATCGAGCGATTGAGGTCATTGTCCCCGATCACCGTCAGGCCGTTGACGCGCACGGTGGCGGTGTTGACGCGGTTCCCGTCCCCGTCACCATTCTGAGCGATGATGGAGAAATGGCTCATCGGATCGAGAACGTCGAGTGAGCGTTGAAGGACAGTCCTTCCCGCAGTCACCGCGAGCGCTACCGGCGGACTGACGTGCTCCTCGATCTGCCGCCGAATCGAGATGACGAGCGAAGCACCGCTCCTGCCGCCTTTCAATTCGACGGTCAACGTGTTCATCGCGCCGACGCTCAGTTGCCGCTCAAACGCGACCGCCGGCGCTTGAAAGTCGCTTTCGACCGCCAGCGGCGCGCCATTGACACTGATCGTAGCGCTCGCGACGCCCTGGTTTTGAACTTCCAGAAGGTACAGCGCCTTCCCGTCGCAGGACGCGGTCGTGTCGATGGCGAACGAGTCAGAGAACGTCTGCGGCTTTCCCGTACCCAGGACGTAGGCCTTCGGGCCGAAGACGCTTGTCGCCGCACTCAGCGGCAAAGCCGCGAAGCACGCCGTGAACGTAACGGCAAACCAGTACCGGACACGCATCAATGAATATCGCTTTCTGGATGAATTCGCCGAAGGAGGGTTGCGCACGATAGCAACGCGACATCGTGCCGTCAAGCGGGCATTAAATTGCGGGATCAGAATCGAGGAGCGGCCGGCGTGATCGGTTCGGGCGCGACCCACGAATACCTGACGAATTCGCCCCGCTCGACCCACGCGGCGTAAATCGCGCCGCGGGCAGGTTCCTCCACCGCCGGCTACATCCACCCGCTTCGACGTGAAGCTCAAGCTCCTCGGCGACCTCATGCCCGAGCAGCGCGAGACGCTGCTCGGGATCGCACGGCGGTGCCCGGTGTACAAGACGCTGACGAGCGAGATCAGAATCGAGGAGTCGCTGGCGTGACCCCTTCTGATCCCGCTCTCGTGAACGCAACCGCGCCGCCGTTCTCCGCCCACGCGGCGTAAATCGCTCCGCTCGCCGGCTCTTCGATGTACATGCCCGGCACTCCGTCCGCCGTGAGCGTGATGTGCTCCGGCGCGGCCTTGTTCTGATCGATGGCCATGGACGTACTGCAGTCGCTCCCGGGCGCAATGTCGGCGTCGAGCAGATCGGCGCGGATGTCGTAGAAGCGCGGCACGCCGTCGGGCGTGAAGCCGACGGAGTGAGGTCCGACGTTGACGATGTAGAGAGCCACCCGTTGATTCGCATCGCGCCCGGTAGTCAGAAACCCGACCGGGCTGCTTTTATATGAGAGCGATCGCGGATCGAACCCGAGCGAAGCGGCGACGCCATCGAAGGCGACACCGCGCCACATACCGACTTCATACGCGGAGCTCACGACCTCGGCCTGCCCAACCAGCTTTCCGGATCCGTTGTACAGCGTCTGCCGCACGTGATGGTTCCGGTCCGGCGCAGTGAGCCGCATCGTGAGAAAGCCGGGCAACGAAATACCCGCGACGTATTTGTCGGCGCTGTAATCGAAGCTGGCGACGCGCTTCTGGTCCGCCCGGATCTCGAGCGTGCGCTCCTCCGGATCCCGAACCATGCTGACCCTGGGCAGGCCGGCAACCGACAGATCGTCACGCCCGTGATAACGGACCGTCAGCGTCACCTTGTCGTTGACGCGGATGGCCATACCGGAATCGAGGGTGGTATCGGGCGAATCGTAGAAGAAGCTGACAACCACGCCGTCGGACCCTTCGAAGCGAATGTAACGGCCGTGATGATCGGCGATCGGGCGATACGAGCCCGACCCGTCCGCCGCTTCGATGATTTCCTGCGCGCCGGCGAAACTGGCAACACATAGAACCGCAAGCAGTAGTATCCGCTTCATCGTCAGCTCCCACACGCCTCGACCACTTCCTGCGTAATCTGCTGGCTCGTCTTCGCGCCCTGAGCCGGGTACTCGTCCAGGCCGAGGGAGTGCAGCATCTCATGAATCAGATAATCGGCGGCCATTCCCTCGGCGGAATTCGTGAAACCGGGACAGACGTACACGACGTACGAACCGACCGTAGTACTCGCTCTGGTGTCGCCATCCTTGCACTGTTTGGTGTTCAGCTCTCCGCGCAAGTATGACATCGCCTGGTTCATGTAGGCGGCGGGATCATTGAACTTGCGACCCTTCATTACGTCGCTCAGTTTGCCCCAATTACCCAACTGGTCCAGGAGGGCGCGGCAGCGGGCGCTGTTCAACTTGTTCTTGGCGTTGGTCAGCGCGCGATTGACCTTCGCGCTCATCTGCGGATCGCCCTTGATCTGATTGCCCTTTGCCGCCCCCGGATTACCACCGGCCGCCGGAGGGCCGCTTCCTCCCCCGCTGCCGGCGCCACCGCCGCCGCTGTTTTCCTCGACCCACTCGGACCAGACCCGCGTCCAGCAGTAACCGTTCACGCAGACCGTCGTGTTGTAGAAGCGGATGAAGTCGGGTGCGGCCACGAGGTGCGGATGCGTCGATGATCGACGGGTCGCGTTCGTATCCATGCTCAGCGACGAAGAGGACGACGGCTCGAGCACCGCGAACGGCTGTACCGCGTTGCCGGATGTGTCCAATTCCGTCCAGGCGCTATACAACGCACTGTCGGCAGGATGATCGAGATAAAAGCCGGCGCGGCCGTCCGCCACCACAACGATGTGGTTCGGCGCCACGCCCGCGAGCAGCGGCGCCGGCTCCTCGCCGCTCGCTTCGCTGATCGATTCGTAAGAGGGCTGGACATCGTAGAACAGCGGCGTGCCGTCGGTTGAAAATCCGACGCGATACGGACCGACGTCGACGAGATAAAGCACCGGCGAATGATCGGCGTCGAACGCGGTGGTCAGATATCCGCTCGCCGTCGTTTCGAACGTCAGCGATTCAGCCCACTGATGTCCGAACCCGAGTCCGGCGGCGACGGCGTCCAGGTGCGCCGGCACGATACGCACGCCGCGCGCCGCGCCAACCGCTGAGGCTTCGGCGATCGTGTTGCCCTGCGCGCCGTACAGGGTCTGATGGACGATTCCGGCGCCGTCGGGCGTTCCCAACTGAAGGGAAAGACCGTCGCTCAAGGTTGTCGACGTGAGACGGCCGGCCGTGTCGTATGTGAACGAGGCCGCCGTCCAACTGTGCGGCGCAAACCACGACGGGTTGCTGGCCTCGACGACGATTTCACCACCCTGATCGATGTGGATATTCGGGTCGGCCGTAATGTCGATCGTACGGCCGAGCGCATCGTGATTGATCTGCAGCGCCGGGAGGCCCATTGCCGCTACATAACCGGTGTTGCCGAGCACCACATGGCGAACGGTCAGCCACATCGGCCCGGCCTGCACTGACGTACCCACTTCCGTGCCGGCGGAGTCGTAATCGAACGCGACGCCGGAACCATCGTCATTCGTAATCGTGGTGATCTGACCAGTGCTGTTGGTGAGGTACGAATACGTCGCTCCATTACTGACGGTCACGACGTTCTGAGCAGAAATTTCGAGGGACACGCACACGATACCCAGCGCCACGCAAAGTTGTCTCACTCTTTACTCCGCAAGTTGAATTGTTGGGACCGCCAGCAACTTAGGTCGCCGCCACGCCTATGTCAATATTTACGTAGACACTTATGGGAGCATCTTTTCCCTACGTTGAATAATGGAGTTACGGACATGCAACGGGATTGTGGACGCGATGAAACTCACGCGAACGAAGATCGGCCGTCGATCGCCGGGTGAACGACCGGATCGTGTTCTGTATGCGCTTGTAGTGGAGAGGGACGGCGGGGCGGTTTTTTCGGCGCTGTCAGCACAATCCTATGCGCCGGACGGCGCCGGGATCAGCGACTCGCGCGAGTGATTTTCTCGGCCGTGGCCCGCGAATATTTGATGACTTCGCCCGGCTCGACCCACGCGGCGTAAATCGCGCCGTCGGCGGGCTCCTCGACATACATGCCCAGGGTCCCGTCCGCGGTGAGCGTGATGTGCTCCGGCGCGGCCTTGTTCTGATCGAGAGAAACGGAAATACCGAGATCACTGCCCGCCGGGATTTCCGAATCGAATATTTCCGCCGTGAGGTCGTAATAACGGGCCACGCCATCCGGCGTGAAGCCGACGCTCTGCCCGCCGGCGGAAACGATATAGAGCGCGACCCGGCCCTTCCTGTCGCGCGCCGTCGTCAGGTAGCCGACAGGACTTTTCTTGAAGGTGAGCGGTCGAGGATTGAAGCCGAGCGATCCGGCAACCGTGTCGAAGGTAAACCCGCTCCACATTCCGACCACGGCGGCCGAGCTCACCACGTCGGCCAGTCCAATGACTGTACCGGCGCCGCTTTGCAGGATCTGCCGCACGTGCTGACGTGCGTCGGGCGGAGTGAGGCGCATGGAGAGATGTCCGGGCAGCGAGACGCCGGCGATGTATTTATCAGGGCGGTAGGCGAATGTGGCGATCGGCTTGTCGCCGGCGCGGATCTCCAGTGTGCGGTCATGGGAATCCGGAACCATGCTGACGTTCGGAAGTCCGGGCGCCGAAAAATCGCCGCGGTCGTTGTAACGGACCGTCAGCGTCACCGTCTCGCTGACGCGAACGGCCACGCCGGTTTCCGCCGTCGCCGCCGGTGAATCATAAAGATAGTGGAGGACGATTCCGTCAGAGCTCTCCAGCCGCACATACCGGCCCTGTTCGTCCTGGAACGCCCGGTAAGAGCCGTCCCAGGTCTCGATGACTTCCTGGCCGTTGACGGCCATCGCGCCGAACAGCAACGCAAGAAGAATCGCTTTCATCGACAAACCAACTCTTCCGGGGCGCCTCTGACCTCGTTGACAGCCCCGTTTATCGAGAAGAGCTCCGGCATGAGATTTTCTGGGAATGGGACAATGTAAGGCGCCGGAGACAGGGAAGTCAACAGGGAAGTCAATATGTATGGCGGAACGTATAGGTGGCTGTTTCTCGCACGCGAACGGCAAGGCGGGAGCCGCCGAGCCCAGCGGCCTCACTGTAAGCCATTGACTCTTCATAACCTGCGGCGCCTCAGCCGCTGGCACTGTTTTTTCAGATAACTACGGCTGAAGTGGACTACGAACACGAAGCACACGTCCTGGTGGCCGACGACGACCCGTCGATCCGGCAGCTGCTCTGCACGGTCGTCCGGCGCGAGCGGCTCGACGTCGATTGCGTCGCCGACGGCCAGGAAGCGATCGATCGCCTCCGCGAGCACGACTACTCCGTCATCCTCCTCGATCTGATGATGCCGCGTGTCGACGGCTTCGGCGTCATCGAATTTCTGCGCAGCCATCCGCCGCCGAACAAGCCGGTGGTCCTGGTCATCACGGCCTACGCCGATCAGCGCTTCAAGAAGGTCGATCCGAACATCGTCGCCGGCGTGATCCGCAAGCCGTTCGAGATCGCGGAGCTGGGCAACATCGTCCGCCTCTGCGTGACCGGTTTCGACGAGGAAGTCGCCCACCACCTCGCGGCGTCACGCGATTCGGCGGTTCGGAGAGTGGCGTCGCAGCTGCGCTACGGGGCGTTCATTCCGCCGACGAAGACCGACAACAACTAGCCCCACTTCTCCAGCCAGTACTGCAGCATGACGATCGCCCAGAGTGCCTTGGCGTGATTCGCGCGGCCGGTGCGATGCTCGTCCAACAGCGCGGTCACACGGCGCTCGTTCATCAGGCCATCGGCGCGCAAACGTTCGGGCGCAAGCAGGCGATCGACTTCGCCGCGCAATCCGTGATTGATCCATGACGCGATCGGCACGGAGAGGCCGCGCTTGCGGCGATAGATCACGGACTTCGGCAGCCACTTCTCCGCCGCCTTCTTCAGCACCCACTTCGTCTCGAAGCCGCGCACGCGCAGCTGCGCCGGGAGCGAGAGCGCGAACGACGTCAGGTAGTGATCGAGGTACGGCGCGCGCGCTTCGACCGACGACAGCATCGTCGCGCGATCGACTTTCACCAGCAGGTTGTCGCGGAGATAGCCGCGGTAGTCGAGCAGCATCGCGCCGAGAAGCGGATCGTTCGGGTACGGACCGGCGCTCGGGAGCTCCGGCATCTCGCCCACCGCGTTGATGTCGGCCGGCAGTCCCGTGCCGAACCACGAGAGGTGCCGCTCCACCCACGGCTTCTCCGCGTCGGAGACGAAGCGCTTGAGCAGGAACTCGAGCGTGACCTTCCTGCCCGACGACGGCAACTTCGCGACGCCGCCTCTCACCATGCGCCGCAGGAACGCCGGCAGCGCGTCGTACTTCGGCGCGATCTTGTGCCCGAGGTAGGTCGGATAGCCGCCGAACAACTCGTCCGCCCCTTCGCCGCTGAGGATGACCTTCACATGCTTGCGCGCCTCGCGCGCCAGGAGGAACGTCGGCAGCACCGCGGCGTCGGCGATCGGCTCGGCCACGCCGTTCGTCACCTGTTGCAGCGCCTCGAGCAGCGTCTCTTCGTCCGTGCGCACCGGGATGTGCGTCGTGCGCATCCACTTCGCGAGCTCCGCGGCGTCCCCGCTCTCGTCATACGACGCCTCGGCGAACTGCGCCGAAAACGTGTGCACCTTGTCGACGCCGATCGCGCGCGACGCGAGCGTCGCCAGCAGCGAGGAATCGAGTCCGCCGCTGATGAAGACGCCGACCGGCACGTCGCTCATCACCTGCTTCGTCACAGCGTTCTCGAACAGCCGCTGCAGCTCGGCCACGGCATCGCGCGGCGAGCGCGGCTCGATGGTGAACGACGCAGGATCCCAATAGCGGAACGTCTGTTGGCCCAAGTCACCGAAGCGGATGAACGTCCCGGCTTCGACGCGGCGGATCGACTTGAACATCGTGCGCGGCTCGGGCACGTAGCCGAGGCGGAGGTACTCGGCGACGGCGATCGGATCGAGCTCTTTCGAGATCTCCGGATGCTGGAGGATGCACTGCAGCTCGGAGGCGAAGACGATCTCCCGTCCGACGCGCGTGTAGAACAACGGCTTCTCGCCGGCGCGATCGCGCGCCAGGATCAGCGTGCGCGTACGGTTGTCCCATATGGCCAGGCCGAACATGCCGTCGAGCATCGGGATGGCGTCGGTGCCGCGCTCGAGGTAAAGCGGCAGGATCGCCTCGACGTCGGAGTGCGACCGGAACGGATAGTCGGGAAACCGCGCGCGGATCGACTGCGCGTTGTAGATCTCGCCGTTGCACTCCAGCCAGACCTGCGAGCCGGGCGCAGCGAACGGCTGGTCGGCGCGTTCATGCAGATCGATGATGCGCAACCGGGCCGTGCCGATCACCGCGTGCGGATTGGTCAGCGTGGCGTGACCGTCCGGGCCGCGATGCTTGAGCGCGTCGCCCATCTGCGCGGCGATATCGGGGAACCGCAGCGCGGTCCCGCTCTCCGAGATCATTCCGTAGATTCCGCACATCTAAGAGCTGTCCTTGGTGCTGAGTGCTTAGTGCTGATCACAGAGTCCATTCAGGACCCGGCACTCAGTACTCAGCACTTTACTTGTATGCCACGAAATGGGCCGCCGAGGCGATGAGGTGTTTGCCGCGACTCTCGAGCAGAACACGATTGGCGCGGTCGTCGTTCCGCACGACGTAAACGCGATCGCCGTCGAGGGTCAGGCTGCGGCGAACGGCCCACTGTCCGCCGGCGAACTGTGCGTAATGACGAATGATGTAGTTGCTGGTGAACTCCTCGGCGTCGGGCGTCACCACGATGATCGGCTTCTGCAGATAGAACTGCAGCGAGCCGGTGTAGGCCTCGATGCCGACGATCTCCGTCGACGGCGTCACGTGCGGGCGCACCTGCGCGGCGAACGCATGCGCGGAGCGGCGCTCGCCGATCGCTTTCATGATCGGATCGGCGAGGATCGGAATCGCCACCACCGGCATCGACAGCGCGATGATCAGCACCTCGCGCCGCTTCACCAGCAGCGCCACGATTCCGCCGGCGAGGACGACGATGCCGAGCGCGAGCGCCGACGACTTCGCCGCGTCGAGGAGCTCCGGCCGCATCTTCAGGAACGGCGGCGCGGCGAGCAGCGCGACACCGAGTGCGATCCAGGCGATCGCCGCGGCGCGGAACCCTTTCGTGGCGCGCGCGACCAGCAGCGCGATCGCCGGCATCACCGGCAGGATGTACTGCGGCCGCTTCGACTGCGAGATGGAGAAGAAGATGAAGGGGATGAGGATCCAGAGAATCGCGTAGAGAGTCGCCGGATCGAGCTTCCTGCGAAATTCTTTCGCGTTCGCGATCGCCACGATGATCCACGGCAGCGCGCCGCCGATCACATACGGGATGAAGTACCACGGCGGTCCGGTGCGCTTGAGCGCCTTCGTCGCCAGCCGCTGCGCGGTCTCGGTGACCAGGACGTAGTGCAGGAAATCGGGGACGACCTGCGACACGGCCCAGACCCACGGCGCGATGATGGCGACGAAGGCGACGAGTCCCCACCACGAAAAGAGCGAGCGGAACTTCTTCTGCTTGATGGCGAACGGAATGGCGACGAGCAGCGGCACGGCGATGGCGACGGGGCCCTTGGTGATGACGCCGAAGCCAATGGCGGCCCAGGCCAATGTCGGCTTCTCCACAAAAAACGCGACGATGGCCACGACCATGAAAAACGTCAGCGCGCTGTCGAAGATCACGGTGCGCGCGAACGCCAGCACGAGCGGCATCGTGAGATACGCGATGGCCGCGACGAGCGCGGACTCCTCGTCCCACACCCGCTTCGCGAACCACCAGACGACGAACGCGGTGGCCAGGGTGAAGAGCACCGCCGGCAGGCGCGCGGCGAACTCCGTCGGCCCGAGGACTTCCATCGCCGCCGCTTCGGCCGCGAAGTAGACGATCGGCTTGTCGAGGTACGGCATGCCGTCGATGCGCGGCATCACGTAGTCGTTCGTCGCCGCCATCTCCCGGCCGACTTCGGCGTTGCGCCCTTCGTCGGCGTCGTAGAGCGGCGTCGATCCAAGGTTGGCGACGAGAGCCGACGCAACGATGAAGAGCCAGGCGAGGAGGTTCGAGCGAGGGCGGGCCAAAGCGCGGGCGATGATAGCGCTACACTCTACCGTCAATGAAATCGTCCCTCGTGATCTCCCTTTTCCTCACTCTTCCGGTGTGGTCTCAAACGCCGCCGCCTGTCCCCCCACCCATCCGCCCCGGCGCCATCGCCTCGCACATCCGCTTTCTGGCCGACGATCTCCTCGAGGGACGGGAGACCGGCAGCCGCGGCTTCGAGATCGCGGCGCGCTACGTCGCCGCGCAGCTGGCTTCATTCGGATTGCAGCCCGCCGGCGACGACGGCTCGTACTTTCAACACATCCGCTTCCGCAGCTCGAAGCTCGTCGCGCCGCGATGCACGTTCGTCATTCACGACGGTAAGCGCGACGTCGCGCTCGAAGTGAAAAAAGATTTCCTTCTGCGTCCCGGCTTCCTCAACGACAACGACGAGATCACCGCGCCGCTCGTCTTCGCCGGCTACGGCATCACCGCGCCGGAGCTGAAGCACGACGACTACGCCTCGATCCGCGCGAACGGAAAGATCGTGGTGGTCATCAGCGGCGCGCCGTCGACCTTCGCCAACGATCAGCGCGCCTACTACTCGGGCGGCCTGGTGAAGGAGCAGATCGCCGCGGAGCATGGCGCGATCGGCGTCATCGCGCTGCGCAGCAACGCCGACGAAGCGCGCTATTCGTTCGAGAAGAGCGCGCGGCAGAGCGACATGGCCTCGATGCGCTACCTCGACGCGGCAGGCCGGCCGGCCGACACGTTGCCGCAGGTCCGCGCCAACGGCTCGATCAGCCGCTCCGGGGCGAAGCTGCTCTTCGTCCGCGCGCCGCTGACGCCGGAGCAACTGCTCGCCGACGCGGAGAAAAACATCGCGCACTCGTTCCCGCTCAACGTCTCGGCGACGATCCGCACGGTCTCGACGTTCGCCGAGGCGGCGAGCGAGAACGTGCTGGCCACGCTCCCCGGCTCCAATCCCGAGCGCCGCAACGAGTACGTCGTCGTCTCCGCGCATCTCGATCACCTCGGCGATCACGGCAACGGCAGCGATCGCATCCACAACGGCGCGTACGACAACGCCTCCGGCATCGCGGCGATGCTCGAGATCTCCCGCGCCTTCACGTCGCTCCCGCAGCCGCCGGAGCGCTCCATGCTCTTCGTCGCCCTCACCGGCGAGGAGAAGGGCGAACAGGGCTCCGAGTACCTCGCGTCGCATCCGCCCATCGGCGGCACGATCGTGGCCGACATCAACATGGACATGTTCCTGATGCTCTTTCCGGCGAAGGACCTCGTGGCCCTCGGCGGCGAGCACACCTCGCTCGGCGCCGTGGCGCGCGAAGCGGCGGAGAGCGTCGGCCTGACCATCAGTCCCGATCCGATTCCGGAGGAAGTGCGCTTCATCCGCAGCGATCAGTACTCGTTCGTGAAGGAAGGCGTCCCCGCCATCAGCCTCAAGACCGGCTCCACCAGCGCCGATCCGGCCATCGACGGCGACAAGGTGACGAAGGAGTGGCTGCGCACGATCTACCACACGCCGAAGGACGACATGAACCAGCCGTTCGACTGGGCCACCGGCGTGAAGTACGCGCAGACGAACTTCCTCATCGCCTGGGCCGCGGCGAACGGGGCCCAACGTCCGGCGTGGACCGCGGGCGATTTCTTCGGCGAGAAGTTCGGCTCAGTGCCGGGAGGGCCTGCCTCGCGGTGACGTCGGGACTGGATCGTCATCCACGATCACCCCCCGCCCCGCCGCACTCCCGAGCGTCGCTCCCAGGGCATTCGACAGCACGACCGCAAACTCTTCGGTCCCCTCCGAAATCCCGTCGCCGTTGACGATCACGCTGATCGTCTTCGTCGTCTCGCCCGGCTCGAAGCGGAGGTCGCCGCGCGTGCCGATGTAATCCGCCGGTGAGGTCGCACCGGCATCGACGGTCGAGTACGAAACCGTCACCGCCTGCGTGGCCGCGGCGCTGAGGGTCACGATGAACGTCGCGACGGTCGTCCCTTCCTGCACCGTCACGTCGCCGACGGAGAGAGAGGGAGCCGAGGTCAGATCGTCATCGACGATCGTGCCGATCGCTTCGCCCCGCTCGATCGTGGCGTTGCGTGGATTGGCGAGCACGACGCGGAACGTCTCATCCGGCTCGGCAACAAGATCGCCGATCAGATACACGTCGATGGCACGCTGCGTCTCGCCCGGGTCAAACGTGATCGTCCCGGCGGCGCTGTAGAAGTCCTCCGCCGAGGCCGTCGCCGCCACCGTCTGGTAATCGACGAGGACCGTCGATGCTGACGGCGCGGAGAGCTCGACGATGAAGATCGCCTGATCCGCCTCGCGCACCCGGACGTCGGCAATCGACAGCGACGGCGGGACGGGCGGGTCATCTTCGAGAATCGTGACCACGCCGGCGGAACGGGAAAGCGCGGCGCCGCTCAGATTGACGACGAACAGCTCGTTCCCTTCCTTCGCCGCATCGCCGATGACCGCCACGTCGATCGTTTTCTCCTGCTCATCCGGCGCGAAGGTGAGCGTTCCGGATGCTGCCAAGTAGTCGGCGCCCGCGGTCGCGGTGCCGTCCGCCGTGGCCCACGAAATCGTCACCGGCCGCGGCGCGCGTATGTCGAGCGTCACGTTGAACGTCGCCGTGGTCGTGCCGCTGTCGCCTTCCTTCACCGTCACGTCATCGATCGATACGCGCGGCAGATCGTCGTCGATGATGGTCAGCCGCGGAAAGCGGTCCGGCACGTCGGCGTCGAAGGAGGTGCTCAGAGAGATCGCGATCACGCGGTCGCGCTCAGGCGTGTCGTTCCCTTCGAAGAGCACATCCGCGGTCTTCGACGTCTCGCCGGGGGCGAAGAAGAGCGTTCCCGAGCTCTCCGGGCCGGCCTGCCAGCTCACGCTCACCGGGAGCCGCGTCACGCCGGTGAGAGTGAACGGAACCTGCACGTGGTGCATCCCCGCTCCTCCCTCCGGCACCGAAACATCGGGCGCGCCCACGAACGGCCGCGAATCGTTGTCGAGAATGAACGCGCGAACGCTGTCCTGTTTGATCGTCGCGCCCGAAGCGTCGCTGATGACGAACGACAGCTCGCGCCGGCCGGCGTAGACATGGTCATCGATCGTCGGCACCGTGATCGTCTTCACGAACTCGCCGGGATTGAACGTCACGAGACCGCTCGCCGCCGGGTAGTCGAGACCGGCCACCGACTGGATGTCCTTCGTCGCGTAATGCACCGTGGTCACGCCGTCGGCGCGGCCGCGGCGCTCGATGGAGAAGCGAAGCGCGTCTCCCTCGGTGACCATGAAATTCGTGCCGATGGTGAGCGTCGGCGCGGCGGTCGACGGCTGCAGATGCGTACCGATCGCGCCGCCGAACCAGCGGAATTGGAGACCGTCGATGACGAAAAGCAGGTCGCCGGGATTGAAACTGTCGGGCGGAGCAGGACTGCCGCCGACCGGCCGCATCGACGACGTCAGCGTGGTGAAAATCATGTCCTCGATCCGATCGGAATCGGCACTGCCGCCGTCCTCCCCCTCGATGAACCAGGCACCCGCTCCCGGCCTCACCCACAGCACCTCGCTGCGGCCTTGATGAAGCCGCAGGCGCGACACCTTCCCGTTCGGCCCGAGGTCGAATATGTCGTCGGGGAACGGCAGATGCTCGGCGCCGCCGCGCGGACCGTCCGCGGTGAATTGGCCCGACGACATGTCGACGGCGATGATCTCCCCTGTCTGAATCGGCACGCCGATGTCCCAGCGAACGACGCCGTCGCCATCGGTGTCGATTAGCGTCGTGTAGCGGGCGCTAACCGCGGCCGGGACACGGCTGTAATCCCAAAGAACGGCGAGCCAGGCCGTCGTGGCGGACGGAGTGACCTTCACCTCGGCGTATGTCGCACCGAGCGTCATTCCGGTTGGCGGCCGGGGATCGGCGGGGAAAATCTCGAGCGTCAGATGATTCGAGTAGAGCGAGCCCGGCCCCGGATTCGCGACACTGATCTCGAATGTTCCGGCATCGTGCCAGCGAGTCAGATCGATCGTCGCACGCAGCTCGGTCGAGGAGATGTATTCCGTCGAGACGAGGAAGGGAGACGAAATGACTTGCGCCCCCTGGACGAAATTCTTCCCGAAGACCGCGAACGTGAGGATGGTTTCGGCCTTGCCGCCCGAGGGGCTCAGCGACGTGATCTCCGGCAAGGGATGCGTGACCACCACTTCGACCTGCTGCGTTGCCGGAAGCCAGACGCTGTCGCCGGAGTAGTCGATCGTGATCTCGTGGCGGCCGGGCGGCAGCGGAGCGAGCGACACCGCGGCCTGGCCGCCGTTCAATGGCTCCGTCGAAAAGATCGTCGTCCCCTCGCGGAACGTGATGAAGCCGCCCGGGGCGGGCGGATCCCACTGCGCATGGCCGGTGATCGTCGCGATCACCGCGATCGCCGTGCCGGCGCGGACCTCATCGGCGGAGAGCTCGACATGCATCTCCGGCTCGAGGCGCGAGACATCCGTCAGCACGACGTCGTTCCCATCGCCACCGCGGTACGAGATCGTAAAGAGGCCGTCATCGATCGACGCCCCCTCGGGCGCCGCGTTGAACGAGCCGCGCACCGGTTCCGGGCCGTTGTTCAACACCGCGACGGACGTCTTTCCGGCGTGACGCAGCGGCGCGCCGATCGACAGCACGCCGCCGATCTCCACCGCGCCGCCGGCCACGACTGCCGGAACGTCGTCGCGGAACATCACCACCGATCGGGAGTCGAGACGGATGTCACCCGCGGCGTCGAACAGATTCACCGTGCCGCCATTGGAAATCAGCGATCGTGCCTCGCCGGTGATGCTGCCGCCGTTCAGCGTGACGGCGGTGTTCCGGTTCAAGATTCGAGCGTCGGAATCGTTGAGGATCGTGGCGCCGCTCCAGTTGCCGTCGATCTCGACGTTCCCGCCGTCGATGGTCAGCGTCGCTCCCGGCACGGCGGTGACATTGCGAGCGGTGAAGCCGTGATAGGCCTCCGCGATGCGGATCGCGCGGCTGGCCGGGAGATAGAGCATCGCGTCGATCGTGACGTCGGTGTACCCGCTGCCACCGACCGCAACGTCGGCGCCGAGAATGACGCGACCGCCGGTGATCGAGCTGTCGCCGAGCATCTTCAACGGACCGAATGTCTCGTCGTTGCCGCCGAGACGAATCGTGCTGTCGTCGCCGATCGTGACGCTGACGTCGTTCGGAATCTGCTCGCCGGCGGCCAGAGAAACATCGCCCTGGACGAGAATGAGCGGACCGCCGATCGCATTCACGTTCGGCGGCTTGGAAAGCCGCAACTCGCCCGCACGCACGAGCGTCGTGTCGCGGTAGCTGTTGGCGTTCGTTCCGCCGAAGATCGTTCGTCCCTCCCCGTCGAGAGTCACGCCGCCGGAACCGCTGATCGTGCCGGTGAACGAAAGCGCGGCATTGTCAGGATAGAAGCCCTCGGCCGCGGTGATGGTCGAGATGCCGGCCAGAATGATGTCGGACGCGATGACGTTCGATCGCGCCGACGTGTCGCGGATCGCCGCCGCCGAGAACGTCATCGCCGTACCGGCGATCTCGTATCCGCCGCCGCTGAACGTGATCGCGCGGAGGTTCAGACCGCTGATGTCGTTCGTCAAATGCGTGACCGCCGGTCCGTTCGGGAACGTCAGCTCCGCCGCGGCATCGCCCGCGGGCGAGCCGCCGGCCCAGTTCGCGGAATTCGAGAACAGACCATCGGCCGCGCCTGTCCAGACATGCGACGAAGCGAAGAGCGGAACGGAAAGAAGGGTGGCGAAGAAAGCGGCGAGTGCGCGAGTCTTCATGCGGGATGGCTGCGATTTTGAAATGACGCTCGCGTCCGAGTCAATCACCGGCCTGCCATACGGTCATGCCTCTTCAGCCCGACGACATGCTCGGGCCTTATCGAATTTCCGGCCTGCTCGGTGAGGAGGGCATGGGCGCTGTGTACCGGGCCGTGACACGCGCCTGCATCCTCAACCCAACAACGTCTTGAAGTAACGCGCAGACGAACTTCTCATCGCCTGGACCGCGGCGAACGCGCCGCAACGTCCGGCGTGGACCGCAGGCGACTTTTTCGGCGAGAAGTTCGGGAGGTAATGCTACCCGCTGAAGTCCCAGTCGTCAGCCGTGGCCCATTGGGCATCCGGATCGTGGAACGCAACCTCGAACGCCTCGGATTCGACATCGTGCTTCATGGGACATAAGAACAAGCTTTTCACCGAACGGCATCACGACGAACAGACTGGGCATGAGCTCATACGTTAGCGCATGCTGTTGGAGATTCGCCGTTTCGAATCGTGCCCATGCCGCTTCGGCCCGACGGGATCCTCGCGCCCTATCGAATCTCCGGCCTGGCGGTGAGGGGGTCTAGGCGGCGACCCAGGCGCGCGCGAGACACGCGCCTCCAATCGCGACGTGACCACAATCCTGAGGGCGATCACGCCGATTGAGCGGCTGCAGCGCTTCGAACACAAAGAGCGCCGCAACGTCCGGCGTGGACCGCGGGCGATTTCTTCGGCGAGAAGTTCGGTTCAGTGCCGGGAGGGCCTGCCTCGCGGTGAGGGCGGCGCTCCGTCGTCATTGAGAATCACGCAGCTCGCCGACGAGGGATCGAGCTTCGCGCCGGCCGCGTTCAGCAGCACGACGGCGAAGCTCTCGTCCGCTTCGGGAATCGTGTCGCCGTTGACGTTGACGCTGATCGTCTTCGTCCGCTCGCCCGGCTGGAAACGCAGCTCGCCGCTCGTGCCGAGGTAGTCGACCGGAGAGACGGCGGTGGCGTCGACGGTCGCATACGACACCGTCACGACGGCCGGAGCGGCGGCGCTGAGCGTCACGGTGAACGTCACGACGCTCGTCCCCTGGTTGCCCTCGGAAAGCGCGACGTCGGCGATCGACAGCGTCGGCACGGGAGGCGGCGTGTCATCGTCGGCGATCGTGCCGGTGCCGTCGGCGTGCGCGATCGTCGCGCCGTGGGGATTGGTCAGCGTCACGCGGAACGTCTCGTCCGGCTCCGGCGTGAAGTCGCCGACGATCGGGACGGTGATGAATTTCTGCGTCTCGCCCGCCGCGAACGTCAGCGTCCCGTTGGTGGTCTTGTAATCAACGTTGGCCGTCGCCGTCGCCGCCGTGGTGGCGTAATCGACGAGCACCGGCGTGGCGGACGCGAACGAGAGCTGGACGACGAAGCCGGCGGGCGGCGGCGCGTCGGAATAGTCCTGTTCCCGCACGCGCGCGTCGCCGATCGAGAGCGACGGAAGCTCGCCGTTGTCGTCGTCGAGGATCGACACCGCGCCGGCCGAACGGCCGAGAGACGCGTTCACCGGATTGCTCAGGCTGACGACGAAGATCTCGTTCGGCTCCTTGTTCGTGTCGCCCGTGACGCTGACGGTGATCGTCTTCTTCAATTCGCCCGGCGCGAAGGTGAGCGTTCCGGACGCCGCCGTGTAATCGCCGGTCGCGGTCGCGCTGCCGTCCGCCGTCGCGTACGACACCGTGATCTGCTTCGTCGCGGCGCTGCTCATCGTCACGTCGAGCGTCGCCGTCGCCGGGCCGCTGTCGCCTTCCTTCACCACGACGTCGTTGATCGACAGCCGCGGCTGATCGTCGTCGATGATCTTCAGCTGCGGCGGGCTTTTCGGCGCGGTCGCGCCATTGGCGGAGCTGGTGATGACCTCGATCGTGAAATCCGGTCCCGGCACGTCGTCGCCGTCGTAGTGCACCTCGACGCTCTTCGAGGTCTCGCCCGGCGCGAACACGAGTTTCCCGAAATTTCCCGGAGCGGGTGAAAACCCGAGCTGCCACAT
>Ga0207687_10000767_pt1 | contig 21649 bp, 16 predicted proteins | sample KBSM54metaG_FD_184399 | JGI IMG/M metagenome (GOLD analysis project Ga0207687, IMG submission 184399) | Miscanthus rhizosphere microbial communities from Kellogg Biological Station, Michigan, USA - KBS M5-4 metaG (SPAdes) (version 2) | ecosystem: Host-associated > Plants > Roots > Rhizosphere >...
TGATTTGCCGAGGTGCTTGGCGAGCTCGGGCTTCTTCACCAGCATGGTGGCCCAGTTCGACACCGGCACGATGTAGGACAGGCGGATTTTCAGCGGCTCTGCGGCGGCGCTGCCGAAGCCCAGGATAGAAAGTGCTGCTGCACAAATTGCGACATTGGCAATCGACGTTCGCTTCCCAGACATCGTCATCCTCCCAAGTCTTTATTTATGGGCCAATGATCCGGGACGGCCTCTCCCGAGTCAACGCGCGAATCCCGCGAAATCACCCGAGCAGATTGGGCAGCCAGGTCGCGATCGCCGGAAAAGCGATGATGATCACCAGCAGCACCAGGCTCATGACGATGTAGGGCAGGACCGCCTGGAAAATATGCGCCATCGTCACCTGCGGCGGCGCGACACCCTTCATCGTCATGAGCAGCAGACCGTGCGGCGGCAGCAGCAGCCCGAGCTGCATGCAGATCAGGTAGAGCACGCCGAACCAGATCAGGTCGATGTCGAGGCGCTGCACGATCGGCATGAACACGGGCAGGGTGATCAGCATCATGCTGACCTGATCGACGAAGATGCCGAGAAAGATCAGCAGCAGCATCATGCCAGTGAGGATCGCCATGGTCGAAAGGTTGTGGCCGAGAATGGCGCCGACGATGCCCTGCGTCGCACCGGAAAAGCTCAGGATCTGCGCAAACGTGATGGCGCCGAGGATGATGAACAGGATCATGGCGGAGATCATCACCGTGCCGCGCAGCGCCCGCATCAGGTTGTCGACGGTGAGCACGCGGTAAGCGATGGCGAGCCCCATGGTCGCGAGCGCGCCGAGTGCGGCCGATTCCGTCGGTGTGGCGAAGCCGCCCGACATTGCGCCGATGACGACGACAAAGATTAACGTGAGCGGCAGCACGTAAAGGACGAGCAGCTCGTAGCGCGCCCATCCGGTCTTGCGTTCCATCACTGTCGCCGGCGCGAGCTCGGGACGGGTGAGCACGCGCACGACGATGTAGCCGACGAACGCCACGCTCAGGATCAGCCCCGGCACCACGCCGCCGATCAGCAGCTTGGAGATCGAGATGCCGGAGAGGCTGCCGAGCAGCACGGTCAGCGCCGACGGAGGGATCAGCATATCGACCGCGCCGATCGCCATGATCGGGCCGGTGGCGAGCACGGGGTGGTAGCCGCGCGCCAGCATCACCGGCAGCATCAGCGAGCCGAGCATCGCCGTCGTCGCGATCGTCGAGCCTGAAATCGCGGAGAAGATCGTGCCGGCGACGACCGCGACCACCGCGAGGCGGCCCGGCACCTGCCGGATCAGCCGCTCGATGCCGTCGATGACCTTGAGCGCGAGCCCGGTGTGAAACAGCACCTCGCCCATCAGGATGAACAGCGGGATCGGCGTCAGCGAGAAATTCAGCACGGCCACGACGCTGTTGCGCGCCACCTGCATCAGGCCGGCGTCGCCGCCGAGAAACAACACGGCGCCGATCAGATTGATCGCGATGAACGAGATCGCGACTGGCATTCCGCAGAGCAGCAGCACCGTCGAGCCCCCGAGGAGCAGCAGCGACGCCATCTGCCAGGACATGCCCATGCGTTCCTCACGCCGCCGTCACGGCGTCATCGCGCACGCCCGGCGTGCTCACCGACAGCCGATGCATGCGGAACAGGAACTCGATGCCGAGCAGCGCGAAGGCGACCGGTAGCGGTGCCAGCGTCCACCACTCCGGCGTCACCAGCGTCTTGATGTTGACCGACCCGGCCTCGTAGCTCGCGAGTGTGATCAGAAAGCCGTACCAGACGAAGTAGAGGCAGCACAGCAGACCGACGATGTCGCTGATCCACTCCAGTACCCAGGCTATGCGCACGGGCAGGGCGCGCAGCAGGATGTCGACGCGGATGTGCTGACCCTGGCGCAGCACCCAGGGCGCTGCCAGCAAGGTCATCAGATAGAGAATGTCCTCGGAGAGCTCGTTGCTGGCGGCGATGCCGCCGCCGGCGTTACGCGAGATCACGTCGGCGCCGATCATCACCGTCATGATCAGCAGCAGGATGGAAGCGGCGACGACGAGGACATCGAGGACGCGCCCGTACCAGTGGGACAGGCGCGCCATGCCGAAGCTCTCCCTGGAAGCGGCGGTCGCTTACTTCTTCGAGAAGAAGCCCTTGATCTTAGGGCCGTGCTCGGGGCTCTGCTTGATGATGCCTTCCCAGCCCGAGTCATAAGCCTTGGCGCGATAGGCGGCGGCGTCGGCGGCGCTGAAGGTGATGACCTGGATGCCGGCCTCGGCCTGCCGCTTGGTATCCTTGGCGTTCTCCTCGGCGAAGATGCCGGCGGCTTCCGCTTCCGCCGCGTCGGCGGCCTTGCGGATCACGGCCTGCTGCGCTGGCGTTAGCTTGTCCCACGACGCCTTGTTGATGAGGATCGAGACTTCGGCGGTGTAGAAACCGGGATCCACGCGATACTTCGTCTTCTCTTGCCAGCCGAGATCGAAGACGCCGGTGATCGGCCAGCCGTAGCCGTCGACGACGCCGCGCTCAAGCGAGGTGTAGACCTCGCCGGGCGGTGTCTGCACCACGGTTGCGCCGAGCGCCTGGAAGAAATCGCGGTAGACCGGCGTGATGCGGATCTTGAGGCCCGACAGGTCCGGCTTGGAAATCTGCTTGTTCAGGTAGAGGTGGAACGGATTGTTGTCGACGTGGCGCGCGAGGAAGATCGCATTCATCTTCTCGCCATAGAGCTTGTTCATGTAGTCGAAGCCGCCGTTCTTGCGCAGCTCCGACATCGGGACTTCGGTCAGCTTCCAGGCGTCGCCTTCCGGCAGCACGTTGGTGGTGAAGGCGCCGGTGGTGTTGGCGATGTCGATCACGCCGCCTTTGAGCGCGTTGCCGACTTCGAACGGCGGCATCGCCTTCGGTCCGCCGATGTAGTTGATCTGGATGAAGCCTTTGCCTTCCGCGTTGACGCGGTCGATGAATTTCTCGAAGGCGCGTGAATAGGTTGTCTTCTCGGCGAAGGCCGTGACGCCTTTCAACGTGACTTCTTGCGCGGAAGCCGGTGCGGCGATGAACGACGCGGCAAGAATGGCCGCCGCTGATCCAAGTGCAAATTGCTTGCGCGAAATCATCTTGGGCATCTGAAACTCCTCCCCGGCGGACGCTCGATTGTTTGTCAGGCAATTCTCAGTTTGTTATGAGTGGGTTAGAGAGTCAATCGACGGCGTACACGCGTGAGCAACACCCTGACAGTCGCAGCGGTTTTGGCGAAGGATCTCGCAGCGCTTGGCGCGCGCCGCTGCTTCGGGTTGCTCGGCACGGCCAATTTCAAGATTTCGCACGGGCTCGTGGAGGCCGGCGTCGAGCTGATCTCCGCGCGACACGAAGGCAATGCCGCGAGCATGGGCGACGCCTATGCCAAGGCCACTGGCGAGCTGACGCTGGTGAGCGTGCATTCTGGCCCCGGCCTCACCAATGCGATCACGGGCATCGGTGAAGCAGCGAAGAGCCGCACGCCGCTGCTGGTGCTCGCGGGCGACGTGCCAACCGGTCACGTCAAATCGAATTTCTATTTCGAGCAGGCCGAGCTGGTGCGCTCGGTGGGCGCGGTGTCCGAGCGCACTCACACGGTGCAGTCAGCACGCGCCGACCTTCTGCGCGCGGCGACGCGCGCGATGCACGACCGCCAGACCGTCGTGCTCAGCCTGCCGCTCGACGTGCAGGACGCGACGTTTGAGGGCGACCCGGCGCCGCCCGCGATGATGGCCATGCCCGGCCGCATCCAGCCTGACGCGCAGGCGGTGCGGGAGCTCGCGAAAGCGCTGGCGCAGGCAAAGCGTCCGCTCATTCTCGCCGGCCGCGGCGCGGTGTTGTCGGAGGCCGAGGCGCTGCTGGTCGCGCTCGCGGATCGCACCGGTGCGCTGCTCGCCACCTCGATCTGCGGCCATGGCTTGTTCGCGGACAATCCCTGGTCGGTCGGCATCAGCGGCGGCTTTTCCTCGCCGATCGCGGACGAGCTCATTGCCGAGAGCGACTTTGTCGTCGGCCTCGGCGTCAGCTTCACGCAATGGACCACCAAACGCGGCAGGCTGACGGCGAACGCAACGGTAGCGCAGGTCGACATCGAAGCGCCGAAGCTCGGCTATCAGATGCCGGTGGACCACGCCGTGCTCGGTGATGCCAGGGCCACCGCCGAAGCGCTGCTGGCCGAGCTCGACCGGCTCGGTGTGAAAGGCGCGCAGCCCGGCCGCCGCAGCGACGCGATGCGCGCGCGCATCCGCGCCGGCGACAATCATCACAGCCCGCATCGCGACGAGTCGAATGCCCGGTTCATCGACCCGCGCACGCTCAGCAAAGCCGTCGACGAGATCCTGCCGAAGGATCGCGTGGTCGCCTCGGACTCGGGCCACTTCTGCGGCTGGGTGCCGCGCTATCTGCGCGTTCCCAATCCGAAGGCGTCGTGCCTCAGCCATTCGTTTCAGTCAATCGGGCTCGGGCTCGCGTCCGCGATTGGCCTTGCTGTCGCCAATCCGGGCAAGCTCGCCGTGCTCGGCGCCGGCGACGGCGGCTTCATGATGTCGATTGCCGATCTCGAGACCGCCATTCGTCTCGGGCTGCGGATGTGCATCCTCGTCTACAACGACAGTTCCTATGCGGCAGAAGTCCATCTTTACCGGCGCAAGGGCTACTCGGTCGACATCGTGCAGTTCCCGGAGACCGACTTTGCTGCGATCGCGCGCGGCTATGGCGCCTGCGCCGCGACCGTGCGCACCGTGGCCGACCTCGCGCCGCTGCGCGCCTGGGTCAACGAAGGCGCCCCCGGCGTCTTCCTGATCGACGGTAAGATCAACCCCGATCTCGAAGCCGACTGGCACGCGGAGCATTTTCCTTAACGCTGCCGGCATCTGCGCACCCATAAACGCCTTTCCATTGTCACGCGTCCGTGGCATAGGGCCGCCACCCTTTTGGACGCATGAGCGAATGATCCGCCTCGACAACATCGGCAAGCAAGCCGGGCACCAGATTCTCTTCATCGAGGCTTCTGCGGCCCTCAACAAAGGCGAGAAGATCGGCCTCGTCGGCCCCAATGGCGCCGGCAAGTCGACGCTGTTCCGCATGATCGCGGGCGAGGATCAGCCGGACGAAGGCCAGGTCGCCGTCAACCGCGGTGTGACCGTCGGCTATTTCAGCCAGGACGTCGGCGAGATGGCGGGCGCGAGCGCTGTCGCAAAGGTGATGGACGGCGCCGGCCCGGTCAGCGCCGTCGCCGCCGAGCTCAAGACGCTCGAGGCCGCGATGGCCGATCCGGATCAAGCCGACGACATGGACAATATCGTCACGCGCTACGGCGAGGTGCAGGGCCGCTTCGAGGAGCTCGGCGGTTATGCGCTCGAGGGCCGCGCCCGCGAGGTGCTGGCGGGCCTCGGCTTCAGCGAGGAGATGATGGACGGCGATGTCGGCAATCTGTCGGGCGGCTGGAAGATGCGTGTCGCGCTGGCGCGCATCCTGCTGATGTCGCCCGACGTCATGCTGCTCGACGAGCCGAGCAACCATCTCGATCTCGAAAGCCTGATCTGGCTCGAGCAATTCCTCAAGGGCTTCGAAGGCGCGCTGATGATGACCTCGCATGATCGCGAGTTCATGAACCGCATCGTCAACAAGATCGTCGAGATCGACGGCGGCGTGCTCACCACCTATTCCGGCAACTATTCGTTCTACGAGCAGCAGGTCGCGCTGAAAGAGAAGCAACAGCAGGCGCAGTTCGAGCGTCAGCAGGCGATGCTGGCCAAGGAGATCGCCTTCATCGAGCGCTTCAAGGCGCGCGCCTCGCATGCCGCGCAGGTGCAGAGCCGCGTCAAGAAGCTCGACAAGATCGAGCGCGTCGATCCGCCCAAGCGGCGGCAGACGATTTCGTTCGATTTCCCGACGGCGCCGCGCTCGGGCGACGATGTGGCGAGCCTGAAGAACGTCAACAAGGCCTATGGCAGCCGCACGATCTACGAGGACCTGACCTTCATGGTCCGGCGCAAGGAGCGCTGGTGCGTGATGGGCGTCAATGGCGCGGGCAAGTCCACCTTGCTCAAGCTCATCGCCGGCTCGACCGACCCGGACGACGGCTCGGTGGTGATCGGCGGCAGCGTGAAGATGGGCTACTTCGCCCAGCATTCGATGGAGCTGCTCGACGGCGACCGCTCGGTGTTCGAGACGCTGGAATACGCCTTCCCGCAGGCTGGGCGCGGCTCGCTGCTCTCGCTCGCCGGCTGCTTCGGCTTTTCGGGCGACGACGTCGAGAAGAAATGCCGTGTGCTGTCAGGCGGCGAGAAGGCGCGGCTGGTGATGGCGATGATGCTCTACGACCCGCCGAACTTCCTGGTGCTCGACGAGCCGACCAACCATCTCGATGTCGCCACCAAGGACATGCTGATCAAGGCGCTGGCGGAATATGAGGGCACCATGCTGTTCGTGTCGCACGATCGCCACTTCCTGGCGGCGCTGTCGAACCGCGTGCTCGAGCTGACCCCCGAGGGCATTCACCAGTACGGCGGCGGCTACACCGAGTATGTCGCGCGCTCGGGCCATGAGGCGCCGGGATTGCGCAGCTAGCTCTCGCTGTTGGCGGCGGGCGTCGCACGCTGCGCCCAGAAGCAGAGACGGCGCTCCAGCGTGCGAATGGCGACGTTCGACGCGTACCCCATCAGCCCGAGGATCAGCAGCACGCCGAACACCGGCGCGATCTGCAGCGACTGATTGTATTGCATCAGCAGCATGCCGAGGCCGGATTGCGCGCCGACGAATTCGCCGACGATCGCGCCGAGGATCGCCAGCACGGACGCAATGTTGAGCCCGGCGAAGATGTAGGGCAGCGCGCTCGGCAGGATGATCTTCTGCAGGATCTGCAGACGCGTGGCGTTGCACGAGCGCGCGAGGTCGATGCGGTCGGGATCGACCGACTGATATCCGGCCATGCTGTTGATCAGCAGCGGGAAGAAGGTGATCACCGAGGTGATGACGACCTTTCCCTCGACGCCGAAGCCGAACCAGATCACCAGGAGTGGCGCGAGCGCGACTTTCGGCAGCGACTGGAAGCCGACGATGTAGGGAAGCGCAACGCGTTCGATCAGCCGCGACGACGCGATGGTGAAGCCGACCACGATGCCGACGGTGGAGCCGAGCACGAAGCCGAGCAGGGCTTCCGAGAAGGTGACGCCGGCGTGGTAGAGAAATCCGCCGCGGTCGAACGGTCCGGCGGCGAGGCCGGCGACGAGCGAGCGCCACACCTCCAGCGGCGGCGGCAGGATGAAGGCGGGAATCGCAAACTCCACCGTCACGAAGTGCCAGACCGCGATCAGCGCAACGAGAATGATCGGCGACAGCACCAGATCGAGCCGCCGGCTCAGGCGTCTTTTGCGCAGCGGCCGCGGCAGGTTGTCGGGAGTCGTCACGACAGATCTCCCTTGGCGTGCAGCAGCGCGCGGATGCGCGTGGCGTGACGGCCGAACTGTTCGGTGTTGATGATCGACAGGTCGCGCGGCCGCGGCAGGTCCACGTCGATGATCTCCGCGATCGTGCCAGGCCGCGGCGTCATCACGAACACGCGGTCGGCGAGGAAAACGGATTCCGCGATCGAGTGGGTGACGAAGACCACGGTCTTGCGATTGCGGTTCCAGATCCGCAGCACCTCGACATTCATCTGCTCGCGCGTCATCGCGTCCAGCGCGCCGAACGGCTCGTCCATCAGCAGGATGGGCGGGTCCTGCACCAGCGCGCGTACGATCGCGGCGCGTTGCTGCATGCCGCCCGACAATTCGTGCGGATAACGGTCCTTGAAGTCGGACAATCCCACCAGCGTGAGGAGCTCGTCGGCGCGTGCGCGAAAATCGTCGGCGTTGAGCCTGCGAAATTCGGTCGGCAGCAGCACGTTCTGCATGACCGTCCGCCACGGCAGCAGCACCGGCGCCTGGAACACCATGCCGACGTCGGGGCCGGGCCCTTCCAGCGTGTGCCCGGAGCGCGTCACCGTGCCGCCGGTATACGGGAGCAATCCGGCGAGGATCTTCAAAAGGGTCGACTTGCCGCAGCCGCTCGGGCCGACGAGGCAGACGAACTCGCCGTCCTTGATCCGGAAGCTGACGTCCTGCAGCGCCAGCACATTGCCGGTCGCGCCGGGGTAAATTTTGGTGAGACCCTGCGCCTCAATGATCGTGCCGCCCGGAGCCGCAGGTTGCGGCGCCGGTGTCGGCCGGACTTCGGATCGCGTCGGATGGGACACGTGCGGCTCCCTGCACGCCGTCACTCTCAACGATGCAACTTGCCTGTCAAGTTTCGCCGCGCGTGCAACGCAGCGGTGCATGTCGCCGAGATGCGCCGCAGTCGACACGCCGATTGTCCGCAAGCTATGCTTGCGCTTCATCGCGACGGAGGACCGGATCATGCGGCGCCAGTTGATTTTGCTCGGCACAATCGCGTCGGCATGGATGTCCGGTCACGCCCTTGCGCAGGATCCGACCAGGATCAAGATCGCCGGGCCCGCGCCGGTGCTGAGCGTCACCGACAGCGTGATCTGGTACGCCATTCCCGTGCAGCTCGGCTACTACAAGGAAGAGGGGCTCGACGTTTCCTACAATCTGTCGCCCGGGCTGACCGGTTCGGCGCAGGCCATGCAGACCGGATCGGTGCAGTTCGCCGTCACCAACCCCGAGGTCGTCATGCAGGTGCGCGAGCAGGGTGGCAGCCTGATCGCGTACCAGACGCTGCGCCGCTCCAACGGGAACACGGTGAACGTGCTTCCTGACTCGCCGATCAAGACGCTGGCCGACCTCAAGGGCAAGACGCTCGGCGGGGTGTCGTGGGGCGGCGGCGGCGCGCTCTATCTCACCAAAGTCCTGGCCGACATGGGCATCGGCATGGCCGACTACAATCGTGTCGTGACCGGCAACGGCGCGGCCGCGGCCGCCGCGCTGCGCGCCAAGCAGGTCGACGCCGTCGTGCTGTGGGACTCGGCCTATGCGGGGCTCGAAAACACCGGCCTGCAGATGCGCTACATCCCGATCACGGATCAGGAGAAGCTCGGCAGCAACACCTTCGTGACCACCGATGCCTATATGAAGGCGAACGAGCAGATCATCGCGAAGTTCTGCCGCGCGGTGGCGAAGAGCTATTACTTCGCACGCATCAGCCAGGAAGCCGCCGTGCGCGCCTTCATGGAGGCCAATCCGACCTTCAGGCCTGCGAGCATGCCGGTGGAGGACGCCAGGCGCGACTATCTCCACGTGTTCAAGGCCTATCTCGACGGCGCGACCGCCGGCGCTCCGCTCAGCGCCAAGATCGGCGAGATCGAGGCGCCGACCTGGGCGTTCAACCAGAATTTCTACAAGAGCACCGGTCTGCTGAAAGGCCTGCAGCCGGCGGAGGCGAGCTACACCAATCGCTTCACCGACGGCTGCAACGGCTTCGACCGCGCCAAGATTGCGGAGAGCGCCAAGGCCTACGCGAGCGGCAAGTAACGCCTCAACGCGGCATCCGCAGCAGCGCGCGGTTCACGTCGGCGAAGCTCGTGCAGCCGCACAGCGCCAGCGTGCGATCGATCTCGTCGCGGAACATCGCAATCGCACGATGCGCGCCGGGCTCGCCTGCGCCCGCGACAGCGAACAGCGTCGCGCGCCCCACCAGCACCGCCTTGGCGCCGAGCGCTAGCGCCTTCACCACGTCGCCGCCGCGGCGATAGCCGCTGTCGACCAGCACGGTGATGCGGTCGCCGACCGCGTCCACGATCTCGGGCAGCACCTCGATCGGGGCTTCCGCGCCGTCGAGCTGACGGCCGCCGTGGTTGGACACCACGATGGCATCGACGCCGTGATCGGCGGCGCGGCGCGCGTCTTCGGGCGAAGCGACGCCCTTGAGCATGAAGATGCGCTTCCAGCGCGCCCGCAGTTCCTTCACATCGTTCCAGTTGATCGAGGGCGACAGCGACTGCTGGATCGGCGCGCCGGTGACGCGCATCTGCGAGCCTTCTGGATAGTTCACGAAGCGGGGCATGCCGCCCGCGAGCATGTAGCGCGCCATCGTGGCGAGCAGCCAGCGCGGATGTTTTGCGATGTCGCAGGCGATGCGCGGCGTCATCTTGAACGGATTGGAGAAATCGTTGCGCGCGTTGTGCTCGCGGTTGGAGCCGACCGCGGTGTCGACGGTCAGCATCAGCACTTCGGCGCCGGCACGGTCGGCGCGCTCGACGATCTGGTGCGAGAGCGCGCGGTCGTTCCAGAGATAGAGCTGCTGCCAGTAGCCGGAGGTCGCCTCGGCGGCGACCCGCTCCATCGGCACGGTGGCGGCGGTCGCGATGGTGATCGGAATGCCGGCCTTCGCCGCGGCGCGCGCGAGGCAGACCTCGGCGTCGTACCAGCACAGCCCGGCGCCGCCGGTCGGCGCAATGACGATCGGCATGGCGCGGCGCTTGCCGAACAGGGTGATCGACTGGTCGCGCTTGGAGACGTCGTTCACCGTGCGTGGGCGGAACTTGATGCGCTCGAGCGCGGCGCGGTTGTCGCGCACGGCAACATTTTCCTCCGAGCCGTAGTCGACGTAGTCGAAGATCGCACGCGGCAGCCGCCGGCGAGCAAGATCCCGCATGTCCCAGTGATTGTAGACGCGCGACAGACGGTACGGCATCGGTTCCCCCAACAACGCCCGCCATCTGGGGGATTTCCGCGCCCGCGCGCAAGGGGGCGCGGCGAACAGGATGCCTGCGGCCGGCGCATCGATCTTCCGGCGCCGCGCCTTCTCCAGTAAAAGCCCCTTGCGGCGCGCCGGCATTTTCCGGCACGCGCGACTAAAGGTGAGCGGGCCGATGGCCGATGGTGTGGTGATTGTTGGCGGCGGCCAGGCAGGATCGCAGCTCGCTGCGTCCTTGCGCGAGCACGGCTATGCCGAGCCGATTAAGCTGGTCGCGGCCGAGGACGTGCTGCCCTATCAGCGGCCGCCTTTGTCGAAGACCTACATCAAGGATGAGTTTGCGCGCGATCGCCTGTTCTTCCGCCCGGAAGCGTTCTACGCCCAGCACACTATAGATGTGCTGCTCGGCGCCGGCGCCGCCCGCATCGATCGTACCGCCAAGACCCTTCACCTCGAAAACGGCGCGTCGCTCCGCTACTCGCACCTCGTTCTGGCAACGGGCAGCCGCAACCGCCCGCTCCCGGTTCCGGGCGCCGACCTCGCCGGCGTTTTCTATCTGCGCTCGCTTGCCGAGGCCGACAGCATCCGCGCTGCCGCCGAGGCCGCATCCTCGGTGGCGGTGGTCGGCGCGGGCTTTGTCGGGCTCGAGCTCGCCTGCGCCCTGCGTGCCATGGGCAAAGCCGTCGCCGTGATCGAAGCGACCGAGCGTCCGCTGATGCGCGTCCTGTCGCAGCCGGCGGCGAGCCACCTCGCCGAGCGCCACGCCGCGTCGGGAATCGCGCTCCATCTCAACGCCAAGGTGACGGCCTTCAACGGCGCGCAAGGCCGCGTCAACAGCGTCGCGATTGCGGGCCAGCCGCCGATCGCCGCCGACATGGTGCTGATCGGCATCGGCGCGATACCGGAAACGCAGCTTGCCGCGGCCAGCGGGCTTGCCGTGTCGAACGGCATCGACGTCGACAACCATCTCGCAACGGCGGACCCGACGGTGCACGCGATCGGCGATTGCGCGGCGTACGTCTCCGCCCGTCACGGCGCGCGCATCCGGCTGGAGTCGGTGCAGAATGCCGTCGACCACGCGCGCGCGCTCGGCGCGACACTCGCCGGCAAACGCACGGCGTATGACGACGTCCCCTGGTTCTGGAGTGATCAGGGCGAGCAGCGACTGCAGATGGCGGGCCTCACCACCGGATGCGACCGCACCGTGTTGCGCGGCACGCCGGCGTCCGGACGCTTCTCGGTCTTCTGCTACGCCGGCGGCCGGCTGCTTGGCGTCGAGTCGGTCAACCAGCCGGCCGATCACATGAGCGCGCGCCGCCTCCTCAAAGCCGGCGCGCCGCTGCCGCCGACGCAGGCCGCCGACCTCTCGTTCGATCTGAAGGCGTTCGCGCAGGCTGCGCCGCGTGGCTGATTGCGGATGTGATACGCTTCGCTGTCTTGAGATGATGTTGACCGATGACTGAGCCGACAAACGAAACGCGCGACCGCTACCCGCATTTTCTGGCGATCCCGACGCGCTGGATCGACAACGACATCTATGGCCACGTCAATAACGTGCGCTACTACGAATACTTCGACACCGTGATCAACCGCTATCTCATTGAGGCCGGCGGGCTCGACATCCATTCCGGCGACGTCATCGGCATTGCCGTCGAGACGACGTGCCGCTTCCATCAGCCGGTCGCCTTCCCCGACACCATCGCCGCCGGCCTGCGCGTCGCCAAGATCGGGACCACCAGCGTGCGCTATGAGATCGGCCTGTTCCGCGGCGATGACGATGCCCCGGCGGCGACCGGCCACTTCGTGCACGTGTTCGTCACGCGCGCCAACCAGCGGCCGACGCCGATTCCCGAGAAGATCCGCGCCGCGCTCGAGCGCGTGGCAATGCCGTGAGCGCGATGGCCGACTCGCCTGACCAGAAACGATTGTCGCTCTTCGTCACGGCGGATCTGCCGCGCGAGGTGATGAACGACCTGCGCCGCGACTGCGACGTGGAGTTTGCGCGCGAGCAGGCGCCGGACGTTCCCGTGGACATCCAGCTTCAGTCGACGTCGCGGCCGATCGCGCTCATCTCGGTCAACGAGCCGCTCGACGCCGTGACGATCGGAAAGCTGCCGCCGACCATGAACATCATCGCCACCTATTCGGTCGGCCATGAGCACATCGATCTGGCGGCCGCCAAGCGGCGCGGGCTGGTGGTGTTCAATCTCCCTGACGTGCTGACCGAAGCCGTCGCCGAGGTCGGCATGTTCCTGCTGATCGGGGCGGCGCGCCGCGCGACGGAGAGCATCGCGCTCATTCGCAGCGGCACCTGGCCGGGCTGGAGCGCGACCCAGCTCAACGGCGTCGAACTCTGGCAGAAGCAGCTCGGCATCCTCGGCATGGGCCGCATCGGCCGCGCCATCGCCGCGCGCGCCCGCAGTTTCGGGATGACCATCCACTATCACAACCGCAGCCGACTGCCCGAGAACGAGGAGGTCGGCGCGCGCTTTCATGCCGACGCGCGAACCATGTTCGCCGGCATCGACGCCCTGGTCATCGCCGCGCCGTCGAACGATGCGACCCGCGGCTACCTCAACGCCGAGCGCATCCGCTGGCTCAAGCGCGGCGCGCTCGTCGTCAACGTGGCGCGCGGCAATCTGGTGGTCGATGAGGATCTGATCGCGGCGCTGCGCACGCGCCATGTGCTGGGGGCGGGGCTCGATGTCTTCAACCACGAGCCGAAGCTCGACCCGCGCTACTTCGACCTGCCGAATGTGTTCATGCTGCCGCACATCGGCTCATCGACCATCGAGACGCGGCGCCGCATGGCGCAGGGGCTTCTGCACAGCCTGCGGCAGTGGCTCGCGGGCGAGGCGCCGCCGAACCGCCTGGTCTGAGCGCATAAGCCCGACACGGTTACGAAGGAGTCACCGTACTCGCGGGATAGACAGCCAATCGCCCCTGCCACACCCCCGCACCCAACTGCATGTTAACCCGCCCCGAGGATCATCCGGCGCTGTGGGATTCTGACAAGAAGTCAGCGGGGGTATCATGAACAAGCCGTTAACGCCGCCTCAAGCGCGGCCTGCCGAGGCTGCGCCCGTCGCCAGCCCCGATGTTCCGGTCGATGCAGTCAAATGCTTCGAGTCGATCGTGAATCTGCCGGGCGTGGTGGTCTATCAGCGGCTCGTCACGCCTGACCAGAAGATCCGCTACACCTATATCAGCAAAGGCGCCGAGGATCTGTTCGGCGTCTCGGCCGAGGAAATTCTCTCCAATCCGCGCGCGTTGTTCGACACGCACAGCGCGGAGTACAGCGCGAAGTTCCGCGAGCGGCTGCTCGACGCCTCGAAGACCATGTGCACGTGGGACGTGGAAGCCTCGATCGTCAGCCGCGACGGCCGCAAGAAATACACGCACGCCACCGCGCTTCCCGAGCGTCTGCCGGACGGCTCGGTGCTGTGGACCGGCATCATCCAGGACGAGACGCGGGTGCGCACCGCGATCATGGAAGGCATCTCGCTCGGCCTGCTGCTCTACGACACACATGACCGGCTGATGATGCGCAACGGCTACTTCGAAGTGCTGTTCCCGTCGCTCGGCAAGGTGGCCGTGCCCGGCGTGCCTTACGAGGAAATCGTGCGCGCCGAACTTCAGTTCGAAGGCCTGGCGAACCCGCTGGAAGGCGCGCAGAACGCAGCCAGGCTGGCCGAGCGGCTCGCCGAGCGCGTGCAGAAGCACAAAGAAAAGAACAGCATGTACGAGATCGAGCTCGCCGATGGGCGCTGGCTCCTGGTCAACGAGCATGCGACGGCCGAAGGCTCGATCGCCGTCTACACCGATATCACCGAGATGAAGCACGGTCAGAACCAGATCAAGCATCTGGCGTTCCACGACCCGCTCACCGGTCTGCCCAACCGCATGCTGTTCCACGATCGCCTCAACGAAGCGCTCACGACCAAGCACGACGTAGCGGTGATGTGCCTCGACCTCGATCACTTCAAGATCGTGAATGACACTCTCGGCCATCCGATTGGCGACGCGCTGTTAAAGCATATCGCCGTGCAGCTGCAGGACTGCCTGCGCGAGACCGACACGGTTGCCCGTCTCGGCGGCGACGAATTCGGCATCATCGTGCCGGATTTCGGCAAGGCCGACGAGCTCAACAAGCTGGCGTCACGGCTGCTCGATGCCGTCAACCAGTCGATGCTGATCCAGGGCCACCAGATCGCGGCCGCCATGAGCATCGGCATTGCGCTGTCCTCCGAGAGCATGCGCGACCCGGCGCAGCTCATGAAGAACGCCGACCTTGCGCTCTACCGCGCGAAGTCCGACGGCCGCGCCACGTTTCGCTATTTCGAAGAGGAAATGGACGCGCTCGCGCAGGAACGCCGGCTGCTCGAAATGGATCTGCGTCAGGCCGTGGCGCAGGGCAATCTCGTGCTGCACTACCAGCCGCAGATCGACGTCATTTCCAACGAGATCCTCGGGTTCGAGGCGCTGGTGCGCTGGCCGCGTCCTGGCCACGGACTGGTTCCGCCCTCGGACTTCATTCCGCTGGCCGAAGAAGTCGGGCTCATCGGCAAGCTCGGCGAGTGGGTGTTGCGGCAGGCGTGCAAGGACGCCGCCGCCTGGCCCGAGCACATCCGCATCGCCGTGAACATCTCGCCGGCGCAGTTCAAGAACGGTGGTCTGCTCGAGGTCGTCGCCAAGGCACTTGCCGACACCGGCCTGTCGCCTCAGCGGCTCGAGCTCGAGATCACCGAGTCGCTGCTGCTGCGCGACACCGCGGCGAACCTCGAGATCCTGTCGCAGCTCAAGGCGCTCGGCATCCGCATCTCGATGGATGACTTCGGCACGGGCTACTCCTCGCTCGGCAACCTGCGCAGCTTTGCGTTCGACAAGATCAAGATCGACCGTTCGTTCGTGATGGATCTTCAGCGTAGCGCCGACTCGACCGCGATCATTCGCGCGGTCATCGGGCTCGGCAACAGCCTCGGCATCTCGACCTGCGCCGAAGGCGTCGAGACCAAGGAGCAGCTCGCGTTCCTGCGCGACGAGGGCTGCGCCGAAGTGCAGGGCTACTACCACAGCAGGCCGCGCCCGCGCGCCGACATCGACAAGATGCTCGAGACGGGCCAGTGCCCGGCGCCGCTCGCGGCCTCGGCCTGACGCCCGTAAAGCCACGATTGCAACGAAAAGGCCGGCCCGATGAGGCCGGCCTTTTTGTTTTGGAGGGAAGGACGACCCGCGGGAGACGGCGGGATCAGCGATCTTGTCTTTAGACCACGATCTTCTGGCGCGACTGCCAGAACCGCAGTGTGCGCTGCGCCGCCGACGACGTCAGCTTGGCGTACATCGGCTCGGCCTCGCGATAGGGCACGGTGCGGTTCTGCGCCGGCCGCGCCGCAATGACCGCGAACACGGTCAGCCAGTCGAGATTGATCGCCTTGCACAGCACCAGCGTGCCGAACAGGTTCTGGTCGAACATCAGGCTCTCGACCAGCTCGACCGGAATGGCGGCGATCTCCGACAGCGCGACGATCAGCTCGGCCAGCTTCTCGTCGTTGGCCAGCGGCTTCAGGTGGCCCTTGAGTTGGAAGGAATTCGCGCCGAGCGACTTGATGTGGCGCCTGGCCTCTTTGTAGTTCAGCGAGGTCGCCTGGCCCTGGATCTGCGTCAGGATGTCGGCCATGACCTTCTGGGTCTCGATCCGCTCATTGGCCTTGGCGGCCGTCAGAAGGTTCTTGCGCGCCTTGTCCGAGGCGCGGCGCAGCAGCTGGCGGAACAGATGTGGGGTCAGGTCCGACCGCAGGCCGACCATTTCGGTGAGTGCGTCGTCGCCCTCGGCCTTGGTCACAAGCTTGACCATGCCGCCTTCGGAGAAATGGGCGCCGGCGTTCGCCACCACCGTGTTCATGACCTGGGAGTCGCCGCGCTCGATGATCGCGTCCGTCACGGGCTCGGAGATCTGCTTGCGCGTGGCGATGTGCGCGAGATGCGCCTGGCTCTTGGTGTTGGCGATCGAGACGAGGTCGTCGTCGGTCAACCGGTCAGAATTGGCAAGGATCGGTCCCGCCGTGTCGATGTCGTCGCTGTGCGCGAGCTGCCGGATCGTCTCGATCGGCGCATTCGGAATGGGCGCGAGGCGGCGGCTGAGCTCGGCGGAAGTCTTGGTTTCTATCTGGTTAATCAGGCGGCCGAGCACGGCGTCGAAGAACGACGTGTGCTCCTCGTTGAGATTCGGGGCCTGCGAGACGAAGAGGTTGGTGACTTTCTCCAAAACCTCGACGCGGCGGTTGTTGGAGCCGTCCCGCAACGCGCTTTCCAGTTCGTCAATGAGAGCGGCTGAAACATCCACGGGAGGGGTCTCTCGAAGCAATGAAAAACATCATAGCTCCCAGACGTTTAAGGATTCCCAACTTTGCCCAACCTTGTGGGGAGAATCCTGACAGCGGACGCGAGTGACTCAATAACCTTACGAAAATCCCCGCCTGCGACATGTGCGTGAGCTTTACCCCGGATTCATGGGGGTTACGCCATTCTTCCCGCGCGTACGTGTACGGGGTCTGGGGCGTTCATGATTCATATGGAAAAACAGTCAGCGCAAATGCGCGCAGGAAACGAGCGTGGCTCGGCAAGCGACGACATCGCGTCGCTGCAGGAGCGCATCGATCGTCTCAAGTCTTGTCTGCGTATCGCCGTGATTCACGGCGGCGACAAGTCCGTTCCGGGCAACGTCCTCTACACCTCGGTCAACAGCCGCTCGTGGAAGAGCTATCAGGCGGTGGCGCAGGACATCGCGTCGTCGCTCAAGCGTCTCGGCTTCCAGCACGTCGAGCTGATGCCCGACGACATGCACCTCGGCGATCGTCTGCGCCGCAGCGACATTCACCTGGCTTGGCTCAACTCGGGCGGCGTGCAGGGTTACAATTCCGCGGCGCATGCCGCCGCCACGCTCGAGATGCTCGGCGTTCCTTTCATCGGGCACGATTCGCTGGCCGCGACGACGCTCGACAACAAGCACACCTTCAAGCGCGAGACGACCTGCGCCGGCATTCCGACTGCGGCGTTCATGGTCTGGAACATGGCGCGCGGCGAATTCCGCCCGGACCTCAACAGCCGCTTCAAGCGCGCGTTCGGCAAATACACCGGACCGTTCATCGTCAAGCCGGTGTCGGGCCGCGCGTCGCTGCACGTGCATGTCGCCGACGATATCGCCGATTTGCAGGGCATCGTGAGCGAGATCTACGAAGCCACGCATAACGTCGTTCTCATTGAGCGTTTTCTGCCGGGGCGGGAATTCTGCATTGCAGTCGCCGGCGCGATCACCTCGCGCGGCCGCAAGCTCACCCGTCAGAACAAGCCGTTCAGCTTCGCCGCGCTCGAGCGCGTGCTGTCGGACGACGAAAAGATCTTCACGTCGATGGACGTCCGTCCGATCACGGCGGACCGGTTCAAGCCGGTCGATCCGGTGGCGGATGCCGACCTGCTGCGCCGCATGCATGATCTCGCGTGCGAGGTGTTCCTCGAGTTCAATCTCCAATCGATCATTCGTCTCGATATCCGCGGCGACGAGAACGGGCAGCTCCACATCCTGGAGGCCAATCCGAAGCCGGATCTGAAGCAGCCGATGCAGGGCGTCACCAGCCTCATCTCGGCGGGTCTGCCGGAATGCGGCATGGACTACGACGATCTCATCATGTCGCTGTTCGCCGACAAGCTCGACTTCCTGTTCAAGCACCGCCAGCCGTCGATGGAGCACATCGTCGAGCTGCTCGACGCTCCGGCCGGTGCCGCGATTGCCACGCATGCGGCAACGGCGCCCATGGTCAAGAGCATCAGCGAGGCGGTGGCACTCATCAACGAGCTCTGCGACGACCTCAACGAGGTCGCGCGCACCAAGGTGCACGACGACGTGCAGCCCCGCGCCGCAGCGGAGAGCGACCGCGATACTGCTCCGCGCGTCAAGGTCGCCTAGCTTCAACTCAGGGTTAGGCGAACGCGCCCAAACGACGACGACATGCGGCAATGGGTCCATCTGGATGCCCTGCCGCATGACTGGAATGAGGGGGGTCTATCAAATTTCGTTAAGACTCTTCTGCTTTAAACTTATGCGGGATAAGGGGCGGAAAATCCTTGTGCCGCAATAGGTTCGCCTCGGGGAATGTGTTTGGAAGTCATGACTAAGAGTGGCGTAGCAAAGAAGTTCTTCCACGGCGTCACAATGTTCGTTGTGACGGCGCTGTCGCTGTCGCTGCTGCTCTATGTTGCCTACAACGAAGGCAAGCGCGGCTTCGAGCAAATTCATCTCGAGAAGCTCACGTCGCAAGGCCGCCTGGTTCAGGACTCGATCAACAAATACGTCGGCCAGGATCTGCCGCTCAAGCAATACGCCGGCTTCGCCACGCTCGTCACGCCGCTCGTCGAGGGCGGTGAAATCGATGCCATGACTGTTTACGACACGAAGGGCCGCAAGGTCTTCGACGTCGTGAGCAAGTCGCAGCCCAAGCTGCCGCCGCTTCCTGCCAGCGCCACCAAGGCGCGCGAGAAGATCGAGATCGATAACGGCGAAACGCACTATCAGATCATGCTGCCGTTGCGCACCCGGTTCGAAATGGTGGGCACCATCGTCATCGCGGCGCCGAACCAGCTCGTCACCGCGCACATGCACGAGCGCTTCTTTGCGCTCCCGTTCATCGCGCTGGCGCTGTCGATCGCGTTCGCCGTCATCATCGCGATGAGCAACGACCGGCTGGTCAAGCTGAAGTGGCCGTGGCTGCAGATCGGTTACGCCGCGACCTTCGTGCTGATGGCGGGCTTCGTGATCTTCACGCTGGTTTCGTTGTACTTCAACGCCGAGAAGGGCAAGGCCCAGGCGTCGGCGGTGCAGATGTCGCAGCGCCTGACCGACGTCGTCCGCTTCAATATCGAATTCAAGGACATCAGCGGACTTGATCGTGCGCTGGCGGATTTCCGCAAGCTCAATTCCGAAATCAGCGAAGCCGCCGTGATCGTCGACAAGTCGGTGCAGATCGGCACCAATCACGACCGCCTCGGCAAGGGCTGGGTCTCCGATCCGGCCAACTTCGAATACATGGTCACGATCGGCGACTCGAAGGTTCGCACCACGTCGCTCGCGGTCACCGTGCCGCGCGACGTCGTGTTCGAGCGCGTTGCGCGCAGCGTCAAGAATTTCGCGGCCCTGTTCATCGCGGCGGCCCTTATGTCCGGCCTGTTCCTGCAAGTCGCCTCGGCGCTGCAGGGGAACCGGAAGTCGACCGCTGCGGAGGAAGCCAAGCCCGATCTGAAGAGCGACACCGCGCTCGTGATCGTGAAGCCAATCTTCTTCCTCGCGATCTTCCTCGACAGTATGACTTACTCGTTCCTGCCGAAGTTCATGCAGGAAGCGGCAGTCGCGTCGGGCGTCTCGCTCGGCTGGGCCTCGCTGCCGTTCACGGCCTACTATCTCGCCTTCGCCTTGAGCCTGATCCCGGCCGGCACCTACGCCGACCGGCGCGGGCCGCGGCCGCTGATCATCTGGGGCCTCGTCATCGCCGGCTTGAGCGTGCTCGGCTTTGCGCTGCCGCTCGGCATCTGGGGCATGACCGCGCTGCGCGGTCTGTCCGGCGTCGGCCAGGGCATCCTGTTCATCGGCGTGCAGGCTTACATTCTTGCGGTCACGCCGCCCGAAAAGAAGACCCAGGGCGCCGCCGTCATCGTGCTCGGCTTCCAGGGCGGCATGATCGCCGGCATGGCCATCGGTTCGCTGATGGTGAACTTCCTGCAGACGCGCGGCGTGTTCGTTCTGTCGGCTGCGGTTGCGCTCGCCGTCACGGGTTACACCGTCTGGCTGATGCCGAAGCTCGTTCCGGCCGAACAGCCCAACACGAGCGTGTGGGGCGCCGTCGGCAAGCTCGGCCACGACCTCAAGCGCGTCGTCGGCAGCGGCGAATTCCTCAACGCGATCTTCTGCATCGGCATTCCGGCCAAGGCCATCCTCACCGGCACCATCACCTTTGCGCTGCCGCTGCTGCTCGGCCAGCTGAAGTATCGGCAGGAAGACATCGGCCAGATCATCATGCTCTACGGCCTCGGCGTCATCGCCGCGACGGGCTACGTCGCGCGCCTCGTCGATCGCAAGGGCAACACCGACGCGATCCTGTTCTGGGGCGCGGCCATGAGCGGCATCGGCCTCGTCATGGTCAGCCTCATGGGCACGAACGTGCTCGGCAGCATGAACATCACGATCAGCGTCGTCATCATCGGCGTGATTATGGTTGGCATCGCGCACGGCTTCATCAACGCGCCGGTGATCACTCACATGGCGCAGTCGGACATCGCCGACAGGATCGGCGCTAATCCGGTCACCACCACCTATCGGTTCCTCGAGCGTCTGGGTCACGTGGCTGGCCCCTTCCTGGTCAGCCAGGCGTTCCTGCTCTGGGGTCAGACTCCCGAGATCGTCACCGGCATCGGCTTCGCCGCGGCGATCCTCGGCATCCTGTTCCTCGCCCGCAAGTTCATCCCGACCCGGCCATTCTCGCGGTCGGGAGAGGCCGTGCAATAATGAACGGAGCCGTCGTGCGTCGCTTTCTGGGGATCATCGTTGCCGCGCTGGCGTTCTCGACGAGCGCCGTCGCGCAGTCCAGCGATCAGCCGTTTTCGAAGTGGTTCAAGTACAATTCAACGGCCGCCGCCAAGTGGCAGTTCACCGGCGATCCGGCCGATCCGCTGCGCGTCGAAGTCCGCCGCAAGGACGGGCCGCAGGGCAAGCGCCAGAAGATCCTCGTGCTGTATCCGCGCCCGTCATCGGCCTACGACATCGAGATGTCGGAGATCCTGCGCGTGCTCGAGATCAAGGAGCACAACCCGGACATTCTGGTGATCAATTTCGAGCTCAAGGATGCCGCCGGCCAGGCCGCGATCAAGCTGGCGGAAGCCAACAAGTACGACCTGATCCTCTCGATGGGCTCGGAATCGACCGAGTGGCTGTTCAAGAACTACAAGGGCG
>Ga0207687_10000770_pt1 | contig 21609 bp, 18 predicted proteins | sample KBSM54metaG_FD_184399 | JGI IMG/M metagenome (GOLD analysis project Ga0207687, IMG submission 184399) | Miscanthus rhizosphere microbial communities from Kellogg Biological Station, Michigan, USA - KBS M5-4 metaG (SPAdes) (version 2) | ecosystem: Host-associated > Plants > Roots > Rhizosphere >...
CCTGGCCGTTGCCGCCGGTGGCGAGGATCACCGACTTCGCCTGGAAGAGCTCCATCGTGCCGTCGGCGACGTTGCGGGTGACGACGCCGCAGCACTCGCCGTTCTCGTCGATCGCCAGCGAGCTGCAGAACCACTCCTCGTAGCGGGCGATCTGCTCGGAGTACTTCATCAGCTGCTCGTAGAGCACGTGCATGATCGCCTGGCCGGTGATGTCGGCGACGTAGTAGGTGCGGGCGGCGGAGGCGCCGCCGAAGGCGCGGGTCCCGAGCTTTCCCTCCTCGTTGCGGTGGAAGGTGACGCCGAGGTGCTCGAGGTGGAGGATTTCCTCCGGCGCCTCGCGGGTCATGATTTCGACCGCGTCCTGGTCGCCGAGGTAGTCGGAGCCCTTGATCGTGTCGAAGGCGTGGGACTCCCAGGAGTCGCCGGGGTTGAGCGCGGCGTTGATGCCGCCCTGGGCGGCGTTGGAGTGGGAGCGCACCGGGTGGACCTTGCTGACGATCCCGACCGATACGCCTTCCTCGGCGGCCGCGAGAGCCGCCCTCTGGCCGGCGAGACCGGCCCCGATTACGAGAACGTCATGGGTAGGCACGGGCGCGGATGCTATACCGCAGAAGGCCGAGCACGTAGTCGGGATTCGTCACTTTGTAATCCGTCACGTTGTCCGGGAGGCGGGGGTGGTCCTCGGCGGACACCGCTCGCCTATGGCTCGCGGTTGAGTGTCCGGCGAGGCCCCCCCCCGCCTCCCGCTACAGCCAATTGCGGCTCAGGCGGCGGACGGCCTCCTGGGAGAGGAGGATTGCTCTCTCCAGGGTTTCGAAGTTCACGTTGGCGGCGACGTCGTTGGGCCAGTGGTAGCGGCCTGGCTGCTTCTGGTCGGTGCAGCTGCAGAGGGCGACGGTCTCGTAACCCGCGACCCGGGGCTCGAGGGCGTCGGTGCCGTTGTAGGTGCGCAGGTTGGGGTAGAGCCAGATGCCGAGGTCCTCGGCGACCCCCTCGACGAAGGCGAGCGCACGGGGCGGGTAGTCGCGCATCTTCAGGAAGCCCTCGCCCTGCAGCGCCAGCAGGTGGGTGGCGCCGAGCGTCTCCAGGCAGAGGAAGAAGGTGCTGTCCTTCGGCAGCGCCTCGAAGTGCCGCTCGCCGAAGGCTTTGATCCCCTCGCTGAAGCTCTCCTCCGAGCCGGCCGAGAGCAGGATCGCGCGGATCCCGGCTGGGGGCTCGGCGAGGAAGAGGCGGGCGAGCGCCAGCAGGGCGACGACGCCGGTCCCGTTGTCGTTTGCCGCCGGCACCGGCTTGCGCCGGCCGATGTCGGTCATCGCGGCGATCGTGCCGAGGCCGAGGACGAGGCCGAGCTTGGTGAGCCATCGACGCCCGGTGGCGGCTCCCAGCGCCGCCGCCACGGGCCCGCCGACAACCGGCGCCATCAGCGGCGGGCTGGTGTCGGTGCGGTCGAGCACTCCCAGTCGGTCGGCGATCTCGGGCAGGGCCGGGTGGAAGACGAGGCCGGAGTGGGCGGCGTCGTGATGGGCGCTGACGACCACCGTGCGCTCGGCGTCCAGGTCGCCGAGTTCGCAGACGACGTTGTAGGTGGTGCGCGTTGGGAGGAAGCGACGGAGACGCCGCTTGCCGGGCGGGAAGTCGTCGGCGATGGCGGCCGCGCCTGTCGCCCCGAGCAGCGCGCCCAGCAGGCGCCGCCCCCGCAGCGCCGCGACCGCTCCGAGGGTGCCTAGAGCGGCGCCGATCCCCAGCGGCCACCAGTAGGTGCCGTGGGCGGGCTCGGCCTCGATTCGCGCCTCCGCACCCAACTCGGCGAACTGCCCGACCAGCCACTCGGCGGCCTGCCGCTCGCCGTCGGAGGCGGACGGCCGTTCGATCCGCTCCAGTTCCTCGAGCCGCTCCCGCAGCCAATTCGCTTCGTTGGACACGGCGCAAGACGCTAGCCGCTTACCATTGCCTCATGCTCGGTGGCGGGTCGATCACCCTCTTCCACATCCGCGGGATCAGAGTCAGCGTCGACTGGTCCTGGTTCATCGTTCTCTTCCTGGTCATCCTCTACATGACCAACTTCTTCGAAAAGCTGCTCGGAGAAGGCGGCACGACCCCGTTCCTCTTCGGCGTCCTCAGCGCGATCGGCTTCTTCGGCTCGATCCTCCTGCACGAGTTCGGCCACGCCGTGGTGGCGATGCGCAACGGCATCGGCATCTCCGGCATCCAGCTCTGGATCTTCGGAGGGATGGCGCGGATGGATCGCGAAGCCGACTCGCCGAGCACCGAATTGAAGGTGGCGCTGGCGGGGCCGGCGGTGACGCTGGCGATCGTCGTCGTGCTGGCGCTGGTGGGAGTCGGAGCCGTCGGCTGGACCGAGTTCCGCGAGGCGGCGCTGCAGGAAACGAGGTCGAACGCCTCCGGCTTGATGGCCCTGGTCGCCTGGCTGGTGACGATCAACGCCCTCGTCCTCGTCTTCAACCTGCTGCCGGCCTACCCGATGGACGGCGGCCGCGTCGCCCGCGCGATCGCCTGGCGGCGCTCCGGCGACCGCACCAAGGCGACCCGCTTCGCCGCCAACCTCGGGCGCCTTTTCGGCTACGCCTTCATCGGCGGCGGCATCCTCCTCGCCGTCAGCGGCTACGCCTTCACCGGCATCTGGCTCGCCCTGGTTGGGATGGTGATCAACGGCTCCGCCCGCGGCGCCTCGATGCAGACCGCAATCAGCAGCCGCATCGGCGACGTCCGGGTCGCCGACGTGATGGACCGCGAGCCGGTGGCGATCCCCGGCGACCTCAGCGTCGACCGCGCCCTCGACGAATACTTCCTCCGCTACCGCTGGCCCTGGTTCCCGGTCGTCGACGCCGCCCACCGCTTCCTCGGCCTGGTCGAACGCGACAAAGCCGACGAGGTCCCCGAGATCGAGCGCGCCGGCTCCCACGTCTCCGACCTCGTCGACCACGACATCGGCCTCTTCGTCCGCGACGACACCCCCCTCGACTCCCTCCTCGCCAACCAGAACCTCCGCCGCCTCGGCGCCCTGATGGCCGTCGACGCCGAAGGCCGCCTCAGCGGCGTGGTCACGATCGAGCAGGTGGGGCGGGCGCTGCGGGACGCGACCGCCGGAGGATCTCCATAGCAGTCATTCGGTGAAAACGCCTTTCTCTCCGGTATGCGGGAAGAAGTGCGTTTTCGTCAGACGATCAGCCGGCGCTTGGCGCCTGGCTCAGAAGAGGACGCTCCAGCTCGGGTAAATGCTGCGCGCCCGACTGAGTAGCTCCTTAAGACTGAGCTCCAACCTCGCTCCGCTCAGGGTGTGAACCAGAAGGAACCGAAACTGGGTTCCCAGGCTTTGCGCTACCAACAGCTCGGCGGCGGTGAGGGCAAAGAAGTAACCCTGAAAGTCATCTCCAAGATTCTTCCTGTTCGTCGACTTGACCTCATAAAGCGTGAGGTGGTGGAGATTGGTCTCCACCGATGACAATTCGTCGAGATCGACCTCAAGCCCGGGCGAGATCCTGACTGCGTCGAATGCCCTCCCGTAGACGATCTTGTCTTTCCCGGCGAAGGCCATCGCAAGATTGCGGCGTTGTGCTTTCGTCGGTTGCCGAAAGCGCGCATCCCCTGCCGTCAGCATCGCCATGGCTTTCTTTGCCGTCGATGAACCGCTGCCCGTTGCTTCCCCCTCGAGTTCGAGCAGGGGCAGTGGATCCAGATTCGGGTCAGCGGAGAGCGGTACCTCTTCCACCGTTGGCCTGGCGTTACGCAACCGGCCGGTGCCGCTCGATGATGCGGGCGAAGTCGGTGCCGGCAGGGAGGGTGCCGAAGGCTTGGCCCCAGTCGCCGGAGAGGCGGGAGGCGCAGAAGGCGTCGGCTACTGCTTCGTCGCCGTAGCGGACGAGGAGGGAGGCTTGGAGGGCGAGGGCCATCTTCTCGACCACGCGGCGGGCGCGGGACTCGATCGTCTCCAGGTCGCCGGGCAGCTCGTTGCGCAGCTCGGTGGCGAAGGCGGCGAGGCGGGGCTCGGCGACGGCGCCCTCCTGGACCTCGGCGAAGAAGGCCTCAAGCGCGGCCGGTGACTTGACCATGGCGCGGAGGACGTCGAGGCACTGGACATTGCCCGAGCCCTCCCAGATCGAGTTGAGCGGGCTCTCGCGGAGGAGGCGGGGCATCCCCGACTCCTCGACGTAGCCGTTGCCGCCGAGGCACTCGAGCGCCTCGCCGGCGTGGACGACGGCGCGCTTGCAGACCCAGTACTTGAGGACGGCGTTGGCGATCCGCTTGAAGTTCTGCGCCTCCTCGTCGCCGGCAAGCGCTTCGTCGTAAGCGCGGGCCAGGCGCAGCGCCCCGATCGTCGCCGCCTCCGACTCGATCGCGAGGTCGGCGAGGACGTTGCGCATCAGCGGCTGCTCGACCAGCTCGCGGCCGAAGACCGAGCGATGGCTGGCGTGGTTGATCGCCTGCGCGACCCCGACCCGCATCCCGGTGGCGCCGCCGAGGACGCAGTCGAGGCGAGTGTGGTTGACCATCTCGATGATCGTCCGCACGCCCGCGCCCTCCTCGCCGACGAGCCAGGCGGAGGCCGAGTCGAACTCGACCTCGCTGGAGGCGTTGGAGCGGTTGCCGAGCTTGTCCTTCAGCCGCTGCAGGCGGAAGCGGTTGCGCTCGCCGTCGGGAGTCCAGCGCGGGAAGAGGAAGCAGGAGATGCCGCCGTCGGCCTGGGCGAGGACGAGGAAGGCGTCGCACTGGGGCGCCGACATGAACCACTTGTGGCCGGTCAGCTCGTACTCGGCGCCGGGGCCGCCGCCGTTCACCGGCCGGGCGACGGTGGTGTTGGCGCGGACGTCGGTGCCGCCCTGCTTCTCGGTCATCCCCATCCCGGCCAGCGCGCCCGTCTTCTGCGGCGCCGGCGCGTTCGCCGGGTCGTAGCTGGAAGAGAGGAAGCGCGGCTCCCACTCGGCCGCCAGCTCGGGCTGGGTGCGCAGCGCCGGGATCACCGAGTAGGTCATCGAGATCGGGCAGCCGACCCCGGCCTCGGCCTGCGAGAAGCACATGAAGGCGGCGCCGCGGGCGACGTGGGCGCCGGGCCGCGGGTCCTTCCAGGGGGCGCAGTGCAGTTCGTGCTCGACCCCGACCGCCATCAGCTCGTGCCAGGCGGGGTGGAAGTCGACGGTGTCGACGCGGTGGCCGAAGCGGTCGTGGGTCTTCAGCCGCGGCGGGTTCTCGTTCGCCTGGGCGCCGAGCGCCTGCGCATGTGCGCTGCCGGCGAACTCTCCCGCGGCGGAGATCCGCTCCTCGGCCCAGTCGGCACCCTCGCGCCGCACGGCCTCGACCAGGACCCGGTCGGCCGCGTAGACGTTGTAGTCGCTCAGCGGCGGCGGCTGGTTCGCCACCTCGTGGGTGCCGAAGGTCGGGCGTTCGACGGTTGCCATCGGGCACTGATTCTGGCACGACCTTGGCCGCTCAGCCAAGGCACGGTCAGATCGTCGGGCAGATAGCATCGCTCCCCGGTGGCCCCGGACTCCAAGATCAAGGTTCAGAACCCGATCGTCGAGCTCGACGGCGACGAGATGACCCGGATCATCTGGTCGTTCATCAAAGAGCAGCTGATCCTCCCTTACCTCGACCTCGAGCTCGAGTACTACGACCTCGGGATCGAGAGCCGCGACGCGAGCGAAGACCGGATCACGGTCGAAGCGGCGGAAGCGATCAAGCGCCACGGGGTCGGCGTCAAGTGCGCGACGATCACTCCCGACGAGGCGCGGGTCGAGGAGTTCGGTCTGAAAGAGATGTACCGCTCGCCGAACGGGACGATCCGCAACATCCTCGGCGGCGTCATCTTCCGCGAGCCGATCGTGATCTCGAACATCCCGCGGCTGGTGCCGGGGTGGACGAAGCCGATCGTGATCGGCCGCCACGCCTTCGGCGACCAGTACCGCGCCACCGACCTGGTGGTGCCGGGCGAGGGCACCCTGACCCTCACCTACACGCCCAAGGACGGCTCCGAGCCGGTCGAGCTCGACGTCTACGACTTCCCCGGCGGCGGCATCGCGATGGCGATGTACAACCTCGACGAGTCGATCCGCGAGTTCGCCCGCGCCTCGATGCGCTACGGCCTCGACCGCGGCTTTCCGGTCTACATGTCGACCAAGAACACGATCCTCAAGCGCTACGACGGCCGCTTCAAGGACCTCTTCGCCGAGGTCTACGAGGCCGAGTTCAAAGACGAGTTCGAGGCCGCCGGGCTCACCTACGAACACCGCCTGATCGACGACATGGTCGCCGCCGCCCTGAAGTGGGAGGGCGGTTACGTGTGGGCCTGCAAAAACTACGACGGCGACGTCCAGTCCGACACCGTCGCCCAGGGCTTCGGCTCGCTGGGGCTGATGACGAGCGTGCTGATGAGCGCCGACGGAAAGACCGTCGAGGCCGAGGCCGCGCACGGCACCGTCACCCGCCACTACCGTCAGCACCAGCAGGGCAAACCGACTTCCACCAACCCGATCGCCTCGATCTTCGCCTGGACCCGCGGGCTCAGTGCCCGGGGCCGGATGGACGACACGCCTGAGGTCTCGCAGTTCGCCGAGACGCTCGAGCGGGTCTGTGTCGAGACGGTCGAAAGCGGCAAGATGACCAAAGACCTGGCGCTGCTGGTAGGTAGCGGCCAGGAGTACCAGACCACGCAGGAGTTCCTCGCCTCGATCGACGAGAACCTCCAGCGTGCGATGGCCTAACGATCTTCGAAACCCAACTCCGAGGAGAGGATTTAGTGAGCACCCCCGTAAAGGTCACCGTTACCGGCGCTGCCGGCCAGATCGGTTACGCGCTCCTGTTCCGTATCGCAAGTGGGCAGATGCTTGGGCCCGACACGCCGGTCGAGTTGAGCCTGCTGGAGATCCCACCGGCGATCAAAGCCGCCGAGGGCACGGCGATGGAGCTCGACGACTGCGCCTTCCCGCTGCTGCACCGGATCGACATCACCGACGACCCCAAGCAGGCCTTCGAGGGCTGCAACGTCGGCCTCCTGGTCGGCGCCCGGCCGCGTGGGCCGGGCATGGAACGCTCCGACCTGCTCGAGGCCAACGGCGGCATCTTCAAGCCGCAGGGCGAAGCGATCAACGCCGGTGCGGCCGACGACGTCAAGGTGCTGGTGGTCGGTAACCCGGCCAACACCAACTGCCTGATCGCGATGTCGAACGCGCCGGACGTGCCGCGCGAGCGCTTCACCGCGATGATGCGCCTCGACCACAACCGAGCGATCTCGCAAGTCGCCAACAAGCTCGGCAAGCCGGTTACGTCGGTAACGAACATGACGAGTTGGGGCAACCACTCGGCCACCCAGTACCCGGACCTGGTGAACGCCAAGGTGGACGGCGGCAGTGCCTGGGACGCGGTTGACGACGAAGCCTGGATCGCCGACGAGTACATCCCGCGGGTGGCGAAACGCGGCGCCGAGATCATCGACGCCCGCGGCGCCTCCAGCGCCGCCTCGGCTGCCAACGCCGCGATCGACCACGTCCATGACTGGGTGCTCGGCACCCCTGACGGCGACTGGGTCTCGATGGGCGTTCCCGCCGACGGTTCCTACGGAATCGGCGAGGGAATCGTCTGCGGGATGCCGTGCAGCTGCAGCGGCGGCGAGTGGAGCATCGTCCAGGGTCTCGACGTCCCGGACTTCTCCCGCGAGCGCATCGACCGCAGCGCGATGGAGCTGCAGGAGGAGCGCGACGCGGTCAGCCAGCTCGGGCTGATCTAGAAGCGCAGCACCTGAACCTGAAGAAAGAGGCCGGCGTTACGCCGGCCTCTTTGCATGAAAACGAGTAACGGTAGGTACCGCTTAGCCCGGGTAGTACTGGCGGCCGTCCTTTTTCACGCGACCCTCTTTCTCCAGGTCGCCGAGAACGCGGTAGAGATAGTTCGGCTTGATTTTCATCGCCTTGGCAACGTCCGAGGCGCTGATGCCTGGCTGCCCCTCGATCAGTTTCACCGCCTGGTCGGCGCGGGTGCCGCCGCGACGTTTACGCCGGCGGCGCGGAGCGGCGGTACCACCGGTGGCTTTGTTGGTGCTGCCTTTGGGACGACCAGGGCCGCGACGACCGGGGGCGGGGCCGCGACGGGTAACTTTGCCACCGAGCTTCTCGAGGGCTTCCTCGGCTTGGCTCAGCTGCTCGCGAAGCTCGCGGACCGACCTCTCAAGGGCGTCGCGGGCCTCGTCGAAAACGTTAGCGGGGGACATCTAGTTCCTTTCCATCCAAAGTTGTCAGACAAACCCTGAAGGAGTCTGCCAGAGTCACACCTACTGTGACAGTCGGGGGCGCTAAGTCAACGAGATATTTCAAATACCTGGCTACGTCGGCCCGGTGGCCAGTGGACAAACAGAGGTTGTGTGTCTAAGAGGCGCGTTCGGCTTGGCGCTCTGGGGAGATCCGGATCACGTTTCGCGCCAGGCCCAGTTTCTCCATCGAGGCGATGATCAGCCCCGAGGGATCGGGCTCCCACCGTTTCAGTCCGTGCACCGCCGAACGGGGGAAAGCATGGTGATTGTGATGCCACGACTCACCGAGTGAAGGAATGGCCAACCAAAAGACATTGGTCGAATGATCGTCCGTGTCAAAGCGTCGGCTGCCGAAGAAGTGGCAAACGGAGTTGACGCTCCAAGTGACGTGGTGGACGAAGAAGATGCGAACCAGGCCGCCCCACAGCAGACCCGTGAGTGCACCCACCAGGGTGCCGCTGACCAGATATCCGGCCAACGCCGGGATCGCCAGCGTCGCCAGTACCAAGAGCGGAAACTGTCGGCTGATCGTTCTCATCCCCCTGTCCTCGTAAAGGTCAGTGGCGTACCGCTTCCAGTCTGCACGGCCTTGTGAAGACATCAGCCAGCCGGAGTGGGCGTGCCACAGTCCGGAGAAGACCCCTTTGACTCCACCGTCGGGGCTGACATGGGGACTGTGCGGGTCGCCCTCTTCGTCGGTGTGGGCATGGTGCTTGCGGTGGTCGGCGACCCAGGCGATCACGGGTCCCTGTACCGCCATCGAGCCGAAGACCGCGAACAGGTACTCGAGCGGCTTCGAAGTCTGGAAGGAACGGTGGGTGAGGAGGCGGTGGAAGCCGACGGTGATCCCGATCGCCGTCAACAGGTACATCGCTGCCGCGATGACCAGGTCCACAGCGCTCACCCAGCTGTTCCAGAGGAGGACGATCGCGGCCAGCGTCGCCGCGAAGGGGACGACGACGGCGCCGAGGTTGACGGCTTTCTCGGTGCGGCTCATCTCGCCCATGTGACGATGTTTCCCTGTCTGGGCACGTAAAAGCTCTTGCTTTGCCCAAGACTTCGAGACTAAACTTGTGACTTAGATGAGCAAAATGCTCGAAAACAGGCTCGATTCCGAGCCCTGGCGCGGTCTTCCCCTCGAGGTCGCGGACCTGATCGAGCCGGAGCTGCCGGCGATCACCGAGGAAATCCTCGCCACGATCGCGCGCGAGGTGCCGGAGTACGAACGGCCGCTCGAGGGCCGCTTCGGCGACGGCATCCGGCGGGGGGTCAACCAGGCGCTGCTGCAGTTCGTGGCCCTGATTCGCGAGCCGGACGCGGGTCGCGGGGCGGGTCGCGAGGTCTACGTCGAACTGGGTCGGGGTGAGCAGCGGGTGGGGCGCACCCTCGATTCGCTGCAGGCCGCCTACCGCGTCGGCGCCCGGGTCGCCTGGCGGCGGATCGCCGAAGCGGGGCAGAGGGCGGATTTGGATCCGGAGCCGCTGACCCTGATGGCGGACGCGATCTTCGCCTACATCGACGAGCTCTCCGCCGACTCGGTCGAGGGCTACGCCGAAGCGCAGGCCGCGGTCGAGGACCTGCGACGGCAGCGGCGGCAGGAGCTGGCGACCCTGCTCCTCCGCCAGCCCCCTGCCGCAGCGGCCGACGTCGCGGCCACCGCAGCGGCCGCCGAGTGGAAGCTCCCGCGACGGCTGACGGTCGTTGCCTGCGCCGACGGCGACCTGGGTGCGATCGCCGGACGCACCCCGGTGGACGCGTTGGTGACGGTCGTCGACGGTACGGGCTGCGTCCTCATTCCCGACCCCGCAGGCCCCGGCCGCCGCGAAGAGATCGAGCGCTTGGCGGCGAGGGCGACGCTGGCGCTGGGCCCGGAGACGGAGCCAAGCGAGGCCGGGCGCTCCTGGGCCCTCGCCACCTCGCTTCTGGGCGCTGCCGCCGCCGGCGTCGTCACCGGCTCCGGCCTGCTCCGCGCCGAGGACCATCTCGCCGATCTCCTCCTCGCGAGCAATCCCACCGTCACCTCTCTCATCGCCGCCCGCCGCCTGGCGCCCCTGGAGGGCCTGACCGCGCGGGCGCGGGAGCGAATGCACGAGACCGCCCTCGCCTACGTCCGCCACCAGGGCAACGCGGTCGCCATGGCCGCCGAGCTCCACGTCCACCCCCAAACCGCCCGCTACCGAATCGCCCGCCTCCGCGAGCTCTTCGGCGAGGATCTAGACGACCCCGACGCCCGCTTCGAGCTGGAGCTGGCGCTTCGAGCTGGTCGGTAGAGGGAGGGGTGGGTGTCCCTCTCGCTTCCTGGGTTCCTCGCCTCTAAGTCAGCCGTCTCTCGCCGAGTGATCTGTGCGAGGAACACGACGCCGGGCGCGAGAGGGACACCCACCCCTCCGAGCAGCAGCTGCTGAAAGACGCCTGACAACGGAGGCATCCTTCAGCTCAGCAGTTCCGCGGTTCCTTTCGCACGGCATAGGTGCATAAGGAACCACGGAACGGCTACGGCTAGCTACGCCTATCCGTCCCTCAAGGCGTGTCGGAGGAGGGGCCGGCGGGGGTCTCGCGGCACTCAACTTCGAGCCGAACCCGGGACGGCCGAGGCGTCAGCTCAGAAACGCTGCTGGGTTCGGCAAGAAGTGCCGCGAGACCCCCGCCGGCCCCTCCGCAGCGCCTCAGTCCCGGTACTTGCTGCGCTTCTTCGGATACGTCCGGAAGGCGTGGTCCCAGATCGGGGAGGAGACGCCGTAGCCGTAGCGGTGGTCCTGGAAGTGGTGGCGCATGTGGTGTTCGCGCAGGCGCTTGCCGAAGCTCGTCTTGGGGACGAAGTGGTGGACGTAGTAGTGGGTGTAGTCGTAGGCGAGGTAGCCGGCGATGAAGCCGCCGAAGACGGGGAAGGCGGCGTCGCCGAGGATCAGCAGGAAGGCGAGGAAGAAGAGGGCCGCCAGCGGGATCGAGACCGAGGGGGGCATGACCAGCCGCATCTTGTCGTTGGGGTGGTCGTGGTGGATCCCGTGGATGATGAAGTGCATGCGCCGGCCGAAGGCGTTGTCGGGCTCCCAGTGGAAGACGAGCCGGTGCAGCCAGTACTCGGTCAGCGTCCAGACGCCGACCCCGGCGAGGGTGAGCAGGGCCAGCTGCCAGATCGAGTAGCCGCGGTCGACCCCGATCCACTCCACCGCCACGATCACCGGCACGAAGACGACCGCCGGGATCGCCGGGTGGACGCGGGAGAAGAAGTTGAGGAATTCGCTTTTGAAAAGCGGGGGAGAAGCAGAGAGCTTCTCCGTGCGGGAATGACCCTCCATCCGGACGCATGTTAGCGCCGGCAGCCGGTGCTCCCGCAAAGCGCGCAGAAGCTGTGACGAAGCTGTTTCAAAGTCGTGGCGATTTGCGGAAACGGCTCCTGCGCATACCCGGAGACGGTGCCAACATGCCCCTCGTGCCGCGCAAGCCCAAGCCCCCGACGTGTGAGGACTGCTATTTCCGCAAAAACCTCCTCTGCGCCCTGGAGCTGAACGAGGCCTGCACGACCTTTCGCCCGAACCGACCAGAGGGGCTCGTCCCACCACGTCAGCCGGTCCTGCTGATGCGGGCGCCGCGCTGGGCTTCCCGCCCCGCCTGATCGGATCGAGCCCGAGCGAGGCCCAAGCGGGGTATTTTTCGGGCGATGCCCCAACGCGACCTGTTCGCAGACTTCGCCCGCATGCGCCGTGAGATGGACCAGGTGATGGGTGACACCTGGAGCCGCACGCGCTACCTCGCCCGTCGCTCCAGCGGCTTCTCGCCCAACGTCGACGTCTACTACTGCGGCGACCCGCAGCGGGCGATCGTCAAGGTCGACCTCGCCGGCGTCGAGCTGAGCCAGGTCGGGATCGAGGTCAGCGGCCGCCATCTGGCGATCACCGGCGAGCGGCAGGTGCAGGAGAGCGAGGGCCGCGTCTACCAGCAGATCGAGATCCCCTCCGGCCAGTTCCGCCGCGTCGTCGAGCTGCAGGTCGAGGTCGACGCCGACCGCGCCAGCGCCACCTACGAGGAGGGGATCCTCCGCATCGACCTGCCCCTGCGCGATCCCGACGAGACCAGCCGACGCGTCCCGATCGACCGCGGCTGATGGAGGGCGCGCCCGTCCTCGAAGTGGTGGACGCCCCGCTCGAGGCGGAGGACGCGCTCCGCCTCGGCGCGCCGCTGCCCGAGGCGCTGCCGGTCCTGCCGCTTCGCGACACCGTCGCCTTCCCGGAGACGCTGGCGCCGCTCGCGGTCGGCCAGGAGCGCTCGATCCAGCTCGTCGACGACGTCCTCGGCACCAACCGGATGCTGGCGATGGTCACCTCCAAGGACCCGGAGAACGAGGTGCCCGGCCCCGAGGACCTCTACGACGTCGGCGTCGTCGGCGCCGTCGCCCGCATGGTCAAGGTCCCGGACGGCAGCCTGCGCATCCTCGTCCAGGGGATGCAGCGGGTGAAGCTCGGCTCCTACGTCGCCGAGGAGCCTTACATGGTCGCCCGCATCGGCGAGATGCCCGACGTGGTCGAGCCGAGCGCCGAGCTCGAGGCGCTGAGCCGCAACGTCCAGCGCACCTTCATGGAAATCGTCGAGCAGATCCCCTACCTGCCGGAGGAGCTGCAGATGGCGGTCGCCAACATCGACGACCCCTCGACGCTCAGCCACCTGATCGCCGGGGCGCTGCGGATCGGCGTCGAGGAGAAGCAGAAACTGCTCGAAGAGGTCGACGTCGCCAAGCGGCTTCGCCACCTCTCGCGCACCCTCGCCCGCGAGCTCGAGGTGGTCCAACTCGGCACCCAGATCCAGACCCAGGTGCAATCGGAGATCGAGGAGGGCCAGCGCGAGTTCTTCCTCCGCCAGCAGATGAAAGCGATCCAAGAAGAGCTGGGGGAAGGGGACGAGCAGCAGGCCGAAGTCAACGAACTGCGCGAGAAAATCGAGGCGGCCGAGCTGCCCGAGCAGGCGCTGAAAGCGGCCGAGCGCGAGCTCTCGCGGCTGGAGAAACTGCCGCCGGCGGCGGCCGAGCACGGCGTCATCCGCACTTACCTGGAGTGGCTCACCGAGTTGCCCTGGTCGAAGGAGACGACCGACAACCTCGACCTCAAGCACGCGCGCAAGGTCCTCGATGCCGACCACTACGACCTGGAGACGATCAAGGACCGGATCCTCGAGTACCTGGCGGTGCGCAAGCTCAACCCGGAATCGCCCGGGCCGATCCTCTGCTTCGTCGGCCCGCCAGGGGTCGGCAAGACCAGTCTCGGCAAATCGATCGCCCGGGCGCTGGGGCGCGAGTTCGAGCGGATCTCGGTCGGCGGCGTCCGCGACGAGGCTGAGATCCGCGGCCACCGCCGCACCTACATCGGCGCGATGCCGGGGACGATCGTCCGCGCTCTGCGCGACGCCGGCTCCCGCAACCCCGTCTTCATGATCGACGAGATCGACAAGATGGGCGCCGACTTCCGCGGCGACCCCGCTTCGGCGATGCTGGAGGTGCTGGATCCGGCCCAGAACGACAGCTTCCGCGACCACTACCTCGATCTCGAGTTCGACCTCTCCGACGTCGTCTTCATCGCCACCGCCAACGTGCTCGACACGATCCCGGGGCCGCTGCTCGACCGCATGGAGACGATCGAGCTGGCCGGCTACACGCTGGAGGAGAAGCGCCAGATCGCCCGTCGCTACCTGGTGGGGCGCCAGATCGAGGCCAACGGCCTCAAGCCCTCGCAGATCGAGTTCGCCGACGCGGCGCTGACCGCGATCGTCGAGGAGTACACGCGCGAGGCCGGCGTCCGCAACCTCGAGCGCCAGATCGGCACCGTCTGCCGCAAAGTCGCCCGCAAAGTCGCCGAGGGGAAGGCGAAGGGCAAGGTCCGGATCTCGGGCAAGAAAGCCCGCGAGCTGCTGGGTCGCCGCCGCGTCTTCGCCGAGCAGCGGCGGCGCACCAAGGACCCCGGCGTCGCCACCGGCCTCGCCTGGACCCCGGCCGGCGGCGACGTCCTCTTCATCGAGGGGACGGCGATGCCTGGCTCGGGGAAGCTGACGATCACCGGCCAGCTCGGCGAGGTGATGAAGGAGTCGGCGCAGGCGGCGCTCTCCTACGTACGCGGCCATTGCGGGGCGATCGCGCCGAAGGTCGAGGGCGACTGGTTCGCCCAGCACGACGTCCACATCCACGTCCCCGCCGGCGCCGTGCCGAAGGACGGGCCCTCGGCCGGGGTGGCGATGACCGTCGCCCTCTCCTCGCTGGTCAGCGGCCGCCCGGTCCGCAACAACGTCGCGATGACCGGCGAGGTGACGCTGACCGGGCAGGTGCTGCCGATCGGCGGGCTCAAGGAGAAGTCGCTGGCGGCGCAGCGGGCCGGGATCAAGAAGGTGATCGTCCCCTCGCGCAACGAGGCCGACGTGGCGGAGATCCCCGTGCACGAGCGCGGCAGCCTCGAGTTCGTCTACGTCGACGAGGTCTCCCAGGCCCTCGACGCCGCCCTCTCTTAGATGGAGGCGGCGAGCCTCCCGCGGCACCGCGGCCGTTCGGTCGCCGAGGCGGCGCGCACCCGATCGCGCGCCTTCTGGGTCGTCGTCGGGCTGACCGCCCTCGGCGCCGCCCTGCGCTTCGCCACCCTCGGCCTGCAGGCCTACCACCACGACGAGATCGTCACCGCCAGCCGGGTGCTGCGAGTGGGCTTCGGCCACGCGATGGACGCGGTCGGCTTCTCCGAGTCGGCGCCGCCGCTCTACTACGCGCTCGCCTGGGTCTGGACGCAGGTGACGGGGACGGGCCCGTGGGGGCTGCGCTCGCTCTCGGCGCTGGCCGGCGTCCTCACGATCCCGGTCGCCTACCTGATCGGCCGCGAGCTGCGGGGCTGCCGCACCGGCCTGCTCGCCGCGGCCCTGGTCGCGGTCAACCCGATGCTGCTCTGGTACTCGCAGGAGGCGCGGGCCTACGCGCTGCTGGCGCTCTTCTGCGCTGCTTCGCTGCTCTACTGCGTGCGGGCGCTGCAGAGGGGGGAGGGACGGGACTTCGTGCTGTGGGGGGTCTTCTCCGCCCTCGCCCTCGCCACCCACTACTTCGCCGTCTTCCCGCTCGCCGTCGAGGTGTTCCTGCTGCTGCGCCGCCGCGGCCGGGCGGCCTTCGCCGGCCTCTGGATCGTCGGGCTGACGGCGGTTCTCCTGGTGCCGCTGGTGATCCACCAGATGTCCTACGGCCACGCCGAATGGATCGGCAAATTCAGCCTCGGCCACCGGGTCTGGGAAACGGCGGCGACCTTCCTCACCGGCGAGACCGGCGACATCATCGGCGGCCCCGAGCGTCCCTCGCTGGCCTTCCTGCCGCTGGCGCTAGTCCTCGTCGCCTTCGGCCTCCTGGCCTGGCGGGGCAGCCGCGAGGAGAAGCGCGCCGCCGCGGTGCCGCTGGCGGTCGGCGGGGTCACGCTCGGCATCCCGCTGCTGCTGGCGATCGCCTCGACCAGCAAGGACTTCGTGCTTGCCCGCAACCTGCTGCCGGCCCTGGTCCCGCTCCTCGTCGTCGTCGCGATCGGCTTGACAGCGGAGCGGGTGCGGCGGCTCGGCACCGTCATCGCCGCCGCCCTGCTCGCCTACTCGCTCGCCTTCTGCGTCTGGGTCAACTTCGAACCGGAGTTGCAGCGGCCCGACTGGAACGTCGTCGCCGACCATCTCGGCGAGCCAAAGGCGCCGCGGGCGACGGTCCTCTGGGTGCTGGGCGAGGCGCCGCTGCGCTTCTACCTCTCGACCGGCGCGATCCAGCTGAAACCGGTGGAAGGCTACGACTGGCTGGTGCGCGAAATCGATTTCGTCTCCGACGGTCCCGCGCCGCCTCCGCCGCGCCGCCTGCTCGGTCCCGGCTTCCGCGAAGTCGCCCACGAAGACGCCGGCCGCCTCTTCATCCGCCGCTACCGCCTCGCCGGTCCGGGCCTGGCGCCCCTGCAACTGCGGGAACTGCGCAAAGCGAAGCTGCACTGGCGCAACAACGGCGTCCTCCTGGACGGCGTTGGACCTGGCTAACCGGGGTAGGGTTATCCTGGAACTGCCACGGAATCCCACGAGGAGAGAGGTATGAGCAAGACGAAGGCGGCGCGTGCCGGCGACATTTATGAGACTGCCCGTGAAAACCCCTACGTGCAGCGCTTGATTGAAGACGAAGATCTGCGCGAAAGCCTCAAGGACGCTTTCGAAGCTTCGAAGCGCGCCTATGGCCGGGCGACCGGCAACGGCAAGAGCACGGTCAAGGCCGTGACCAGCGACAAGAAGGTGCAGAAGGATCTGCGCAAGGCCGCGGAGAACCTGCAGGAGGCTTCCGAGCGCCTGCGCGAGACGAAGAAGCGCAAGGGCGGCCTCGGCCGGCTGCTTTTGATCGCGATCGTCGGCGCCGTGATCGCGCTCGCCGTCAGCGAGGGCGCCCGCAAGGCCGTGCTCGACGCCCTCTTCGGGGCCGAAGAGGAGTTCGAGTACACCTCGACCACCAGCATCAACGGGTCCTGAATCCGGCCCGGATGGAGGCGGCGACCAAGACCAACGGGCGCGAGCTCAGCGGCGACAAGGCGCAACGCATCGTCGATGCGATGCGCGATTCCGTGGCGCGCCGCGGGGCGGCGGGCTCGACCTTCGAGCACGTCGCCCGTGAGGCGGGCGTCAGCCGCGGCCTCCTCCACTACTACTTCGGCACCAAGGAGCAGCTCCTGGTCGAGGTGGTCCGCCGCGACACCGAGCTGCGGACCGAACGGCTCGACGAGCGGCTGGCCCCGGCGAAGACGGTCGACGACGTGCTCGAAGCGCTCGTCGCCAGCCTCAACGACATGATCGAGAACGAACCGGGCTTCTTCCTCCTCCTCTACGAGCTCTTCAGCGCCGGACGCCGCAACCCGGACATCCAGAAAGAGGTCGCCCAGCTCTTCGAGAAGACCCGCTCGCACGTCGCCGACGTCCTCCGCAGCAAGGACGAGGAGGGCGTGCTGAGCCTGCGCTTCGCCGCCGAGGACGTCGTCTCCTACCTCTTCGCCCTCGGCGACGGCTTCGCCTTGCAGGCGCTCTCGGACTCCTCGCGCGACAGCAGCGGCGCCTTCGCCGTCGGCGCCGCCTCGGCGCGCTACTTGCTCGCCTCCGAGTAACGGCCGCCGCGGCCGGGAGTGACGGCCCGCACGCAGTGATGCGGCTCACAGACCCTGCCCCCGCCGGCGCGGGAGGGTGCTCAGGAGAAATGAGCAGCTGAAGAGGAGGCCCGGCATGAGAGACGCGATGAATCGACTTGCGCAGTTCCTGGGGAGGCGGCGCCGGTGGGTTCTTGCCGCCTGGGTCTCGATCGTCGTCCTGGCGCTGCCGTTCGCCTCCAAACAGACCGACCACCTCACCGGCGGCGGCTTCGACGTCCCCGGCAGCCAGTCGATGAAGGTGAGCGAATCGCTGCAGGAGGACTTCGGCTCGCAGGCCGACGGGATCTCGGTGGTGCTGAAGGCGGCGCCCGGCGCGACCGCGGCGGAGCGCGACCGGGCGGTGGCGCGGGTGCGGGCTCAGGTGGCGACGCTCGACGACATCACCCTGCCGCCGAGCGCGGCAGCGGCGGCGCGGCGCCAGTTGCGGCAGCAGGACGTGGTCGTGGTGCCGCTGCGCAGCGACCTCTCCTCCGACGAGCTGATCGACCCGGCGGCGACCCTGCGCGAAGACCTCAACCCGGGCGACGCGAACGCGGGCGTCACCCCCTACCTGGTCGGGCAGCCGACGATCTGGGCCGGGATGCAGGAAATCTCCAAGGAAGACCTGTCGAAGGCCGAGTCGAGCGGCTTCCCGATCGTCGCGATCATCCTCCTCGTCGTCTTCGGCTCCCTGGCGGCGGCGGCACTGCCGCTGGCGCTCGGCTTCGTCAGCGTGCTGGTCACCGGCGCCCTCATCTACTTCATCTCGCTGCAGATGACGACCTCGGTATTCGTCACCAACATGGCCTCGATGATCGGGATCGGCGTCGCCGTCGACTACTCGCTCTTCATCCTCGCCCGCTACCGCGAGGAGCGCGAAGCCGGGCTGGGCAGAGGCGAGGCGCGGGCGCGGGCGCTCTCGACCTCGGGCCTCGCGGTCAGCTTCTCCGGCCTGGCGGTGATCATCTCCCTGGCGGGACTGTGGATGGTCGACAACCAGGCGCTGCGCTCGATGGCGCTGGGGGCGATGACCGTCGTCGCGGTCTCGATCCTGACCGCGATCACCCTGCTGCCGGCGCTGATCGCGATGCTCGGCGACCGGGTGCTGCCGGGCGGGGTCGTCGGCAAGGTCGAGGCCTTCTTCCGCCGGCGCTTCTACCGCCGCCACACCGCCGAGCAGCTGGCGGCCGAGCACAACCGCTTCTGGCGGGCCTGGACCACGCGGGTGATGGGGCGGCCGTGGACGGCGGTGATCGGCGTCTCCGCCGTGCTGCTGTTCCTCGCGAGCCCGCTGCTCTCGCTGGATACGGGGACCGAAGCGCTGGCCCAGTTCCCCAAGGACAGCGACGTCCGGGTCGGCAGCGAACTCGCCTCCGACCAGCTCGGCGGCGGCACCGACCCGGTGCAGATCGTCGCCAGCTTCGAGGGGCGGCCGGGCGCCGAGGGCAAGGTGGCGGTCGCCGGCTTCGTGCGCGAACTCGAGGGGACGCGGGGCATCGCCGCGGTGGCGCCGCCTGTCTTCGCCGGCAACGACGTCCTGATTCAGGCGACGCCGAAAGCGCCGAGCGAGTCCGACGCGGCGGCGGCGCTGGTCGATCGCCTGCGCGACACGGTCGTCCCCGGCTCGGTGCTGGCGCAGAGCGCCGAAGTCAACGTCGGCGGTGAGACCGCCCGCAGCCACGACGTCCGCGGCCAGATCGGCGGCTCGATGTGGAAGATCATCCTCTTCGTCCTCTCCCTCAGCTTCCTGGTGCTGATGGTGATGCTGCGCTCGCTGATCCTGCCGCTGAAGGCGGTGCTGATGAACCTGCTCTCGATCGGGGCGGCCTTCGGCGTCCTCGTCGCGATCTTCCAGTGGGGCTGGCTCGACGGCTTCCTCGGCTTCGAAAGCCAGGGGGCGCTGGACACGATCAACATCCCGCTGATCTTCGCCATCGTCTTCGGCCTCTCGATGGACTACGAGGTGTTCCTGATGTCGCGGATCCGCGAGCGCTACATGCTCCACGGCGACAACGAGCGCGCCGTCGCCGAGGGCCTCTCCACGAGCGCCCGCACGATCTCCTCGGCGGCGCTGATCATGACCGCGGTCTTCGGCGTCTTCGTCCTCACCGGCGTGCCCTCGATCAAGGAGCTCGGCCTCGGCTCGGCCATCGCGATCGCCCTCGACGCCACCCTCGTCCGCCTCATCCTCGTCCCGGCGGCGATGAAGCTGATGGGCCGCTGGAACTGGTGGATGCCGAGCTGGCTCGACCGCGCCTTGCCCGACCTGAGCTTCGAGCACGGCAGCGAGGAGCCGGAGCCGGCCAAGGCTTAGCTGGGGGAGCGCTTCCGACTTTTGCCCCAGCCGGGTGGGTAAAGAGTCGGAAGCGCTTAGGATTGGCTGGTGAGCCAAGGTGGAGAGGAGCTTGCGTTTGCCGGGGCGGCCCGGCAGGCGGAGATGGTGCGGAAGGGCGAGGTCTCGGCGACCGAGCTGGTGGGGTTCTATCTGGATCGGATCCAGCGGCTCGATCCGGAGCTGAACGCATTTCGCAAGGTCTTCGCCGAGCGGGCGATGCTCGAGGCCGACCAGGCCGAGGCGCGGGTGCGGGCGGGGGAGGAGCGGCCGCTGCTGGGAGTGCCGGTGGCGATCAAGGACGAAGTCGACGTGATAGGCGAGGTCAACACTCACGGCACCGACGGCTTCACCGAGCCGGCCGGCGCCGACTCCGAGATGGTGCGGCGCCTGCGGGAGGCGGGGGCGATCGTCGTCGGTTTGACGCTGCTGCCGGAGATGGCGATCTGCGGTTTCACCGAGTCGGCGACCTATGGCGTCACCCGCAATCCCTGGAACCCCCAGCGCACGCCCGGCGGCTCGAGCGGGGGCTCGGGCGCCGCGGTGGCGGCCGGATTGGTCCCGATCGCCTCCGCCGGCGACGGCGCCGGCTCGATCCGCATCCCCGCATCCTCCTGCGGTCTGTTCGGGCTGAAGCCGAGCCGCGGCCGCGTTTCGCTGGCGCCCCTGACTGAAGGCTGGCGGGGGATGGCAGTGCTCGGCTGCCTCAGCCGCTCGGTCCTCGACACCGCACTTTGGCTCGACGTCGTCTCCGGCGGCTCGGTCGAGGCGGAAGCGCCTCCGCCCCCGGACCGTCCCTTCGTCGAGTCGGCGCAGACGCCGCCCGGCAAGCTGCGGGTCGCCTACTCGACGCTGGCTCCGCGGGCGATGATGCCGCCGACCGTCTCCGACGAGGCGAAGCAGGCGGTCGCCGCCGCGGCGGAGTTGTTGCGAGGGCTGGGTCATGAGGTCACGCCCCGCGACCCGGACTGGGGCGGCATCGGCGACACGATCTCGGCCCGCTTCCTCAAGGGCGTCGCCGAGACGGTCGACGAAGTCCCCCATCCCGAGCGGCTGGAAAGCCGTACCCGCGGTTTCGGCCGCCTCGGCAAGGTCCTGCCCGAGCCGCTCTACCAGAAGGCGATGTCCCGGCGGCCGGCTGAAATCGACCGTGTCAACGCGATCTTCGACCACTGCGACGTGCTGCTGATGCCGGTGATGGGCGGCACGGCGCTGCCGATCCGGCGCTGGGAGGGAAAGGGCGCCCTGCAGACCGTGCTCGGGATGGGCCGCTTCTATCCCTACTGCGTCCCCTGGAACCACCTCGGCAACCCGGCGATGGCGGTGCCGGCGGGCTTCTCCCCCGATGGGATGCCGCTCTCGATCCAGGTCATCGGCCGCCGCGGCGACGAGGCGACGCTGCTCTCGCTGGCGGCGCAGATCGAGGCCGAGCGGCCCTGGGCGGACCGACGACCCCCGATCTCCTAGTTGCGCCTGGCTAGTTGAAGACCTTGCGGAAGCGCGCCAGGTCGCGGACCTTGCCGCGCGGGCGGATTCGGCGCTGGAGCATCATCTTCAGCTGGTTCGCATCGGGTTTGCCGGCGGCGATCCAGTCGGCCCAGCTGGTCTCGATCGTGACGTTGGGGCTCGGCGCTTCGCCCGGTTCGGCCCGGGTCGAGCCGTTGTCGAGGACGAGGTGCCACGGTTCCGCGTCGGTGAAGCGCCATTGCAGGACGAAGGGGGAGCCGTTGGCGGCGGCCGGGTCGGCGACGCGGCTGATCAGGTCGAAGTAGAGGCGTTGGATCTCGGGGTCCTTGCTCGGCGGCGGCCCTTCCGGGGAGCCGATCACGCCGGCCATCATCATCTTCACCTGGCGCTCCGCCAGACCCTTCTCGTCGTCG
>Ga0207687_10000771_pt1 | contig 21608 bp, 20 predicted proteins | sample KBSM54metaG_FD_184399 | JGI IMG/M metagenome (GOLD analysis project Ga0207687, IMG submission 184399) | Miscanthus rhizosphere microbial communities from Kellogg Biological Station, Michigan, USA - KBS M5-4 metaG (SPAdes) (version 2) | ecosystem: Host-associated > Plants > Roots > Rhizosphere >...
CACCTTCGCGCCGGCGGCGACGGCGCGCGCGAACATGGCGTCGGTGTCGTCGGTGTTGATGACCAGCGTCACCGGGGAGCGCCCTTGCGGTCCGAGGTAGCCCATCTCGGGGTGCTCGTCGGCGAGCATCAGCTTCGATTCGCCGATCTGGATTTCGGCGTGGCCGATGCGGCCGCCGTCTTCCATGCGAAAGGTCTCTTTTGCGCCGAACGCGGCCGTGTAGAACTCGATCGCTTTCGCCGCGCCTTTGACGATCAGATACGGGATGACGTTTTCCATGTGAATCCTCCTCCGCTCAATGTCGCAGAGCGTCGTCGCCGCGTATTGGAAAAATTTGACCCTATACGACGGGCACGTGATTGAGGTGCTCGGTCTTGTGCCTGGCGTACTCGGTGGGACTGATGCCGGCGAGCGAACGGAAGTCGTGGATGAGGTGCGACTGATCGAAGTAGCCGCAGGCGATCGCCACGTCGCTCCAGTCGATGTCGGTCATCGGATGGATGCGCCGCAACACGCGCTGAAACCGCCGCACCCGCGCGTACACCTTCGGCGTCAGTCCGACCTCGGCGTCGAAGAGCTCGATGAAGTGGCGCTGGCTCAGTCCTGTTTCTCCCACCACTTCGGAAACGGGGACGGGGTTGCCCAGGCGAAAGAGTCCGTGCGCCACGGCGCGGTGGCGCTGAAGCCGCGACGCACGCGCGAGCAGCGTCTGTTCGAGGATGTCGAAGCGTGTTTCGTCGTCGGGCGCGGCGAGGATGCGGTCGCGCACGTCGTCCGCGTCGTTCCCCCAGATCGCGTCGAGCGGCACGGTCTCGTTGTGCAGCGCGAACGCCGGGACGCCGAGGAAGGGGAACGCGCCGCCGGGACGGAAGTGGATGCCGAGGATGCGCATGCTCTCGCCGGTCTCGATGATCGTCGGACAGGAATGCACGCCCGCAAGCACCGCGACGCCGAGCGTCAGATCGAACACCAGCTCCATCGTGCCGGTCGGCATCAGCCGTTCCTGCTTGTGCGGCACGCTGTAGCCGGAGTAGAGCCAGATCTGATCGACGAAGTCCCCAAGCGGAGGCTTCGGAATCCGGCAGCGATAGAGCATCGGTCGATCATACGCGTGTCATCCTGAGCAGCGTAGACTGCGAAGGATCCGTAACTTGAAACGGCAGCGCCCGAAGCCACGGGTCCTTCGGCGTCTGCGCGCCTCAGGATGACACCTATGAATATTCTGCTGCTCCTGTTCGCTTTGCTCACGCCTGCTGACGTCGCCAACAAGTCGCTCACCGAACTGCGCCTCATGCGCGGCGAGGTCTTCGGACGCCACGGACGCATCTTCGGCGCCGACCACGACATCGATCGCTACCTGCGCGCGCAGAGCTGGTACAAGCCCGATCGCGATTATCGGAACGACGAGCTGACCGACGATGATCGCGCGAACCTCGACCTCATTCGCGAAGCGGAGGCGAAGCAGCACGAACAGGTCGAGCCGGGCGACATGCGCTGGTGGCAGGCGCGCGAGCTGACGGAGCAGAAGCTCGGCAACCACAGCGGCCTGGAGCTGCGCGTGATGCTCGCCGAGATCGAGGCCATCCACGGCAAGTCGTTCGACGAGTCGCTGACGCTGCAGCATTACTTCAACGACCGCTACTGGTACGAAGCGAAGAAGTACAACCCGGCCGTGCTCTCGGCGACCGAGCGGCACAACATGGCGGTGATCGAGTCGGCGATGAAGCGGCAGCGCAAAGTCGTCCTGCTGCCGGGCGACATGGCCGCGTATCTCGACAAGCCGGTCACGCCCGAAATGCTCGACGGCGTCGGCCTTCACGAGCTGCGCCTGCTGCGCAACGAGATCTTCGCGCGCCGCGGCTACGAGTTCCATTCCGTCTGGCTGGCGAGCTGGTTCGCCGGATACGACTGGTACGCGCCGCAGGTGAAGCAGCCGGTCCTCACGCCGCTGCAGAAGAACAACGTCGCCGTCATCGCCACGCGCGAGCGCGAGCTGCACGACGCGCTGGCCACGAAGAAGATCGAGCCGGCGATGCTCGAAGGGTTGTTCACCGAGGACCTGCGGCGCTTGCGCAACGAGGTGTACGCGCGGCATGGACGGACGTTCAAGGACGCCGACCTGCGCGGCTACTTCACGTCGTTCCCCTGGTACAAGCCCGATCCGTCGTTCAGGGAGGCGTCGCTGACGCCGGTCGAGCGCGCGAACGTCGACACGATCCGCCGGCTGGAGGATGGGGCGGAAAGCAGGATCAGCTTCGAAGGCTGATGAGCCTACTGCTCCGCGGTCGCGGAGCCTCGCAACGAGTTACGGGCGCGGTGCAACCGCCGCTTTGCGATCTCGAGCAACTGTTCAGAGGTCGTCTGCCCGTCGCCGGTGAACGTCGTGATCCCGGTGATGAAAACGAGATCGTGAATACGCCGGCGCAGGCGTTCGATCAGTTGCGCCGCTCCTTCCTCGTTCGTATCGGGCAGGACGGCGCAGAACTCCGTGGCGCCGAGGCGCGCCACGACATCCGAGTTGCGGCAGGTGGAGGTCAGCCCTTCGGCGAAGGCGCGCGTCAGATGATCGTCGCCGCCGTTGTCGCTTTCGAGGATGACGACCGACATCGCGCGCTTGTAACGCCTCGCCCGCGCGAGCTCGAGCCGGAGCTGTTCGTGGAGGTACCACGGCCGATAGAGGCCGGTGAGCGAATCGCGATACGCCGCGGAGGAGAGGGAGTGCTGTTGCGTCGCCAGCTCCGCCGCGTGCTGATCGAGGCGCCGGAAGCGGTCCTCCAGCGCGTGCTTCTCGCGGCGCAGCTCCGCCTCGTGGGCGATCATGCGCGAGAGGTCGGCGTAGAGCGCGCGATGCGGATCGGTGAGCTGATGCGCGCGTACGGAGAGAACGCCGTAGCGCTCTCCCGCGGCGCCGATCACATCCCAGCGATGCGCGTCATGGCCGGTGGACGACGCGGGGGACTCGAGGGCGACCTCGTGTCCCGTGAGCGTCGTGATCGTGGTGAGGAGTCTTTCGACGTTTGGATGAAGGGCGATGGTCGTGGTCAATGATTCACCGTGTCGGGCGGGAGATCGAGCAGCTGGTTGTCCCACATCTCGACTCGGTTACGGCCGCGACTCTTGGCGGAGTACAGCGCGCGATCGGCGCGATCGATGAGTGCTGAGGGACTGAGGATGCCGTCTTCGGGCGGGGAGTCGAGGCCGGCGGCGCCGATCGAGGCGGTGACGACGATCGACTCGTCGCCGACCACCGTCGGCGTCTCGGCCAGGCGCGTGCGGATCCGCTCGGCGACGACCGGCGTGTGGCCGATGCGTGTCTCGGGCAGCACGACGCAGAACTCTTCGCCGCCGTAGCGGCCCGGAACGTCGTACACGCGGCAGCTCTCGCGGAGCGTCCGTCCGAACGATTGCAGGACCAGATCGCCGACGCCGTGACCGTACGAGTCGTTGACGTGCTTGAAGTGATCGATGTCGATCATCAGCAGCGAGACCGGCGAGCCGTGACGCAGCGCGCGATTGATCTCGCTCTCGATCTTCTCCATCACGTACCAGCGGTTGTACAGGCCGGTCAGCGTGTCGCGCGTGGTGACCTCGGAGAGCACGCGGTTGCGCACGACGAGGTCGAGGTTCTCGCGCTGCAGCGTCAGCATCCGGCTCTCCAGCTCGCGGAACCGCGCGTCGTTCTCTTCGGCCGTGCGGATGACGTCGAAGATCTCGTGCAGCAGCTGGCGCTGATCGTCGGTGAACGGCTTGCCGTCGTTCGAGACGATCGAGACGCGCGGGATCGGACTGCGCACGGAGAACGCCTGCCGTGCTTCAGGGGAATGTGAATCGACGAGAGATAGGGGCTTCTGCAGCAGCGCAGACAGTGGAGAGAGAATCCGCGCCGCCGCGTACTCGACAATGCTCATAGCAGCCCTCTGGAAAATTCGCGGAAGTATAGCGATGCGGATGGGGAGGGCGCTACGCACAAATTTGGCATGTGCTACTCGCCTCAGCGCAGATCGACTTCCTGCACCGCGACCGACGTCGTCGCTCCCTGCACGTCCGTCACCGCGGCGGCGACGCGCAACATCCTCTCGTCGGCGACGAGATCGACCTCGAACGTGTAGTACTTGCCTCGAATCCTGGCGAGGTCGGCGGGAGGAACGTTGATCTCGCGCGTGGCGTCGGCTGTTTGCGAAAGACCGCCGGTCTGATCGGCGACGCGCAGGTGGATGTCGAACTTCGCGTTGTTCTCGACGAGGGTCAGTTTTTCGATCGGGATGCGGATCGACAGCGGCATGTGCGCCTTCTTTTTCGTGTCGATCGTCTTCTTCCCGAAATGCAGGGTGATGCCGAGGTCGTTGCGCGCGGTCCGTTCGAAAAGCGCGCCGGTGACCAGATCGATCGCCCGGTCGCGATCGCTCTTGTTGACCACTTCCTCCCGTGCGCGCGCCGTCCATTCGCTGTTCTTCATCCGCACGACCAGCTTGTGCTTCGTGCTGCCTGTGGGGCGATAGCCGATCGAGTAGTAGCTGCCGAGGTCGGAGGCGATGTCGGTGAAGACGCGGTCGAAGTTCTCGCCGCCGGTGCTGGCGACTCCGCCGGTGCCGATGGCCATCGATTTCAGCGAGTTGCGCGTGGCGTCGAACGCGTCCTGGTCGATCATCATCGCGTCGGCCAGCGTCGGCATCATCCCCTGCTTCAGCAGCTTCTCGTTGTCGCCGCCGTGATAGGCGCCGTAGATCGGATTCGGATTCCGCGTATTGAGCGAGTTGCCGATGCTGGAGAGGCCGCGGGCGTAAATCGGATAGAGCGTCGTCGACGCCGCGTTCGCCGCGACGGTGACGGAGTCGATGAGATCGTGCGCGTAAAACTCCTGCGCCGAGCTCACGTAATCGCGGCTCCGTGTTTTCGTCTGGATGAAGCGGAAGGCTTCGATGCCCGGTTCGGCAGGCAGCGATTCGGTCATGAAGACGAGCGCTTTCTTTCCCGGGATGCCGGACATCCAGGCCAGCACCGTCTTCATCACGTCGGTGGTGTGCTGCACCTCCTGCCGCGCGCGCATCGCGTACTGGCGTGCGACGCCGATGGCGAGAGGCGCGCTTTCCATCGACAGAAGCTCTTCGCGCAGCTCGGCGACGTCTTTGAGGCGCAGGCCGCCGAGGGCCACGTCGCGCTCGATCTCCCCGAGCGCCGCCTCGATGTCGTCGCGATCACTGGTGAACGGGATGAAGCGAGAGGTTGTCGATGAGGAAGACGATCTTTCGCGGCTGCGAAGCGGTTTCGGTGGGAGAACTTGTGGCCCCACCGGCCGGCGTGATCGCGCGGCTCTCCTGGATCTCCGAGAAGTTCGTGATCTTCTGCGGCACGCCGTTGTCGAGGATCTCGAAATCGTCCGGCAGGAGCCCGCTGACGTGACTGCCATCCTTGTCGATGACCGTCACGTCGACGCTCGCGACGACGACGTCCATGGTCTCGGTATGTTTGGGAAGGGAGATCTGGGCGAGGAGGGCAGCGGCGAGGATCCAGTTCATGGCCGGTGTTCGATCTTGAAGCGGTTCACTCCGGCGCGGATCTCGTCGCCGGCCTGCACTTTCGTGTTGCTCGCCGGCAGCGTGTTGAGGAAGGTGCCGTTGCGCGACCCGAGGTCGCGGACGCGGATGACGCCTTCGGTGTCGGGGATCACTTCGAAATGCTTGCGGGAGAGGAATTCGTCGGGCACGCGGACATGCCCTTCGCGTCCCACCACGAGGCCGGTGGGCGGCACTTCGAACTCCTGTCCGATGAGCGGGCCTTCCACGCAGATCAGGACGACTCTTCCGCCGCCGGTGTTCCCGCTCTCGCGGCGCTTCTGCACTGATCGGGCGAGAACCGATTCGTCGACCAGCTCCGCCGCTTCGAGATGGATCGGCTCGACCGTCCGTCCGAGCTCGTTCACCGGCTCGACCGAGATCATCGCCGACCCGGCGCGGAGGATGTGCACTCCGTCCCCGATCACCGCTTCGTCAATCTGTTGACCATCGAGGAACGTCCCCATGTGGGAGTCGGCGTCGCGCACCACCAGGTCCGCGCCGCGCACGAAGATCGAGCAGTGGCGGATCGACAGTTCCGCTCCTTCGATCTCGATGTGGCAACCCTTGCGGCCGATCAGCAGCGGGAACTCGTAGATGGTGAAGATCGTGTTCAGCGGCTCTTTGCCCGCGTTGGTGATGACGCGCACCGCGCGCGGCTCGAACGGAGCTTCGGTCGCGCCGACGACGGCGACGGATTCCCGCGGCACGGCAGGCATCTCCACCCTGTACGGCTGCAGGTCGACTTCCTTGATCTCCTGCGGATTGAGCATCCGCGCAAGAACGGCCGCCTTACTTCCGGCGAGCCATTCGCCGCAGTGGCACGTGGCGATCGAATTGGGAAGACGGACCGCGATGACGCCTGGGATGTCGTATGCCTGGCCGCACTTCGGACAGCGGATCAGCGGCATGACCGGATGATACACTTTGGCCCGGTCCGTATGCTTGCCGCCGACAATCAGTCGAAGACTCAATCACGCTTCGGTCTGCGTGAGAAGTTCATCGCTATCTTCGCTTTGCAGACGCTCATCATCGCGGGCGTGATCCTGCTCATCGAGCGCTACGCGGTGAAAAAGGCGATGACCGATCAGACCGTGCAGCAGGGCTCGGCCATCGCCGACACCATCGGCTCGACCGCCGGCTACTACGTCCTCTTCGGCCTCACCGACGACCTCAAATCGATCATCGGGGACCTGCGGAAGAACAAGGCGGTCGAATACGCCGACTTCGTGTCGTCGGAAGGAAAAACGCTCGCGGCGAGCAAACCGCAGCCACCGGCCTTCCTGGAGAAACGGACGCTCGCGCCCGAGCAACGCGTGAACCTCGGCGGCGGTTTGCACCTCTTCGTCGTCCCGTTCACCGAGAACCGCGCCGATCCGGCGGCAAAGGCGAAGGGCTACTTCCGCCTCGTGGTGAACGAGTCGGACGCGCTGGCGGCGATCGCGTCGTTGAAGTGGTGGAACATCGGCGTGACCATCCTCGCGCTGCTCATGGCCATCCTCGCCGCGTCGTTCGGCTCGCGCTTCATCGTCCGGCCGATTCTCGTGCTCGTCTCCAGCGCCAGCCGCATCGCGCAGGGCGACCTCACGCAACGCACCACCGTCGATCGCGACGACGAGATCGGACATCTCTACGAGGCCTTCAACTCCATGGCCGCGAACCTCGAGCGAACGGTCAAGAGCCTCGTGGCGTCGCAGGCAAAACTGAAATCGGTCGTCGAGACCGTCGGCACCCGTTCGCGTACGGTCATCGATCGCGTCGACGAGCAGCGCTCGATCATCGACGCCACCTATCACTCCATCGACAAGCTCAACGGCGGCGTCCGCAAGATCACCGACAACGTCGAGGCGCTCTCGGCGTCGTCGGAAGAGACGTCGTCGTCGATGCTGGAGATGGTCGCGTCAATGGAAGAGGTCAGCCGCCACACCGACACGTTATGGGGCTCGGTCGAAGAGACCGCCTCGGCCACGCACCAGATGGTCTCGTCGATCAACGAGGTCGACCAGAACGTCGTCTACCTCACGAACTTCACCACCGACACCTCGTCGTCGATGATCGAGATGAGCGCGTCGATCGCGCAGGTCGAGACGAACGCGGCGCGCTCCTACGATCTCGCCGTCGCCGTCGCCGACGCCGCCGAGTCGGGGATGAAGGCGGTGCGCGAGACGATCGAGGGGATGGAGCAGATCCGCAAGTCGGTGCACGAGTCGAACAGCGTCGTCTCGCGTCTCGGCGAGCGCTCCGTGGCCATCGGCAAGATCCTCAACGTCATCGAAGACGTCGCCGAGCAGACGAACCTCCTCGCGCTCAATGCCGCGATCCTCGCCGCGCAGGCGGGCGAGTACGGCAAGGGCTTCTCCGTCGTGGCCGCGGAGATCCGCGAGCTGTCGGAGCGGACGGCGTCGTCCACGCGCGACATCGCGAACCTCATCCGCTCCGTGCAGGAGGAAGTGGCCAACGCGCTGAAGACGATGTCCAACGGCTCGAGGCTGGTCGAGGACGGCGTCTCGCTCTCGCACGAGGCGGGGAAGGCGCTGAACAACATTCTGGAGTCGGCGTCGAAAGCCTCGGGGATGGGGAAAGAGATCGCCAACGCCACGCGCGAACAGGCCAAGGGAAGCGAGACCGTCACGCACTCCGTCGATCGCCTGCAGGAGATGGTCAAGCAGATCAACGGCGCCACCACGCAGCAGGCGCAGGGCTCGGAGCACATCATGCGTGCCGTCGAGTCGATGCGCGAGGTGACGAAGTACGTCCGCCAGGCGATGGTGGAGCAGAAGTCGGGCTCCACGATGATCTCCACGGCCGCCGAGCGGATGATCGACATGATCCACGAGATCTTCCAGGTGGCGGCGAACCAGTCTTCGGAGTCGGAGAAGATCGTCGTCACGATGCAGCAGGTTCGCCACATCGCCGACGGCAACCGCGCCACCGCGGCCGAGATGTCCGAGTCGATCGGGCTGCTCAGCGACGCCATCCGCAGCCTCGACGACGAAGTGAAGAAGTTCCGGGTCAGGGCTTAGCCATGGCCGACGGCGCGCGCGAGCTTCGCCTCATCACTTTCCGCGTCGGCCCCGAGACGTTCGTGCTCGACATCATGGCCGTGCGCCAGATCATCACCTACTCCGGCTCGACGTCGGTGCCGACCGCCCCCGATTTCGTCGAAGGGATCATCGTGCTGCGCAACGAGGTGATCCCGATCGTCGATCTGCGCGATCGCCTCTACCCGCAGCTGAAAGAGCGCGCCGAGCAGCCGCTCGTGCTGATCACGCACTCCAGCGCGGGGATGATCGGGCTGAAGGTCGACGAAGTGCGGCGGATCGTGAACGTCACGTCCGACGCGCTGCTCCCGCCGCCGCAGTTGGTGCGCGGGATCCGCGGCGAGCTTCTGATCGCCGTCATCAAGCAGGGAGATGAGATCTACCTGCTGATCGATCTCGAAAACCTGCTCACGCCGGACGAGAAGCAGGACCTTCAGCAGGCCGATTTGTCGTTGTCGTCGACGGCGCCCGTCGGTACGTCCGAGCGCTGATCGCGCCGGAATCCGTACGGGCAGTGCCTGCATCCCGACTCGCAGCAGTAGCCGCGCTCGCGGAGGAACTTCTCCGTGAAGACCATGAAGCGGCCTTCGAAGTAGAAGTCGATACCCTCGATTAGTTTGCCTGCCATCAACTATTCTTCGCGCAGTGTTTTCACGCAGCCGCCTTCTTCAGCTTACCGAACAGATGAAGCAGAAGCTGATCGTCGTCTATGGCGACATCGTGGCCGACCGCTTCGTCTACGGCACGCCCAAGCGTATTTCGCGCGAGGCTCCGGTGCTGATTCTTCGCCAGTACCGCGACGACGTCCTCCTCGGCGGCGCCGGCAACGCCATCAACAACATCCTCTCCCTCGGCGGCGTGCCGATGCCGATCTCGGTCCTCGGCGAGGACACCGAGGGGACGAAGCTGATCGAGACGATGACGGCGCAGGGGATCGACTGCAGCGGCATCCTGCGCACCGCGCGCTACAAGACTCCGACCAAAGTGCGCATCCTCGGCGGATTTCCGCACGCCGCGCGCCAGCAGATCGTCCGCTACGACATCGAGGACCAGTTCACCATCGAGGAGCAGGAGGCGGAGCGCTTCGCCTGGCTGCTGCGCGATCAGATCGCCATCGCCCACGCCGCGCTCATCAGCGACTACGGCTACGGCATCGTCACACCCGCCCTCGCGGCGAGCCTCACCGGCTTCTCGCTCGGCAAACCGGTGACGCTCGATTCGCGCTACGACATCCTCCGTTACCCCGACGTCACGGCCGCTACGCCGAACGAGGAAGAAGCGGCGAACGCCGCCGGGATCCCGCTGACTGACGACGGCAACGGCGACAACATCCGCGTCGTCGCCGAGACGCTGCAGCAGTCGCTCGACTGCGAGGCGCTGCTGATCACGCGCGGCAGCCGGGGAATGGCGCTGTTCGAGCGCGCGACGCGTGACCCGCTCTTCATCCCGGTCTATGGCACCGACCAGGTCGCCGACGTGACCGGCGCCGGCGACACGGTCATCGCCACGTTCACCCTCGCCCTCGCCGCCGGCGCGTCGTATGTCGAAGCCGCAAAGCTCGCGAATTACGGCGGCGGCATCGTCGTGATGAAGATGGGAACCGCGACGGTGTCGAACGAGGAGTTGCGGCACGCGATCGAGCGGGATGAAGACCTCAATGACTAACGCCCCCATCCTCACCGAACAGGAGCTGCTCGAAGCACTCGCCACCAGGCGCGATCAGACAATCGCCTTCGCCAACGGCTGCTTCGACGTCCTCCACGTCGGGCACATCCGCTACCTCCAGGGCGCAAAGGACGCGGCCGACATCCTCGTCGTCGGTGTGAACGGAGACGACTCCGTGCGCGACCTGAAAGGCGAGGGCCGTCCCGTGATGCCGGCGCGGGAGCGGGCGGAGATCATCGCGTCGATCAAAGGCGTCGACTACGTCACGATCTTCGACGAGCGCTCACCGGCCCGGCTCCTCGGCGTCCTCAAGCCCGATTTCCAGGCGAAAGGGACCGATTACACGGCCGATTCGGTCCCCGAGGCCGAGATCGTGAAGTCGTATGGGGGGCACGTCATCATCGTCGGTGATCCGAAAGACCACTCCACGAGCGCGATTCTGGAGAGAATGCGCGACAAGTGACGCGCATCCTCGTAGTCCGGCTCTCCGCTCTCGGCGACGTCATCCACACCATCCCGGCGGTGGTGGCGATGCGTGACGCGCTCGGCGTCGACATCGAATGGGCGGTCGAGCGTCCCTACGCCGATCTCGTCGAGGTCGTCGCCGGTGTGCGCGCCGTCCGTGCGTCGATCCGGAAGTGGGGACATGCGCTCTTCTCCTCGCGCAACGACATCCGGAACTTCGTCAGCCGCATCCGGGGAAGCGACGTCGCGGTCGATTTTCAGGGGTTGATCAAATCGGCCCTGGTCGCCCGCTTCTCCGGTGCGTCGGAGCGTTACGGCTTCGACCGCGACGCGATCCGGGAGAAGCTCGCCGCGTCGTTCATCAATCGCCACGTTCCGGTCGATCAATCGCGGCATGTCGTCGAGTGGAACATGCAGCTCGCGTCCGCCGTCGCGGGGCGGGAGTTGGTGATGCCGACAGTTGATTTCGCGAAGTTTGCAACGAGGAGAGCGGACGAGACGTCCGCTCCCCTCAAAGGCAAAATCGTCGTTCTCCCGGGGGCCGGCAAGGCGAACAAGCAATGGCCGTCGGAGCGATTCGGTGAAGCGATCCGTCGCATCGGGTTTCCGGCGATGGCGGTCTGGGGTCCGAACGAGCGCGAGCTGGCGGAACGAACCGGGCTCGAGCTTGCGCCTCCCACCGATCTGCGCCAGCTCGCGGCCGTGCTGCGGGACGCGGCGCTGGTGGTCGGGGGCGACACCGGCCCGTTGCACCTCGCGGCCGCGCTCGGTACGCGGGTCGTGGGGCTTTACGGACCGACCAGCGTCCGGCGAAACGGTCCTTTCGGGCAGCTCGAACGTTGCGTCTCCGCGGCCTCGATGGAGGCCATCAGCGTCGAGGCCGTGGCGGAGAAAATCAAAATAAATCTGGTTTGACGGCTGTTTGACGCGGGGAGTAAACTCGCCCGATCGGTAACATCTTGATGTTCAGTCACTTCCGGGAGATTTAAGTCGGTCTATGAGCGTTCGTCTTGGTGAATTGCTGACCAAAGCAAATCTGATCACGCAGGATCAGCTCAAGGAATCGCTGCGGGTCCAGAAAGAGACCGGCGGAAAGCTCGGCGAAACGCTCATCAAACTCGGATTCGTCTCCGAGGAAGACATCACCGAGTGCCTCTCGCAGCAGTTCGGGGTGCCGTCGATCAACCTCCAGCACTTCGAGATCGACGCCGGGGTCATCAAGCTCATCTCCGGCGAGGTCGCCCGCAAATACAACATCCTCCCGGTCAACAAGACCGGCGCCACGATCACCATCGCCATGGCCGATCCGACGAACGTCTTCGCCATGGACGACATCAAGTTCATGACCGGCTACAACGTCGAGCCGGTCGTCGCCTCCGAGCTGGGGATCAAGGCGGCCATCGACAACTACTACGGCACCACCTCCTCGCTCGAGCTGAAGAAGGTCATGGAAGACCTTCAGACGCAGGAGAGCGCCGACCTCGAGGTCCTCGAGGACGACGAGGAGATGGACGTCAACCAGCTGGCCGACGCTTCGGAAGAGGCGCCTGTCGTGAAGCTGGTCAACCTCGTGCTCACCGACGCCATCAAGCGCGGCGCGTCCGACATCCACATCGAGCCGTACGAGAAAGAGTTCCGGGTCCGCTTCCGCATCGACGGAATTCTCTACGAGATCATGAATCCGCCGCTCAAGCTGCGGGACGCCATGACCTCGCGCATGAAGATCCTGGCCAAGCTCGACATCTCGGAAAAGCGCCTGCCGCAGGACGGCCGCATCAAGCTGAAGATCAAGCTCGAGGACAAGAACAAGGAGCTCGACTTCCGCGTCTCCGTGCTGCCGACGCTCTTCGGCGAGAAGATCGTTCTGCGCCTTCTGGACAAAGACAACCTGCGCCTCGACATGACCAAGCTCGGTTTCGAGCCGGAGTCGCTGGCGAAATTCGAAGAGGCGATCTTCAAGCCGTGGGGGATGGTGCTCGTCACCGGGCCGACCGGCTCGGGCAAGACGAACACGCTCTATTCGGCGCTGGCGAAAGTGAACTCGCCGGAAGTGAACATCATGACGGCCGAGGATCCGGTCGAGTTCAACCTGCCGGGCATCAACCAGGTGCAGATGAAGGAATCGATCGGCCTCAATTTCGCCGCCACGCTGCGGTCGTTCCTGCGCCAGGACCCGAACATCATCCTCGTCGGCGAGATCCGCGACTTCGAGACCGCGGAGATCGCCATCAAGGCCGCGCTCACCGGCCATCTCGTGCTGTCGACGCTGCACACCAACGACGCCCCCTCGACCATCAACCGGTTGATGAACATGGGCATCGAGCCGTTCCTCGTCGCCACGTCGGTGCAGCTCATCGCCGCGCAGCGGCTGGCGCGCCGCATCTGCGGCAACTGCAAGGAAGCGGTGGAGGTGCAGGCCCAGGCGCTGCTCAACGTCGGCTTTCGGAAGGACGAGATCGGAACCTTCACCGTCTATAAGGGGCGCGGCTGCGAGAAGTGCAACAACACCGGTTACAAGGGCCGCGTCGGTCTCATCGAAGTCATGGTCATCGACGACGACATCCGCGAGCTGATCCTCACCGGCGGCACGGCCATCGACATCAAGAAGAAGGCGGCGGAGATCGGAATGATCAGTCTGCGCCGGAGCGGTTTGATTAAAATCAAGGACGGAGTCACCACCATCGAAGAAGTGGTGCGTGAGACCGTTTTATAGCGGTTGAGCGATTGAGCGCTTAAGCTGTTGAGGCTCAACGGCTCAACCGCTCGAGCGCTGAACAGCTTCGGAGATCACATGCCCGTCACTCTGCATCAGCTCCTCAAGACCATGGTCGAGCGCGGCGGCTCGGACCTTCACGTCACGACCAACTCCCCTCCGCAGATCCGGATCGACGGCAAGCTCGTTCCGCTCGACATGCCGCCTCTCGCGGCGCCGGAGACGAAACAGCTCGCCTACTCCGTCCTCACCGACGCGCAGAAGCACCGCTTCGAAGAGAACCTCGAGCTCGACATCTCCTTCGGCATCAAGGGGCTGGCCCGCTTCCGCGCCAACATCTTCAACCAGCGCGGCGCCACGGCCGCCGTCTACCGGCAGATCCCGTACGAGATCCTCGGGTTCAAGGAGCTCGGCCTGCCGCAGGTCGTCGAGGAGATCTGCAACAAGCCTCGCGGACTGGTCCTCGTGACCGGACCGACCGGCTCCGGCAAATCGACCACGCTGGCGGCGATGATCGACAAGATCAACCGCGAGCGTCACGAGCACATCATCACCATCGAGGACCCGGTCGAGTTCCTCCACCAGCACAAGAACTGCATCGTCAACCAGCGCGAGCTGCACGCCGATACGCACTCCTTCGCCAACTCGCTCAAGAGCGCCCTCCGCCAGGACCCCGACGTCGTGCTCATCGGCGAGATGCGCGACCTCGAAACCATCGAGTCCGCGCTGCGCATCGCCGAGACCGGCCATTTGACCTTCGGCACGCTGCACACGAACTCCGCGGCGCAGACGATCAACCGGATCGTCGACGTCTTCCCCTCGCACCAGCAGCCGCAGATCCGCGCGCAGCTGTCGTTCGTGCTGGAGGGCATCCTCTGCCAGACGCTCCTGCCGAAAGCCAACGGCAAGGGTCGCGTCATGGCCATGGAGATCCTCGTGCCGAACGCCGCCATCCGCAACCTGATCCGCGAGGACAAGGTCCACCAGATCTACTCGATGATGCAGACCGGCCAGGCCAAGTACGGGATGCAGACGTTCAATCAGTCGCTGGCCACGCTGTACTTCAGGAAATTCATCACCCTGCAGGTCGCGCTGTCGCGCTCGTCGAATCCCGACGAGCTGCAGGAGATGATTTCGCGCGGAGCGGGGGCGATTCTGCCCCAGAACACGCCGTCCACCCCGGCCGCGCGGCCGCGGCCGGCGTAGGGAAGTTGATCACGGAGGAGAGCAATGCCGACGTTTGAATGGAAGGGTACCGCGCGCAACGGACAGGTCCAGACGGGCGTGCTCGTGGCCGATTCGAAGGATGCCGTCATCAACATGATGCGGCGCCAGCAGATCGTCGTCACGGCGGTGAAGGAGAAGGGGAAGGAGCTGGCCATCCCGAAGTTCGGCGGCAAGGTGCCGGCCCAGCTCGTCGCCATCTTCACCCGCCAGTTCTCCGTCATGATTGACGCCGGTCTCCCCCTCGTGCAGTGTCTGGAGATCCTCGCCAATCAGCAGGAGAACAAGGTCTTCAAGCGCGCGCTGATCCAGATCCGGCAGGACGTCGAATCGGGATCGAACCTCGCCGACTCGATGCGCAAGCACCCGAAGATCTTCAACGACCTCTTCACCAACATGGTCGCCGCCGGCGAGGCGGGCGGTATTCTCGACACCATCCTGCAGCGCCTGGCGACCTACATCGAAAAGTCGGTCAAGCTGAACTCGCAGGTCAAGTCGGCGATGATCTATCCGGTCGCCGTCATCTCCATCGCCGTCATCGTCGTCATCATCATTCTCTGGAAGGTCATCCCGGTCTTCGCCTCGCTCTTCGCCGGCCTCGGCGCCGAGCTGCCGATGCCGACCGTCATCGTCATCCACCTCTCGCACTTCATCGGCGACTTCTGGTGGCTGATGGGCATCGTCGGCTTCACGACCGTCTACGCCCTCCGCCGCTATCACGAGACCGAAAAGGGCAAGCGCGTTCTCGACGGCATCCTGCTCAAAGTCCCGGTCCTCGGCCTCCTGCTCCGCAAGATCGCCGTGGCCCGTTTCTGCCGCACGCTGTCGACGCTGACCTCGTCCGGCGTTCCGATCCTCGACGGTCTCACCATCACCGCCAAGACCGCCGGCAACTCGATCGTGGAAGACGCGATCATGGCGACGCGCAAGTCGGTCGAAGAAGGCAAGACCATCAGCGAGCCGCTCGGCGACACCGACGTCTTCCCCTCGATGGTCATCCAGATGATCGCCGTCGGCGAGCAGACCGGCGCCCTCGACACCATGCTCTCGAAGATCGCTGACTTCTACGAGGACGAGGTCGACACCGCCGTCGCCGGCCTGATGAAGCTCCTCGAGCCGATCCTCATCGCGTTCCTCGGCGTCGCCATCGGCGGCATCGTCATCGCCATGTACATGCCGATGTTCGCGTTGATCGGGCAGGTCCAGTAGAAAGCTGTTGAGCTGTTGAGCGCTTAAGCCGTTAAGCTCAACAGCTCAACAGCTCAACCGCTTAACGGCTCGTTCCCATGCACCCCGATGCCCGCAACCTGATCGCGGTTCGCGTCGTCGTCGTCACGACGCTGCTCATCGGTTCGCTCATCATCCAGTACACGGTCGCGCAGTTTCTGCCGATCAACTACGTCTACGTTACCGCCGGGCTGACGTATGCGATGACGCTGATCTACATCGGCATCGCGCAGGTGATCCAGTCGCGGCGGATCATCCTCATGATCCAGATCGCCGGCGATCTGGTCGTCGAGACGTTCCTCGTCTACTTCACCGGCGGGCTCGATTCGCCCTTCTCGTTCCTCTACCTCGTCTCCATCATCACGGCGTCGATGATGCTGCAGCGTCGCGGCGGGATCCTCGCCGCCTCGGGGGCCGTCATCTTCTACGGCGTCCTCGGCGACCTGATGTACTACGCGCTCCTGCCCCTTCCCGAGCAGTCGTGGTTCGTGCCGACGCCGTGGTCGTCGTCGCGGCTCTACCTGAACATGGCGACGAACTTCGCCGGCTTCTACGCCACGGCGCTGCTGACGTCGTACATCGCGGAGAAACTGCAGAAGACGTCGGAGGAGCTCGACGCCAATCGTCAGAACCTCGCGGAATTGCGGGCCGTCAATCAGAACGTCGTCGAATCGATCCCCTCCGGCCTGATCACGCTCACGCAGTACGGCACCGTCTCGTTCATCAATCCGGCCGGCTGCCAGATTCTGCAGGTCGTTCCGCTCTCGGTCCTCGGGCGGCACGCCACCGAGTTGCCGTTCTTCGATCCGAGCGAATGGGGCCGCGTGCGCGAGGAACTGAAAGACGGCGCCGTGGTGCGGCGTGAAAAGAGCGAGTTTCCCGTCGGCGGCGGCACGCGCGCCATCGGCTACGCCCTCACGCCGCTGCGCACCATCGAAGGCGGCTCGTACGGCTATACGCTGATCTTCCAGGACCTGACCGAGATGAAGAAGCTGGAGGCCGAGCTGCGGTTGAAAGACCGCATGGCCGCCGTGGGAGAGCTCTCCGCAGGCATCGCGCACGAGATCCGCAATCCGCTCGCCGCGATCGCCGGATCGGTGCAGGTGCTCAAGGGCTCGAAGTCACTCACGGCACAGGAGCAGCGGCTGATGTCGATCGTGCTGAAGGAGTCGGAGCGATTGAACAAATCGATCGCCGAGTTCCTCCGCTTCGTCCGTCCGCAGGAGCGGGTGCCGAGCGAGTTCGATATCGCCGTGACGCTGGCGGAGACGCTCGATCTCCTCTCCAACTCCAGCGAGCTACGTTCCGATCATCACATCGAGCCGGAGATCGTTCCCCCCTCGTTCCTCATCAACGGCGACGCCGATCAGATCCGCCAGGTCTTCTGGAACCTCGCCCGCAACGCCATGCAGGCGATGCCGCACGGCGGGACGCTGCTCGTCCGGACTGCCGTCGACGACGGCGCGTACAACATCATCTTCAGCGACAGCGGCCACGGTATGTCCGAGGCCGATCTGCAGAAGTTGTTCACGCCGTTCCGCACGAATTTCCCCTCCGGTACAGGCCTCGGCATGGCCATCTCGTATCGCATCGTGCAGGACCATGGCGGGCGGATCGACGTCGAGTCGAAAGAAGGAGTGGGGACGACCATCACCGTGGCGCTGCCGGCAACCGTCCATCGGGTTGACCGCGCAACCGCATGACCCCGCAACCGCTACAATCAAGCCAATGCCCGACCCACGAATCCTCGACGCAACTGCCGAAGCCGAGGATCTCCAGAACGAGCTATCCCTCCGCCCCCGGCTCCTGCGCGAGTACATCGGCCAGCACAAGGTCAAGGCGAATCTCGAGATCTCCATCGCCGCGGCGCGCAAGCGGGGCGAAGTGCTCGACCACGTCCTCCTCTTCGGACCGCCCGGCCTCGGCAAGACGACGCTGGCCAACATCATTGCCAACGAGATGGACGCGCGCATCCGCACGACGTCCGGTCCCGCGCTCGAGCGCCCCGGCGACCTCGTCGCCATCGTGACCAACCTCGAGGAAGGGGAAGCGCTCTTCATCGACGAGATCCATCGCCTTCCCGCGCAGGTCGAGGAGGTGCTCTATTCGGCGATGGAGGACTTCCACGTCGACATCGTCATCGGCCAGGGTCCGGCGGCGCGGACGATGAAGGTCGATCTGCCCCGCTTCACGCTCGTCGGCGCGACTACGCGCGCCGGCCTCCTCACCGCGCCGCTCCGCGCGCGTTTCGGCATCGTTCATCGGCTCGACTTCTACGACTTCGAAGCGCTGACGGTGATCGTCCGCCGCAGCGCCGAGATCCTCGGCATTCCCATCGATCGCGCCGGCGCCGAAGAGATCGCCCGCCGCGCGCGCGGCACGCCGCGCATCGCGAACCGCCTTCTGCGCCGCATCCGCGACTTCGCGGAAGTGCGCCACGAAGGGAGTGTGAACGTGGCGATCGCGCGCGAGGCGCTGCAGATGCTGGAGGTCGACGAATACGGCCTCGACGAGATCGACCGCAAGATCATGACGACGATCATCGAGCGCTTCCAGGGCGGCCCCGTCGGCGTGAACGCGCTGGCGTCGTCCATCGCCGAGGATCGCGGCACGATCGAGGACCTGTACGAGCCGTACCTGATCCAGATCGGATTCCTGCAGCGCACGCCGCGCGGCCGCGTCGTCAGCTCCGCCGCGTACGAGCACCTCGGGTACAAGATCGGTTCGGTGCGGCGGCAGAGCGACTTGTTCTAACGCGCTACTTCACGCCCAGATCGCGCAGAAAATCCTCGCGCGGCTGTTTCACGTAATCCGCCGCCTCCGCCGCGGCCGCTCGCTTTTCCATGATCAGGATGTGCGAGAGAGTCCCGTAATCGAGCGACTTCTCGTGGCGCTCGAGGCCGCGCAGCGCCTCGTGCCGGCTGTCGCCGTATTCGACGCGCTCGAAGTGCGAGAAGCCCGCCTCCGCCAGCGTCTCCTTCAGTGTCGTCTCGTTGTAGAGGAACTGGTGTCCCCATCCTCGGAACGCGCGATTGAGATAGAAGCAGCCGCTGACCGCGTCCTGCGCTGCCGCGTCCAGTTTGTAGTGTGTGATCCAGACCCAGTCGAGATTCGGAGTGGAGAGGCGGAGCACGCCGTCATCGCGCAGCGCGCGGCGGCATTCACGCAGCAGCTTCAGCCCGTCGGGATACGAGAGATGCTCGATGAAGTGCTCGGCGAAGATGAACTGCACGTCGTCGAACGGCAGCTTCTTTGTGACGTCGAGCACCTTGTCGACGCCGGGATAGCGCTGGTTGTCGATGTTGACCCAGCCCTGGTGGATGACCGGACCGCAGCCGAGGTGGAGTTTCGTCAATCAATCTCTCCTGAAGTGCGCGCCGCGCGACACCGGATTGCGCAGCGCCGCGTTGGCGACGATCGCCGCCATCTGCTGTCCATGGAACAACTCGACGATCGATTTGCTGATCGTCGACTCGTGGTAGTACTTGGTCAGGCGATTGCCGAGCTCGCGCATGTCCGCCACCGCGCGCTTGAGCCGCTCGTACGAACGGACGATGCCGACGTAGTTCCACATCGTGTGCTGGATCGTCGTCCAGTCCTGAAGGATCAGCGCCGGGTCTTCCATGTTCTCGCTGCCGGGCGGCTTCCAGTCAGGGATCGATTCGAACAGCGCGCTCTTCATCGGCCCGATGCCGTGACGCGTCGACGATTCGAGCTTCGACCGGATCGACGCCGCGGCGTAGTAGCCCCACGTCAGTCCTTCCAGCAGCGACGTCGACGCCAGGCGGTTCCCGCCGTGCAGGCCGGTGCACGACGTCTCGCCGATCGCGTAGAGCCGCGCCAGCGTCGACTCGCCCGCCGTATTCGCCAGCACGCCGCCGCAGAAATAGTGCGCCGCGGGGACGACCGGAATCGGATCGCGCGCGATGTCGACGCCGATGTCCGAGCAGGCCTTGGAGATGTTCGGAAAGCGCTCGTGGATCGGCTCGTGCCCGTTGTAGAAGTTCGCCAGGTCGAGAAAGACGAATTCGTCCTTGTTCGTCGTCATCTCTTCGACGATGGCCCGCGCCACCACGTCGCGCGGCGCGAGGTCCTTCAGCGCCGGCGAGTATTTCTCCATGAAGTACTCGCCCTTCTGATTCTTCAGCCGCGCTCCTTCGCCGCGCAGCGCCTCGGAGATCAGGTAGTGATTCGCCTTCTTGTCCGACAGCGCCGTCGGATGGAACTGCACGTACTCCGCGTTCATGATCCGCGCGCCTGCGCGCTGCGCCATCACCACGCCGTCGCCGAGGGAGTTGCGCGTGTTCGTCGTGTGCAGGTAGATCTGGCCGATCCCGCCCGTGGCCAGCACCGTGTAATCGGCGAAGACCGTAAAGACCTCGTTCGTCCTGTTGTCGAGCAGGTACGCGCCGACGCATTCGTTCGTCAGGCGGTAGCGCACCTGGATGTCGATCGGATGATGGTGCGTCGTCAGCAGGTCGATCGCCGTCATCTCCGTCAGCAGCGTGATGTTCGGCTCGTTGCGGACGCGATTCAGCAGCGAGTTCTCGATCGCCCGCCCCGTGGCGTCGCCGGCGTGGATGATGCGCGACACCGAGTGCGCCCCTTCCTGCGTCAGGTCGAGCTCACCTTCGTCCGTCTTGGAGAAGGGGACGTGAATCTCTTCCAGCAGCAGCTCGCGCACGACGGGCGGGCCTTCCACCGCCAGGAAACGGACCGCCTCTTCGTTCGACAGTCCGGCGCCGGCGTGGATGATGTCCTCGACCAGCTTCGCCGGGGAGTCGTTCGCCCCTTCGTAAATGATCCCGCCCTGCGCCCAGAACGTGTTGCAGTCCTTCGGGTCCGCCGCTTTCGTCACCAGCACCACGCGGATGCCCGCCGCCGCCAGGCGAAAGGCGGTGGTCAATCCGGCGATGCCGGTGCCGATGACGAGCACCTGGTGATGCTCACGATTGTTCAGCTTCGCCACGCCGCGCCATTCTAGGAGTCCGCGCGACAGAAAGACACGGGGAGACTCCTGAAGGAGCCTTGGGCAACAAACGCAGCCGGCCGTGCCGGCTAGGCGGCCTACTTCTCCGTGAAGAGAAAAAACGAGCCGTCATTCGTCGTGTTGTCGAGCTGGACGGCATATCCGCTGAAGGTTTGCGACGGCGGAATCGGCGTGACGATCACGATGACGCGGCTCACGCCGGTCAGGGCCGTGTCGCCGAAGATGTTTCCGAACTGCACGACCTCGTGCGACTCGAGGAGATGTCCGGCCGCGGAGCTCACAGTGAAGGTCTTCAGGCTCAATCCGGTCGCGGCGTTGATGTACTCGACTTTCAGATCGATGGCCGAGTTCCCGTAGTTGATGACGCCGACATTCGCGCGCGTGTTGCCGTCGTTTCCGAACGCGCCGTTGCGCACGGTCGTCGTCATGCGCGTGAAGGCGCGCGTTCCCGCCGCGTTCGGACGGCCGGCGTAGGCGATGCCGAGCGTGCCGCCTGCCGCCCCCGGACTGTAGGTGCGGGCGACGATCGTGACGTCCGTGGGGTCGACGGTCGCGACCATCTCGATCTGCAGCGTCCCGAAGAGCGCCGCCGTCTTGTCCGCCGTGCGCATGTTCGAATTGTTTTTCATGAACTCGACGATGTCGTCGCTGGCAAAGGCCCCGAACGTGCTGACCGAATCCTGCCTGTGCGCGGACTGCATCGTGTTGTCGACCGGCGACCGGTAGACGAA
>Ga0207687_10000777_pt1 | contig 21510 bp, 17 predicted proteins | sample KBSM54metaG_FD_184399 | JGI IMG/M metagenome (GOLD analysis project Ga0207687, IMG submission 184399) | Miscanthus rhizosphere microbial communities from Kellogg Biological Station, Michigan, USA - KBS M5-4 metaG (SPAdes) (version 2) | ecosystem: Host-associated > Plants > Roots > Rhizosphere >...
TTCGATGAGCGACATGCCGAGCGTCCACAGCATCGGCTCGGAGGAGTAGCTCATGAAGCGGGCGGTCTTCGCGCCGTCGTTGCCGTGCCGGTGCCAGCTCCAGGCGGGAATGTGGATCGCGTCCCAGGGCTTCCACCGGCAGCGCACGCCGTCGATCTCGCTCCAGCCCGAGCCCTCGACGATGAAGAGCTGCGCGTCCCACGAGTGGCGGTGGATGGTGGTGTCGGTGCCGGGGTCGATCTCGTGCACCAGCGCGTCGAGGCAGCGCGTCGGCGAGTCGCCGTCGTGTCCCATGTAGACGCCGCTGCGCATGCCGCGCGCGGTCGTCGCGAGCGCCACGTCCTCCTTGCGGACCACGCTGCGGCGGTTCTTGCGCCAGTCCTCGATGAACTCGGCGCGGCGCTTTTTCTGGATGTGATAGTGCGTGACCGCGGTCGTGGTCTTGGTCGGCATGAAAAGCGCGTTTTCCGGTATACGGAACCGTGTTCCTGCGGAGGGACTTCATCATAGAATAATTTCACCGCAAAGCAATGAGAACGCCACTCGCCGCGCTGGTCGTCTTCCTGTGCACCGCCTGCCTGCGTGCTCCCGCTTGGGCCCAGGACCGCTCGCTCACGCTCTACACCTCGCTCGCGCCCACCGAGTCGGGCCCGCTCGCGCAGGCGTTCGAAAAGAAGACCGGCATCAAGGTGGAGCTGTGGCGGGCGATCAGCGAGAAGGTGGTGCAGCGCGCAATCACCGAGGCGCGCGCGCGCCGCTTCGCGGTCGACGTCGTCGAGACGAACGCCCCGGAGATGGAGATGATGGCGCGCGAGAAGCTCTTCGCCGAGCTCGACTCGCCCTACCTCGCCGACCTGCCGGCCGCCGCGGTGCCGAAGCACCGCATGTGGATCCCCGACCGCATGAATTTCTTCGTCGTCGCCTACAACACCTCGAAAGTGCGGCGCGAGGAGCTGCCGACGAACTATCTCGGCTTCCTCGACCCGAAGTGGAAGGGCCGCATCGGGATCGAGGCGACCGACGCCGAGTGGATGGCGACGCTCGTCAAGAAGTGGGGCGCCGAGGCCGGCCTGGCGAATTTCAGGAAGCTCGCGGAGCTCAGGCCCGACGTGCGCAAGGGCCACGTGCTGCTCGCCGAGCTCATCGCGGCGGGCGAGGTCCAGGTCGGATTGACCGTGTACAACGCCAACGCCGAGAGCCTGAAGAGGAAGGGCGCGCCGATCGACTGGCTGCCGGTGCAGCCGGTGGTGGCGCGGCCGCAGGGCATCGCCGTGGCGCGCAATGCGCCCAACCCGAAAGCGGCGCGCGCCTTCGTCGACTTCGTGCTCTCGCCGCAAGGCCAGGAGCTGCTGGTATCGATGGGAAGGGTGCCGGCCAGCACCAAGGTGCGCACGCACCTCAACGACTTCGAGTACACGGTGGTGGATCCGATTACCGTGCTCGACGAACAGGACAAGTGGAACAAGCTCTGGGAGGAGCTCTTCATCCGCGAGGCGAAGCGATGAGCGGCCTGCCCGCCGACGCGCTCGGGCTCGCCGCGCTCGTGTTCCTGCTCGGGCTGCGCCACGGTCTCGATCCGGACCACCTGGTGGCGATCGACGGCCTGACGCGGGCCAGCGCACGCGATGGAGCCCGGCGCTGGTACGGCCTGTTCTTTTCGCTCGGGCACGGCGTGGTGATTACTCTCGTGGGGCTCGCGGTGGCGCTCGCCGCCACCGAATGGCAGGCACCGGTTTGGCTGCGGGCGCTCGGAACGTCCATCTCGGTCGGCGTGCTTGTGGTGCTCGGGCTCGCCAACCTGGCCATGGCCTGGCGCACGCCCGCGGAACGGCCGGTACCGCTCGTCGGCATCCGCGGCCGCTGGCTTACCGAGCAGCTCTCGCGCGCGAGCCATCCCGCGTTCATCGCCGCCATCGGCGCCGCATTCGCGCTTTCGTTCGACACGATCAGCCACGCGCTCGCTTTCTCGCTGACCGGGGCCGCGCTCGCGGGCTGGCTTTTCGCGACCGTGCTCGGCCTCGTCTTCACGCTCGGCATGGCGCTGGTCGACGCCCTGAACGGGTTCTGGGTTGCGAAAATGCGGGGCTCGCGCGCGATGAGCGTCGCGATCGCGTTCCTGTGCCTCGCGGTCGCGGCGAGCGGGGCGTCGGGGCTCGAGCTCGCGCCGTCGCTCCTTGCGGGCGCGGGCCTGGTGCTCATCGCCGCCGCGTATCTGCTAGCATCGCGGACAGCGCGTTCCACATACGGGGACGCTAATTCTCCATATGGAACAGCCAAGAAGCACTAGACCGGCCAAGGCGCGGCTCTCGTCGGTCGCGAACTCGATCCGCCTGCTGAACTCGTTCTCGGGCGAAGAAGACGAGCTCGGCATCACCACGCTCGCGACCCGGATGCGCCTCGCGAAGAGCACCGTGCACCGGCTCGCCGCGACGCTGACCGCCGCGGGTTTCCTCGAGCAGAACCGCGACAGCGGGAAATACCGGCTCGGCATGGCCCTGTTCGAGCTCGGCGCGCTGGTGCGCCGGCGCATGGACGTGGCCAACGAGGGCCGCCCCAAGCTGCGCGAGCTGCTGGAGAAGACCGGCGAGACGGTCCAGATGGGCGTGGTCGACCATCTGAGCGTGCTCTACGTCTACGAGATGGAGAGCCCGCACGCCATCCGCATGGCGGCCGCGGTCGGCGGGCGCGCGCCGCTCCATTGCACCGCGGTGGGCAAGGTGCTGCTCGCCTACCAGCCCGAGGATTTCGTCGAGCGCCTGCTGCAGACCGAGCTCACCGCCTACACCCCGAAAACCCTGACCCGGCGCGAAGCGATCCTGAGCATGCTGTCCGAGGTGCGTTCCCGCGAGCACGCCATCGACGACGAGGAGAGCGAGTCGGGGCTGCGCGCGATCGCCGCGCCGATCCGCAACCACAACGGCGCGGTGATCGCCGCCGTCGGCGTGGCCGCTCCGGTGCAGCGCATGAACCGCCGCGCGTTGCAGACCTGCGTGCCGACGGTGATCGCCACGGCGAACGCGGTCTCGGGGCGCCTGGGTTATCAGCGCGAGCGAGCCAGGACGCCGGGCGGTTGACCCAGCCCAGGCACACGCTGCAGGATCATCTGTACGGCGCCGACCGCGAGCACCGTCACGACGAGGACTCGGACCACGAGCACGATCACGACCACGACGAGCTCCCGGGCGGCTCGCCCGAGTCGAACCCGCTCTGGGTCCACGACAACATCGCGCTGACGAGCGTCGGCATCGACATCGGTTCGGCGGGAACGCAGGTGATCTTCTCGCGCCTGCACATGCGGCGCCTCGGCGAGGACCTGCAGAGCCGCTATTTCGTAGTGAACCGCGAGACGCTGTACCAGTCTCCGGTTGCGCTGACGCCCTACCTCGACGAGCGCCGCATCGACGAACGCGCGGTCGGCGCGATCATCGATGCCGCCTACGCGGGCGCCGGGCTGCATCCGGACAACATCGATACCGGCTCGGTGATTCTCACCGGCGAAGCGCTGCGGCGCGAGAACGCCCAGGCGATCGGCGAGCTCCTCGCCGAGCTCGGCGGCGAGTTCGTCTGCGCGGCCGCCGGCCACCACATGGAGGCGATGCTCGCCGCCTACGGCTCGGGGGCCGCGAGGGCGTCCCACCAGCGCGCGGCGCGCATCCTCAACATCGACATCGGCGGCGGCACGACCAAGCTGGCGCTGCTCGAGCGCGGCAGCGTCGCGGCGACGGCCGCGATCCACGTCGGCGGTCGGTTGATTGTCGTCGACGATGCGGGCCGCATCACGCGGCTCGACCCCGCGGGCGCAGCCCTGGCGCGGCTCGCCGGTTTCGAATGGAAGCTCGACCAATCCGTGAAACCGGAAGAGCTGGACCGGCTGGGCGAATGGATGGCGGAGGCGCTCTGCCAGGCCGTTCTGAATGAAGCGAACCGGAGGCTATATCTGACCGAGCCGCTGCCGGGCCTCGAAGGAATCCAGGGCGTGATGTTCTCGGGCGGAGTAGGGGAATACGTCTACGGCAACGAGGCGCGCGACTTCGGCGACCTCGGCAGGCGCCTCGGGCACGCGCTGCGCCGGCGCCTCGACGCCGGAAAGCTGCCCTGGCCCCTGCTGCCGGCGGGCGAATGCATCCGCGCCACGGCCTTCGGCGCCTCGGAATACAGCGTGCAGCTCTCGGGCAACACGGTGTACGTGTCGCAGCCGGGCGAGCTCCTGCCGCGCAAGAACCTTCAGGTGCTGCAGCCGCCCGTTACTCTCGAAGGGCAAATCGAAGCGGACAAGCTCGGCGGCACGATTCGCAAGCATCTCGAGGACTTCGACGTCGAGCAGGGCGAGGCGGAATTCGCGCTTGCCTTCAGCTGGCGCGGCGCACCCTCGTACGAGCGCATCTCGGCGTTCGCGCGCGCGATCACGCTCGCGCTCGAGCCCAGCATCGCGCGCCGCCGCCCGCTGTACCTCATCCTCGACGGCGACGTGGCGCAGACCGTCGGCGCAATCCTCAAGGAGGACTGGGCGATCGCCTCCGAGGTGCTGGTGCTCGACGGCATCACGCTGCGCGATTTCGACTACGTCGATCTCGGCCGCATCCGCATGCCCTCGTTCACCGTGCCGGTGACGATCAAGTCGCTGGTATTCAGCGAGGACCCGCGTACCGGGTAGTTCAGGGCTCGCGCCCGCGCCGCCTCGCGGCTTCGAGGAAGAAGCGTTCGAACTCGCTGACCACGCGCGCGTCCTCGAACAGCGCCTCGCTTCGCCGCCGGATCTCGTCTTTCGCATGGCGGCGGTAGTCCGGGTCGGTCGCGAGCCTGACGGCAATGCGCGCATAGTCGTCCGCGCTTGCGGCGATGCATTCGGTGAATCCCATGCTGCGATACATGGCCGCCGTGTGGCGCCCGCGCTGCAACGACCCCGGCAGGGTGACGATCGGAGTGCCGACCGAGAAAGCCTCCAGGCTCGTGTTCATGCCGTTGAAATGCGGCGTATCCAGGATGACGCAAGGCAGGCCGAGCAGGCGCGTGAAATCGGCGCCGCTTTGACGCTGCACGAAGAGGATCCGGTCCGACACATCGGGTAGCGTAGCGGCGAAGCGCGCGCGCAGCAGCTCGCCCCAATGGCGGGCTTGGCCTTCGATCAGCACCACCCGGCCCTCCGGGTCGGCGCGCAGGATCGCGCCGAAGATCGCGTCGAGATCGGGATGGATCTTGAAGAGCGTCTGCGGGCATAGATAGAGGCGCCCCGTCGGCAAGCCGAAGTCCGCCGGCGTCGCAGGCGCGGGGGTCGCGGGTCGGTGGTAGTAGGCCGTCGTGCCGAGGTCCTCCAGCGCGAACAGCTCCTCGCTGTAGTGCTCGCGGCCATCGGCCGGCTCGAACAGCGTGCTCGACACGAAATAGTCCATGTTGGCGATGCCCGTGGTGTCCGGGTGGCCGAAGAAAGTGCACTGGACCGGAGCAAGGCGGGAAAACGCCAGGAAATAGGTAAAGGGCTCCATGCCGATGTCCTGGTAGAACAGGACGTCGAGCTCGAGCGCGGCGATGGCGTTGCGCGCGCGCTCCAGGTCCGCCGGAAGGCTCATCACGCGCTCGCTGTGCGCGCGGATGAACCGCGCGGTTTCGTCGTCGGGGCAAGGCTCCACCGAGACGGCGGTGACCTCGAGGTGCCGTCGCGGCAGCTTCGCCACCAGTCCACGCACGGTCTTGCCGATGCTGTGCTCATGCAGGTAGCGCGAGACCAAGCCGACGCGCAGCTTGCCGCCGCGCGCGCGTGGCGCCACGCAATGCGGCGCCGACCAGAGCAGCGACGGGCAGGCGCGGGCGTACAGCGCCGCCATCCTCGTGTGCAGCGCACGATTGTCCAGGCCGTGGTAGCTCAGGTAGAAGTTGGTGACGCCCTCGACCAGCGGCGCCGCCAGCTCGAGCGGCTGCCGCTCGAGCCTCGCCAGCTCGCGGTCGAAGCGCCCGCGCCACGCCGCGAGGTCCGTCTTCGATTGCGCGATCGGCGGCAGCAGCGTCGCCAGTCGCAGCCGCAGGCCGGCATCGTGCCGGACGGCGAGGCCTCGCCGGTAGCACTCGAGCGCCGCTTGCGTTTTTCCCTGTTCGGCCAGGCAGGCGCCGAGCGAGCGGTAGGCCGGGACGGACTGGGCATCGAGCGAGAGGGCGTTCTCGTACTCGGCGACGGCCTGGTCGAGCCGGCCCGACTCGTCGAGCGCGCGGCCCAGATTGAGCTGGACGTCAGCGCGCCGCGGCTCGATCGCCAGGGCTTGCCTATAGCTCTCGAGCGCCCGCGGCCAGTCGCCGAGGTCGGCGAAGGCGTTGCCGAGATTGAAGTGGATGTCGGCTGTTCCGGCCGAGCGCTGCAGGAATCCGCCATAGAACTCCACGGCCTCGCGGGTCCGCCCGAGCGCCTGCAGGCTCGCGCCCAGGTTGCGTGCCGCATCGGCGAAGTCCGGCCGCAGGCGTAGCGCCGTGCGATAGCTCTCGATCGCGCGTTCGTGGTCAGCGTTCTCGCCGAAAAGGTTGCCGAGGAAGTAGGGCGCTTCGGGATGCGCCGGCACAAGAAGCATGAATCGCTCGTAGCAGCGCACCGCTTCGGCGCGAGCGCCGAGGCGATGATTGACGGCGGCGAGCGCGTACCATGCCTCGGCGTCCGCGCCGGGTGTGTGCACGAGCGCCTCCAACATGGACTTCGCTGCATCCAAGTGACCTTGCTGGAACAGAAGCAGGGCTTGTTGCTTGGTCGGAGTCACGCAGTGAAGGTAGCGCACTGGCAGTAGAATTCGCTGCTGTTCCTAATCGAAGACCAGCGTTCGCAATACAGGAACGAACGCGTCAGCAGGAGGAGGACGGTTGGAGGCAGCAAGCGGGCCCCGGTTCGCCCGGACCGGCGCGTTCGGGCCGCCACGCCTGGACTTCAAGTGGGTGATCATCGGCGCCTGCGTGGCGCTCACGCTGTATCTGGGCGTGGTGCCGCTCGGGTTTCTTCTTTGGCAAAGCTTCTTCACGCCGCAGAGCGCCGCCAAGGCCGCGGAGTTCACGCTCGGCAACTACCGGGAAGCCTACGCCTCGGAGGAGACGTGGCTCCTCTTCTGGAACTCGCTCAAGTTCGCCGCCGGGGCGTCGCTGCTCGCGTTCGCGCTGGGGACGCTGCTCGCCTGGATGAACGAGCGCACCAACACGCCGTTCAAGTCGCTGTTCTTCGCGCTGTCGATCATCCCGCTCATCATCCCCGGGATCCTCTTCACGGTGGCCTGGATCCTGCTCGGCAGCCCGAAGATCGGGCTGGTCAACCTCGCGCTGCAGAACCTCTTCGACACCAACGCGGTGTTCATCAACGTCTATTCGCTCGGCGGCATGATCTGGGTCGACGCGCTGCACTACTCGCCCATGGCCTTCCTGCTGATGACCGCGGCGTTCCGGTCGATGGACCCGGCGCTGGAGGAATCGGCGGTCATGAGTGGCGCGAGCGTGCCCCAGGTTCTGCGCAAGGTGACGCTGCCCCTGGTGTGGCCGGCGATCTTCGCCACGCTCCTGATCCTCTTCGTGCGCGCGATCGAGTCCTTCGAGGTGCCCGCGCTCCTCGGCCTGCCGGTCGGCATCCAGGTGTTCACTTCGGCGATTTACCAGGCGGTGCACCGCTACCCGAGCCAGGTCGGCCTCGCTTCGGCCTATGCGGTGACGCTGCTCGTCATCACCAGCGCCGGGGTCTACTTCCAGTCGCGCCTGTCGACGAGCGGCAGCCGCTACGCCACGATGACCGGCAAGGGGTTCCGCCCGCGGCTCATCGACCTGGGACGCTGGCGCTACCTCACGGTGGCGGTCTTCCTGCTGTATTTCTTCCTCATCGTGGTGCTGCCGTTCGCGGTGCTGCTGTGGTCGTCGTTCCAGAAGTTCTACTCGGTGCCCTCGGTGGAGGCGCTGCAGCGGCTCACGCTCGAGCCCTACCGCACCATCCTCGGCTACCCGAGCCTGATGCGCTCGGTCTGGAACAGCCTGCTGCTCGCGGTCACCACCGCCACGCTGGTGATGCTGGTCACCGCGGTGATCTGCTGGATCGTGGTCAAGACCAAGCTGCGCGGTCGCTGGCTGCTCGACAACTTCGCTTCTCTGCCGATGGTGTTTCCCGGCATCGTGCTCGGCCTCGCGATCATGATCCTGTACCTGTACCTGCCGGTCGGGGTCTACGGCACGATCTGGATCATGCTGATCGCCTACGTCACGCGCTTCATGCCCTACGGCCTGCGCTACAACACCACCTCGATGCTCCAGATCCACAAGGAGCTGGAGGAATCGGCGGCGATGAGCGGCGCTTCGTGGACCACCGCCTTCTGGCGCATCATCCTGCCGCTGCTCAAGCCCGGCCTGGTCGCGGGCTGGATCTACATCGTCATCGTCTCGATCCGCGAGCTGTCGAGCTCGATCCTGCTCTACAGCCCGGGCACCGAGGTGCTCTCGATCCTCATCTGGGAGCTGTGGGAGAACGGCCAGTACGTCGAGCTCTCGGCGCTCGGCGTGATGTTCATCATCGGCCTGTTCTTCCTGGTGCTGGTGGCGCAGCTCATCGGTAAACGCTTTGGAATAAGGGAAGCCTGAGGTGCTCAACGTGAGCGGCCTTTGCACGGAGTACGTCGACGAGCGCGGCAACGTCGTGCGCGCCGCTCAGGACGTCAGCTTCGAGGTACCGGCGGGGAAGCTGTTCACGCTCCTCGGCCCGAGCGGCTGCGGCAAGACCACCACGCTGCGCTCGATCGCAGGCCTGGAGAGGCCGCGTTCGGGCGAGATCAGCCTCGGCGGCGCGCTCATCTACTCGTCGCGCTCGAACGTCTTCGTCCCGCCCAACCGGCGCGGCCTCGGCATGGTGTTCCAGTCCTACGCCATCTGGCCGCACATGACGGTGTTCGAAAACGCGGCTTTCCCGCTCCAGGTTTCCAAATCGAGAATATCCCGGAAGGAAATCGAGACCAAGGTGCTGGGCGTGCTCAAGGTGGTGGCGCTCGAGGAGCTCGCCGAGCGCGAGGCTACCAAGCTCTCCGGCGGGCAGCAGCAGCGCCTCGCGCTGGCGCGCGCGCTGGTGATGGAGCCGCCGCTGCTCCTGCTCGACGAGCCGCTTTCCAACCTCGACGCGAAGCTGCGCGAGCGCATGCGCTTCGAGCTGAAGCGCCTCCAGCGAGATCTCGGCATCACCACCGTCTACGTCACCCACGACCAGAGCGAGGCCCTGGCGCTCTCGCATTCCATCGCGGTCATGAACCGCGGCCAGATCCAGCAGACCGGCGCGCCGCGCGAGATCTACGAGCGGCCGGGCAACCAGTTCGTCGCCGACTTCATCGGCACGACCAATTTCCTGCGCGCCACGGTCGACGCGCCGGACGCCGCCGCGGGTTTCTACCGGGTGGCTTCCGAGGTCGGCACGCTGAAGGTGCGCGCGGTGGACGCGCTCGAGCCGGGGATGAAGGTCGTGATCTCGGTGCGTCCGGAGGATATCCGGCTGAGCGAAGCCCGTCCGAACGGCGACAACGTGCTCGAAGGTACCGTTCACACCAAGGTGTTCCTCGGCGAGTCGGTCGATTTCGAGGTGAAGATCAAGGAACGGCCGGTCTTGTCGCGCGCGCACCCCTCGTTGGGAACCAGGGTAGGGCATCCCATCTACCTGTCGCTGGATCCCGAGAAATGCGTGGCATTGAAGGACACGCCCGAATGACCGAGCGCAAGACGCCTCGCCGCTGGAGCTCCGACGTCATCGTCGACCTGCTGCACCAGTACGAGCTGCCGTACGCCGCGCTCAATCCCGGCGCGAGCTACCGCGGCCTGCACGACTCGATGGTGAACTACGGCGGCAACAAGCCGGTCATGATGCTGTGCCAGCACGAGGAGACCGCGGTGCAGATCGCGCACGGCTACGCCAAGGCGAGCGGCAAGCCGATGGTCGCGATCCTGCACAACCTGGTCGGCCTGCTGCACGCCAACATGGCGATCTACTACGCCTACGCCGACCGCGCGCCGGTGTTCATCATCGGCGCCACCGGACCGATGGACGAGACCAAGCGCCGCCCGCGCATCGACTGGATCCACACCGCGCTCGTGCAGGGCGAGGCGGTGCGCGCCTATACCAAGTGGGATTACCAGCCGACCGTCATCGGCGGCGTGCCCGAAGCGTTCGCCCGCGCCTACTCGGTCATGATGACCGAGCCGCGCGGGCCGATCTACATGTGCTACGACGCCTGGCTGCAGGAGCAGCCGCTCGAGCACGAGGTTGCGCTTCCCCCGGGTACCGCAGCGAAGGTTCCGGCCAGGATGGCCGCTGACCCTGAGGCTCTGAAACGTGTTGCGGAAGAACTTGTTAAGGCAAAGCGGCCGGTCATCCTCGCCGAGTTCGTCGGACGAGAGCCCGAGGGCTTCCACGCCCTGGTGGAACTCGCCGAGACGCTCGGCGCCCCGGTCTACGACGTCAACAGCCGCCTCAACTTCCCCAGCCGCCACCCGCTGAACCTGAGCATGGTGAAGGACGTCTTCGCAGACGCGGATCTCGTGTTGTGCCTGGATACGCGCGACTGGGAGCGCGCTACCACCCGGCTGGTCAGCGCGACGCGCGAAGTGACCTCGATCGTTCCCGCCGGCGCCAAGTGGATCGACATCGGCTTCGGCGACCTGGAGATCTCGAGCTGGGCGATGGATTACCAGCGCCTCGCGCACGCCGACCTTCGCATCCTCGCCGACACGACGCTCGCGATTCCGGCCTTGAAGGGGTTGGTCAAGCCGAAGGTTTCGAAAAACGAAAGCCGATTGAAGGCTGTCAGCGCGCTGCGCGCGTCGGCGCACGCTCGCTGGGAGAAGGAAGCGAAGGAAGACTGGGACGCGAGCCCGATCACGCTGCCCCGCCTTGCGACGGAGGTATGGCACGCGATCAAGGACGAAGACTGGGTCCTGACCGCCAATACGCTGGAGGAGTGGACGCGCAAGATCTGGGACTTCGACCGGCCCTACCGGCATCCCGGCAAGTCGCTTGGCACCGCGACGCAGATCGGGATCTCGCTCGGCGTGGCGCTCGCGCACCGCGACGCGGGGCGCCTCGCCGTGGACCTGCAGCCCGACGGCGACCTCATGTTCGACGCCGGCGCGCTGTGGGTCGCTGCCAAGCACCGCATCCCGCTCCTCGTCGTCATGTACAACAATCGCGCCTACTACAACGACTGGGAGCATCAGATCCGCATGGCGAAGCTGCGCGGCACGCCGGTCGAGCGCGCCCACATCGGCATGGACATGGACGACCCCGCCCCGGACTTCGCCGCGCTCGCGAAGTCGATGGGGTGGTACGCCGAGGGACCGATCGACCGGCCAGGCGAGCTGCCGCTCGCACTGAAGCGCGCGATCGCCAGAGTGAAGGCCGGCCAGCCCGCGCTGCTCGACACGATTACCCAGAAAAGATGAACCCGACTGTCGGCGTGGTGGGGGCGGGGCGGATGGGCCTGCCGCTGATCGGGCACCTGGCGCGAAAGGGGTTCCGCACCTTCGCCACCGACCTCGACGCGTCGAAGCGGGGCAAGGTCGAGGAACGCGGCGCAGGGTGGACGGACCACGCCGCTGCGCTCGCGGCGCAGTGCGAGGTGGTGCTGGTCTGCGTCGGCTACGACCATGAGCTGCGCGGACTCCTGCAGGATCCAAAAGTGGCTTCGGCGATGCGGCAAGGCGCGATCTATGCGGTGCTCAGCACCGTGCATCCGAAGACGGTGCAGGCCCTGGCGGCGGAGTGCTTGAAGAAAAACATCCACGTTGTAGACGCGACGATGTGCCGCGGCGGCAAGGCCGCGGACGAGGGCACGCTCCTCAGCTTCGTCGGCGGCGAGGCCGCGGTGGTCGAGCGCCTGCGGCCCGTGCTCGGCGCCTTCTCGCGCGATGTCGTCCACACCGGCGGCGTTGGCAGCGCGCAGGTGGCGAAGGCGGTCAACAACCTCATCATGTGGGCCTGTCTCGTCGCCAACCACGAGGGTCTCGCCCTCGCGCAGCGCTACGGGATCGACGTCGACAAGCTGCGCCAGGCGCTCGTCGTGAGCAGCGCGGCGAACAACGCGCTCGCCAACTGGGGAACGCAGACGATGGCCTGGGCCGAAGACGACATGGCGATCGTGTCCGAGATGGCGGCCGATTGCGGCCTCGCCTTGCCGCAGGCCGGCGTCACGCGCGAGCTCTGCCGCATCCTCAAGCCGAAGCGCTACAAGCTCGAAGAGTACGGTCGCTGACCTTAGGCGGCTCGCGCTGCGGATTGACGCGGCGCATCATGTTGCGCAAACGACACAGTCCCGCCTTTCATTGTTGACAGCTATGAGCGTGCGCGCGTAGCTTGCGCCGGAATCGCACATGTGGAAGCTCTTTGTTCCACATAAAGAAACAGCAAAACAGGGAAGGAGAGGGGGAATGAAAAAGAGTGCACTCGCCCTGGCCATCGGCGCCGCGTTCGCGGCCCCGGCCATGGCGCAAACCACCGCTGGCAACGTCACCATCTACGGCAAGGTGTACCCGCAACTCGGGTACTACAAGTCTTCAGGCGCGAGCGTGGGCGCCGACGTCACATCCAACCTGGTTGCGCCGCCCACTGCTGCCCAAGCCAACAACGACAAGGGCCGCGCGAACGTCGATACCTCGAACTCCTACCTCGGCTTCAGGGGAGAGGAAAAGCTCGGCGGATCGATGTCGGCGATCTGGCAGATGGAGCAGTCGCTCGGCTTCGACGATCCGACGCCGTCCCCCGGCGGCGGCCAGTTCTGGGCGAACCGCAACTCCTTCGTCGGCCTACGCAGCGGCTTCGGCACGATCAAGCTCGGCAACATGGATACGATCTACAAGGAGTACGGCGACCAGTTCAGCATGTTCGGCATCAGCAGCGGCAATTTCGTGTCCCACAGCAACACGCTCTCGTCGAACGGCGTCGGGACTAACCGTCTGGCGCGTTTCCACGAGCGCGCGCCGAATTCGGTTCAGTACCTCACACCGGAGTTCAGCAACTTCTCCGCTGGCATCCAGTACTCGCCTGACGAGGCCAAGGGAAACCCGACTCCGCTGACCGGCGTCAACCTCGATCGGCAGTGGTGGTCCTACGGCGTCAAGTACGAGGCCGACCGGTTCTATGCTTCGGTCCATCAGGAGTATCGCAAAGACATGTTCGGCGGATCGGCCACCGCCAATGCGACGGGGGTGTCGAACCTCACTGGCGGGAGCCCGACCACGGGATCCGAGCATTCGAAGGACAAGGCGACGCGTCTAAGCGTGGCGTTCAAGATCACGCCGGACCACCGCATTACGGGTGACATCGCGCGTCTCGAGTACAAGGAAAGCGGTCAGGCCGCCCCGGGGCGGTTCGAGAAGCTGGAAAAGACCAATTTTGCGATCGGCTGGGAAGCGCGTTGGGGCGGCCCGTTTCGCACCGGTATCAGCTACGTGAAGGTGAACGAAGGTAGTTGCAGCCTGAGCGGCGCCGTCAATTGCACCACCTCCGGGACCGATGGGAATCAGGTCAATCTGGGCGCGGCGTACGATTTCTCCAAGCGGACGTTCATCTACGCCATCGCCGCCAAGCTGACCGCCGGCGAGTCGGCGCAATTCGACAACTGGGCCGGCGGCACGCCCGCGCGCGGCGCGGACAACACGCAGTTCGCGCTCGGAGTGTCGACCGCCTTCTAGTCTCTGCGGAGCGACTGAAGACGGGCGCTGCGGCGCCCGTTTTCTTTTGCGTTCTCTTATCCGGAACGGCGTTCTTCTGCAGGACAGTCGCCGGGTGTAAAGTCCTGCGTCTGACACGGAACTGACACATGCGCGTTCTTCCCTTCGTTCTCGCCGCAGCGTTTGCATTGCCCGCCGTTGGTGCGGCGCAACCTGCCCCCGGGCCGCACCGCCAGCTCTATATGTACCAGGGGGCCGACCGCGAGCAGCGCATCCTCGAGGGGGCGAAGAAGGAAAAGCAGGTCACGGTGTACACCTCGCTCAACCTCAAGGACTCGGTGCCGATCACCCAGGCCTTCGAGAAGAAATACGGCGTCAAGGTGGAGCTCTGGCGCTCGAGCAGCGAGAAGGTGCTGCAGCGCGCGGTGACGGAGGCCCGCGCCGGCCGCTTTTCGGTCGACGCCTTCGAGCTGAACGGTCCCGAGATGGAGGCGCTCTACCGCGAGGGGCTGCTCGAAGAGTTCTACAGCCCGCACTTCAAGACCCTGCCGCCGGCGGCGTTCCCCAAGCACCGGCACTACGCCGCCGACCGGTTCAATTTCTTCACCATCGCCTACAACACCCGGCTGGTGAAGCCCGACGAGGTTCCGAACAGCTACGAGGACCTGCTCAATCCGCGCTGGGTCGGCAAGATCGGCATCGAAGGCAGCGACGACGACTGGTTTGCCTCCATCGTCAAGTACATGGGCGAGAAGAAGGGGCTCGACTTCTTCCGCAAGCTCGCCCAGATGAAGCCTCAGGTCCGCACCGGGCACACGCTGCTCGCCGAGCTGGTCGCCGCCGGCGAGATCCCGCTGGTCGCCACAATCTACAACCACAACGCCGAGCGCCTGCTGGTGAACGGCGCCCCCATCAAGTGGAAGGCGCTCGAGCCGACTTTCGGCCGGCCCAACGCCGTGGCGGTGGCGAAGCGGACCGAGCGGCCGCACGCGGCGCTGCTGTTCGTCGATTTCATGCTCTCGCCCGAGGGGCAGGAGCTGATTCACAAGCGTAACCGCGTGCCCGCCAGCACCGCCGTGCCGACCAACCTCAACAAGTTTCCCTTCCACATGATCGACCCGGTGGTGGTGCTGGACGAATCCGAGAAGTGGGAGAAGCTCTACTCGGAACTCTTTCTCAAGGGACAGGCCATACAGCGTGAGAAGGACTAGAGGGACAATGAGGCATGGGTAAGGAATCGCACTACAGCAGCAAGAAGGATCGGGTTTTCGTCCGCGGCATCCAGGGGCAGTACAGCCTCAAGGACGAGCTGAAACGACTGCGCTCGATGCCGCGCGTCATCAAGGGCCGCGACCTCATGTTCAACGACGGCCCGCAGTCCTTCAGCAAGCACTTCGTCGAGCCGGTCGACGGGCTGACGCAGACGCTGCACGTGCATCTCGAGGAGTACGCGCCGGGCGGGCGGACGCAGAAGCACGGCCACGTCAACGAGGCCGCCTTCTACATCCTCGACGGCACGGGCTACGAGGTGCACGACGGCGTGCGCTACGACTGGAAGGCGGGCGACGTCGCGATCGTGCACATGAACTGCGTGCATCAGCACTTCAACGCCGACCCGGACAAGCCGGCGCGCGCTCTGGTGATGAAGCCGAAGCCGCTGCTCATTTTCATGAACATGCTGTTCCAGCAGACGGTGATTCCCCGGCCCAAGGAGGCCGCGACGCCTGCCGGCGAGGGCTACGTGCCGCGGCATTTCGAAACCAACTTCAACCACGAGAAATAGCCATGGCGTGGGACGAGTCGAAGGCGTGGAAGCGTGGCGGGCACAACCAGAGGCTCTACCAGGGGAAGCTGGAAGACGCGCGCAGTGCTCCGGCCCGGAATGGCAAGAGGAAAAAGATACTCCACCCGGAGGACATGCCCTGGGAGCTCTCGCCGCAGGGGCTCCTGAAGCATCTGCTGAACGAGGCGATGAACACGCGCATGGAGACGGTGGACGCCTACATGCTGATCATTCCTCCGGGGAGCCGCTCGGGGAAGCACCGGCAGCTTGCGGAGGAGTGCCTGTACGTGCTGGAGGGGCGGGGCTACGATCTGCACCAGGACTGCGACGTGGAGATTACCGACACGTATCACTGGAGGCCGCAGGACGAGGTGAAGCGCTACGAGTGGGAGGCGGGGGACGTGATCTACGTTCCGCCCAACACGATCCAGCAGCACTTCAATGCGGACGCGGAGCGGCCGGTGAGGTTGATCTCGGTGGTGAACCGGATCTACAAGGCGTGCGGGTTGAACGACCTGGAGCAGCTGGAGAACGCTCCGGAGTACGTGCCCAACACCGCAGTCACGCCTGAGCTGGTCGAGCAGTTCCTGAAGAGAAAAGAAAAGGCGACCGTGTGACGAAGAGCGCGATCGTCTCCGACGAATTCGCGAAGAAGTTCGCGACGGAGAAGGAGACGCCGTACACGCGCTGGGTGCGCGACGAGGGGCTCGAAATCATCAGCTCCTTCTATGTGCCGGACCTGCACACGGTGGAGCTGAAGCCTTGGCCGCGGCGCGGCGGCAAGGGCGTGTACCTCAATCACGACGCATCGCGGACCTCGAACGACTGCTACGTCTGCGAGATCCCACCGGGGAAAAGCCTCGCGGCGCAGCGCCAGCTCTACGAAGAGATGATCTACGTCCTGGACGGGCGCGGCTCGACCGCGGTCTGGAACGATGCCGGCAAGCGGGTGAGCTTCGAGTGGAAGGCGGGGGCGATCTTCGCCATCCCGCTCAACTGCCACCACCAGCACTTCAACGGCTCGGGCAAGGACGCGGCGCGGTTCGTGGCGGTGACCAACGCGCCGGTGATCATCAACTCGTTCAGCGATACCTCCTTCGTCTTCAGCACCAGGCACGACTTCAAGGAGCGCTTCGACGGCGAGCCGGAGTACTTCGCCAACAAGGGGGAGCAGAAGGGGCTGCTTCTCGATACGAACTTCGTCGCCGACGCGATCAACCTGCCGCTCTTCGCGGCCAAGGAGCGCGGCGCGGGCGGCGGTCACACCCGCTTCTCGATGGCGCGCGGCTCGATGAACAGCCACATCTCGCAGTTTCCGATCGGCACGTACAAGAAGGCCCACGCGCACGGGCCGGGCGCGCACGTGATCGTGCTCTCGGGCGAAGGCTTCTCACTGATGTGGCCCGAGGGCGAGGAGCCGAAGCGCTACGAATGGAAGGAGGGCGCCATGATCGTGCCTCCCAACATGTGGTTCCACCAGCACTTCAACACCGGCACGACGCCCGCTCGCTATCTCGCCTTCAAGGCGGAGGGCGTAGCGATCCGCAATCCGCAAGGGGTGCCGAAGGCCTGGATCTCCCAGCGCCTGGGCGGAAACCAGATCGACTACGCCGACGAGCGGCCCGAGATCCGCAAGTGGTTCTCCGAGGCGCTCGCCAGGCACGGCCTGCAATCGAACATGGACAAGGCCTACGCCGCCGAGCAGGCGGAGCTGCCTCAAAAAGCAGCTTAAACGGTGGCGTGGGCCGACCCCGGCTCGGGCGTCAGCGCGTCTTCGGCGGCCTGTGCGAACGCGGCGTCCTTCGGCAGGATGATCGACACCGAGCGCACGCGCTGGTGCAGCGGATCGACGCCCGGCGGCTGAACCCCCTTGGCGAGGCCTTGCGCCGCCGCGATCAGGCGCCGGCGCGCCATGATGATCCCCTGATCGGTCGGCACGAGGTTCTCGCGCGTGCGGTCCTGGATCGGCCCCATGCTTTCCTGCACCGAGGCGTCCTGCATCGCGAAGCCCTCGACGCCGGAGAAGCTGCGCCCTTCCTTCTGCGCGTTGCGATCCATCAGGTAGTCGTTGTCCTTGTTGGCGACGGGACGGTAGGTGCCGGGAACGAGGGCCACGTGGATGCCCTCGCCGTCCTCCATGGCCTGGTGCTCCTCTGGCTTGAGCGGCCGGGTGGCGTGGTGGTTGGTGCTCCAGGCCCAGCAGTTCTCGTCGTCGATCGGCACCCAGGAGTGGCCGCCGATCGGATGGTCGCCGCGCGGCGGAATCAGCGTGAAGCTCGGCATGATCCACTGCGTGATGCGCCAGTAGTACTTGCCTTCCTCGGCGTTGCGCCGCGCGCCGATGTAGAGGCCTCCCGGGGACTCGACCACCTCGAAATGCGGCGCGAGATCCCGCAGGTTGTACTCGTGGCTTTTCTTCGCGCCCTTGAACATCGGATCGACCTTCATGGTGTAGCGGTGAAGGAACGACACGTGGCTCGAGTCGATGCCGCCCTCCATCGCCTGCAGGTAGTTGCACTCCTGCCAGCGCTTGGAGACGTAGCGGTGCGAGTCCGGCACGGTAGCCCACTCGTGCTCCGGCAGCGGTGGCTGCTGCTCCTTCGGGCCCATGTAGGTCCACAGCACGCCGCCGCGCTCGACCAGCGGATAGGACTTGAGCTTCACGCGCTGGCACAGGCGCGGGTTGTCGGGCTCCGACGGAATCTCGATGCATTGCCCGGTCACGTCGTACTTCCAGCCGTGGTAAGGGCAGCGCAGGCCGCTCTCTTCGTTGCGGCCAAACCAGAGCGACACGCCGCGGTGGGCGCAGAACTCGTCGATCAGCCCGAGACGGTTCTCGGTGTCGCGGAACGCGACGAGGCGTTCCGAGAGCAGCTTGACCCGCACCGGCGGGCAATCGGGCTCGGGTAGCTCGTCGGCGAGCAGCGCCGGCAGCCAGTAGCGCCGGAAAAGCTCGCCCATCGGCGTGCCCGGGCCGGTGCGCGTGAGGAGTTCGTTCTGTTCCGCCCTCATGTTGCGCTCGTGTTCCGCAGGGTCGAACGTAGTTCCGCCATATGGGGCGAGTTTAGAATAAAGGAGAGCAAGCGAACAGGAGGAAGCCATGGCACGCAAGGATCGTCGCAGATTCCTGACCGGATTCGTCGCCGCGGGCGCCGCGACGGCGCTCACGCCGACCCTGACGCGCGGCGCGGAGGAGGAACAGGCGCAGCAGGAGCTCGCCCAGAACACGCGCGCGCCGTCCGCGCTGCCGCCCAGCGCGCAGGTCGCCGCCGCGGAGACGCAGACGCCGGGCGAGGTGGCGCCGAACCGCATCGGCGGGGCGGCGGGATCGGATTTCATGGTCGACGTCATCAAGACGCTCGGCATCAAGTACTGCCCCGCGAACTGCGCCTCGAGCTACCGCGGCATCCACGAATCGCTCATCAACTATGGCGGCAACAAGATGCCGGAGTTCCTCACCTGCATGCACGAGGAATCCGCCGTCGCGATGGGCCACGGCTACTTCAAGATCGCGGGCAAGCCGCTGATGACGCTCTGCCACGGCACCGTGGGGCTGCAGCACGCGGCGATGGCGATCTACAACGCGTGGTGCGACCGCGTGCCGATGATCGTGATCGGCGGCAACGACCTCGACGCGTCGACGCGCCCGCCCGGCGTGCCGACCTTCCACGCCGCGCAGGACATCAACGCGCTGGTGCGCGACTTCACCAAGTGGGACGACACGCCGGTGTCGCTGCAGCACTTCGCTCAGTCGATGGTGCGCGCCTACAAGATCGCGCTGACGCCGCCCTACGGCCCGGTGATGATCTCGCTCGACGCGGGCCTGCAGCAGGAGCCGGCCAAGGGCCACGGCGGCGAGAAGCTCTACATCCCGCGCTATGTGCCCACCGCGCCGCCTGCGGGCGACAGCGGCGCCGTGAAGGAAGCCGCCAAGCTCCTTGCCGAGGCGCAGAACCCGGTGATCGTCGCCGACCGCATGGCGCGCACGCCGAACGGCATCAAGCTGCTGGTACAGCTCGCAGAGGCGCTGCAGGCGCGCGTCATCGACCAGGGGAGCCGCACGAATTTCCCGCGCACGCACTACCTGTCCGCGTCGCCGAGCGTCGTGCCGGGCGCCGACGTCATCCTCGGCCTCGAGCTCGCCGATTTCTGGAACACGGTGAACTCCTGGACCGACAACGGCGAGCACGGCGTCGGCAGAAATTCGTCGCGCATCAAGCAGGGCACGAAGCTGATCAGCATCAACGCCTCCGACCTCATCACCAAATCGAATTACCAGGACTTCCAGCGCTTCCAGGTGATCGACGTCCAGATGGCCGCCGACGCCGAGGCGACGCTGCCCGCGCTCATCGAGGCGGTGAGGTCGGCGATCCCCGCGGCGAGGCGCAGCGCGATCGCGCAGCGCGGCGAGGCGGCGAAGAAAGCGCACGCCGAGGACCACGCGCGCACGCGGCAGGCCGCGGCGCTCGGCTGGGATGCGAGCCCGATCAGCACCGCGCGGCTCTGCATGGAAACCTACAACGCGGTCAAGAGTCTCGACTGGTCGATCGTTTCCCAGTCGGGCAACGTCAGCAACTGGCTGACCCGCCTTTGGCCGGTCGAGCAGCATCACCACTGGCTCGGCCGCTCGGGCGGCTACGGCGTCGGCTACGGCGCACCCGCCTCGGTCGGCGCGGCGCTCGCCAACCGCGACGCCGGCCGCTTCTCGGTCAACATCCAGGCCGACGGCGACCTGATGTACGCGCCCGGCGTCCTGTGGACCGCCGCGAAGCACAAGATCCCGCAGCTCGCGGTGATGCACAACAACCGCGGCTACCACCAGGAAGTGATGCACGTGCAGCGCCTCGCGAACTTCCGCAGCCGGCCTTCGAACAACGGCGGCGACCTGGGACCGGTCGGCACGCGGATCGAGAACCCCGACATCGAATACCACAAGCTCGCGGAGTCAATGGGCTGGTGGGCGAAGGGCCCGATCAAGGAGGCGTCGCAGCTCGCAGCCGCGCTGCGCGAAGCGGTCAAGGTGGTGCAGTCCGGCACGCCCGCGCTCCTCAACGTCTGGACCCAACCGCGCTGAAGGAGACTCCGATGCGTATCTTGATTGGCGCGCTTGCCTGCCTCGGCCTCGCCGCGGCTCCGGCGCTTGCCGCCGACGCGGCGAAGGGCAAGACCGCCTTCATGAAGAACGGCTGCTGGCAGTGCCATGGCGAGGTCGGCCAGGGCGGCGCCGCCGGCAAGCCGCTCGCGCCGAAGCCGATGCCGCTCGAGGCGTTCAACGTCTTCGTGCGCAACTCCAACGGGCCGATGCCGCCGTATCCGAAGGAAATCCTCTCGGATGCGGACCTCGCCGACATCCACGCCTATCTGCAGTCGATTCCCGCCGGCAAGGACTACAAGAGCATTCCGCTGCTTAGTCAGTAGACCTGGACTTCAGCGACAGCAGGCCGGCGACGAAGAGAAACGCGCCGGTTGCGAGGAACACCGGCACCGAGCCCATCGCGGCGCCAAGGCCGCCGAACGCGACCGGCACCGCGATCTGCGTGACCTTGTTCGCCATGATCCGCATGCCCAGCGCCTCGCCCGAACGGCCTTTGGGCGCATGGTTGTAGGTGAGGATGATGGTGAGCGGTTGCGCCGAGCCGAGCGCCAGGCCGAGCGCGAAGGCGGCGAGGGCGAGCAGCACCGCTTCGTGCAAGGCCGGGAGAAGCGCGTACGCCGCCGCAGCAAGAAAGAGCGACGCCGTGAGCACGCCGATCTCGGTGTAGCGGCGCGCGAGGCGATGCATGAACCAGCGCACCATGAAGCCGGCGACGGCGTAGCACGAGAGCACCATGCCGATCACCGAAGGGGCGAGGCCGATGGAGCGGCCATAGATCGGCAGGTAGAACGAGAACAGCTCGATCCCGGTCAGGGCCACGCCGCTCATGATGAGCGTGCGCCGCAGGTCCGGGATCGCGAGCAGGTCGAATGCGTTGCCGCGCTGCTCCTCCGGTTCACCCTTCGCCGGCGGCGGGCGATAGCCAAGCATGCCAAGCGCGGGCAGCGCTGCTGAGGCGGCAAGAAGGAGAAGGGCAGCCCCAAAGCTCGCG
>Ga0207687_10000779_pt1 | contig 21466 bp, 16 predicted proteins | sample KBSM54metaG_FD_184399 | JGI IMG/M metagenome (GOLD analysis project Ga0207687, IMG submission 184399) | Miscanthus rhizosphere microbial communities from Kellogg Biological Station, Michigan, USA - KBS M5-4 metaG (SPAdes) (version 2) | ecosystem: Host-associated > Plants > Roots > Rhizosphere >...
CCCGTAGGAGTCTGGGCCGTGTCTCAGTCCCAGTGTGGCTGATCATCCTCTCAGACCAGCTAAGGATCGTCGCCTTGGTGAGCCTTTACCTCACCAACTAGCTAATCCTACGCGGGCTCATCCTTGGGCGATAAATCTTTGGACTTACGTCATCATCCGGTATTAGCAGAAATTTCTCTCTGTTATTCCGAACCCAAGGGCAGATTCCCACGCGTTACGCACCCGTGCGCCACTAAGGCCGAAGCCTTCGTTCGACTTGCATGTGTTAGGCATGCCGCCAGCGTTCATTCTGAGCCAGGATCAAACTCTCAAGTTTGATGTTCATGCCCGACGAGGTGGAATAACCCCGACAGGCACGCTCATTTCAAGGAGCCGTTCCTGCACAAATCAATTACGTATGGATACGTGAAGGACTTGCGAGTAACGACCTAATTTAACCGAGCACCTGGCACCTTGAATGCCAGACCCGGGGCCGCCGCCCACATGTCCCTTCATCTAAACCGACAATGTCAAAGAGCGCAAAAGCCGGACGCCTTACCTAACCCCTTTTTAGTGGGGCGGTCCGGCGCCTGGTTTATGGTGACTGCAGAAGCGAACCGTGTGGTCCGTCGCTGCGGTGGAGCTCATTTAGGTGGGCTTCCTTTGACCGTCAACGCCTTTTTGCAATTTTCTTACACTTGCCCCTGAAACCCGCCGAAATCTGCGGTTTACGGCTCTGTAAGACCCCTTGGAGCATGGTGTTTGCACCATGGAATCGGCCGAATCGACCCCGAATCGCGAGTTTGAATCGCTGAAAACCCAGGTCCGGAGCGCGATTATATGGCGTTCGGGCAGCCAGATCGTTGCGCAGCTCGTGCAATGGGCGGCGACCTTCCTCGTGATTCGTATCCTCGCCCCTGCGGACTACGGCCTGTTCGCGATGACGCAGGTGATCCTCGTCTTCCTGAACATGCTCAACGGCTATGGCCTGGCGAGCGGACTCGTGCAGCAGAAGGAGATCGGCCGGCGCGAGATCCGCCAGCTGTTCGGCATGCTGCTGCTTCTCAACGTCTCGCTCGCCGCGGCGCAGTTCCTGCTCGCCCCGCTTGCCGCGGCCTATTATCGCCAGCCGATCGTGGCGCAGCTGCTTCGAGTGCAGGCGCTGCTCTATCTCGCGACCCCCTTTATAGCATTGCCCACCGCACTGCTTTCGCGGTCGATGGACTTCCGGTTGCAGGCGCGGGTCAACATTGTCGCTTCGATCGCCAGCGCGAGCACGGCCCTTGGCGGCGCGCTCGCCGGCCTTGGCGTATGGACATTGGTCTTCGCGCCGGTCGTCTTTTTCGGGGTCCGCGCGATCGGCATGACGATCGCAGCCAAATCTTTGGTCTGGCCGAGCTTCGATTTCCGCGGCGCCGGCAATATCGCGCGCTATGGCGGGATCATGGCGATGGGCCAGGTCTTCTGGTTCACGCAGAGCCAGGCCGATGTGTTCATCGCTGGCCGCTATTTCACCGCGCACATGCTCGGCATCTATACGACCAGCCTGTTCCTCACCCAGATCTTCGTCTCGAAATTCGTGCCGCCGCTGAACGAGGTGGCTTTTTCCGCCTATGCGCGGATCCAGCACGACACACGCGCGGTGGCGACCGCGTTCAATCGCAGCGTGCGGATCATCATGATCGCCGCCCTGCCCTTTTACTTCGGCCTCGCCGCCACTGCCGAGCCGCTGGTGCTGACGGCTTTGGGCGAGAAATGGCGCGAGGCGATTCCCGTCGTCCATCTGCTCGCGCTGGCGATGCCGTTCATGACGCTTCAGGTGCTGCTCCAGCCCGCCTGCGACGCGCGCGGCCATCCGGGAATCGGCGTGCGCAACGGCGCGGCCGGGTCTTTGGTGCTTGCGATCGGCTTCCTGATCGGGGTGCGCTGGGGGCCCACTGGCCTCGCGACGGCCTGGATCTTCGCCTACCCTCTCTATCTCGGGATCAGCATGTGGCGGTCACTCCCGGTGATCGGCACCAATCTCCGCTCGGTCGCCGACGCGATCGCGCCCGCCCTGCTGGCCGCACTGGCGATGGCGGTGGCGGTTAGCCTGGTCGACCGCGCGCTGCCGCCGCTTCATCCCCTGTCGAGGCTGGCGATTCTCGTCGCGACCGGCGGCCTTATATATAGCGGCTGGTTGTGCGCCTTCTCACGCCAGGTCGTGCGCGAGCTGATCGCGATCATCCGGCACCGTCCGCTTCCCGATGCGGAGCCCGCCAATCTTCAGGCCGACTGTATATAGCTCCGCATCGCCTCGGCATCGGCCTCGATCCGGTCGATCCGGTATTTGACTAGGTCGCCGATCGAAACGACGCCGATCACGCGGCCGCCCTCGACCACCGGCAAATGCCGGATTCGCCGCCGCGTCATCAGCGACAGGGCACCGATCGCGGCTTCGGCGGGGCTGACTGTGATTGCCGGCGACGTCATTACATCGCCAACCTTGAGATCAAGCGCCGCCGCGCCATGGCTCTTCAGCGCGTGGATCACATCGCGTTCGGAAAAAATGCCGCCTACCGAGGCCCCGTCCATCACCGGCACCGCGCCTATTCGTCGGTCGGCCAGCAGCGCGACCGCCTCCGCCACGCTCTGGTGCGCGGTGACCGAAATCACCTCGCGTCCCTTGCCGCTCAGGATCGCTGCTATCGTCATCGACCTTACTCCTCCGTGCGTGGCTCGATTTTCGCGAGTCTGTGAGGCGCTTGAGGATTCCACGTTTGGCGCGCAATGGGAAGCATGACCGAACGCAAACCAGGGCTGGATGACCCCGATTACGCGGCTTTTGCATGGGGCCGCTATCGGCGCCTCATGCTTTGGATGGCGCTGGCATCCCTCGTCGCCGGCATTATCGCCGCGGTGGCACTCAATTATTATTACGGGCCGCTGCGCCTCATCGCGATTCTCGCGGCGATCGGAGGGATTGGCGGGTCAGTGCTGATGGCGGCAGCGTTGATGGGGCTGGTGTTCCTGAGCTCGGGCACCGGGCATGACGAGTCCGTGGACAGGCGGGATTAGTCCTCGCTCCCGCCCCCACCTCTGACTTCGAGTTTCAAAGCAAAGTTCAGTCTCGCCTCGCCATTGGCGGGCACCGTCACCCGCCAGGTCTTGCGTCCCTTGCGCTCGATCAGGCGTTCGCTCGCCGAGGCCACCTTATAGGGGATTGCGAGTTCGAAGGTGACGGGCGTGCCGAGCGCGTTGGTGACTCGAGCCGCATAAGGCTTGCGCTCTTCCGATGGGCGCCGCGCCACGATCTCGTAGCGGACGTCACTGCTTTTACCCACGCTGAATTCAACTTGATCGCCGACCGCGCGATCCCGAAGCGGGCCTTCGCCGACAAAAATGGGTCCGCGATCCCCCGGCTCGAAGACCGCAACACCGCCGGCCGGCAAGGGCAGACCGAGCCCGTTCGCTTCCTTGTTTTCGGTCCGCAAGATCAGCGCGGTTGCCGCGCTATTGGGGTCCGGATCGTCCCTGTCATACCCGATCTCTTCGAACTCGGTGGTGTAGACCGGTTCGAAACGCACCTTCTTGCGGTCGATCATCGCGACCTGTTTGCGGCTCTGCGCCGCGACGTTGACGGGCTCGGGAATACGATAGAGCTTGAGATCGCCCAGCTGTTCCTGCTCGGCCATCACGACCGTGACGGCCACCGGTGTGGACTGCATCTTATATTCGCGGCGCTGCGCGGTAACGACGATGTCCTCAGCGGACATGGCGCTAATCACTATCGGCTCCCGCGGGCTTGGCCGCGGCATGCCCCACCGGTCATGCGTGCTGGTGATATCCATCGGCCAGCATTGCAGATGAAGCGCGGGCTCCGGTCCCTTGGGCTGCTCCGCGTGGTCTTCCTTGTTTGGCGCGCCCGCGACCGCCTGGGTTCGGGCCGCAGCAAAGCCCTGGCTGCCGCCATTCGCCAGGGTCATCCAGGCGAACAGATCAAGGGTTTTGCCGTCGTCATTGATGCGGGCCACATAGTTGGCCGACCAGTCGAAACCCTGGGACAGATAGGAAAGCTGCACCGTCACGGTCGCGGGGGCGGCGCTGTCGGCGACAACCGACAGCGTTGGCCGGGCGAAAAGATCCTCGGGCACACCGGGATAGGAAAGCGATTCGGGCAGGCCCGAACATCCCAGCGCTTCCACCCCTTCCGCCGTGGTCAGCACGACGCCGCCGCCCGGCCCGGCCTGGATGATCGCATCCCCGACCGTCACCTTGCCGGTCGCCCGATTGGTGCGGGTGACCGTGACCTGCCGCTTGAGATACGCGTCGACCAGCCCCGCCGGCGAAAGCAGGCGGGCGTCGCGATTCTTTTCCTTCACGCCGCGCGGCAAGCCGGTAACGATCGCGGTTTCGGGGAGCATCCCTTCCGACACCCCCTGGAAGCGGATGATCGCGCGGCCGGCGGGCAATGTGATCGTCCGCGTCTCGGTGATCAGCGCATAACCGCCGGGCCAGCGCGGATCGATGGCGCTGTCGCCACGACTGGCATCTCTGTAGAGCGTCACTGACACCGCATCGCGCTGATCCGATTCGACGACCGTCTGCGCCCCGGCCGGCAAGGCGAGGAGAAACCCGAGCAGGATGGCCAGGCTTCGCACTATTTTTGGGTTTTCAGCACCAGGCCCAGCGAGGCATCGCCATTGGCGGGGACAATCACTCGCCAGACCTTGCGGCCCTTGCGTTCGATCAGCGCTGCGCTGGCCGAGGCGATCTTCGCCGGCATGGCGAGTTCGAATGTCTCCGGCGTCGATCGCGCGTTGGTGACCCGCACCGTAAAGGGTGCGCGCCGCCGCGAGGGGGGCTGGGAGGCGATCACATACCGGACATCGCTGCTCATACCCATGCCGAACTCGACCTCGTCGCCGACCGTGCGATCCTTCAGGTCGCTCTCCCCGACCAGCATCGGCGCCGCGCTCCCTGCTTCGAACACCGCCACCCGGCCCGCGGGCAAGGGGAGGCCAAGCCCGTTGGTGTCGCGATTCTCGGTTCTCAACACCAAAGCGGCGGGCTTGCTCGAGCTCGGGCCAGGCTGGCGGTAGGGGAAGCCGTTGAAGTCGCCCATATAGATGCGATCGAAGCGGATCCGCTTGCGGTCGATCATCGCCACCTGCTTGCTGCTTTGTGCGGCGACCGTGACGGGCTCCGGAATACGATAGAGTTTGAGGTCGCCGAGCGCCTCCTGCTGCGCAATCATCGCCGGTGCCGGCGGTGGCGGTGGGGGCGGTGGCGGTGGGGGCGGCGGCACCATGGCCTCGCCAGGCACCCGCTGGAGGACCCCAGCGAGATTGTCATTTGGAAACAGCCCGATGTCCTCGGCCACTATCTGTTGGATATCCCATTTCGGATGGGTGCTGGTGATGTCCATCGGCCAGCATTGCAGGATCAGCTTGGGCGCCATCCCCGTTGGCAGCTGCGCCGGCGCCTCGCGGTGAAGCCCGCCCGCCACCGCCTGGGTATTCGCGCCGGCAAAACCCTGGCTGCCGCCATTGGCAATTGTCATCCAGGCGAACAGGTCGAGCGTCTTTCCGTCCTCGGCCACGCGTGCGACATAATTGGCCGACCAGTCGAAGCCCTGGGCAAGATAGGAAAGCTGCACCGTCGCCGTCGTCGCCGATGCGCTATCCGCCACCACCGACAGGGTCGGTTTGGCGGATAGATCTGCAGGCACATCCGGATAGGAAAGGGTTTCGGGCAGGCCGGAACAGGACAGGGCCTCCACACCCTCGGCCGTCGTGAGCAGGACACCGCCTTGCGGCCCCGATTCGACGATCGCCTCTTCGACCCGGGTCGCGCCGGTCGCGCGACTGGTCCGGCGGAGGGTGATCCGGCGTTTCAGATAGGCATCGATCAAGGCGGCGGGAGACAGCAACCGGGCGTCGCGATTCTTTTCCTTAACGCCCCGCGGCAAGCCGGTGACGATGGCGCTTTCCGGCAGCATGCCTTGCGAGACGCCTTCGAACCGAAGGACCGAGCGGCCGGGAGGCAGGGTGATCGTGCGCGTTTCGGTGATCAGCGCGTAGCCGCCGGGCCAGCCCGGCCTGATCGCGCCCTCACCGCGATAGGGGTCGCGGTACAAGGTCACTGAAACCGAATCGATCCGATCCGAATTCACGATGGCCGGTCGGGGGGTCGGTCCGGCAACAGGCGTCTGCGCGGCAACCGGCGATGCGGCGGAGACGAAACCGATCAGGATGGCGAGCCGCCGCATCGTCAGAAGCGCGTATCGAACACCACGCTCAGCGATGCCTTGCCATTGGCGGGCACCGGCACCTTCCACTCCATCCGGTCAGCGGAGACGCGGTCGCCCGGGGTGCTCGGCTCGATGATCCGGACATCACCCCACAGGCCGTCCTGCGCGAGATCGACCGTCACCGCCTCGGGCCGGGCATTGGTGAAATCATAGCGCATCGTCGTGCGCCACCGGTTCGACGACAGCCGCTTGCGTTCCACCACCACGGCCATGCCCTTGACGTCGAACGCCTCGCCGGTGCGGATCGACATCTGTGATCCCATCGGCGTTGCCTCGACCCGGTTCTCGCCGATGAACTGCGGATCGCCGCGCGCATCGCGCATATAGACGCGGATCGTGCCCGCCGGGAGCTGATCGCCGAGCCCGCCGGATTTCGAGGTCGAGAATTTGAGCACGCTCGATGCGCTTCGCGGGTCCGGCGTGGTGCCGAGCCAGCTATTGGTCCATTCATAGGCCTTGCGGGCCGGCGCGCCCTTCACGTCGAGAAAGCTCACCTGCTTCTGCTGCGCGTTGGCGATCGTGGTGCGATCGGCGAGCGGATAGAGATAATAATTGCCGAGCCGTTCATGCGTGCTCGTCTCGGTGCCGGCCTGGTCGAGCCTTGCGTCGGCTAGCTGCGAGAAGCTTTCCCCGCCCCTGTTGGGATTGCCCGCCACCAGCAGCACATTGGCGTCGCGATAGGTGGTGCCGGTGTTGTTGGTCAGCGTGACCCAGCCCTGCATGTCGACCGCGCCCTTCGCCTCGTCGAACAGCATGACATAGTCGCTGGTCCAGCCGAGCCCCGGCGTCAGATAGGTAAGCGTCGCCGGCACGCGCCCGGCGCGCGCGACCTGGAGCGTGACCGACAGGGTCGGCCGCGCGCGCAGATTCTCCGGCACCTTGTCGAACACAACGCGCACCGGCAGCCCATCGTCGCGCAACACTTCGATCCGCTGGCCGATCTGGAGCACGATGCCGCCATTGGCCGCCAGCACCCTGGCCTGCTCGCGCGTCTCGACACCGGTGGCGGGATTGGTGCGCACGATCGTGACGACCGAGCCGACCGCCTTTTCCATCAGCTTGTCGGGCGAGAGCAGATCGAAATCGAAATTCTGCTCGACGATGCCGATGCCGGGCCCGGCCAGCGTAACGGTCTCGGAGCGGATCTGGGCCGAGACGTCGGGGAAATCCTGTCGCGTGCGTCCGGCCGGAAGATCGAGCTGGCGGAGATCCTGCACCAGCGACTGGCCATTCTGGTAGATGGTCACCGCCACATCGCCCTGGCCATTCGGCGCGCGGACATCGGCGCTCGTGGCGATTTGCGGCGCCGCTTGTGGGGCCGTTTGTGGCGCCGTCTGCGGGACCGCCCGAGGCGCTCTTCGAGGAGCCGTCTGGCCGTGGGCCGTCAAGGGTAACGCCACAAGCGCCGTCGTCGCCAGCCACAAACGCATCGCCACCTCCCCAAGTGAATTTGGGGCATGCTAGGGCCAAGCGTCAGGAGGTCAATCGAAGACGAGCGATATATCGTCGCCTGCCGCCTTTCCCGCGCCTCCAACGAAAAAGGCCGGCCCCGCGGATGCGAGACCGGCCTTTTCGAACCTTATGCGATGATCAGCTCGCCGATGTCGTCTCGCTCGCCGGCGGGCGTCCACGGCGGCGGCGGGGCTTTTCCTCCGCCTCGTCGGGCACCACGGCAGACACGCTCAGCGAGGGCGGCAGAAGATCGGCTTCGAACATGGCGGGAGCCTCTTCCTCGACCACGCGGCGCGGCGGGCGCCCACGGCGCGGGCGCTCCTGAACTGCCGGTGCGGGCTCGGCCGCGGCTTCCTGAACGGCCGGAGCCTCCTGGCGGACCGGCGCTTCCCGCTGTTCCCGCCGCGGCTGGGACTCGCGGCGAGCGCCACGATCTTCGTCATCCTGCGCATAAGGCGCGCGATTGCCGCGATCCGCGTTGTTCCGGTCATTGCCGCCGCGGTCGCCGCGATCGTCACGGGCATAACGGTCGTTATTGCCCTCATAGCCATTGCCATTGTTGCGCGAGCGCGGACGCTCGTCGTCATACTGGCCGGGCTGTTGCCCAGGCTGCTGGTTACCGTTCGCGCCTTCATACTGGCGATTGCCGCGGTCCTGGCGATCCTGCCTGTCCTGATTGCCGTTCTGGCCACCATTATAGCCATTGCCGTTCGACTGGCGCGGTTCGCCCTGGCGCGGTTCAGCCATGCGAGGCTCGGGGCGCGCGATCGGCTCGCCGTCCTCGTCATATTCCTGCTCGTCTTCCTCATAGGGAGCGCCGCCATTCTGGCGCCGGTTCTCCTCGAAGCGCGAACGCGTCTCGGCGAGCACGCGGAAATAATGGTCCGCGAACTGCAGATAATATTCGGTGTTGACGCGGTCGCCCTGCATCTGCGCGTCGCGGGCGAGCGTCTTGTATTTCTCGAGCAGCTGGGCGGCGTTACCGCGCGCACGATTGTCGATGCGGTTGCCATTATCCTGGCGGCCCGGATTACCTTGCGGGCGCTGTTGCTGCCCGCCACGGCCGCGACGGCGGCCGGCCTGACGATTATTGATCAAGTGTTGTTATCCTGTCCTTCGAAACCAACTCGGTCGTGCTCCAGAAATGTGGATGCATGTCCCTTGGCTCGTCCACGCCGACCATCGGCGAAACGCGCCTGCCACGGTCGCCGGACGACAGCGACTTCATGACGAAGGGAGCGGGCAACAGCCCGTTTTCAACCGGTTATGAAGAAAACGCGTGCCCCTGCCCCGCTCATAGCGGCTGACGGGCCAATCTCCAAGAGGAATATTGTGACGATTTCGGGACTTTTCAAGTGACGACCAGCGCGCGGGGATTGCCGCCGAGGTCGTGGCGCAGGCTGACGGACAGTCCCTGCACGGTGAGAAGGGCGGTGACGGCCTCCGCCTGGGTCGAGCCGATCTCGAGAATCGCCACGCCGCCAGGTGCGATCAGGCGCGAAAGCTGGGGGGCGATGATGCGGTAGGCGTCAAGGCCGTCAGCGCCAGCAAACAGGGCCGAGCCCGGCTCATGGTCGCGAACCTCGGCGGGGAGTTGCTCGCCCGTGCCGATATAGGGCGGATTGGCGAAGATCAGGTCGAACCGGCCGGTCAAGCCCGCCGCCCAGTCGCCGCTTTCGAAGCGGGCGCGGTCCACCATGTTCAGCCGATCGGCATTGGCGCGGGCATAGCCCAGCGCCTCGGGCGACATGTCGATGCCGAGGCCCTTCGCGTCCCGCCATTGATCGAGCGCGGCGAGCAGCAGGGTCCCCGGGCCGGTGCCGAGATCGAGAATCGTCTCGGGCGCGCGATTGGCGAAATGATCGACAGCCGCCTCGATGAGCGTTTCGCTGTCGGCGCGCGGAACGAGGGCACCGGGGCCGACCTGGAGATCGATCGTCCAGAAAGCGCGCGTGCCGGTGATATAGGCGATCGGCTCGTGATCGAGGCGACAGGCGACGAGGGGGGCGAAGGTTGCGGGGTTGGGGTCGTCGAGGTGGCGGAGGAGCAGTGCCTCGCGCGTAACGCCGAGGGCGTGGGCCATCAGGAGTTCGGCGTCGAGCCTCGGAGTTTCGGAGACGGAGGTTAAGGCGTTCGCGGCCTCCGCAAGCGCGCTTCTTACCCCCCTCCCGCTTGCGAGCGTGGGGTCGGTCATGCCCCCGGCATGACCTGAACGACGCGGGGCGTCGTTCACCCCACGCTGGGCTGGGGGAGGGCCTGTCACAAAAGCCGCCCTCGGAAGGACAAGCCCTCCCCTAACCCCTCCCGCAAGCGGGAGGGGGAAAAGAAGCTAAGCATCCAGGCTTGCAAGGCGTTCAGCCTCGTCCTCCGAAATCAGCGCCCCGATCAGCTCGTCCATCTTGCCGTCGAGAATCTCCGGCAGCCGGTGCAGGGTCAGGCCGATCCGGTGGTCGGTCACCCTTCCGTCCGGGAAATTATAGGTCCGGATCCGCTCCGAGCGATCCCCCGATCCCACCATCGATTTCCGCGCACCCGCGCGCTCGCTGTGCAGCCGGTCGCGCTCGAGCTCATACAGGCGGGTGCGCAGCACCTTCATCGCCTTGGCCTTGTTCTTGTGCTGCGATTTCTCGTCCTGCTGGATGACCACCAGTCCCGAAGGAATATGCACGATCCGCACCGCCGAATCGGTCGTGTTGACCGATTGCCCGCCCGGCCCCGACGAGCGGTAAATGTCGATCCGCAGATCCTTGTCGTCGATCTTCACATCGACCTCCTCGGCCTCGGGCAGCACCGCCACGGTGGCCGCGGAGGTATGGATCCGACCGCCCGCCTCGGTGACCGGCACGCGCTGGACGCGGTGGACGCCGCTCTCGAACTTGAGCCTGGCGAACACGCCCTTGCCCTCGACCGAGGCGATTGCTTCCTTGAACCCGCCCGAATCGGAGGAGGAGGCTGAAATCAGCTCGACCCGCCACCCCTGCGATTCGGCATAGCGCTGATACATGCGGAACAGATCGCCCGCGAACAGGGCCGCTTCGTCGCCGCCAGTGCCGGCGCGAATCTCGAGCATCGCCGCGCGCTCATCGGCCGCGTCACGCGGCAGCAGCGACAAAGCGAGCGCCCGCTCGGCATCGGGCAGGGTCGATCGGATCGACTCGATCTCCTCACGCGCCATCGCCCGCATCTCGGCGTCGCCATCCTCCTCCATTTGCGCGAGCGTCTCGAGCTCGGTCCGCAAGCGCTGCACCTCGCTCGCCGCGCGGGCCACCGGCTCAAGCTCGGCATATTCCTTGGAGACGGCGACGAAGCGATCCGACGGCAGGTCACCGGTCGCCATCAGCGCCTGCAACTCGTCGCGCCGCGCCTCGATCTGCGCGATGCGTTCGGGAGAGATGGTGGTCATGCGACTTGCAGCGACTGAACCAGATCGGCGAGCGGCACCTCGGCCTGAGTGCCCGCGCCGAGCGTCTTTACCGAGGCCACGCCTTTGGCCAGTTCGTTGTCGCCAAGGATGACGGCAAAGCGCGCGCCCTGCGCATCAGCCTTTGCCATCCGGCGTTTCATGTTGCCGCGATAGGCCATATCCGCGGCAATGCCGGCACGACGCAGATCGGCGAGCACGCCCAGCGCACGCGCCTCGGCCGCCTCGCCCATTGGAATGATCACGGCGCCGATCCGCTCGGCCGCCGGTTCCTCCAGCAACATGGCCAGCCGCTCGACCCCAGCCGCCCAGCCAACGCCCGGCGTCTCCGGCCCGCCGAGTGACCCGATCAGCCCGTCATAACGCCCGCCGGCCAGCACCGTGCCCTGGGCGCCGAGCCGGTCAGTCACGAATTCGAACGCGGTATGGCGATAATAATCGAGCCCGCGCACCAGCCGGCTGTTGCGTGTCCAGGCGACACCAGCGGCATCGAGTCCCTTGGTCACGCTCTCGAAAAAGGCGCCCGCTTCATTCGTGAGATACGCGTCGATGCCTGGCGCCGCGTCGGCGATCGGCCGATCCTTCGGATCCTTGCTATCGAGAATGCGCAGTGGATTGCGCTCCAGGCGCATCTTGCCGTCTTCGGACAAATCGCCGGCATGCGCCTCGAAATGGGCGACCAACGCCGCACGCCAAGCCTCCCGCGTCTCGGCATCGCCAAGCGTATTGAGCTGGAGCGTGACACCGTCCGAAATGCCGAGCTCGCGCAGCAACTGATCCGCGAGCACCAGCAATTCAACGTCAGCCGCCGGTTCAGCCGCGCCGATCACTTCGGCGTCGATCTGATGGAATTGCCGGAACCGCCCCTTTTGCGGGCGCTCATAGCGGAACACCGGCCCGGCGGTCGCGAGCTTCAAGGGCGCATATTGCTGCCAGCCCTCGGTCAGATAGGCGCGCGCAACGCCGGCCGTGAATTCAGGGCGCAGCGTGAGGGAATCCCCACCGCGATCCTCGAAGGTATACATCTCCTTCGACACGACATCGGTCGTCTCACCCAGCGATCGCGCGAATACCGCCGTCGCTTCGAACACCGGGGTATCGACGCGCTGAAAGCAATAGAGCCGCCGCACCTTCTCAAAGGCCTCGAGCACACGCGCGAAGCGGCGCTGTTCGTCGCCGAAGATGTCCTGCGTGCCGCGGATGCGCTTGGGGGTTTCGATACGAGCCATAAGGCGGCGCTATCTATGCGACGCCGCAGGGAAGCGCTAGGCCCTCGCGTATGAAGTCCAAAGGCATAGGGATTGCGCTCGGCAGGAAGATCGCGCCGTGGCGCTTCCTGGCTTTTATCGGCGCCTTCATCGCCGGCCTCGGCATATTGGTCCCCTGGCTCGGCCTGGGCATCGGGACAATGGTCGCGTTCGACATCGCCAGCGCGTTGTTCCTGGCACTGACCGCCCCACTGCTCGGCAGCAAGGCTGCCGACATGCGTCAATATGCCAAGGACAATGACGCCAACCGGGCATCTTTGCTCGGTCTCTCCGCCGTCGTGTCGCTGGTGGTGCTGGTCTCGGTCGCCAGCGAAATGCACGGCGGCAAGGGCAATGCGCTTACCACGACGCTGCTCATCGCGACCCTGATACTCGCCTGGCTGTTCTCGAACACCGTCTATGCCCTGCACTACGCGCATGTCTATTATTTCGACGACGGCACCGGCGTCGACAGCGGCGGGATCGAGATCCCCGGCTGCGACGAGCCCGATTACTGGGACTTCGTCTATTTCAGCTTCACCCTCGGCATGACCTTCCAGACCTCGGACAGCCAGATCACGTCCTGGCGCATCCGCCGCATCTCGATCGGCCATTGCCTCGCGGCGTTCGTGTTCAACCTCGGCGTGCTCGCCTTTTCAATCAACGTGATCGGCGGCAGCTGACCGGCCTATCGGACCACCGCCTCATAGCGCTGGTCCAGATCGACGGCACGCGCCTCATCCGCCTCGGCCCGGCCCGCGTCGCCGCGCTGACGCCACAAGAGGCTGCGATTATAATAGTTGCGCGCGGCATTCGGCGCATAGCGCACCGCCTGGTCGAGATCAGCGATCGCGCGCTTCAGCTCGCCCTTGTGGGCAAAGGCCAGTCCGCGATTGAGATAGGCAAAGGCGTGCCGCGGCGAGACTGAGATCGCCTGATCGAACGCAGCGATCGCGCCATCGAAATTGCCTTGCCAGGCCAGTGAGAGGCCGTCGGCGATATGGGCAGCCGCTCGACCATTTGGCCCCGACGCGGCTGGATCGACCAGCGTCCTGCACGCGCCGAGGCGCTGGTTCGGATCATTCACCGTGCAGGCATTCCAGTCGCCACGGCCTGCGGGCTTCGCTGCGGATCGCCGCTGCGCGGTCACCACCAGGTTTTCGGTGGAGGATTTGCGGGCGCGTGCTCCCGTAACCACGATGCCGGCACTATCGGCTATAGTGTCCTCAGCCACCCGACCCGCCACAGCCGGGGATCGCGCATAGGCCGAGGGTGGCGGCGCGACCGCAGCCGGTGGTGCTGGCGGCGGCGCGGGAGCCGCATCGGCCAGGGCCGCCCTGTTCAACCGCTCTTCGGCGACATCCTTGTCCAGCCGCTTCTCCTGCATCGCCGGCGCTTCGGGCGGGGCAGCATATCCCGACCTGTTTGATGCCCCACGAGCATCCAGATGCAAGGCATCGGCTGGCGCGTCGCAATTGCCCCCCGCGCAGCGCACATAGCCGTTATCGGCAATAGCGGCCGATGGCGGGCTGATGGGCGCCTGTTCGAGCTTGCGCGACACCTCCGGTGAAGGCCTCGCGGCCAATGTCGGCGACGGAGCCGCCGAGATCTGCCTTGGGACTGACCCGGACGTCGTGGGACCGGGGACGACGCTGGGGGCGGCGCCGGGACCGACACTGGGGACGCCACCGGAAGCGGCGCTGGCCGGAGGCTCACGACTGACGCTGCTGAACTGGTGATCGCCCGACAGCCAGACCGGCAGCCCGATCAGTGCAACCAGTGCGATCATGGCGAAGGCGGCAAATTGCGGGCGAGCGATCCTTCCGCGCCACGCCAACGGCGTCGCGGCACGCGGTCGATCGGGCGCGGCGCCACCATCGAAACGCTTCAGCGCCGCCTCAATCGCTGCGTCGCGCCGGGCTGGCCGGGGCGGCGGCGGCTCAGGCAGGGCTGCCGCGATATCGCCGTCGCTGCTCATTGCTGTCCCTTATCAGCCATGCGCGCCACATGACCCATATCGACGCGGCAAAGGCGGCAAGGCGGGAGAGGCCCGGCGCGGCAGGAAGAACGGGAAACCATCTGCCAGCCTTATAGCCCGGATTGCGGGCTGGTCGAATGTGCGATCGCGCCCTGGGGTGCGGCGAAGGCAAGGCCACCGCCGCACCCGCTGGCCGCTAGGGTGCAGACCCACTACTGATGAGGATCGAGACAGGCTTATCCGGGATGCTGTGGGAGGAGGAGCGCGAAAAACGGGGCTCGTCCCCCGTTTAAGCGCTTCGACGCTCCACAGCGCCCGGATAAGCCTGCCGCGAAGCGGTGGGACGAAAAGGGCCGCTGGAGCGGTCGGACGCTTGCCAGATAGCACCACTATCTGGCTGCGCGCCCTCTCTCCCCGCAACCCTTTTCGTCTCCATCTCGACCTCATCAGTAGCGGGTCTGCACCCTAGCGATCGAGCCGGGCGAGTGCCCCCGCCGATTTCGCCGCGCGGACGAGCTGGACGAATTCGGAGCGATAGCCGAAGCTGTCCTCGCCGCGCGCGCCGAGCGCCACCCGCAGCACATCGTCATAGGTCATCGATCCGCTATATTTGCCGCCGCGGAGCAGCTCGGCAAAGGCCGCGACACCGGTCGCGAAACGGGCGTCCTGCGGCGCGTCCTCGAAGCGGGCGGCTTCCGATGCCCGGTTGATCGGCGTCGAAATGAGGCGGCTCGTGTCCGATTTCGGCAGCTTGTAGCGGATCTTCACAAAGCCATATTCACTGCCAAGCGAAGCCACCGGCTGAGAGGGCCTCGAGTAGCGCAGGTCGCCAATCGCGCGCGGGCCGCCCACCGGCACGACCTCGTACAGCGCGGTCACCGTCTGGCCCGAACCGACATCGCCCGCATCGACCTTGTCATTGTCGAAATCATCGCGGTTGAGCATCCGCGTCTCATAGCCGACCAGCCGATATTCGGAGACGGTCGTCGGGTTGAACTCGACCTGGATCTTCACGTCCTTGGCGATCGGGAACAGGGTCGAGGTCGCCTCGTCGACCAGCGTTTTCCGCGCTTCGCCGATCGTGTCGATATAGGCGGCGGTGCCGTTGCCGTTCTGTGCCAGCGTCTGCATCAGCGCGTCATTATAGTTTCCCATGCCGAAGCCGAGCACCGAGAGGAACACGCCCTTGCCGCGCTCGCGCTCGATATAGCCCTTGAGCTCGTCCTGGTTGGTGATGCCGATATTGAAATCGCCGTCCGTCGCCAGGATGACCCGGTTGACGCCCTCGCGATCGAGATTCTGTTCGGCCAAAGTATAGGCTTGGCGGATGCCCTCCGCGCCCGCGGTCCCGCCGCCGGCGCCGAGCCCGTCGATCACCGCGAGGATTTTTTCCCGGTTGCTGGCCCGCGTCGGTGCCAGCGCGGTGCCCGCATAGCCGGCATAGGTGACGATCGAGACCCGGTCATTCGCGTCGAGCTGATTGACCAGCATCGACAGCGACTGCTTCACCAGAGGCAGCTTGTTGGGTTCGTTCATCGAGCCCGAGGTGTCGATCAGGAAGACGAGATTGGCGCGCGGCCGGGTCGCATGCTGGATCGCATAACCCCTGATCCCGATCCGGACGAGCTTGCGTCCCGGCGTCCAGGGGCTCGGGAACACCGAAACATTGGTGCTGAACGGCTGCTCGGCCGAGCGTGGCGCGGCGTAGTTGTACGGGAAATAATTGACCAGTTCCTCGGTCCGCACCGCCGCCGGCTGCGGCAGGGCATTGCGGTTGAGCGAGGCGCGGACAAAGGAATAGGACGCTGTGTCGACATCGATCGAGAAGGTCGAGACCGGCTCCTCCCGAACGATCTTGAATGGATTTTCGGAGACCGACGTGAACTTGTCGCGGCCGACATCGTGATAGGGCGGCGGCGCCCAAAAATCACCGCCCCCATAGTTACCCGCAACACGCGAATACCCCATCCTCTTGTCCATCGCCATGACCGGCGGGGGTGGCGGTGCCGGTGCGACTTCGAACTGAGGCGGGGCGACCGCGGCGACTGCTGCGCGGTTTTCGCTTTTCGCCGCCCCGTCATCGGCGCGCCTCCCGGTTGTGATGATGTCCTGTCCGGCAACCGCCTCCGCGGCCGCGGGCTGCGCCTGGTCAGAAGCTGTCGCGGGCGGTTTGTTGGCTGCGTTTTCGCTGCAGGACACGACAAGCATGCCGGTCAACCCGGCGAGCAGGGCGGCAGACAGGCGGAGCGCATTGTGTAAGCGGGGCATGGATTTCTCCCAGATGACAGCGGCGCAAAATCGTCCGCATGTCACTGGGACGCGGCGGCTCGGGAAATCCTTGGGTCGCTCTGAAATTATTTTTGCATCGCCTGTGCACCGCAACTGATCGCCATGCCGCCATCCCGATCAGGGTGGATAGCCGCTGGATAGCGGTTGCGGCACGGCGTTTGAATCGAGCCACAGCGCCGCAGGGCTATCGGGACGAGCCCGACGCGCGGCGTGGCGGAATAATGTGTTGGGAATGTCATGAGGGTAGCTGACTTCTCCAACGGAGCCGCGCGAAAGAAATCAAATTATATAATTAGATTCAAATACTTATATATAGTTATGCCTTTGTTGGAGTGATGGAATTGTCAGGTCGCACCGCATGGCCTCACTTGCGGAGGCGGCGCGGTCGCCGACAGCGATCACCTAGCTGCAGCGTCTTCACGATCGCCCTGGCCCCCCAGCATCCGCCTGACCTCGTGCATTCGCCACGACACGGTTGCCTCGGCGACCCCCAATATCTCCGCCGTTTCGGCATGGGTCAGCTGCTGGCCGGCGACGAGCACCGCCGCATCCCGGTACGCCGGCTTGAGCCTGGCAATCGCGCTCTTCAGCCAGATCGCATCATAGATGTCCCGCCCATCCGGCGCGCGCGCGAGGCCGGCGAGAACCGCCAGCCGCTCGGTAAAGCCGCCAAGGGATCGGCGGCGGCGGCGGTGGTCGCGACAGGCGTTGAAGATGATGCTGCACAGCCAGGTGGTGAATTTGGCATCCCCCCGAAAGCCGGCGATCTTCTCGACCAGGGTGCAGCAGACATCCTGGGCGATGTCATCGGCATCGGCGCGCGATCCGGTCAGCTGCCAGGCAAGGCCATGGATGCGATTATAATGCCGCTCCAGCAGCGCCGCGAACGCGTCGCGGTCGCCCCCGACGGCGGCGGAGAGCAGATCGCTGTCCGGATCGTCCCCGATATCGGCCCCAATATCCGGCATAGCTCAGCGCTGATCGCGTCGGGCCATGGCCGCGCGGATCCGCATCTTCCCCGGCCAGACTGTCGCCGCATCCACCACGCGCCGCTATGTGCATCATTCATGCGACGGGCGCCATTGTCGATCGCCCGGCTCAGCCGCAAACCCGCGTTGGCACCCCTTCATAGCGGTGACCGGCCAGGAGATGCTCCTGCTTCATGATCACGCTGTGCGGCCCCACCCAGGTGCGCGCACCGATCACCGCGCCGTAGAGCGGCACGGTGGCGTCGGAGAGCGTGGCGCCGGCGCCGACCACGACATGATCGATCTTGAGGACGCGATCCTCGAAGGTATGCGCCTGGTAAAAGGCGCAAACCGTGGCGCCGTCACCGATCGTGATCATGTCGGGATCGACCACCTGGGAGAAACCCGGCCCGAGCACGACGCGCTTGCCGAGCTTCATGCCGGTCGCGCGCAGATAGACCAGCAGCATCAGCGTGCCCTCGAGCAGTTCCAGGATCGGCCGGGCATATTTGCCCCAGGCGACATAGAGAAAGTCCCAGCGGCTGCACCAGCACGACCAGAGCGCATGCTGGCCCGGCCTGACCCGCCCGAGCAGGCCCCATTTCATCACCAGGATCGAACCACATAGTGCAGCCGAGGCGGCAAGGGTCGCCAGCGGCACGATAGTGAGGAGAAAGGTCAGCCGGCCGAAATGGACAGCGCCGCGCGTGAGCAGCTGCAGCCAGGCGATCGACGTCAGCAGCGGCCCGATCGGCAGCGCGAAGCGCAGCCCCTCCCAGAAGACGCGGCTGGTGTAGCGCAAGGCGCCGGGCTCGTGGGTCAGATGCCGGTCCATCGCCACCACCTCGCGGCGCGGCAATTCGAAGCTCGGATGCCCGAACCAGGAGGTGCCGGGGCGAATGCGGTCAGCATCGGCCGGGGTGGAAATGCCGATCAGGATATCGTCGGGAAGCTGCTGGCCGCTGCGGATCACCACATGGTTGCCGAGAAAGCTGCGGTCGCCGAGCGAGGTGAAGGCAAGGCTGACGGTGCCGTGCCGGATCAGCGGCCCGCCGAGATAAATGCCGTCGGCAAAGAAGGTCTCCGAGCCGATGCCGACCAGCTCGGGCACGACATCGATGATCGTGCTGATCTCGCTGTTGCGGCCGATGCGCATGCCGGCAAGGCGCAGCCAGTGCGGCCAGAACAAGGTGCCGCTGAGCCATTCGCTGGCGGCGTTGAGCATGCCGGTCTTCAGCCACACCCGGGCATAAGCGAGGCTCAGCCGGTTGATCACGCCTGGCCGAACCCGCCCGAGCGCCCGCGCCACGATTGCCGACCAGGCAAGGGTAAGCGGTACGGTGATCGCGGTCAGGGCAAGGACGATCGACCATAAACCGAGATCGGCGGTGGGCTCGTACAGCCAGCGCCACAGCGTTTCGGCATCGACGCCGAAGCCGCGACAGGCAAGGATCGTTACAGCTTCGAGCGGCAGCGCGATGACCATGCCGATAGCCGCCTCGGCGAGCAGCAGCGCCGCGCCATGACCGAGGGGCGATAGCGCGCGCCCCGCCTGCGCATCGACCACAGGCACAGCGGGAACCCGGCCGATGCAGCGGGCGGGGACACCGTCCCACAACTCACCGGCGGGGACGCGGCTGCCCGGCGCCAGCGCAGAAAGCGCCGTCAACTGCGCGCCGGGCTCGACCACGCAATGTCCGGCCACGCCGGCGCGGGTGTCGAGCGTGGCCCCGGCGCCAAGCGTGATCGGGCCGATCTCCAGATGACCGCTGTCGAGATCAACGAGGCGCAGCATCGCCTCCTGGTTGAGCGTCACATCGTCGCCGATCTCGAGCAGGTCCCAGCCGCCGCGCCTCAGATCGACATTGCGGTGGATATGGACACGCCTGCCGATCCGCGCGCCGAGCGCGCGCAGGATCGCCTGCTGCGCCAGCGTGCCCTCGATCACCCGCCAGGGAATCAGCTTCACGGTCTGCTGCACGATCCAGTGCCGCCAGTAGAAACGCCCCCAGACGGGTTCGCGGCGCGGCGTATAGCGGCCGATCAGCACGCGCTTTACCGCGACGGCGAGCAGCGCGGAACATGGCAGATAGAGCAGGAAAGCGGCGAGGCCGAAGACCGGCGAGAGCAGGATGAAAGGGATCAGGCCAAGCTGCGCAGTGAGGCGCGGCAGCAGCTCGAAACTGGTGAACCAGCCGCCGATCGATACGGCATAGAGCAGCACCGTCAGCCACAGCAATTGCATCATGGTGACGAGGAACGGCCGCTGGCCGGCGAAAAGATCGGCGGGTGCGATAGCGGCCGCATGCGGGACAGATACCGCCGGCGCACATTCGGCCAGCGCTGCGACGGTCCGCGCCTCGTAAATGTCGCTGACATTGATCCAGGCAGTCGCCTCGTCCTGCCGCAACAGGCTGACCAGCATCGCCGCCCGCAGCGAATCGCCGCCCAGATCCTCGAAGAAATCGTCATGGATCGATACGCCCGCAGGACGCTGCAGGATATCGGCGAACCCAGCCTCGATCAGGCGTTCGAGATCGCTGGTCGGCCGGACGCCCGGCGAACCGGGCTCGGCGACGTCCAGCGGCATCTCCGGCAGTTTCGCGCGATTGAGCTTGCCGCCGACCGAAATCGGCAGCGCGGCCAGCACGCCGATCCGGCGCGGCACCATATAGCCGGGCAGGGTCGCGGCAAGCGTATCGCGCAGGGCTTCCGGCGCTGGCGGATACGCGGCATCGTCGGGCACGATCCAGGCGACCAGCACTGGGGCGCCCTCTTGCCGCTGGATCGTGGCGGCAGCGGCGCGGACGCCGTCGCACGCCTCCAGCCGCGCCTCGATCTCACCCAGTTCGATCCGATAACCGCGGATCTTGACCTGGGAATCGATCCGCCCGTGATAGAAGAAATCGCCCTGCGCATCGCGCTGCGCCAGATCGCCGGTCCGGTAGACGCGGCCGAACCTGGGATGGTCGATGAACTTTGCCGCGGTCTGCTCAGGCGACTTCCAGTAACCGCGCCCGAGCCCGGCGCCGCCGATATACAGCTCGCCGGCCACCCCGACCGGCAGCTCCTCCATATCCTCGCCGAGCACCCAGGCTTGCGCGCCCTCGACCGGGCGACCGATGGTGACGGGTTCGCCCGGCCGAATCTCGCCGCGGATGCAGGTAACGGTGCATTCGGTCGGGCCATAGCCATTGACCATGGTCCGGCCTTCGGCCCAGCGATCGGCTATCTCGCGCGGCAAGGCCTCGCCGCCGACATAAAGGAGTTTGAGATCGGGCAGCGCGGCGGCGGGGTCGGCACAACCTGTGCTGCGCAACAGGGTCGGCGGCGGGCAGAACACAGTGGCCCGCTCATCGCGCAGCCAGCCAACCAGATCGGGGCCGAGCCGTGCGGCCTCATCGTCCATCACCAGCAGGGTCGCGCCGGCGGCAAAGGCCAGCCAGCTTTCCTCGATTGCCGAATCATAGGCGGCCGACGAGCCCTGCACGACACGATCGGCGGGCGACAATTCGAACGCGGCAAGATCGCCCGCGACAAGGTTATGGATGCCACGATGCTCGATCATCACGCCCTTGGGGCTGCCGGTCGTACCCGAGGTGTAGATGACATAGGCAAGCGATTCCGGCGTCGGGTGCCAGCCTGTCTCGGCCATGGAGGCAAGGCATTGCAGATCGCGCAGCGCGATGCCGCCCGTCGGGTCGAGCGAGAGCAGCGCGACTGCCTCGGCATCGTCGAGAATCTCCTGCTTGCGCGCCGCCGGAAAGGCGGGGTCAAGGCAGGTATAGGCAGCGCCCGCCTTCAGCACCGCGAGCTGGGCGGTATAGAGCTCCGGTCCCC
>Ga0207687_10000785_pt1 | contig 21381 bp, 24 predicted proteins | sample KBSM54metaG_FD_184399 | JGI IMG/M metagenome (GOLD analysis project Ga0207687, IMG submission 184399) | Miscanthus rhizosphere microbial communities from Kellogg Biological Station, Michigan, USA - KBS M5-4 metaG (SPAdes) (version 2) | ecosystem: Host-associated > Plants > Roots > Rhizosphere >...
CAGAGCAACTGTGGCGAGGCCTATCGTGGCTCGCTCCGAGCGCGCCCAGTGGAAGTGGGTCCGCGCCTTGGCGCGCCGCTTCAGACGGGTCGGCAAGCGAGGCGAGCCCATGGCGGGCAGCCTAGCGCTGGACTCAGCGTTCCTCGGTGACGATCGTCTTCACCGAGGCGATGGCGCCATCGGCGAGCTCGATCTCGACCATGTGGGTGCCGATCTCGCGGATCGGCTGCTCGAGGCGGATCTTGCGCCGGTCGATGCGCAGGTCGCGGGCGTCCTGGATCGCATCGGCGATCTCCTTGACGCCGACGGAGCCGAAGAGCTTGCCGTCCTCGCCGGCCCGCTGGTAGATCGTCAGGACTGTCTTGGAGAGCAGCGAGGCCGCCTGCTCTTCGCGCTCGGCTCGGGCTTTCTCAGCCTTTTCGATTTCAGCCTGGCGGCGCTGAGCCTGCTCCAGGGCGCCGGGCGTGGCTGGGGTAGCCAGCTTGCGCGGGATCAGGTAATTGCGCAGATAGCCGGGCGACACGTCGACCGGCTCACCGCGCTGGCCGAGCTGCTCAACGTCCTCGAGCAGGATGGCCTGAGTCATCAACGCTCTCCGACGTAGGGCAGGAGGGCGATCTCGCGGGCGCGCTTCACCGCCACGGAAAGCTGGCGCTGGTGCTTGCGCGAGAGTCCTGTGACCCGGCGACCGCGCGTCTTCCCCTTGTCGGAGAGGAAGCGGCGCAGGAGGTTGAGATCCTTGTAGTCGACTTCCTCGGAGTTGATCCGCGTGTATTTGCGCGGCCGCGTGCGATCGTCGCGGCGGCCGCGACGGGGTGTCGATGAGGTGGACTCGTTGGTTCGGGCCATGCTGGGCCGGGAATCCTACAGACCTGACGGCGGCGGACACTGCGCGGTGCGGCGTCCTCAGTCGCTCACGTGCAGAGCACGCTTCGCTCCCTGCGTCCTTGCCCCGCTTGGTCCGCCGCCGTAAGGTGACCTAGAAGGGGATGTCGTCATCCCCGCCGCCGGCCGCTGCGCCGGCGAAATCGGAGGAGTCGGCGGGCACGTCGCTGCTGGGGCTGAAGCCGCCGCCTTCGCTGCCACCGCCACCACCAGAGCCGTCGCGCGAGCCGAGGAACTGGACCGAGTTAGCGATGATCTCGACGCTCTGGCGTTTGACGCCGTCTTTCTCCCACTCGCGCCAGTCCAAGCGGCCCTCGATTGCCACGGGGCGGCCCTTGGCGAGGTAGTTGGCGCAGTTCTCGCCTTGGGCACCCCAGACGGTGACGTCGAAGTAGTTGGGCTTGTCGACCCATTCGCCCGTCTGACCGTCCTTGCGACGGCTGTTGACCGCCACCCGCAGCTTGCAGACCGCCGTACCACTGCCGAGATGGCGCAACTCGGGATCGCGGGTCAGGTTCCCGGTGATGACCACTACGTTCACGTTCGACGCTGCCACAGCTCTCAACTCCTCTGGATCGTTGTCTGAGATCCAGTCTAAGAGCGTCGGCGGCGCGACTCGCCCCTATGCCCCCGCAATCTGCGCAGGAAACCGACTACTCGTCGGCGGCGACGGGAACTTCGGCGCTCTCGGGAGCGCTCTCGGCCGACTCGGCGGCAGCCGGCTCAGCGGGCGCGGACTCATCGTCCGGCTCGGGGACGACGGCAGGGCGGGACGGACCGCCCTGGGGGCCGCGATCGCGCGAAGCGCCGGGCGCCGGAGCGGCAACCATGGGCGGCACCATCACCGGGGCGTCGGCATCGACTTTGAAGATGCGGAAGCGCAGCACTCCGTCGGCGATCTTCAGGTTGTGGTTGAGCTCGTCGAGCAGCTCGCTCGGTGCCTCGAAGCGCAGCCAGCGGTAATCGGCCTCGTTGCGTCCACCGATTTCGTAAGCCATCTTGCGCAGGCCCCATTTATTCTCGTGCTTGAGCGTCCCTTTGCCCTCGATCCGGCTGCGCACATCCTGCGCAAGCGCGTCTCGTCCGGCCTCGTCTGGACCAGGGTCAAGCATCAGAACCAACTCGTATTCACGTGGGGCTGCCAAAGCGGCGAGGGACTATAGCTAGTGCGGCGCAAACTCCATCGACCCGTCGTTGGGGGGTGGCGGGGTTGGAACAGGTTCAGGCGGGAGTTCGGAGGCTGACGAAGGGACGGTTTCTGGCGGAGGGACAGGTTCAGGGACCGAGCGAGTGGCGGGCGGGTCCTGTCGCCGGGTGGGGGTGTTCGGCTTGTGCTGCGCGCTTCTTCGGGGGAAGGGACGATGCGCCCGGCGCCGCGCAGCCTTCCCCTCAGAAGCCTCCGCACGGCGCCGAACACCCCCACCCGACACCACCCGCCCGACATTCCGCTTGGACCCTGACTCTGAACCTCCGCCAGAAATCACGCCCTCCCGCAACTTCGAAACCCCTGGATTGGACCCAGCTTCAATCCGCGGCAGACCAACGTCGGCGGGAAGCGGAGCAGGCGCCGGTGCTCGCAAGAAGCTTGGTGCGACCCGCAGCGCCAGCAGCACTCCGGCAACTCCTAGGAGCGCCAGCCCAGCTTGAGACCACCGGATCCGGACACGCATCCACCCCTAAGCGCCGGGCTCGGGAATGTCTCCCCGAAAGCTCTTGAGAGAGCGGAAGGAATACCCCTGGTCAAAACACTCAAGCGCGGCTCCTGCCGCGCGTTTTGACCAGGGGTATTCCTCTCGCCCACCCATGCTCATTCGATCAGCTTTCCCCCGCCCCCGGGTAGGGTGAGACCCCGTGGCCGACTCCGATCCATTGATCATCGTTTCTAACAGGGGTCCTGCTCAGTTCGAGCGGGATGAGAACGGTGAGCGGACCGTGCGCAGGGGTGGGGGAGGGCTGGTCACGGCTCTTTCCGGGTTGGTCTCGCACCGCGACGCGCTCTGGATCGCCTCGGCGATGACCGACGAGGACGTCGCGGTCAGCGAGGAACGCGGCGGACCGGCCGAGCTCTCGATAGACGGCATCGACTACCGCGTGCTGCTGGTCGGCTCCGATGCCGATGCCTATGACCGCTTCTACAACGTGATCGCCAACCCGATCCTCTGGTTCATCCAGCACTATCTCTGGGACCTCTCCAACGCGCCGGACATCCGCCAGGAGGAGCTCGACGCCTGGGACTTCGGCTACCAGGCGGTCAACCGCGACATCGCCAACGCGGTGCTGGGCCAGATCGAGGGCCGCGAGCGGCCGCTGGTGATGCTGCACGACTACCACCTCTACACGGCGCCGGGAATGATCCGCGAGGCCCGGCCGGACGCCTTCCTCCACCACTTCGTCCACATCCCCTGGTCGCAGCCGGACAGCTGGCGCATCCTGCCGGGCCGCATCCGCGAGGCGCTCTTCCGCGGCATGCTCGCCAACGACATCATCGGTTTCCACACCCACGCCTACTGCATCAACTTCATCCGTTGCTGCGACGAACTGCTCGAGGTCGACGTCGACTACGAGGAGGGCATCGTCCGCCACGCCGGCGGCGAGACTCGTACCCGCGCCTACCCGCTCTCGATCGACGCCGAACGATTGCGTCGCGCTGCCGAGTCACCCGAGGTCGCCGCCGCCGAGCGCGAGGTGCTGGAGCGCCGCCGCAAGCACCTGATCATCCGCGTCGACCGCGCCGACCTCTCCAAGAACGTGCTGCGCGGCTTCACCGCCTTCGACACCTTCCTCACCCAGCATCCCGAGTTCAGCGAACAGGTCACCTTCATCGCCCACCTGCAGCCCTCGCGCCAGGACGTGCCCGAGTACGCCGAGTACCTGGAGCGGATCGAGGCCCTGGTCGCGGTCGTCAACCACCGCCACGGCACCACCGACTGGATGCCGATCGACCTCAAGATCTACGAGAACTTCCCCGAGGCGGTTGCCCGCTACAAGCACTTCGACCTGCTGATGGTCAACTCGCTCTTCGACGGCATGAACCTGGTCGCGAAGGAGGCGCCGGCGGTCAATACCCGTGACGGGGTGCTGATGCTCTCCGAGAACACCGGCTCCCACGAGGAGCTCTCCGATTGCACGTTGACGGTCAACCCGTTCGACATCCAGGAGCAGGCCGACGCGATCTACCGGGCGCTGACGATGGAGCCCGAGGAGCGCCGCCTGCGCGCCCGGCACCTCAAGGAGCTGGTCTTCTCGCGCAACCCCGGCGACTGGGTCGACGATCAGCTCAAGGACATCGCCGAGCTGCGCGAGACGACCGCCTAAGGCAGCGGCTCAGGTACCGAGCTCGGATAGAAGCTCGACCCAGTCGCGCAGCAGGCGCGGTGAGAGGAACTCCTTGCGGGCGTGTTCCTTGCCCGCGCGCCCCAGGCGCTTGCCCAAGTCGGGGTTGGCGAGGATCTCGAGGCAGCGCTGGGCGCACTGCTCGGAGGAGTCGACCAGGAAGCCGGTCTCGCCGTCGGTGATCTGCAGGGGAATGCCGCCGACGTTGCCGCCGATTGTCGGCCGCCCCTTCCACAGCGCCTCGGTCACGGTCAGGCCGAAGCCCTCGCGGATCGACTTCTGCAGGCAGACGTCGGACTGCGACTGGAAGGCGTTGACCTCGATCGCGCCGACGTTGTTGAGGTTGTTGAGGATCTTGATGTCCTCGTCGTTCTCGGCGTACTCGAAGGTGCGCTGGAAGAACTCCCAGCCCTCCGGGTCGTCGGTTGCCATCGAGCCGACCAGGGCGAGCTGTGCATCGGGCACCTCCTTGGTCACCTCGCGATAGGCGTCGATCACGCCCATCGGGTCCTTCCAAGGGTCGAAGCGCGAGACCTGGGTGATCAGCGGGCGGTCGACGTCGATGCCGAACTGGCGGCAGACGAAGGCTGCGTCGTCGGGCGAGAAGGCCATGTTCTTCGGCGAGAGCGGGTCGATCGCCGGCGGGATGATGCGCACGCCGGCGTGCTCGGCGACTCCCTTAGGCACGTAGGCCGGCAGGTGCCAGACCGTCGCGTCGTACTCTTCGATCATCGGCTGCAGGCGGGCGATCGGCGCCGGATTGGGCTCGGAGAGGTCGATGTGGCAGCGCCAGATCCAGTTGCGGCTCTTCGCTTGGGCGCCGCGCTTGAGGCCGATCGGCTGCGGGTCGTGGACGATGATCGTGTCCCACTCGCCCTGCAGGCCCTCGGCGTTGATCGCGTTGATCTCGTCGAACAGCGCCCATTCGGAGTCGCTCAGCGTCTCGTCGGCGCCCTGCAGCGAGTTATGGAGCAGCTTGGTCGCGTTGTAGAACTCCTCTTTGCCGAAGATCACGTGCCAGTGCGCGTCGATGCCGATGTCGCGCATCAGCGGCACGATCGTGTAGAGGATCTCCGAGACGCCGCCGCCGAAAGCGGTAGCGCTGACGTGGAGGACGCGGTGGCCCTTCATCGGCTCCGCCAACTCACGAATCCGTTCGACCGTCTCCTTGCCGGCGATGTGGGTGTAGTCGGCGAGGGACTTGTGGCCTAGCGAGATTTCCTGGAGCATCCGGGAGTTCTACATCGCCCGGCGGTCGCCCACGCTTTAGCCCTGCGGTCGTTTGCCCAACGTCACATTGATCTCCTGGCGCTTGTTGTCGCGCAGGACCTCGAGCTTCACGGTGTCTCCGGGTTGGTAGGCGGCGATGGAGCGGGCGAGGTCATCGGGCTGCACGATCGGGTGGCTGTCGATCGCGAGGACTACGTCACCGCCCGTTTCGTAGGGGGTCGCCTGGAAGGTCAGTTTGCCGTCGGGGCCCTTCAGCCCTGCCTTGTCGGCGGGCCCGCCGGGCACGACTTCTGAGAGCAGGGAACCGTGATCGGTGTCGAGCCCTAGCTTGTCAGCGAGCTGCGGGTAGATCGCCTGGGTGGCAACGCCGATGTAGGCGTATTCGGCTTCGCCCTTTTTCTCCAGCTGGGCCACGGAACGCTTGATCGCCGAGACCGGCACGGCGAAGCCGACGCCCGAGTTGGAGCCCGAGTCGGTCTCGATCTGCTCGTTGATGCCGAGCACGCGGGCGCCGGCGTCGAGCAGGGGCCCGCCGGAGTTGCCGGGGTTGATCGAGGCGTCGGTCTGGATCGCCCCGAAGATCTGGAACTTGGTCAGCGATTCGACCGAACGGTCGGTCGCCGAGACGACGCCGACCGAGAGCGATTGCTCCTCGCCGAAGGGACTGCCGATCGCCGCCACCGGCTGGCCAACTACGAGGTCGTTGTCGTCGCCCAGCTTCAGCGGGTGCAGTTCGAAGCCGTCGGGTTTGACTTCGAGCAGGGCGACATCGGCAAAGGGGTCGAAGCCGAGGATCTTCGCCGGCACGACGTTGCGATCTGGGAACTCGATAAAGACTTCCTTGGCTGCCTTGCGCGTGCCGCTGGATTCATCGGTGACGACGTGGGCGTTGGTGACGATGTGACCTTTGTCATCGAGCACGAAGCCCGAGCCCTCCGCCGCGCCGCCTTCGCCACGGAAGATCGAGCGGATTGTGACCACGCCTGGCGAAGCTTCGCGGAAGACCTGAGCCGCGTCGAAGCCGTGCTCGGCGGTCTGCACGGCCACCTGCGGCACCGCTTCGGTGACGGTTGTCGTCTGGCTGGCGGAATCCCCGCCGCCGCTTCCCCCGCAGCCGGCGATTGCGAGGACGGTCACCAGAGCAGCGAGCGCGAGACTGCAACGTCTTGTCCCCCTCATCCGGGGGCTTTGTGTTGCACCTCTCATGCCACGGCCCGGGGGGCGGGAGCCGGTGTCGGCCCGGCGACCAGCGCGCGCGAGCGCGGAAGGTCGAGGGTGAAGGCGGTGAAGCGCTTGCTGGAGGCGATCGCGACGCGACCCTCCATACGCTGGGCGAGCTCGCGGGCGATCGCCAGGCCGAGCCCGGAGCCGCCGGCCGAGTCGGCGGTGTAGAAGCGCTCGAAGATGCGGCTGTGGACGCGGCGCGGGATGCCGGGACCGTCGTCGGAGACGGTCAGCTCGGCGCGTCGGTTGACGGAGTAGGTGGTCACGGTCACCTTGGTGCCCTCAGGCGTGTGCGTAAGGGCGTTGTCGAGGAGGATACGGATGACCTGGCGCACGCGGTCGGCGTCGGCGCTGGCGATCACTGGCAGGTCGGGCGTACGCAGCTCCAGGCGCGAGCCCCGCCGGTCCGCTCGCGGGCCGAACTCGCGCGCCACTTCGCGGGCCAGCGAGCCTAGGTCGACATCGCTGCTCTTCATCGCCACGGCGCCGGCGTCGAGCTGTGAGAGGTCGAGCAGGTCGGCGGTGAGCTTGGTCAGGCGGACGATCTGTTCGCGCATCGTGCGCACGAACTCGGCCCGCTCCTCGGGACTCGGATCCTCGTCCTCGAGCAGTTCGACGAAGCCGCCGAGGCTGAAGATCGGCGTGCGCAGCTCGTGTGAGGCGTTGGCGATGAACTGCTTGCGGGCGCTGTCGAGCTCGGCCAGGCGGCGCTGCATCTCGTTGAAGGTGCGAGCGAGTTGGCCGAGCTGGCCGGCGGCAGAGATCGGGATCGGCGTTTCGAAGTTGCCGTCGGCGACTTTGCGGGCGGCGTCCTCGAGCCGGCGGATGTTGGAGCCGGCCAGGCGGGCGTAATAGATGCCGATCGCGGCGGAGATCAGCAGGGCGAACAGGCCGCCGAGCAGAATCTGCCCTTTGACGCTGCTCAATCCGCTCGCGGCGCCGCCGATCGCGACCGCGTAGACGTAGATCAGCAGCGTCGTGCCCACCGCGATGCCGACCGCGATCAGGGTGATCCGGTTGCCCAGGTTGGGGGGCCTGAACCGCTGCATCTAGTGCTTACTCGCGGAAGCGGTAGCCGACGCCGCGCACGGTGAAGAGGAACTCGGGGTCCTTGGGGTCGCTCTCGAGCTTCTCGCGCAGATGGCGGATGTGGACGTCGACGGTGCGCGGATCGCGGTACTCGGAGTCGCCCCAGACGTGCTCGAGCAGGGTCTCGCGGCTGAGCACCCGGCCCGGTGAGCGGGCCAGGGCGCCGAGGATCTCGAACTCGACGTAAGTGACCTTGACCTCCTCCTCGTGCAAGGTGACCATGCGACGGCCGAAGTCGATCTTCAGCTCGCCGTGGTCGATCGTCTCCTCGCCGTCGGGTTCGCCACCCATGCGCGAGCGCCGCAGCGCTGCCTTGACCCGGCTGCGGAACTCGCGCATCGAGAAAGGCTTGGTTATGTAGTCGTCGGCGCCGACCTCGAGGCCGGCGACCTTGTCGGTCTCCGAGCCCTTGGCGGTGAGCATGATGATCGGCACCTGGCTGCGTGAGCGCAGTTCGCGGCAGACTTCGACGCCGTCGAGCTTGGGCAGCATCAGGTCGAGGATGACCAGGTCGAAGCGCGCCTCCTCGAAGCGCTGCAGCGCTTCCCGGCCGTCCTGGGCGGAGGTGACGTGGTAGCCGTCCTTGCGCAGCGGATAGCTAAGCAGCGTCTGTATTGACTGCTCGTCGTCAACCAGGAGGATGCGGGTCGAGCCGTTGGGCATGGCTACAGGGTATTCCCTGGGGAAAGCCGCATATTGCGGAGTCGGGCCGGTCGCGCTGGATTACCCGTTGGACAGATGTGCGAGTACCAAGTACTAAGGTTGCTGGGTAGAGAGCCGATATGAAGCGCAGGATGCAACCACGACAGTTGAAGAGCCTCGTCGAGACCGGGCACTACAAGCCGGAGCCCTCGCTGGTCGCCGCCGCGATGCTGCAGCGGCGCGGCGTCAGGGAACTGCTGACCAGTGAGAGCTTCATGCGAGCTGGTCGAATCCCCCCGGCTCCAGAAGTCCGCCACCGGGCAGCCTAATCTCGACCCCGGCACCGGGCTTGACCTCGCCTACCTGCGTAAGCGGGACGGCCCCATTTCTCAGCACCGCCTCGCTTGCCTCGTCCAGCCGCGCGGGCGGGACGGTCGCCAGCAGCTCGTAGTCCTCGCCGCCGCCGAGCAGCCACCAGGGCTCGCGCCCGGTCGCGTTGCTCAGCGCCACGGCCGCGGACGCCAGCGGCACCGCCGCGGCCTCGATCTCGAGCTTGACGCCACTGGCCTGGGCCAAGTGGCCGGCATCGGCACCGAGCCCGTCGCTGAGATCGATCATCGCGGTGGCCCCGGCGAGCGCGAGCGCTCGTCCCGCCGCAAGCCGCGGCGTGGGCTCGAGCTGCCGCCCGACCAGCCCCTCCATCGCTGACTTCGCCTTTAGGTGTCCAATAGGCCCACTAAAGGCGAAGTCAGCCTCGGAGGGTTGGTTGTTGAGCAGCTCGAGGCCCGCGACGGCGGCGCCGATCTCGCCGGAGAGGACGAGGACGTCGCCAGGCTGAGCGCCGCCGCGAGTGACGAAGGCGTCCGGGGACGGTGCGTGCCCGACAACGGTGATCGCGAGGAAGAGCTGGTCGGAGCGGGTGAGGTCCCCACCGGTGAGATCCATGCCGGCATGGCCGGCGAGCGCGGCCATGCCGTCGAGCAGCTCGATGCATTCCTCCTCGCCGAAGTCGGAGGGGAGGCCGAGGGCGACGTAGGCCTCGCCGGCCTCGGCGCCCATTGCCGCCAGGTCGGAGAGGGCGGTGGCGAGCGCCTTGTGGCCGATCTGTGCGGGGGTGGCCAGCTCGCGGCGGAAGTGCACGCCGTCGACGAGGGCGTCGACCGAGGTGGCGGTGGCGCCGCCGGGCACCGTGATCGCCGCGTCGTCGCCACTGCCGAGGTGCGTACGCAACCCCTTCGCGGGTAGCCGCTCACGTATCCGCGCCAGGAGCTCGAACTCGCCCATGCGCACCATTGTCCCTCCCAGCCACCCCCGTCACTAAGGTCCGAGGCCAGTGGAGCGCCGTCAGCCCCTTCTACACCGCATCGGCGAGGCCGGGGCGAAATTCGGAACCAAGCCGCCGCGCAGCAAGCGGGTGCGGTTGGCGATCCAGCTCGGCATCGCCGTCGTCGTCTTCGGCTTCCTCGTTCTCACCGTGGTCGACCAGTGGGCCGAGATTCAGGCCAAGGGCGTTCACTTCCACGTCCTCTGGCTGATCCCGGCCTTCGTCGTCCTGCCGATCTTCTATGCGCTCAACGCGGTCGGCTGGGACCTGATCCTGCGCTTCCTCGGCTACAAGCTGGGGGCGGGACGGGCGCAGGTCGCTTGGGGACAGCCGCTGCTCGCCCGCTACGTCCCCGGCAGCGTGCTCTATGTACTCGGCCGGGTGCTGCTCTCCGAGCGGGCCGGCGTGCCGCGGCGGCTGACGGTCGCCAGCATCGTCTACGAACAGGCGCTGCAGGCGACCTCGGCGATCGTCGTCGCCGCCTACTTCCTGATCGTCCATCCGGACCTGCAGGGGCAACCGCTGCGCTGGGGGATCCTGCTGTTGATCCCGCTGCTGATCGTGCTCCTGCACCCGCGCGTCTTCGGGCCGCTGGCCAACCGCGTGCTGCGCGCCTTCGGCCGCGAGCCGCTGCCCGAGGTGATGTCGCTGGGCGGCGTGCTTGCGGTGATGGCCTTCTACGTCGTCAACTGGGGCGTGATCGCGGTTGGCATCTACTGCGTCGCCCGCTCGGTCAGCTCGATCCCGCCCAGCCAGATCTTTGTTGCCGGGGCGGCCCAGGCCTTTGGCTACGTGGCCGCTCTCGCCACCCTCGTGGCCCCCGCCGGTCTCGGCATTCGGGATGCGGCCTTCGCCTGGTCGTTCAAGGTCGCGGCGCCGGGAGACAGCTTCGCGGTCGCCTCGCTGATCGCGATCGTCGTGCGGGGGGTGCAGACGGTGGTCGAGGTCCTTTACGTGGGGATCGTCACCGCGCTGGGTCGGAGAGAGGGATGGTCCATGCATACCGGGGTGCTCCATCCCTCTCCCGAAGAGGAAGAGGCGGCCTCACAGGGGGATGCGAGCTCCGAGCTGGTAGGCGGTCAACCCCAGCAGTAGGAGCTTGAGCGGGCGATCTCTGGAGAGAGCTGCGGCGGGTAGTGGCCAGAGCAGGTACCAGGGGAGGAGCCAGGCAGTGGCCAGGAGCAGGCCGGTGGTCGCCCAGGCGGCGGCCCGGAGCCAGTCGCCGCCGCGATGGGTCCAGATCAGGAGGTAGATGACGAGGGCGGCGAGGGCGGTTGTGGCGGCGGCCCGGGTCGTGTCCGGGCTGAGACCGGTGAGACGAGCCGCGGTGGTTGGAATGCTCAGGTGGGTCGTGTGGCCCTGGTTTTGGTCGATCAGGGCAAAGGCGCCGAGCCAGTGCCAGTCAAACGCGAGGTAGGCGAGAAGGGCGACGGCGCCTAGACAGATAAGTCCGCCGAGCAGAAACCTCGAGCGTCGTTCCGCCCCCAGCAGCGCAAAGGGCAGTGCGACTACCGCTGTCAGCTTCGTCGCGACCGCCGCGACGAGAGCCGCGGCCCCGGCCGCCTCGCGAGCGGTGAGCATGGCGGCGATGCCGAGCGTCATCAGCAGCACCGCGATGCCGTCGTTGTGGGGTCCGCCGACGACGTGGACGAGCACCAGTGGGTTGAGGGCGACGAAGGTGGCGGCACGCCTGGGGTCGACGCAGCGGGCCGGGGCGAGGCGGGCGACGAGGTAGGCAATCGCCAGCACGGCCGCGGCGGAGATTGCCTTGAGGATGTAGACGGCGGCATTGACCGGCAGCCAGGCGAGCGGGTAGGTCGCCAGGGTGAAGAGAGGGCCGTAGGCACTCGTCGTATGTGGCCAGGTGACGTGGGCGAAGGCGGGGTCGGTGGGAACTGCCGCCGGCCCGCGAACGTAGGGGTTGGCGCCGTGGCGCACGCCAAGGCGGGCGTAGTCGACGTAGCTGTAGACGTCGTGGGAGAGCAGTGGCGGCAAGCAGGCGAAGAGGACAAGCAGCGCGACGATTGCCGCCCAGATCAGCCGCCGGTCCAGCCGCGGCGCCAGCACCAGCGCGGCGAGGTACGCGGCGAAGCCGGCCCAGATCAGGGCGTAGGCGACCCCCGGCGAGAAGCTCAGCTACTTGCTCCCGGCTTCTTCGGCCGCGCCACCACCACCGACGTTCGCGGCGGGTGGGGGAGGCGGGACCGGCGTCGGCTTCTGGCCGGCACCGGGCGCGTAGGCGTCGGGGTTGTAGCCGCCGGTCACTTCTTCGCCGATTTCGCGGGCGCGATCGGCTTCGGCTTCCGCCGTGCCACCCGGGCCAGCGGCGTCTTTGCCGCGCGGGGCCGAGGCGGTGAACTGGCCGAAGAAAGGCGCCCAGCTGATCGGGTGCTTGGGCTTGCCGAATTCCTCGCAGGGGATTTCGGCCCCCGAGTAGAGCGAGTGCCAGATTTCGGCGGGGAAGGTGCCGCCGAAGACGGTGATGCCGTGCACGCTGGTCATTTCGATCGCGTTGGACTGCGGGTAGCCGACCCAGACCACGGTGGTCAGGTTGGGCTGGTAGCCGGCGAACCAGGCGTCGGTCTCGCGGTCGGTTGTGCCGGTCTTGCCGGCCTGGCCGGGGCAGCCGGTGTAGGCGGCAGTGCCGGTGCCTTCGGTGATGTTGTCGTGCAGCAGGCGGGTGACCTCATAGGCGACCGCTTCGGAGATGACCCGGCGCGGCGGCTTGCGGCCGGGCCGCTCGGTCTTGCCGCCCGGGAAGACGACGCGCTTGATCGCGATCGGGTCGTGGTGGACGCCGCCGTCGGCCAGGGTCGCGTAGGCGTCGGCCATTTCCAGCGGCGAGACGCCGACCCGCAGACCGCCGATGCCCTCGGCCGGGATCCCGTCGAGCGGGCTGGTGATCCCCATCGACTTGGCCGTCTCGGCAACCCGTTCCGGGCCGACATCGAGGTCGAGCTGGGCGAAGACGGTGTTGTCGGAGGCGACGGTCGCCTGCTGCAGGTTGACCCGGCCGAGGTAGCCCTCGTCGGCGGTGTGCACTTCCCAGTGGCCCCACTTGGGCAGGTTGAGGTCGAGCGGTTTCGAGGTGTAGTAGGTCGTGTAGGGGTCGATGCCCTGCTTGATCGCAGTGGTCAGGACGAAGGCCTTGAAGGTCGAGCCGGGCTGGCGGTGTCCCTGGGCGGCGAGGTTGAACTGGCTGGAGTCATAGCTCGAGCTGGAGACCATCGACTCGATCTCGCCGTTGTCGGGGTCGATCGAGACCAGGGCCGAGGAGGGGTCGGTCGAGTAGGGCAGGGCCGAGCGCATCGCTTCCAGGCCGACCTGCTGCAGTCGCGGCTGGATCGTCGTGTAGGCCTTGATCCCGCCGCCGCGCACGGTCTGGGCGCCGTAGCGTTCGATCAGCTCGTGTTCGACGTAGTCGAAGAAGAAGGGTTCGCGGTGGGCGAAGTAGGAGCCCGAGACGTCGAGCCCGAGGCCGCGAGCTTCGGCTTGGCGGGCGCGGGCGGGGGAGATGTAGCCCAGCTTTGCCATCTTCGCCAGCACCGAGTTGCGATGCTGGCGGGCTTCGCCGGGGTGGAGGATCGGGTTGTACTCGGAGGGCGCCTGCGGCAAGCCGGCAAGCAGCGCCGACTGTTCGAGCGAGAGCTTGGAGACAGGCCTTGAGAAGTAGATCTGCGCCGCCGCGCCGACTCCGACCGTGGTCGACCCTTCGACCGTGCCGTAGGTGGCCGTGTTGAGGTACTGGTCGAGGATTTCCTTGCGTGAGTGTTTTTCGGCGTACTCGATCGCCAGCTTTGCCTCGATGATCTTGCGTTCGAGGTCGCGCTTGGGGTTGCGGATGCAGAGATTGCGGACCAGCTGCTGGGTGATCGTCGAGCCGCCCTCGACGGTCTTGCCCGCTTCGAGGTTCTTCACCGCGGCGCGGAGGATGCCCTCGGGGTCGACGCCGCCGTGTTCGTAGAAGCGCTGGTCCTCGATCGCGACCGTCGCCAGCTGCAGCTGCTTGGGAATGCGCTCGATCGAGACCGGGTCGCGCGCTTCGTCGGACTCGATCAGGCCCAGCTTGCTGCCGTCGCCGGCGTAGATCGCCGAGTTGCCGGTGCGGTCGACCGGTTTGCAGGCGGCCAGCGATGGGGCGTCGGCGGCAACGTTGAGCACCCAGGAGGCGATCGCGAAGACGCCGAAGACGAGGACGACGAAGACGGTGCCGCCGAGCAGGGCCAACTTGCCCCCGATCCCCCCGCGCCGCCGCTGACGTCGCCGATTGCGCTGCGCCATGGGGAGAGGGTACTTCGGCCCCGGCCCCGCTCAGGCTTGGGTGTCTTCGGTCGAGAGGTTGTGGATGATGCCCTCGACCAGCATCTGGTTGGGAATGACGATCGTCGTGCCGTCGCCAGGGCTGACGTAGGTGTAGGAGAGGGTGATGTCGGTGACCCGCCCGGCGACCTCTTCGAAGGAGATGCGGTCGCCGATCTTGATCGGCTGGGAGACCGCCAGCTGAACGCCGGCGACCATGTTGGCGATCGTGTGCTGGGCGGCGAAGCCGACGATCGCCGCCAGCACCGCGGTCGAGGCGAGGATGCCCGTAGCCAGCCGCTTCAACTCGGTGAACTGGCTGAGCGCGATCGCCAGCACGACGAGGAAGACGATCAGGATCACGAGGCGGCGCAGGAAGCGCAGCCGCGTCTTGGTCGAACGGGAGACCTGGGAAACTGCCGGGCTCATGGCGACCAACTTAGAGGTGGGGGGAGTCGGGCAACCCTCCCGGCTCGATTTTCCGTACGCCAACTGGGGGCCGTGGGCCGCGTTTCTCGGGGTCCTCCTGGCTCTGGGGACCGGGATCGTGCTCTCCGTTCCAGCGCTGATCATCGACAACCCGCCCTCGGGCGGCGAACTGAGCGACGCCGCCAACGCCTTCGTGCAGTTGGCTACCGCGCTGGGCTTCTTGCTGGTGCCGATCGCGATCGCCGCTGTCCGCGGCGCGACGGTGCGGCAAGCCCTGTCCCGGCTCGGCCTGCGCCGCTTCCGCCCCGGGGCGGTCAAGTGGATGTTCGCCGCGGTCGGCGCCTATCTGGTTTTTGCGATCGCCTACACGGCGATCTTCGGCGAACCGCACCAGAAGGACATCGCCGAAGACTTCGGCACGGTGCCGGTGCAGGTCCTGCTGATCGTGATCGCCGCCCCGATCAGCGAGGAGGTCTGCTTCCGCGGCTTCCTCTTCGGCGGCCTGCGCGAGCGCTGGCCCCGGATCGTCGCGGCACTCGTCAGCGGTCTGGTCTTCGGCGGCCTGCACGCGACGACCGGAGTCAGCGCCGTGCCGCCGCTGATCGTCTTCGGCTTCATCCTCGCTTTGCTCTACGAGAAGACCGGCTCGATCTGGCCCGGAATCCTGCTGCACATGCTGAACAACTCGGTGGCGCTGCTCGGACAGTAGCGGGCAAAGAAACGGCCCGCCAAGGGCGGGCCGTTTCAGGGCGAAGGGGCGGTTAGCCCCTGACCAACTGACACTCGTTGAATCAGGCTATCAAGCACTTCGATAACCAGCGGAGGGCGGGGGACTCGAACCCATCCGGACCTAGGCCCGGACTTCCAAGTGTCAGTTGGTCGCCGATACCCATCGGCATCGCCCTCCGCTGGGCGAAACGTATTGACGGCATTTCGTAAATCAAGGGGCGTATCTCTTATTTGACAAAGAATTGACTCTTTCGTCACCCCGACCGCGGGATCGGTAAGAATCCAGCCCGTGAGTCGCCGTCTCGGTCCCGCCCTGATCGTCTTTACCCTGCTTGCGCTGGGCGCGGCACCGGTTGCGTTCGGCGCGGCGCCTGTGCCGGCGAAACCCGCCGGTCCGCCGGACGCCACGGTCTCGATCCGGGTCGGGCACCTGCACGGGGGCAAGGCCGGGATCTACGACACGGTGCCGGTCAACGGGACGATCACGCCGTTTGTCGTCGGCCAGCACGTCGAAGTGACCTTCTACCTCGACGGCCACAAGTTGCTCGCCCGCCAGGCCGCGGTCCAGCCCAGTCAGGGCGGCAGCGGCAGCTTCAGCGCCTCGATCATCGTCCGCGAGGACGGCAAGTATGCGGCCGCGGCGAAGCATGTGGCCACCGCGGCGCTCGGCGGCGACGCCACCGTGCGCAAGAGCTGGGGGGTCAGCTTCCCCGCTCTGCACGCCGGCCAGTGCGACAAGGTGGTCGGCGGGTTCAAGCAGGCGATGGCGAAGCTCGGCTACAACGCCGGCGGCGGCAAGTGCTTCGACGGGCGCACCGGCCGCGAGGTGCTCGCCTACCGCAAGGTCAACGGCCAAGCGCGCACCGAGCGCGCCGGCAAGGGCCTGGTCAAGAACGTCTTCGGTGGCCGCGGCGGCTACCACGTCAAGTACCCGAACGCCGGCGAGCACGCCGAGGTGCCGCTCGACAAGCAGGTCCTCGTCCTCGCCAAGGGCGACAAGCCCTTCGCGATCTACCCGGTCTCGACCGGCAAGCCCTCGACCCCGACCGTGACCGGCCACTACAGCTTCTACCGCCAGGAACCGGGCTACAACGCCGAGGGCATGTACTACTCCTTCTACTGGCACAACGGCTACGCCGTCCACGGCTACCACGAAGTGCCGACCTACGCCGCCAGTCACGGCTGCGTGCGCACCTTCATCGCCGACCAGCCGCGGATCTACGAACAGCTGCACTTCGGCGAGAGCATTTTCGTCTTCTAAACGATCGCTTGGTTACTCCGGCGCTTACGGAAGAGTGGGCCGGTTGTTGATGACCCTGCTGCTGGTTGAGCAGGGGGTTCGCACCGACGGCACCTGGGAGGATTGGCTGCGCTTCTTCCTCAAAGGGGTTATTGAGGTGGCGGCTTCCACCGCCGAGACGACCCGGGGTATCGTCGAAATGATCGAGCGCCTCGGGATACTGCGCGAGGTAACTGGAAAGTCGCGGGGTAAGACATATGTTTATGGCGAGTACATGGACATCCTCAACGAGGGGACCGAGCTGTGAAGTCTGATTCGCGCCCAGGTTTGAGTGAGGGTGCTCTGAAGGCGATCCTCCTCGTGATCGCCACCTGGCACATCGCCACTGGCGGCATGGCGCTGATCGCGCCCGACACCTTCTTCGACCAGATCGGCCACTACGGGATCGAGAACTCCCATTACGTCGGCGACGTGGGGGCGTTCATGCTGGCCTATGGCGTGGCCGTTGCGATCGCGATCCGGCGCGCCTCGTGGCGGGCGCCGACCCTCTGGTTGGGGGCGCTTTGGTACGGCTTTCACGCGATCAATCACGCATTCGACACGGGTGAAGCGAAGAGCGAGGGGCGTGGCTGGGGCGACACCCTGGCGATCGCATTTGGCGGTGTGGCTGCCGCCTGGCTGGCCCGGGTATCGGAAAGGCTGAACGCGGCAACTCACGAGTAGGAGGTGCGGGATGAAGGTCTTCGTCGCGGGTGCGAGTGGGGCGATCGGCAGGCCGCTGGTGCGCCAGCTGCTGTCCGCGGGGCACGAGGTGACCGGAATGACGCGTCGCGAGGAGAACGCTGAGGCGATCCGGGTGGCGGGCGCCAAGGCGGTCGTCTGCGACGTCTTCGACGCATCGGCGCTGGAGAGCGCGGTCGGTGAGTCGACTCCCGAGGTCGTGATTCACGAGCTGACCTTGTTGCCGCCGCGGCTCGACCCCAGGTCCAAGGATGCGCTGGCGCCGACCAACCGCCTACGCGTCGAGGGGACGAGCAACCTGATCGCGGCGGCGAAGGCGGCGGGGGCGCGGCGCCTGATCGCCGAGAGCGTCGCCTTCTTCTACGTCGCCGAGGGCGACTGGGTGAAGGACGAGGACGCGCCCGCATTCGCGGAGGTCGCCGGTCCGTTCGGCGACGCCGGTCGAGCGCTGGCCGACCTGGAGCGGCAGGTGACGGGAGCGGAGGGATTGGAGGGCGTAGTGCTGCGCTACGGCTGGCTCTACGGGCCCGGTACCTACTACGACCGCGACGGCTCCCAGACCGAGGACTTCCACAGGCGACGGATGCCGATCGTCGGCAAGGGCACCGGGATCTTCTCCTTCGTCCAGGTCGAGGACGCGGCGAGCGCGACGGTGGCCGCGGTGGAACGCGGTGAGCCCGGTATCTACAACGTCGTCGATGACGAGCCGGCGTCGTTGAGCGAGTGGGCCCCGGCCTTCGCCCAAGCGGTGGGAGCCAAGAAGCCGCGGCGCGTGCCCGTCTGGCTCGCGCGTCTCGCCGCCGGCGCCGCCGCGGCAGAGATGACGACGAGCCAGCGCGGCGCCTCCAACGCCAAGGCCAAGCGCGAGCTCGCCTGGCAGCCGCGCTACCCGAGCTGGCGCCAGGGTTTTGCCGACCCGGCCGCGCGCGGCTAGTTCGACCTCGCGCCCCTCGCCAACGATTCATAGGATGGGCGCCGCATGCCCGACCTCGATGCCGCCAAGGAGACCCTGCTTGCCGAGCTGCGCGAGCACTCGCTGATCCTCGGCGAGGTGACGCTCTCCAGCGGCGCGACCGCGCAGTACTACGTCGACGCGCGGCGAGCTTTGCTGCGCCCACCCGGCTTTCTCGCCGCCGGCGAGCTGATCGCGGCGCTGGCCACCAAGCTCGGCGCCACCGCGGTCGGTGGCCCGGCGACAGCCGCAATCCCGCCCTCCTGCGCCGCCCTCGCGGTGCCGGCCGGCAGGGACCTGGTCGGGTTCTTCGTCCGCGGCGAGCGCAAGCAGCACGGCCTGCAGCGCTGGGTCGAGGGCCCGGTCGCCGACGGGGCGCGCTGCCTGGTGGTCGAGGACACGGTCACGACGGGCGGCTCGACTGCGCAGGCGATCGAGCGGATCGCTGAGCAGGGCCTCGAGGTCGTCGGCGTTGCCGGCGTCGTCGACCGCCTCGCCGGCGGCGCGGCCAAGATCGAAGCCGCGGCGAGCGCTCCCTACCGCGCCCTGATCACGATCGACGAGATCTACCCCGACCGTCCCGACCGCGACTGAGTTGGAGCCCGACGCCGTAGAGATCCGCGTGCTCGGTTGCCTGATCGAGAAGCAGCGCACGACGCCGGACGCCTACCCGCTCTCGCTCAACGCCCTGCGCCTCGCCTGCAACCAGTCGACCAATCGCGAGCCGGTCGTCGACTACGACGAGCAGACCGTCGTCGAGGCGCTCCGCCGCCTCGCCCTGAGGGGCTGGACTCGCCTCGCCAGCGGCGCCGGCAGTCGCGCTCGCAAATATCGTCACCTGCTCGACCAGGCCTTCGGCCTCGACGACGCCGAGGCCGCCCTGCTTGCGGTCCTGATGCTGCGTGGCGCGCAGACCCCAGGTGAGCTGAAGCAGCGCGGCCAGCGCTTGCATGACTTCGCCGACCTCGGCGCGGTCCACGAGACGCTCGAGCGGTTGGTCGAGCGCGGCCACGTCGCCCGCCACGAGCGCCGGCCCGGGCAGAAGGAGGACCGCTACGAACAGTTGCTCGGAGGCGCCTCCGCAGACGCGGCGCCCGCGGCAGGCCCGGAGGGCCCGGACGCCGAAGCCGAGCCGGCTGAGGACCCTGCCGACGAGCTAAAGCCGGCCGAGGACCGCCTCACCCGCCTCGAGCGCGAACTGTCGGAGCTGCGGGCGGAACTCGCGGCCCTGCGCGCCGAGCTCGGCGACTGACCGTTGCCACCGACGCTTAAAGGAAGCGACGCCGAAGTCGACAATCTTCAACGCGGGTTGTCCCGCTCGCGAAGACTCCAAGCGCACCGTCTTCCCGTTGGTGCTGGCGAGCTTTGCCTCTGCCGACGGGACGGACATCTCGGCCAAGGTTGAAAAGGCTTGTGCTGTGAAGGAATGAAAGGCCCTACCTGGGTTCCGGACAGTCGAGAGCCCGCCGCTAAGCTGAACAGGAGCGGATGGGGGACCGACGAGGGAAGAAGCGGCTAGTTGCTGTCGTGCTGGCCGCGGCGCTCGTCTTCGCCCTCGTCGCCGAGATGGCCGGTGCTGAGCTGAGCGAGCGAGGCGACCTCTTCATTCGCTTCAAGGGGGGCATCAACCCAACCGCGCTGCCGCGCGAGGAACTGGCGCCGATCGCGATCGACGTTAGCGGCACGATCAAAACGCTGTCGGGGGAAAAGCCGCCGCCGCTGCGGGGGATCAAGATCGAACTGAACAAGGGCGGGGTGCTGGATTCACGCGGCCTGCCCAAGTGCCACTACAACGACCTGGTCGCCACCTATCCGGACGAGGCGATGGAACACTGCGGAGGCGCGCTGGTCGGCGAAGGCGTCTATCAAGCCAACACCGCCTTTCCTGAACAGACGACCTTTCCGTCGCAGGGTCGCATCCTCGCTTTCAACGCGGTCTACGGTGGGCAGGAAGCGATCCTCGCCCATATATACGGAACGGAACCGGTGCCGATCACGCGCATCCTGGTCTTCCACATCCGCCGCAAGAGCGGAACGTTTGGCACGGTGCTCTCCGCTCAGCTGTCGGAATCGGTCAACCATTACGGCTATGTGATTCGCCTCGCGCTCCAGCTCTTCCGGCGTTACGTCTTTCATGGCCAGCAGCGCAGCTACATGAGTGCTGCCTGCGCGGCCCCCGCCGGCTTTAGCGCCGCGAGCTTCCCTTTCGCCAGGACCTCGATGACCTTCGAGGGCGGCCGACGCCTCTCCAGCACCCTGACTCGAAGCTGCCAGGTGCGGGGCTGAACGACGCGCGGAGACAGCGGTTGTTGCTGCGCGCCGGCCTCGTGGGCTTGGCGGCTGCGGTCGCGATCGTCGCCTGGCTTGCCACGCGGGGTGACGATCATGGCGGCGAAAGGGAAGGAGCTCAGGCTGGACCCTCCGTAGCCATCGTCTCCCCGGCGGGCCTTGCCGCGGCGGGCGCGAAGCTCAGTCAGCCCGTCTACTGGGCCGGCTCACTGCCAGGAACCGAGCTCGAGCTGGAAGAGCTGTCCGAAGGTGGGGTGCGGGTCATCTACCTGCCCGCCGGCGAAGAAGCGGGCGGGGACTCGGCGACCGCCCTCAGCATCGGCAGCTATCCACTCGCCGACCCCGCGGCGGCTCTGCGGGAATTCGCCGCGCGGCCGAGCGCGACCATCCGCCACTCGAGAGACGGGACCGAGGTTGTCAGCAGCCGGGAACAGCCGACCAGCGTCTACTTCGTCGGGCCGGACAAAGCGGTGCAGGTCGAGGTCTATGACCCCTCGCCGCGGCGGGCGATGCGCCTCGCTCTCTCAGGACAGGTGCGACCGGTGACCGGGGGCGGGAAATGAGCATGTTCGTCGCCTGGTTCGTCTTCCCGCTGCTCCTGGCGCTGCTCTGTGCGGGCACCGGCATGCTGGTCGACCTGCTCAGCGGCCGGCGCTTGCCGGGAGCGCTGATCCTGCCCACCGGCCTCGCCGGGATGATCGTGATCGGCGAGTTCACCACCGCCACCGCCGGGACGGCGAAGCTCACCGTCCCCGCCCTGCTCTTCTTCGCCGTGCTCGGCGCCGGCCTCTCGCTCTCGAAATGGCGCTTCCGCCGTCCCGACCCCTGGCTGCTGGCGGCAACGCTCGGCATCTTCTGCGTCTTCGCCGCTCCGGTCGTGCTCTCCGGCTCGCCCACCTTCGCCGGCTACATCAAGCTCGACGACACGGCGACCTGGTTCGCCCTCACAGACCGGGTGATGGAACACGGGCACGG
>Ga0207687_10000786_pt1 | contig 21379 bp, 14 predicted proteins | sample KBSM54metaG_FD_184399 | JGI IMG/M metagenome (GOLD analysis project Ga0207687, IMG submission 184399) | Miscanthus rhizosphere microbial communities from Kellogg Biological Station, Michigan, USA - KBS M5-4 metaG (SPAdes) (version 2) | ecosystem: Host-associated > Plants > Roots > Rhizosphere >...
CTAGTCACCTGAATCTAAAGTTCGGTGCATAATGTTTGCTCGGTCTTTTGACAGAAGCGTTTGACGGCGGCGAGGATATCGTCGGCGGATTTGGTCCACCGGAATGGTTTTGGGTTGTCATTGTGCCGATCGATGAAGCTGCGGATATCGGCTTCGAGCTGGGCCGTTGAGGTGTGGACACCGCGCTGGATTTGCTTGCGGGTGAGTTCGGCGAACCAACGCTCGACCTGATTGATCCACGACGCCGATGTTGGCGTGAAATGGACGTGATAATGTGGCCTGCGCGCCAACCATGCCTTGACCATCGGCGTCTTGTGCGTGGCGTAATTGTCCATGACGATATGGACGTCGAGGCCGCCTGGGATATTGCCGTCGATCTGTTTGAGAAAATCGAGAAACTCGGTTGCCCGATGCCGCTTGTAGCATTTGCCGATCACGGCTCCGGTGGACACGTCGAGGGCGGCAAACAACGACGTCGTACCGTGCCGGACATAGGTGTTGGTGCGTCGCTCGGGCATGCCGGGCATCATCGGCAACACGGGCTGCTCGCGGTCGAGCGCCTGAATCTGCGACTTCTCGTCCACACACAGGACCAGGGCATGGGTCGGCGGCGAAAGATAAAGGCCGACTATATCCCTGACCTTGTCGACGAATAGCGGATCGCTCGACAGCTTGAAGGTCTCGGCCCGGTGCGGCTGCAAGCCGAACGCGTTCCACATACGCCGGATCGTCGTATGCGAATGGCCGGCAGACGCCGCCATCGAACGGATCGACCAGTGGGTCGCATCAGCGGGTAGCGTTTGCAGCGTTCGCTCGATCACCGCCGCGACGGCATCGTCATCGATCGAGCGCGGGCGACCGGATCGCGGCTCATCGAGCAGACCGTCGATGCGCGCGTGCAGAAACCGCCGACGCCACTTGCCCACCATATGCTCGCTGACGCCCAGCTCCGCCGCCACTTGCTTACTTGGTAGGCCATCGGCGCAGCGCAAGACGATACGGCAGCGCTCCGACAACGACCGCGTCACCCGATGGCGCCGTACCTGCCGCTCCAGATAGTCGCGCTCATCCGTCGTCAAAACCAGGGCCTCTGTCGGCCGACCTCGTGCCATCTCGTTCGCTCCTGTCGCCTAGGCTGGAGCACTCTATAATGGAACTTACTTCAGTTCCAGATGACTAGATGAGGGAGAGTGACGGATCAGGTGTGAACTACAAGGCTCAGCATGATGATTGTCTCGTGCGTGAAGATCACACCACGCCCATATCGGTTGCTCTTTTCTACGATTTGTCGCCCGATCGCTTCGCCGCAAACCGTTCAGATTGATCCGTCGGCGCTTTAGCCGACGAACCGACCGACCGCCGGACCGGAAACCTGAATTCGCTGTCCACCGCAAGCGGGTTGAAGCGCCGGGAGCGCATCGCTGTCGGTTGGGCGGGCCGTTGCACCAGCACGAATGGCGCAGGGAGCCCCTCACACACCTTATCCGCCCACACCTGCGCCAATTCGCGCCGGCGCGGCATATAGGCCGCGCGGTTATAGGCGCCTTCGACCTTTCCCTTGGGAACGTGAGGAAGTATCAGGTCGATGATTGCGCGGTCCCCGTCCTTGCCATGGCGCTCCGCCCACTCGTTCATGATCGTCGAGAAGGCGGCGCGGAATCCGTGCGGCACGTGATGGCCGTGATATCCCGCACGATTGAGCAGATAACCGAGCGCGTTTTCGCTCATCGGCTGGTGCATGTGGCGGGCGCTGGGGAACACAAGCGCTCCCTCCCCCGTAAGCGGCCATATAGCTCTCAGGACCGCAATGGCCTGAGGCGTCAATGGCACGAGGTGGTCGCCGCCCACTTCCTCCTTGCGGTCGAGATCGCCTTTCATCCGCGCCGCAGGGATCCGCCACAACGGCTCTTCCCCGTTCAGGTCCTCGAACTCGTCCCACCAGGCACCGCGCAGTTCGCTCGGACGCACGGCGGTAAGCGCGAGGAACCGCAGGGCGAGCCGCGTGATGGGTCGCGCATTCTCTTCCTCGGCGGCCGGGATCATTTCCCTGAGCGTCGCGAGTTTGAGGATCGCCGGCTGACGGCCGCGGCGCAGCGGCTTGAGCGCGGCATCGAGCCTTTTGGACGGGTCGTTCCTTACGAGTCCCTCGGCGATCGCAAAGCCGAAGACGGCGGTGATTCGTTGCAGGATCCGCTTTGCGGTCTCGATCGACCCCCGCGCCTCGATCTCGCGCAGCACGGCGAGGGTGAGCGGCGGCGTGAGATCTGCGACAGGCAGGTCTCCGATCGTGGGAAAGACATCGCGTTCCAGGCTGCGCAGGACATCGTTGGCATGCCTTTTTGCCCATTGGCTCTTGGCATTCTCGTGCCACCGGCGTGCGACGCGCGCGAACGTCTGCCGGGCAGCAGCGATGTTGGCTTCGATCTGCAGCTTTTTGACGATCACAGGGTCGCGGCCCTCGCACAGTACGGTATGGGCCTCGTCGCGTTTCGCGCGTGCGTCGCTCAGCGAAACAAGTGGGTAGCTGCCGAACGCCATGCTCTTTTGCCTGTCGTCGTAAAGATAGTTCCACCGCCAGAGCTTGCCCCCGCTAGGCGCCACAAGAAGGAACAGGCGGTTGCTGTCGGTCAGTTTATAGGGTTTGGCCCGCGGCTTGGCGGTGCGGACCCTTGCATCGGTGAGCAATGTCGGCCTCCTGAAAAAGTACCACGTTTTTCGACCGGCGGTACCACGTTTGAGTCCCCGAAATTCGCCGGATGGGCGCGAACGGGTGCGGACGGTCGTGGCCGGGCCGATCGACTAAGCATCTGTTTTCGGGAGGAAAAAGTCGATCCCAATGGACTAGCAGGGACCCCTGTGGAGGGCCCCGTGGCGGAGAGGGTGGGATTCGAACTGAGGCCGCAACCCCTTCTTCTCCCACGCTTTCCGATCGTGGTACATTTCGTGGTACCACGAAATGTACCACGAACATGCGCTGAAATTTTTCCGCCTGAATTCCGAGCTTTGTCGCCTCAGTTCGACTCCGTGCGCCCCTGTCGAACCCACGGTACATGGTCAAGCTGGAGCCGCTCGCCAAGGAGGGTGACAAGACGTTCGGAAAGCCCTTTTCAGGCTCGGCGCTTCTTGCCCTCGAACGGCAACGGGCCGCGTGGTGGCCGCCACACCGCCGGCCGCACGGGCGCAAAAAAGAAGCGGCGCGCACTCCCGGGAATGCACGCCGCTCCAGAGCCGCGCGACGCCACTTCAGTGACGCCCACAGGGGCAGTAGTTCAGCGCAGCTGGAACCGGACCCCGACGCGGAAGGTGCGGCCAAGCAAGTCCGAATAGGTGCTGTTCGCGGCGAGGCCGGTCTCCGGCACCAGCAACGGCCAGCGGTTGAACAGGTTCGTTACGTTAATGAAGAACTGCGCATCCGACTTGTCGTTGGCTTTGATCTTTTGCGTCAGGTTGAGATCGACGTAGAACAGGCCCGACACGTGGTTGACGTCATAGGTCGGGAAGCTGGTGGTCGAGAGCGGGCAACCTGTCGTGCACTCGATCCCGTTCGCGGCATATTTACCCGAACTCACGCCGCGCGCGACCGCCGTTACGGAGGTGGTCGGCGTGTCCACCGTCGCGCTGAAGTGGAAGATCCAGCTTGGCGTGCTGCCCTGGCCGCCGTTCACGCCGGCCGTGTTGACGACCGCCGAGCCGGCGACGCCGGTATTCAGCAGGTTCTCGATATAGTGCGTCGCCATGCCGCGCAGCGCAAAGCTGGTGCTGCTGCTCACCGGGATGCGATAGGACGCCTCGAAGTCGATGCCGCGCACCAACTGGCGCTGGAAATTGAACGGCTGCGTACGGAACAGCAGCTTGGAGGCGTTGGTCGGGTCAACCGTATAGGCCGAGCAGAACGCGGTATTCCCCAGCTGGCAGAGGTTGATGATGTCCTGCGCCCCGAAGCCGCTGATCAGATCCTTGATCTCGATGCGGAAGTAATCGACCGACGCGCTGAAGCCGGGCAGGAAGCGCGGGGTCAACACCGCTCCGATATTCCATTGGTTCGACTTTTCCGGCCGCAGGTTGAGGTTGCCAAAGGCAGTCGCCGAATAGGAATAAGTAGCCGGTCCCTTGGTCGGATCGGCTGCGTTGAAGAACGGGTTGCGTACCGAGTCGCTGTTCGACGTGCCGGCCTGGAACAGTTCGGCGAGATTGGGTGCGCGAATGTCGCGCGACCGGGTGACGCGGAAGCGGATATCCCGGATCGGCTGCCACGTCGCACCTAGCTTCCATGTCGTAACATATCCTGACGTCGAATAGTCCGTCGCGCGGACCGCGCCGTTGAACTCGAGGCCCAGGCCAAGCGGGATGACCGTCTCAAGATAGGCTTCCTTCACATAGTAATGACCGGTGGTGGGCAGGTAGTTGCCGACCGACCAGGTGTTCAACGTCGTCGTGGCCGTCACCGTCGGCCGATATTGGGCCGGCACCGAGCCGGTGATGCTTTCCTGGCGCCATTCGCCGCCGACCGCGACGCTGACATCGCCCGCCCAGGTGGCAAACGGCGTGAGCGACAGGTTGGCACCCGCAACCTTCTCCTCGATGGTCTCGTCGCGATACGGATTGCCCAGCACATAAGCGAAGGCGGCCGGGTTCGCGACGCCGATGCCCATGCGGTTGAGCGGCACGCAGGCAGCGTCGTCATTGGTGGTTACCGCATCGACATTGATGCGGCATTGAATCGAGCCGACGGCAAAACCACCCGGATTGCCGGCCGCGGCGAACACCGCGTCGGTCGCGTTGAGCATCTTCTGCGTGTTCATGATATTGGTCAGCTGCTCGCGCATCTGGGTCCTGCCATATTGGCCATAGACATCCCAATGCGCCGTCTTGCCGAACGCCTCGAACTTGCCGTTCATGCCGAGCACATAGCGCTGGACGCTACGTGTGTTGTTCACGCCTCGATACGGAAGATCGGCGGCTGTGGTGGCAAGCGTCACACCGGTGATCCCGGCCAGCCGCGCCGCGCCGAGTTCGTTGATGAGATAGGCGTTGTCGGGTTTCAACGCGATGCCGGTCGACAGGTTCGGGCCGGCATTGAACACGATATGCTGCCAGTTATACGAACCTTCGGCGAACACTTCGACGTCGCTCGCGATATCGTAGCTCAACCGGCCGAAAAAGCCGTGCCGGTCGTCTTGCGGATCCAGGCCGATGCGGCGGCCCGAATCATTGACCTGCCAGTCGCCGCCCTGGGTCAGCGACGGCGCGGAGGCGCCCGTCGGCACGGGGAAGGTCAGCGAACCATAATGATATTGGAGTACGGTCCCGTTCTGGCCGAAATAAAGGCCGCGCAGGCTGTTCGGGGTGCCCCCCGCCGACCCTGTGATGAGACCGCCTGGCGTCGAATTGGCCGCGCCGACCTGGCGCCGGATCAGGAACTGGGGCGTCGTGCTGCCGGCCACCCAGTTAGGATCCTGGATGCGCACATAGCCTGTCGCGTTCCAGTCGCGATCAACCGAGAATATGCCGTCGCGGTGCGCCAGTTCGCCGCTCAAGAGGATATGGCCATGCCCGCCCCCGAAAGAGAAGCCAGCCGCGCCGCTGATGGAATAATTCTGGCCGTCGCCATAAGTTGTGACACCCGAATCGGCCGTCAGCTTGAGCCCGGTATATTTCTTGTCGAGGATGAAGTTGACGACGCCCGCATCCGCGTCCGAGCCATAGGCCGCCGACGCGCCTCCCGTGACGATCTCGACACGCTGGACCAGCATCTGCGGGATGGTGTTGACGTCAACCAACCCGGTCAGCGTCGAGGCGACCGAGCGGCGACCATCGAGTAGGATCAGCGTGCGGACCTCACCAAGGTTGCGCAGGTTGAGCGCGTTGATGCCGGCCGAACCATTGCTCAGATTGAGGCGCGAATTGGCCGGCCGAGTCGACCCGGCGAGCGCCGGCTGCTGGTTGATATAATCAGCAAGGTTATTGGAGGGCGACTGGCTCGCGATCTCGTCAGCCGTCAGCACGGTGAGCGGCGTCGGTGCCGAGAAGCCGCTGCGGACAACGCGCGAACCCGTGACGACGATATCGTCGTCCGTCGCCGCGGCTTCCCCTGTCGGGGCCGGAGCCGCTTGCGCAAAAGCCGGTGCGCTGTGAACCACGGCGAGCGCCGTCATCGCGACACCGGCAACACCCAGACGACCGATCAGCGGATGAATCTGCCCGAAAGTAAACATTCGAAACCCCCCTTTTATTTGCCGTCAGGCCTACGCGGAAATGGCTTCCCCGTGCCTGGCGCCGGTGCTTAGTTTCCTGTTTTTCAACCACCACGCCGCGGTGCAGCACATGTGTTTCGCCTGCTTCCTCAGCGAGGTGTCCGGAGAGCCGTTGAGGCATTATACTCCCGCCATCCCTCCCGATGCTGGAGGGTGACCGCACCACCGCTCGCGCGGGGGAACATGTCAGTTCCATGACGGCAGGCTACAGGCCGCCCAAAAGCGGTCAATAGAGCCGGTGCTACTTTGATTTTGCTCGGGTATAGCCGGAAGGCATAGCGGGTATCCCGCCCCTCGCCCCGACGTGTCGAAAGCCCGGGGCGAGGGCGATAATGCGTGGTTATGGACGACGATCGGCTTGCTATGCGTTGTCGCCGGCCTGGCGCGATAGGCTTCGCATCCATCGTGATGAGGTCAAAAGGGAGCCTTGATGATTCAGCGGCGCGCTTTCCTGCTGGCATCGGTGGGGATACTGTCTCTGGTGGGAGGCCGGGCCTTGGCATTGCAGGCGGGTAGCGCCGGTGCGGCGCGCAGGCGGAATATCCGCGTGGCGGGCGCACGCGGGCCGATCGAGATCCTGGAGGACCGGATGGGCATCCCGCATATCCGCGCCCGGTCGAAGCACGATGCGTTTTTCGGCCAGGGCTATGTCATCGCCCGCGACCGGATGTTCCAGATCGACCTGGCACAGCGCCGTGACCTGGGCCGCATGGCGGAATCGTTCGGCCCCCGCTTCGTCCCCGGCGACCGCGCCGCGCGGCTTCTCCAGTACCGCGGCGATATCGACGCCGAACTCGCGGCGCTACCGCCGGAGGTGCTGGACTGCGCGCGCGGTTTCGTCGCCGGGGTCAATGCCCGCATCGGCGAACTGGAAGCCGACCCTGTGCAGCTGCCGCTCGAATATGGCATATTGGGCATCATGCCGCTGCGCTGGGATGTGCGCGATTTCGTGCGCGTGCGCAGCGACGGCATGGGCGATGCCGATGACGAGATCCGTCACGCGCAGCTCCAGGCGCGCGGCCTGCTCCATCTCGATGAGTTTATGGATCCGCTACGGCCGGCATGGCAGTTCACCGTGCCCGACGGGCTGGATTGCGCGGCGGTGTCGGAAGGCGATCTCGGGGCGCTGCTCGACGCCGCCCGGCCGCTGCCATGGGGCGACGGGAAGGTCGCCTCCTACGATCGCGAACTGGACCGCCTCGCGCTTGCCGCGCAGGGCAGCAACGCCTGGACCGTGGCCGGATCGCGCACCGCGAGCGGCCGGCCGATCCTCGCCAACGATCCGCATCTCGGCATCGGCGGCGCCAGCCCGCGCTACATCTCGCACCTGACAGCGCCGGGGCTGGATGTGATTGGCGGCGGCGAGCCTGGCCTGCCCGGCATCATGCAAGGCCACACCGACCGCTTCGCCTTCGGCCGCACCAATTTCCATATCGACCAGACCGACCTGTTCGTCCTGCGCACCCATGAGGACGACCCCGAGCAATATTGGCACAAGGGCGAATGGAAACATTTCGAGACGGTCACGGAGGAGATCGCCGTCAAGGGTGCGGAGCCGGAGCGCGTGGTGCTGCGCTATGCCCAAGGCCGGCCGATCGTCGCGCAAGACCCGGCGCGTCACCGCGCGATCGCCTTTGCCAGCGTGTCGCTGTTGCCCGGCGCGAACATGCGGTTTGCGATGATCGCGATCAACCTGGCGCACGACTGGACGTCGCTCTGCAAGGCGTTCGATATCCACGTCTCCCCGACCAACATCCACTATGCCGATATCGACGGAAATACCGGCTGGCACGCCGTCGGCTTCACGCCCAAGCGGCCGCGACATGACGGCCTGTTCCCCGCGCCGGGCGACGGCAGCTATGACTGGACGGGCATCCTCAAGGTCGAGGAAATGCCCAGCATCCTCAACCCGAAACCGGGCTGGTTCGCCTCCGCCAACCAGATGAACCTGCCGCCGGACTATCCGTACAAGGAACGCAAGATCAGCTTCAGCTGGAGCGACCCGTTCCGCTACAATCGCGTTGCCGAAGTGCTCAGCGCCCAGCCGAAGCACCGGCTCGAGGACAGCGTCGCGCTCCAGCATGACGTGCAATCCCTGCCGGCACGCGCGCTGCTCAGGCTGCTTCCGGCAACGCTGTCACCCGAAGCGACACCGGCCGCCGCCCTGTTGCGTCGTTGGAATTGCGGGATCGAGGCGGACAGTGCGGCGGCCTTGCTCTACGAGCAGATCATGCCCGAATTGTCCTCTGCGTTTCGCGAGAAGGTCATTCCGCCGGAAGCGCGCGACCTGATCAAGTCGGTCAATCTCTCCCAGATGCTGAAGCTGCTCGCCGCGCCCGACAGGCGCCTGGGCGACGACCCCGTGGCGGCGCGCGATGCGCTGATCGACAAGGCGCTGGCGGCGGGCTGGGCCCGAGCTGTCAAACTGCAAGGGGCCGACCCGACACAGTGGCGCTGGGGCGACCTGCATCGCGTAACGATCGCGCACCCGCTCTCGGCGATACCCGCGATCGCCGCCGCCTTCCCCAAGATCGAGGGCGGCGGATCGGGGGGCGACGGCACGACGCCGATGGCGCGCGGCGTCAATCCTGCGCGCAACTTCAACGTCATGCACGGCGCGAGTTATCTCTTCGTCGCCGATGTCGGAGCCTGGGACAATACACGCATGTTGCTCCTTCCCGGTCAGTCCGCCGACCCGCGTTCGCCGCATTATCGAGATTTCTACCAGGACTGGCTCACCGCTAACGTGCAGCCCTTGTGGTTCAGCAAGGCGGCGGTCGATGCGCATGCCGTCAGTCGGACCAGGTTGATGCCGCAATAGGCCAAAGCGGCTCAGCGCGACGCGAAGTCATTGACCCGCACCGCCGGCCGGTCGAGCATGCGCCCGGCGCATAAGGGGATGGGTGGATGACGGCTGTGGCAACGGACCTGCCGACGACGAGCGGGGACATTGCGGCGGCGCCGCGCGCGCCGAAGGCGCGGCTGCTGCTGTATCTGCTGCTCGGCTTTTCCGCCGGCCTGCCCTTCTACATGTTCTCGACGGTGCTCTCGGCGCGCATGGCCAAGCATGGCGTCGACATCGTCCTGATCGGCTTTTTCGGCTGGGTGTCGCTGCTCCCCACCATGAAATTCCTGTGGGCGCCGCTGCTCGATCGCTTCCCGGTCCCCGGCTTCGCGCGCTTCTTCGGCAAGCGCCTCGGCTGGATCATGGTTTCGCAGATCGGCATCTTCCTTTCGATGGTGGCGATGGCCTTCACTTCGGCGGACACGAATCTGCCGGTGGTCGCCCTGTACGCGGTGCTGCTCGCCTTCTGGACCACCACGCTGGAAGTATCGGCCGATGCCTGGCGCATCGAGCTGGCGCCGACCGCCGAGGAGCAAGGTCCGCTGACGGCGGCCAATCTGTGGGGCTATCGCACCGCGATGGCGATCTCATCGCTGGCCGCGCTGGCCGTAGCCGACCATGCCGGTTGGACATGGGGTTATCTGGCGGTGGCGCTGGGCGCGTTCCTGCCGCTGCCGATCCTCGCCAGCATGCGCCGTACCGATATCGACAAGGCACGCACTGGACGTGGCGGCGCGCTGGCGGCCGGCTTGATGGCAAGCGCCGTGATACTGCTCGGGTCGTTTCTGATCACACTGGTTGTCGGCTGGCTGGTGCTGCGAGGCGCGGCCGCGATCGGCATCAACGCCAAGACCGATGCGAAGACCGCGGTGCTGGTGCTCTGCCTGCTGCCGTTCCTCCTCATGGCGGCGGCCTTGCCGTGGATCGTGGCCCTACCCTCTTCGCACTGGGCGCGTCGATCGAGCTGGCTTGGGCCGTATATCGATATCTTCTGGCGCTTTCGGTACGCCGTGTTGCCGCTGCTCGGCTTCGTCACCTTCTACCGGATGGGCGATGTGCTGACCTTGTGGGGGGTCAAGCCGCTTGAGATCGCAGCCAAATATGATCTGACGACGATGGGCATCGCCGACGGCTTCATCACCACGCCGTCGAGCATGGCCGGCGTCGCGCTCGGCGCGATCCTGGCGGTAAGGATGCGGATGGTGTGGGCGCTGGCAATCGGGGCTATCGGGTCGGCGCTGGGCAACTGGATCTTCGTCTGGCTGTGGTACGCGCCACCGAGCGGTGTGGCGATCTACACCGCCACCGCAATCGACCAGTTCGCGCATGGTCTCGAAGGCGCGGTCTTCGTGGTCTATCTCTCGTTGCTGGTGAACCCCAAATATCCCGCCGCACAATATGCCTTTCTGTCGGGATTCGCATTCCTGTTGCCGCGCTTGCTGCAAGGGGCCGGCGGCAACATCGTCAATGCGATCGGCTATGATGGCTTCTTCTGGCTGTCCGGCACTCTGAGCCTGGCGGCTGTGGTTTTCCTGCCCTTCATCGCGGGAGCGAAGCCCCGCCCGGACGATTCATGATCGATATCAACCGCGCTTTCGCGCCCGCCGCTCGTTATGTTGCCGAAGGCCGTATCCCCGGCGCCACGCTCGGCATGGTTGCCGCCGATGGCCGGCGCTGGGTTACCCATATCGGCATGGCCGCGCTGCTTCCCGAGCCCGAACCCCTGACGCTCGATCACTGGTTCGACCTCGCTTCGGTTTCGAAAGTCATCGCGACCACGACGATGATCCTCAAGCTCGCCGATCAGGGCCGCGTCGATCTCGACCGGCCGCTGACCGACGCGATCCCCGACCTGCGCCAATACGACACCGCAGGCGCGGCGGAGCGCAAGCTGACCTTTCGCGACTGCCTGTCGCACCGCACCTTTTTCCCCGCAGTCGAGCCGGTCTACACCTATGGCGACGACCCGCACCGCCTGCGAACCTTCGTATTGCAGCGCGAGTGGAAGCACGGCCCGCCGGTCTATTCCGACATCAACTTCATCCTGCTCGGCATCGCGATCGAGCGGCTCACCGGCCAGCCGCTCTCCGCCTGGCCGCTGGGCGACGGCCTGAGCTACGGCCCGCCTCCCGGCCTCGCGGTCGCCACCGAGCGCTGCCCGTGGCGCCAGCGCGTGCTCAAGGGTGAGGTCCATGACGAGAATGCCTCGGCAATGGGCGGCGAGACCGGCCATGCCGGCCTGTTCGGCACCGTCGCCGGGGTGCTCGATTTCGCAGCCGGGCTGCTCGACGGCAGCGGCGCCTCCGAGGCGATGCTATCGGCGATCCGCACGCCTTTTTACGAGCACCGCACCTGCGGCTGGGAACGGCGCTTTGCCGGCTGGTCGGGCGGTCAGGCCTGCTCGTCCGAGACGATCGGCCATACCGGCTTCACCGGCACCGGCCTGTGGGTCGACTTCGAGCGCGGCCTCGCCTGGACCCTGCTCACCAACCGAGTCCACCCGACGCGGCATTTCGACAGCGGAATCTTCGTGCTGCGGCCCGAGACCGGGGATGCGGTGATCGCAGCGTTCGACGCAGCCTAGTTTTCCGCTGCCACCGTCAGCACCGCTCCGTCCATCGCCGCGATCGCACTTGCCCCCTCAGGCACGTCATTGGCGAAGATCGAGAAAGTCAGGGTTCGCCCGCCCTTCGTGATCATATAGCCCGACAAGGCATTGGTCGCGTTGAGCGTGCCGGTCTTGGCGAAGATCTTGTGGTCGAGCGCCGTCCCGCCGTAGCGCTTCGCCAGGCCGCCCTCGCCGCCGATCGGCAGGGTCGCGCGCCAGGCGGCGCCCCAGGGCTGAGTCGCGATCCAGCGCAGCATCGTCACCGCCCCGCGCGGCGCCACGCGATTATAGCTCGACATGCCCGACCCATCGGAAAAGTCGAATTCGGTCCGCGCGACGCCAGCCTTGGCGAGCATCGCCCGCACCGCGACCTGCCCGTCGGCGATCGAGCCGCTGCCGTTCAGCCGCGAAACCCGCCGCAGCATCAGGTCGGCATGAAGATTTTGGCTGACCTTGTTGATGATCGTCAGATCCTCGATCAGCGGTGCCAGCGTCAGCCGCGCCAGCGCCTCAGGCGCGGGCGGCCGCGCCGCCGGGGCGCCTTTACGGATCGCGGGATCGTCGGCCGGCGATAGCGGCCGATGCCGTACCCCGATCGTGCCGGTGACGCGCACACCCCGCGCCGCCAGCAACTGGCGGAACCGCCACGCGGCGAAACGCGCCGGATCGTCGATCCCGAAGCGCAACGGCTCGGGTTTGGCGCCGACCGCAATCGTGCCAGTAAGCCGCACGACATAAGCAAAGACATCACGATCGAACGCGATATGGGTCTCGCCCGATGCCACCGTTACCGCCCGGTTATCGACGGTGTAATAGTCCGGCAGGTCGACCTTGGGCGGCATGCCCAGCGCACCGGCCGTGACAGTCGCGCCCAGTTCGTTGTCGTCGAGCGTCAGCGCCGAGATGCCGGTGCCCGATCGCGTCGGAATATTATTCCAGCTCATCCCCGGGCCCCAGCGCTCGTCGGGAAACCAGCTGTCGTCGCCGACCACATTGCCGACCATGCGCGTTTTTGCCGCCACCGCATCGGCGAGGTCGGCAAGGCAATCGACCTTGCAATCGGCCGCGCTCGACAGGCGCGCATCGCCGCGCCCCTCGATCACCACGTCCGGCGCACCGCGGCCATTATGCTCAAGCCGCACGCCGGTGCCGCCCGCCGGATCAGGCTTGTCGAGCCCGGACAGCGTATCGAACGCGGTCGCGGTGGTGAACATCTTGGTGTTGGAGGCCGGGATGAAGCGCTGGTCCGGGTTGATCGCGATGATCTCGCGCCCGGACTCATCGGCCACAACCAGCCCGAAGCGCGTCCCCGCCGGGGCTGTCGCCAGCACGGCCGCCACCTTGTCGGTCAGCGAAGGCGCCTGTTGCGCGCCGAGCGGCACGGCCGTGCCCAGCAGGAGAAGCGGCATCATGGCGCGACGGGCGAGCGGGGATCGTGTCATGACCGCAACGGTAGACCGAATTGCCTCCGGGACAATCATCCACCGCCCATTCAGAGTATTGGCGCGGCCATAACTGGCGCGCATGGCGGCGCCATCGCCACTTGCCCCGGTGCGTCGCCTGTCCCTAGCATCGCGGCATGATCCAGCGCCCCGGACCGACCTTCGCCCGATATCTGCCGGTCCTGATCCTACCGGCATTGCTCCTCGGAGCGACGGCGCTGTCCGCGCAAGCCCCCGACGACCTCGCCGCACATCTCGCCATGCCGATCGCCAGCGACCTGGCCGGCGCGCGCGACATGCCCCGCTTTGCCTGGATCGAGAACGCTGCGGGCGCACGCAACATCTGGGTCGGCGGGCCCGACATCGTGGCGCATGGTATCACCAATAATGGCGAGGACGACGGCGTCGAACTGTCCGATGTGACGCTGAGCAATGACGGCACCGCGATAGCCTTTGTTCGGGGCGGCGACAGCGAATATCCCGATGGCGCGCCCCCCAATACCGGCAACGCCCCGAACACGCCGCCACAGCAGCTGTTCGTCATTCCGGCAGACGGCGGCACACCGGTCCGTATCGGCGAAGGCCATACACCGGCCTTCTCGCCCCGGGGCGACCGGATCGCCTTCACCCATAAGGGCGAAATCTGGCTTTGGGATCGTGCCGGCGACCCGCGCAAGCTGGCCAGCGTGACCGGCGAGGTCGATCGCCTGATCTGGTCGCCCGACGGCACGCGGCTGTTGTTCACCGAAGACCGTGGCGATCATGGCTTCGCCGCCCTGCTCGACCTGGCCACGGGCAGGCCGACCTATCTCCAGCCGGGCCTCGGCTATGCCGTGGATCCCGTCTTCTCGCCCGATGGCAAACAGGTCGCCTTCATCCGCTTCGTCGATCCCCCGGCCGACGCGGCTCGCGACAGCGCCTCTTACTGGTCGCTGCGTGTCGCCGATGTCGCGACCGGAGAGACGCGGACATTATGGACCGCGCCGACCGGCCCGGGGGGAGAATATTACGGCACGCGCGGCCGCAATCTGTTCTGGAGCGCCGATGGAAAGCTCATCTTCCCCTGGGAAGGCAGCGGCTGGGTCCACCCTTATGCGATCAACGCCGGCGGCGGCGAACCCCTCGACCTGACGCCGGGCGATTTCGAGGTCGAGACCTTCACACTCGGCGCCGATCGTCGCTCGATCATCTATGCCGCCAACGCCGGCAATCTTGACCGCCGCCACCTCTGGCAGCGCCCGCTCGCCGGCGGCGCACCGACTCAGCTGAGCAAGGGTGAAGGCTTCGAATCCGTGCCGACGCTCGCCGGCGGCGTGCTCGCCGCGATCGCCACCGATGCGACGCATCCAGCGCATCCGGTGTTGGTGCGGTCCGGCCTCGCGGCGCTCGGCCCTGCCCCTCACGTGTCCGACTTCATCGCGCCCGAGGCCGTCACCTTCACCGCCGCCGATGGCGTGGTCGTCCATGGTCAGCTGTTCCACGGTCGCGGCCCGGGCAGGCACCCCGCGCTCATCTACGTCCATGGCGGCCCGCGGCGGCAGATGCTGCCCGGCTTCCACCCGTCCTATTATTATTCCAACGGCTATATCCTGAACCAGCATTTCGCCGCCCAGGGCTATGACGTGCTGTCGGTCAATTACCGCAGCGGCACCGGCTATGGTCACGCCTTCCGCGAGGCGCCCGAGATCGCCCGCGCCGGCGCGTCCGAATATCGCGACGTGCTTGCCGGCGGCCGCTGGCTCGCGGCGCGCGCCGATGTCGACCCGGCGCGGATCGGTATCTGGGGCGGGAGCTGGGGCGGCTATCTCACCGCGCTGGCACTCGCGCGGAACAGCGACCTGTTCGCCGCCGGGGTCGACTTCCACGGCGTCCACGCCATGGTGCGGCCGGTCGAGAAGACCCTGTCGCCCGAGGCCGAAGCCGCCGCGCACCAGTTGCAGTGGCAGTCCTCGCCAATGGGCTCGATCGCCACGTGGCGCTCACCCGTGCTGCTGATCCATGGCGACGACGACAAGAATGTCGACTTCCCGCAATCGCTGCTGCTCGCCCGCGAACTGACCGCGCGCCATGTGCCGTTCCACGAACTGGTGTTCCCGGGCGAACGGCATGATTTCTTCCGCTATGCCGACTGGCTCGCCAGCTACCGCGCGGCGGACGCCTTTCTCGATCGCACGCTGATGAAGAAGCAACCGTTGCCGTGAAGCTGCTGCGCATGGCCGCCGCGGCCTGTCAGTCGGGGTAGTGCGGTTCACCGCGCTCGTGCAGCGCCTCGTAATGGACCAATGCCGGCTTCTCGCCGAACGGCACCGGCTGCCCATCGCGAAACGCCCATTCGCCGCGATCGCAATCCTCCGCCCGGACATAGCCGTTGATGTAGAGGCGCCGGCGATGGGTGGCGTGGTTGGTGCCCGAGCCGTGGACGAGATAGGGATTCCACAGCGCCAAGTCGCCCGGCGCCATGTCGAGGTCGATCGCGATCGCGGGCGAGATACCTGCCGCCTCGAGTACGCTGTCGCTCATCGCGTTGCCGAGCACGTCCTGCGAGGTGTCGAGCTTCAGGTCGCCCTGAAGATGGCTGCGCGGGATGAAGCGCATTCCGCCGGATTGCGGATTATGCGGGTCGATCGCGAGCCCGGTCTGCACATAGGAGCTGCCAAGATGGCGATAGGCCTCGACCGGGCGGCGGAAGCGCGAATCCTGGTGCCAGGCGAACTCGCCGAGCGCGCCCGGCGCCTTCCAGTGCAGCTGGTTGATGATCTGCTTGAGGTCGCCACCAAGCAATGGCGCGAGCAACCGGGCGAAGCGCGGATCGAGCCGCACGGCATTGAGCACGGGCTGATGATAGGATGGCCACTGCACCATGCGCACTGTCGGCTCACCGGCACCGGGCGCGACATTGTAGAACAGGTTGCCGTGCCGGAAGCTGCGGCCATGCGCGACGCCCTCGGCATGGATCTGGTCGATCGCGGCACCGATCGTGGCGACTTCGTCGGGCGCGAAGAAACCCCGTACGACCGCATAGCCCTCACGCCGATACGGCTCGATCACATCATCGAAATTCATGTCACGCATCTCGGCTCGATCGATAAATGTCTTCATCCAGCTCGCCTTCGAGCCGCGCCACCGTCGTTGCGACGGCGAGGTTGGCGCTGACGCTGGGCACGGTGCGGGTCATGTCGAGCAACCGGTCGAACGGCAGCACGAAGCCGACGACCAATGCGGTCTGCTCAGGCGGGATGCCCGCCGCCGACAGCACCGCGGCGAGCATGAACAGGGACGCGGAAGGCACCGGTGCCGTGCCGAACGCTGCAAGCGCGCCGGTCAGCAGCACCACGCCATAGATTTGCGGTGTCAGCGGCGTGCCGAACGCCTGCAGCGCGAACATCGCGAGCAGCCCGACATACATTGCGGTGCCGTCCTTGCCGATGCTCGCGCCGAGCGGCAACACGGTCGAATAGACCGGGCGGCCGACGCCGAGATTGTCTCCCGCGACGCGCATTCCGACCGGCAAGGCGGCACCGCTCGATGCGGTCGAGAAACCGACCGCCAGCGCATCGATGATCCCATGGAAGAAGGGCAGCACCGGCAGCCGCGCGAGCAGGCGCAGCAACAGGCTGTGCACGACGACGATCTGGATCAGCGAGCCGATCACCACCGCCAGCGCCAGCCAGCCGACATGCACGAACACCGCCGCGCCATTGGCGGCAACGGCATTGGCGATCAGCGCGAACACCCCGAACGGCGTCGCCTCCATGACAATCGTTACCAGCTTGAGCAGCACCGCCGAGGTCGCCTGGAGCAGCGCGGCGAACGGCTTGCCCGGTTCGCCCGCCAGCACGGTGCCGACACCGAGCAGGATCGCGAAGAAGATCAGCGCGAGCATGTCACCCTTGGCCAGCGCATCGACGATGTTGAGCGGGATGATGCCGATCAGCTGGTCATAGGGGGTGACGGGCGGCCCGAGCGGATGCGGCGCGGCAGCGCCGAGCGGCGCGCCGACGCCGGGATGGAGCAGCACCGCGACGATCATGCCGACCGACACGGCGATGAAGGTGGTCAGTGCGAACAGGCCGATCGCCTTGCCGCCAAGCCCGCCGAGCCGCTTCGGGTCGCCGAGCGAGGTGATGCCGGCGGCGATCGTCACCAGCACGATCGGCGCGACCAGCATGCGGATCGCGCGGACGAACAGATCGCCCATGAACGCCACGGCCGGTGTCGCGGAGGGCCAGACAAGCGCGAAGATCAAACCCAGCGCGAGGGCTGCGAGCACCCGCTTCCACAGCGCAATGGCGAACCAGCCGCGCAGGGTCATGCGGGGCAGCTTCCGGCTATGGGCGTGTGCGGCAAGGCGCGGCCAGCGGCACGGCCGGTCATCTTCCCGCCATCGACCGCGAGCACGCCGTTGACCAACACGGTGCGCACCCCGGCGGCGTACAGGGTGGGCGCCTCATAGGTCGCACGCGCCGCGTAGCTTTTGGGATCGAACACCACGACGTCGGCGAAGGCGCCAGGCCTTAGGTGTCCGCGCCCGGTCAGATGGAACCAGTCGGCGGTCAGCGACGAACTGCGCTCGATGAATTCGCGCAGCGTCAGCACATGGTCGGCCACGACATATTTGGCGTATTTGCGCGCAAAGGTGCCGTACATGCGCGGATGGCCGCCCGAGGCGTCGGAATCGGTCATCACCCAAGGCTGGCGCATGAAGGCGGCGATGTCGGTCTCGCTCTGGTTGAACGACACCGTGCCGGAATCGCCAAGGCGGATCGCCGCAATCGCCGCGGCGACCGGGTCCACGCCCATCGCTTTCGCCACCGCCGAAAGACGCTGGTTGCGGTATTTGCCTTCGACGATCAGCAGCGAGTCGGCGCCACCGCGCTTGCGCATGTTCTCGGCGATATCGGCGCGCAGCTTCACGGCAAGGCTCGGGTCGTCGAAACGGGCGAGCAACGCCGGTCGCCCGCCATCCTGCGCCCAGAGCGGGATCAGCGACGCGACCAGGCTCGTGCCGCTCGCCGACCATGGGTATTGGCTGGCGGTGATGTCGAGACCCGCGCGCCGCGCCGCCTCGATCCGCGCGATGACCTCGGGCGCCTTGCCCTGCACGTCGACGCCGAGCGCCTTGATGTGCGAGATATGCACCGGGATATGCGCGTCGCGTGCGATCTGAATCGCCTCGTCGATCGCCGCCATCAGCCCGACGGTGTAGCTCGATTCGTCGCGGATATGGCTGTCGTAATAGCCACCATACTGGGCCGCCACCGCCGACAGCGCGACGACCTCGTCGGTCCTGGAGAAACTCTGCGGCGCGTAGAACAGGCCGGTCGAGAGGCCGAGCGCGCCCTGGCACATCGCCTGCGCGACCAGCGTCTTCATCCGGTCCAGCTCGGCCGCGGTCGGGTCGCGCTTGGCCTCGCCGATCACCGCGGAGCGGATCGACCCGAAGCCGGTATAGGTCGCATAGTTGATCCCGACCGGCGCCGCCTTCGCGCTGCCCAGCACCTTCGCCACATCGATCGCGCCACCACCGTCATTGCCGATAAAGGCGGTGGTCACGCCCTGCATCAGGAACATCGGGATCAATCGCCGCTGGGGATCCGGCGAGGCTAGGTCATCGCCCATATGCGTGTGCGGATCGATGAAACCCGGCGCGACGACCAAGCCGCGCGCATCGATCGTGCGCGCCGCCCGCAGCGTCAGATGTTTACCGACCGCGACGATATGGTCGCCGCTGATCGCGACATCGCCGGTGAACGGCGCGTCGGAACCGCTATAGACCGTGCCGCCCCTGATCAGCAGGTCGACGCGCTTCGGCGCGGCGCTGGCGCCCAGCGACAGACCGGCGACCGCCGCGGCGGCCAGCAGTTTCGCGATCAGCCGCATGTCGTTCCCCAAAACCCTGCTGCCGGCGGGAGCATATAGCCGTGATCGTCACGTACGCCGCCGTCGCGATCCTCCTTGAGCCAGATCGGGCCGTCAAGGTCGACGAAGTCGCTCATCCGGGCGATGTGCAGCGCCGGCGCGATCGACAGCGACGAGCTGACCATGCAGCCGGTCATCAAACCGAGACCCCGCGCCCGCGCCGCCTTGGCGAGTTGGAGCGCTTCGGTCAGCCCACCAGTCTTGTCGAGCTTGACGTTGACCACCTGATAGCGCCGCGCGATGCGTTCGAGATCGGCGGCGACGTGGAGCGATTCATCGGCGCAGATCGGCACGCGCGGCGCGAAGCCCTCGAGCCAGGCGTCGGCGTCGGCCGGGACCGGCTGCTCCAGCAGATCGACCCGCATCTCGACCAGCAGATCCTGCATGGCGACGACCAGCGCCTCGTCCCAGCTCTCATTGGGATCGACGATCATCGCCGCATCGGGCGCGGCGGCGCGGACGGCGCGAATGCGCGTCGCGGGACCGTCGGCGTTGACCTTCACCTTGAGTAGCGGGGCCTCGGCAATCTCCGCTGCGGCAGCGGCCATTACCTCGGGCGTATCGATGACGATGGTCAGTGCGCTGGCCAGCCGCACCGGCGCCGGCGCCCCGATCATCGTGGCGACATCGCGACCGGCGAGCCGCGCCTCCAGATCCCACATCGCGCAATCGACCGCGTTACGTGCGGCACCCGGTGGCAGCAGCGTCGCGAGCGCGGCGCGATCCGCGCCTGCCTCGATCGCCGGTCGGATCGCCTCGATCGCGGCGATCGCGCTCTCGACAGTCTCGCCGTAGCGCGGATAGGGGGCGCCCTCGCCGCGTCCGCGCGTACCGCCCTCGCCCAGCGTCACCATGATCACGTCGGCCGCGATCTTCTCGCCGCGCGCGATCCGGAACGGCCGGGTCAGTGCGAAGCGGTCGTGCTGAACTTGGAGGGCGCGAGGCATAGCAATTCGTCGATGATGCCATCGACGCCGAAGGCGATCGGATCGGTGCAGGGCAGGCCGGTTTCGGCCGCGATCTTCGCGCACAGCGCTCGTGCCGCCTGTAGCTCCATGCGCGAAGCATTGAGGCACACGCCGACCGCGCGAACATTCGGGCTGGTCAGCCGCGCGACCTGGAGATTGGCGGCAAGGCACTCCGCCAGGTCGGGCAGGGCGCGGCCGGGGATGCCGCGCATATATTCGCGCACCGGGTCGTGGCACATCACCAATGCCTCAGGCTGGGCGCCGTGGAGCAGGCCGGTCGACACACCGGCGAAGCTTGGGTGATACAGCGACCCCTGCCCTTCGATCACATCCCAGCCATCATCGTCGCGCGCCGGAGCGAGCACCTCGATCGCGCCTGAGATGAAGTCGGCGACCACGGCGTCGACCGGCACGCCGCCACCGGCGACAAGGATGCCGGTCTGCCCGGTGGCGCGGAAGTCGGCCTTGATGCCGCGCGCCTTGAGCCCCTCGACCAGCGCCAGCGAGGCATACATCTTGCCGACCGAGCAATCGGTGCCAACCGTCAGAAGACGGTGCCCGGCACGAGCATAGCCGTTGCCGACCGGCAGTTCGGTTGGCGGATCACGCACATCGAACAGCTGCAACCCGCGTTCGCGCGCCAGATCGGCGAGGCGCGGCACGTCACGCAGCCGCTGGTGCAGCCCGGCGGCGACGTTCATGCCCGCCTCCAGCGCTGCGACCGCGTCGGCGACCAGCGCGGCGCCCATCGTGCCACCCTGGTTGGCGATGCCGAGGACCAGCGTCTGCGCGCCCGCCGCCTTGCCCTCGGCGATGGTCATGCGCGGCAGGCCGAGCGTCAGCGGGCAATCGTCATGGCGGAACTCGCCGACGCAATCGTCCGGGCGAAACGTCGCCAGGCCGCGCGAGGTCTTGATGCCGGCAAAGTCATTGCTGCTGCCGAGATAGAGGAGAAAGGGTGCGGGTATCATCGTCGCGATCGTACCCGCACCACCCCGCCGCCAAGGCATAATGAGTGCGCGCGCGGCCATAGCCTGGCTTTATGGTGTGTCGATCACCTTCGCCAGGGTCTTGAGGAACTCGGTCGCCAGCGCGGTCGGCGGCCGGTTGAGCAGGAACATCGCATGGACGTCGAAGGTGATCTGCGGCTTGAGCGGCCGCATCGCCATGCCCGGCGCCAAAGCGGCCTGCGCGGTGAAGCTGTCGACCACCGTCATGCCGACGCCAAGCCGCACCAGGGTCGCCGCGATATGGAAGGTGCGCGCCGACACGACCTCGTCGAGCTCGATCTCCAGACGGTTGAGTTCCTGGGTGAACAATTGCCCGATCGGCCCGCTCGCAGC